>Ga0268262_10001740_pt1 | contig 26290 bp, 22 predicted proteins | sample TergutNc150P3_FD_190354 | JGI IMG/M metagenome (GOLD analysis project Ga0268262, IMG submission 190354) | Nasutitermes corniger P3 segment gut microbial community from laboratory colony in Florida, USA - Nc150 P3 (SPAdes) (version 2) | ecosystem: Host-associated > Arthropoda: Insects >... | reverse complement strand
TGCGGTTTCAGTATTTTGTTCCGAATATAGAAAAAATGCCTAGGCGCAAGCTTGAGGCTTTACAGCTTAAAAAATTAAAAATACAAATTGAGCGCGCCCTTCGCGCCCCTTTTTACAAAGAGCGCCTAACAAAAGTCGGCATTACAAGTCCTAAAAACATAAAATCATTAGACGATCTTAAAAAGATTCCTTTTACTACAAAGAACGATCTAAGAGACGGTTTCCCTTACGGTTTTCTTTCTATCCCGAAAGAAGAAGTTGTGCGCCTTCACGCTTCCTCCGGCACTACGGGGATTCCAACGACAATTTATTTTAGCCGGGACGACATTAAACAATGGGCGCGTTACATGGCACGCTGTATCTACGGAACAGGCTGCACAAAAAGCGACGTGTTCCAGAATATGATAACTTACGGCCTTTTTACGGGAGGACTTGGAATGCATCAGGGCGGCGAAGAAGTGGGAATGCTAGTAATTCCGGCGGGGCCGGGAAACACGGCTCGCCAGTTTAAAATGATGCAGGATTACAAAACAACCGTGTTACATGCTACGCCAAGTTTCCTTCTTCACCTTGAAACAAAAATGAAGGAAGCGGGCGTAACACGGGAAAGCCTTTCTCTTAAACGAGCTTTCGCCGGAGCGGAGCCTTACTCGGAAGACACACGCCGCCGCATTGAATCGTTATTAAAAATCGACGTTTACAATTCTTACGGGCTTTCTGAAATGAACGGGCCGGGCGTCGCTTTTGAGTGTCAGTGCAAAGACGGCCTTCACATCTGGGAAGACGGCTATATCGCGGAAATCGTCGATCCCGATACGCTGGAACCTGTCCGGGACGGTGAGATCGGAGAACTTGTCCTTACGATTTTATGCCGTGAAGCGACACCGATTCTTCGCTACCGCACACGGGACCTTACCGCCTTTTACACCGAACAGTGCGAATGCGGCAGAACACACCGCCGCCTTCACCGCATAACGGGCCGCAGCGACGATATGCTTATCATCAACGGAGTAAACGTCTTCCCAAGCCAGATAGAGGAAGTGATCATGGCGATGAAGGAAGTCGGCAACAACTATCTTATCGTCGTGGAAAAAGACGGAGCGCTCGACAGGCTTACGGTTAAAGTTGAGGTCGGTCAGGATATCTTCATGGACGATTCACGCCCGTTAAACGCTCTCAAGGATAAAATCAAGGAAAACCTGCAGGTTTCAATTTCTATCAGCCCCCATGTTGAGCTTCATGAAAACGGCTCTCTTCCTGTCTCTGAGGGCAAGGCGGTAAGGGTGAAAGATACCCGGCCCAAGGATGTGTAGAAAGTTAGGAATATTATTTTTTGTTTTAACGTTCTCTTTTTGTCATAAAGAAAATAAAGAAAAAAAGCCTTCTGTTGATCCTGCTATCCCTGTCCCTGCCTACGCATCGGAAGATTTTGAGATAAATGGAACTGTTCTGGTTAAATATACCGGAAATTCAAAAGATGTAATTATTCCTGACGGTATTATTAAAATTGAGGATAACGCTTTTGAAGGGAAACAACTCTCCGGTATAATTATTCCCGACAGCGTTTCTTTTATAGGCGAAGGCGCGTTTTCAGACAACGAACTGACGAGTTTAACGATTTCAAATGGCGTTACGTCTATAGGAGACGGCGCGTTTGAAAATAACAGCCTTACAAGTGTAATAATTCCCTTTAATGTTATTTCTATCGGGGAAAACGCTTTCAAAAACAATCAACTTACAAACGTAACAATTAAGGAAGGCGTTGAATCTATTGGCGATGGAGCGTTTGGCAATAATAAGCTTTCCGCTATAACTATCCCGGACAGCGTTGTTGATATAGGCAATGACGCTTTTTCAGATAACGAGCTATATGAAATAACCATAGGGCTTAGCGTCTCACTCCACGCTAAAAGCGCGTCTATTGATTATTACAGGGATGATGAGCCGCAAACGTCTTTCCCTTTCCTGTTTGATATTTCTTACAATAAAAACAAAAAACAATCCGGAACTTATACCTATAAAAATGACAGTTGGAATTTTTTATCTTCCGACTGCGTATATGATGAAAAAACAGTCATATTGTATGAGCCTTTACCTGACGGCAAATCCGTAAAAATTATTCTTTATAAGGGAGAAAGCACGGAAATACAAATTCCTTCACGTCTGGGTAATTTGCCTGTTGTTTCTATCGGAGACGGGGCGTTTCGCTCAAAAAAACTTACCGATGTAACTATCTCCAATGGCATTACTTCCATCCCTGAAAGGGCGTTTCAAGGAAATAAACTTACAAGTATAACTATTCCCGATAGTGTTACCTTTATAGGATTATGGGCATTTGAAGGAAACCGGCTTAAAAATGTAACTATACCCATCAGTGTTATTACTATTGGTCAACAAGCATTTAAAAACAATCAACTTACAGACATTACTATTCCCAATAGCGTTAAATCTATCAAAAACAAAGCGTTCATGAATAATCAACTTACAAACGTGATTATTCCCGAAAGCGTTAGTTCTATCGAAGACAGCGCTTTTATGGATAATAAACTTACCAAAATAACTCTTCCTAACAGGATTTCTAGTATCGAAAGTCATGTATTTAAAAACAATAACCTTACCGCCGTAACTCTTCCCTCCGGTTGCGCTTATATCGGCGAAGAGGCGTTTGCGAATAACAAACTAACAAGTATAGATATTCCCTACAAGGTCAATACTATTTCTGAAAGAGCGTTTTCCGGCAATCAAATTACCGGTATAAATATTACCAGTAATACCTGTTATATCAAAGTCCGGAGCTTTTATGGATAACAAGATCACAAGCGTGACTATTTCAGAGCCCCTAATTAATTTCCGAAATGATATTATTGTTATTTATAGTGATGTATTTAAAAATAATCCCGTTACAACAATAACCCTTGGATCAAATGTTAATTTTCATTCACCAACACCGGCGTTTGAATTTAATTTTGACCAATTCTATGTGGAAAACGGTAAACAAAGCGGAACTTACATTTATAAAATGGAGCTTGGAGCCAGAGTAAGTAGAATAACAAGATGTATGCCTTAAAATTTAATAACACAAAATATTTCCTAAATTGTTAAAAGCCGACTTACGCAAACCCCTCCCGGTGATTGGTGGCGTGGCTTTTTCCTGGCACGTTTTGACGTGGCATTATACGATTCACGCCAATATCACCGGCAGGGTTTCGCGTATGCTCGGCTATTACCTAATTTATGGAGCATTTTGCGCTTTTTTTAGTAATGATGATTTTGGGGATTTTACTTCAAGACATGATGAACCGCCTCTCCATCCGAGGTGCAGATGTATCATAGTGCCTGTACTAAAGGGAATGAGAGATGATTCTAGCCAAACATAATTGAATTATAAAGACTGGTTTGATGAACAAGATAGAAACACACAAATTGATATTGTAGGGCCGGCAAGATACAGAGAATACGTAAATGGCAAAGAAGTTACTTGTTTTGCTAAAGACGGAAGAGTAATGTCATTGGAAGAGTTAAGTATTAGTAGAACAACAAGATTAAGAGTATTTGAAGAAATATATAAGGATTCAGCGATTCCAATTCCTTTAACAGATAAACAAATTGATAATTTATATAATGACAAATTAACAGATATACAATTACAAGAAGCCTTTAAGAAGCGTTACACACATGTTGAAGTTGATATAGTCGGTAAAATGCCTAGAGATCAAATGCAAATACTATTTAGGGAATATGATAAGTTATTACAAGAGTATCCTGTAGGTAATAAATTAATGTCGATAGATGTACAGTATATGCAAAAAAAATCAGTATTAGAAACATATTATAATACAAGAAGTGCAATCGTATTTAATAGGGAATTTGTCAATGGTAATGTACATGAAATAATAAAAGATAGATTTAATAATAACAAATTTTCTACAAATAATATAAATCATGTTTATGTTCACGAATTTGCACATGCAATTGATTATGCAATAAAAAATAAAAACAGCAAAATAGGAAGGCAATTGTTATTATTAAAAGCACATAAATATAATATTACCGAAGAATTAGAAAAAGCATGGATTGATTTAGCAAAAGAAATATCAGAATATGCCGCAATAATACCACAAATAGAAATTATTAATGAAGAAACAGGAGAAAAAGAGAAAGTTGATATAAAAAGTAGTTTATTCGGCGGTGAATTCTTTGCGGAAGGTTTTACAGCATGGAGAGATAAAAAAGTACCAATGAGTATGCAATGGCTCATTGACTTTTATATGGATATTAAGTCTATAATAAATAATGAGAGGTAAATAATAAAATGATAGATAGTGAATATTGGGATAAATTTTATAAATATTTGAATTGGGAAAATAAAGGTATAGCAACATCAAGAATGGGACTTGTTGCAAACGCACCGCAGGAAGCAATTGACGCTTATGAACAATACAAAAAAGAAGAAGATGAAATAATAGAAAGTGGCGAATACGGTGAATAAAATTTAAAAATCCTTAATTAGTTTATAACAAAATAACTTGTAAGACTTAATTATCACATTTTTTAATTATATATAGTAGAAATAAACCGCGCGTATAAAATTCTTATTGATTTTTAACAATAATTCACACTAATAATCTAATTAAGTATTAGAGAATTGATATTTTGCTTAGGGCATAAGCAATGCTGAAAAGATATTAATTCTTAACACCCATGATGTTCCCTTAAGGGGTAGGTATAGCCATATACATCATATCTTATTTTGCAGAGGTAAAAGTATGAACAGAGAGATGTATGCCATAAAAAATACTTGTTAGGAAAGACAGGGTAGGCTGCTTATTAATAACAACGAATAAATCGTTATTAGGTAATAGCCGAGCTTACGCGAAGCTCTTCCGGTGATATTGGCGTGGATCGTATAATGCCACGTCAAAACGTGCTAGGAAAAAGCCACGCCACCAATCACCGGGAGGGGTTTGCGTAAGTCGGCTTTTATTAATTAACGAACTTATTCGATAAGCAGCCTGCCCTGCCTTTCCTAAGAAAAATCTTTAGGCATACATCGTTGCACCAATCACCGGGAGGGCTTCGCGTAAGTCGGCTTTTAGCAATTTAGATAATATTTTTTCTTAATTAATTCCTTAAGGCATTCATCTTGACATTTCTCCTATACACCTGTATAGTCTTTATATGGACTTGCACGATAAAATTTCCATCCTCTCAGGTGCGGCGAAGTACGACGCTTCCTGCGCTACGTCTGGGAGCGAAGGTTTTAAGGGCAAGGGCGGAAAAAAATTCGGCACAAGCCTTCCTATGGGCGTCTGCCACAGTTGGACTCAGGACGGACGCTGTGTAAGTTTGTTAAAAGTGCTTTTTTCCAATGTGTGCAAATACGACTGCGCCTATTGCGTAAACCGGGCGTCGGCGGATATAAAACGCTCAAGTTTTACAGTTCAGGAGTTGGTCGATTTAACTTGTGAATTTTACCGAAGAAATTACATCGAAGGGCTTTTTCTGTCGTCGGGAATTTTCGCCGATCCTGATATTGTAATGGAAAAACTTATTGAGACGGCGAAAACTTTACGCACGGTATCGGGCTATGGCGGTTATATTCACTTAAAGCTAATTCCGGGAACGGGCGAGAAAATGATACGCGAAGCGGGAAAGTGGGCGGACAGGCTCAGCGTAAACATCGAGCTTCCCACAGAGAAAAGCCTTCAATGCCTCGCGCCTGAAAAATCTGGGAAAGTAATTCTCGGCGCTATGAATGATTTCTCCGGGATTAGCCGCGAAATCGAAGAGGACAGGAGTTCTCCTAAATTTTTACAGCAGGGAAAAACAAAGGCGCCTTATTTCGCGCCTGCCGGACAAAGCACTCAGCTAATTGTCGGCGCTACAGGCGAGGACGACAGGCAAATCATCAATTTGACCAGTTCCCTTTACAATAAATTTTCCCTAAAGCGCGTGTACTACTCCGCTTTTATTCATCCGGGCAGTTTCGCGCAAGAGGAAAAACTTGTAGACCCGCGCCTGCCTGAAAGCATAGGCCCGCCGCTTGTAAGGGAACACCGTTTGTATCAGGCGGATTGGCTTTTGCGGTTCTACCATTTTAACGCGGGCGAAATATTAAGCGAGGACGAGCCTTTTCTTGACGCTCACATCGATCCGAAAACGGCGTGGGCGCTTAAAAACCTGGACTTTTTCCCAATCGAGATAAACAGCGCCGATTACGAAACCTTACTGCGAATACCGGGCATAGGAGCTAAGACCGCTCGCCGCGTTATCGAGACGCGAAGGGCCCGCAGTATCGGACTGGAAGGCTTGCGCCGAATGGGAGGAGTCTTAAAACGAGCGCGTTATTTTATCACGGCGGACGGCTCTTATATGGAGCGCCCGGATGATCCTTCGCGTATCCGGCGCTTGCTTTCGGACACAGACGGCGCGGGGCTTCAGCTTCCTTTATTCGAGTTCTAATATGCGCGGATTAACTAAACTTTTGTTAATGTTGGATAACAAAGAAACCGCTGCGGACGGTGTAATGGAGAACGCGGGCGGCACAGACAGCGGCGCTTTTAGCGGCGCTGACAACACGGGCGGCGGCGAAGATTTGTTCGGTTTCACTTCGGGTTCACAAAAGACGCCTTCTAAAAGATACAACCAAGAAGATCTTGAGTTTATCGCCGCGTTTTATTCACCTAAATTCAGTTCAAACTTACTTGAAAAAACCGCGAAACGTTTTTACGAGATAAACGCGGACGCTTTTACTTCTTTCATTCAAGCGTGGATGAGCGAACTTCCAATCGAAAAAGAACTGCTTGCCTTCGGGCGCGGAATTATGGCGGCGCGAGATAAGCGCGAAGCGGAAACAGCGGCGAACGATCGGGGTAATGACGATACGCGCATGGTGCTGAACACGGCGGGAAAGGTTCAATTTGAAATTCACAAAATGTACGGTCTCTTGCGTTTTTTCCCCGGCGAAGAAGGCGCTTATATTGCCCGCTTCGCTCCCGATTTTCTAATTCTCCCCGCCCTTGGAGGATATTTCACTATGCGTTTCGGTGAGACACCGTGGGTTATTATCGATGAAAAACGAGGGCTTATTTTAAGCCGCCTTCGGAGTAACTCCGCCGAAGAGGGCTTGCCGCTCAAAACGGAAATACAAATTTTGGACGGTCCTATTGCGGAAAATTCCGCCGGTAATTCCGATGAATGGGAAGACCTTTGGCGTCATTATCATAAAACCATAAATAACGAGAGCCGAGATAACCCCGATTTACAGCGCCAGTTTATGCCAAAACGGTATTGGAAGTACCTGCCGGAAGTTAAAAACTAAAATAACCGTAACTTTTATCTCTTTTATTCATTTCTTTAATATACTATATTAATAATATAGGGAGTTTTAACCTGAAACCGCTTCTTTCGAGCTTTTTTTCTATTTTTATCTTCTTTTTTATCATTCAATTTGATTTGTGCGCCCAAAACGGCGAAGGAAAAGATCTAAATCTTGACGAAGCCGTCAATTTTGCCTTGTCTCATAACCTAAGTTTGAAAAAAAACGACATCGATCTTGCCGCAAGCGGATATTCGGAAAAACATATTTGGTCGGAGATTTTTCCGTCGATTAACGCGAACGCGAGTATCGGATTTTCAACGCCGTTTTTTACAGGCGACGGATTCGCGCTTAACGATAAAACAAAAAGAAACAGCGTAGGCGCGGGGATCAGCTTGGGTCTTAACGCGGGACTTCCGTATTTAATAGGCAACATAAGGCTTGCCCATCAGGCAAACCTCTTAAAATACGAAGACGCCCGCAGGCAGGTTTCTATTCAGATAACAAAAAGATTTTATTCGCTAATCGCTGAAAAAAACAATTTACTGCTCCTTGAGGAAGTTAATAACCTCGCGCAAAGGCAGCTAGAAAGGAACGAAATATCTTTCCGCAACGGGCTTGTAAGGGAGCTTTCCGTAATACAGAGCAGGCTTGCCGTAGAAAACGCGCGTTATAACCTTAGCGCGGCAAAAGCGGCTTACGCGAATAATATGGGCGATTTTCTGGCGATGCTCGGCATCGATTCAGGCAACAGCGTACAATTGTCAGGCGAAGTAAAAATAATAAAAATAAACGCGGGAGCTGACGCGCTTATAAACGGGTATCTTCCCGAAAGGCCGGATATTGTAAGCGCAAAACGCGAGATCGAAAGGCTTCAGAACGCGCAGAAACAGGCTTCTATGCAGGCCCGCGCCCCTTCCCTCAATTTATCGATGGACTGGAGCGCGTCAAAGTTTGATCCCTTTACGGATTCTTTAAGCGCTACCGCCCGCCTCAGTATTCCTTTGGATACCTGGATTCCCGGCACTTCAAAGGATCAGAGCATCCGAAAGGCGTCCGATTCGGTTGAAAAGGCAAAACTTGATTTATCGATTACGGAAGATTCGGCGAAAACGCAGATCCGTTCCCTGTGTTCTCAGCTTGTAAACTCATGGGACAGTATCGTAATCGCGCGTCTCAGCCTTGACGCGGCACAGATCAGCTACCAGTTGACGGAACAGGGGTTCAGAAGCGGTACGGTTGAATCTCTTGTGCTTGAAGACGCGCGAAACAACATGGCAAGCGCGAGACAGCGTTTATTGCAAACGGAGCTTTCTTACTTTAATATGATATTGGATCTTTCTGCGGCAATTAACATGGATTGGAATAAGCTTATAGATACCTTTGGAGTTTCAAGTGAAAAAGAATAAAATCATTACTCTTGCGATAGTTTTTCTGATAGTGCTTTTTGCCCTGCTTTTCGCTTTCTCATTTATTCCATTAAAAACAAAGTCTTCACAACCACAGGCGCAAGGCGGTCCGCCCGCTGAACAAAGGGCGCAGGGTGGAGAACGCCCCGCTCGCCCTCAAGGCGATAACGCGCAGGGCGGAGAGCGTCCCGCTCGCCCTCAAGGCGATAACGCGCAGGGCGGAGAGCGTCCCGCTCGCCCTCAAGGCGATAACGCTCAAGGCGGCGGAGAACGTCCGGCTCGTCCTCAAGGCGATAACTCGCAGGGCGGCGGAAGGCCGTCTTCCGGAAACAGCGGACAAGCTCAAGGACAGGCTCCAAGGGGAGGCGCGCGTAACGCCACTACGGTAAGGATTACACCTGTATCGCCCGGCACTATAGAAAAAAGCGTTGTAATTAATGGGGAAATTCTTGCGCGTAACCAGGTAACTATTTATCCGACAGTGGGCGGAAGGCTTGTTGAGACAAGATTCCGCATCGGGGACAGGGTAAACAGAGGCGATGTTGTCGCCATGATCGACCCTTCAAGGCCTGGAGAAGTATATTCCAGAAGCCCGGTTGTAGCGACGGTTTCGGGGACAATAATACAGGCTCCTTTCAACATAGGCGACACGCTTTCTACACAGTCCGCTGTTTTTGTAGTGGGGGATCTTTCGTCCTTGTTAGTTGAAACAAATATCCCGGAAAGGTTTGTCGCCGCCGTTACTCAGGGATTGCGAGCTTCGTTAAAACTGGAAGCCATGCCGAATGAGACTTTCATTGCCGAAGTATATGAGATAAACCCTGTTCTTGATCCTGCAAGCCGTACATTGAAGATACGCCTCAGGTTTATTAATCCCGATCCGCGCGTTAAGGCGGGAATGTTCGCTACTATCAGCCTTATAACCAACAGAAAAACCAATATTCCGGTAATTCCCAGAATTTCTATCATCAATACCTACGGTTCATGGATTGTATTTGTAGCGGATAACAACAATGTAGCGCACAGAAAGGAAATAAAATTGGGGCTTGATAACGAGGAACTTGTCGAGATACTGGACGGTATCAGTATGGGAGACCTTGTAATAACGGCAGGGCAAAATTTTCTTTCTGACGGCGATCCTATTCGTATTGTCGATTAAAGGGGAATTATATGAACATATCAGAGTATTCCGTTAAACACCCCGTAACAGTTATAATACTTTTCGCTTTGGTTATGGGTATCGCCGCTACTCTGCTTTCTAAACTTGCCCTTGATCTTTACCCTTCAATCGCTCAGCCGGTTTTTACGGTTTTCACTCGCTTCCCCGGAGCGGGACCCGAAGATATTGAGCGCAATGTCACGGAACGCCTTGAGCGATCTCTTTCCTCGTCAAGAGGGCTTGTGAATATGACAAGCAACTCTCAATTTGAAAGCAGTAATATCCGCCTTGAGTTTGAATACGGAACCGACATGGATAAGGCGGTTAACGATACCCAGGTTCTTCTCAATCGTCTTGTAAACTCCCTTCCCGACGGCGTTCAAACTCCCGTCGTGCGCCGTTTTGACGCGAGCGCTATGCCGATTATGAGGCTTGTCGTAAGGGGGAATTATCCGCCGGATCAACTGCGTATTTTCGCCGAAGATGAAATTCAGCCGAGTATCGAGAGGATTGAGGGAGTAGCCGCCGCTGAGGTTACCGGGGGCACTACCCAGATTGTCAAAGTTGAAGTTTCGCTTAACCGCCTTGCCGCTTTCAACCTTACGTTGAACGACATATCAAATTCGCTTAAAGGGCAGAGTGTTCTCTCTTCCGGTGGAAACCTGCGCCGTGGAACCCGTGAGTATCAGATCATGACGCAGGAAGAGCTTGTCAACATTGACCAGATAAAACGCTTAGCCGTAAAAACAGTCAATCTTTCAGGTTCGGGACAGTCGCCTTTATATCACGCTATACGTCTTGAGGATATAGCCGATGTCTTACTTGGGTACAACGATAACGCGGCAAGGGTTAATGTCAACGGGCAGAGCGGAGTTTATATTCAGGTAACAAGCGAAAGCGGCAGTAATCAGGTAAAAGTATCGGACCGGGTACAGGCCTCCCTTGCCGGCATCAACGCCACCCTGCCCCAAGGCATAACTTTAAGCGTACTTTCCGATAATACTACGATGATCCGTGCCACGTTAAATCAGGTTTATACAAACGCTTTTCAGGGCGCTACACTCGCCATGCTTATTCTTTTGCTGTTTTTGCGTAACATTAAAGCGACTTTAATCATAGGGCTTTCAATCCCAATTTCCATTATGCTCACCCTTATGTCAATGTCGATTTTCGGTTTTACTCTTAACCTGCTTACAATGACGGGATTAATCATGGGATTAGGCATGACTATGGACGCATCAATCGTTATTATCGAGAACGTTCACAGTTACCGTGTACGCGGAGCGAAACCGGAAGTCGCCGCTATTTTGGGAAGCCGTGAAATGTTACGTGCTATTATAGCGTCGTCCGCCACTACCCTCTGCGTTTTTGTCCCTCTTATTATCTATAAAAACGACTTAAAAGAAATGGGACTTATGTTCAGCGATCTTATTTTTACCGTGGTAATATCGCTTACAGTCTCCCTTTTTGTGGCGATTACCCTTGTCCCAAGTCTTTCCGGGGCGATTTTAAAACTCAATACAAGGGTTCAAAAACCTATAAAAAACCGTATCCTTCGCTTAATAGACGAAAAAACGGAATCTTTTTTATGCGCCATGGAAAACAAGTATCATACTGCGCTTGAGTACTGCCTTTCGCACAGGCTGATAATTGTCCTGCTTGTCGTCTCGCTCCTCGCTTTCTCGCTCCGCCAGTTTACGGGCGGAATGAATATGTATGTCCGAATGAGAACGGACGACAATGTGGCGATAAATGTCGCTATGCCGCGGGGAACCGCCGTTGACGTTACCGAAAAAACATTATTTGACATTGAGGAAATAATAAAAGAAGAAGTACAAGGTTATATTAATATTGTTCTTACGGCGACTCGCAGCGGAAACAATCAGGGCTCGATACAGATTACTTTGCCGCCTCCCGCAAAGCAGATTGACACCCCGGATACAATAATCCGCAAACTTACTCCATACCTTAACACAATTCCTGGTACAAGAATTAGTTTCAGGGCGGGGCGGGGCGTTGGAACCGCTGACCCTATCGAGATCGCCGTAAGCTCAAGGGATTACAACGCTATTATGGCGACCGCCGAAGATATTCAGAATATAATGAGAAGATACCTTCCTGAAATTGAAAACCCGGTTATAAACGTGGACGAAGGAGCGCCTCAACTTCAGATTGAAATTGACCGTGACAGGGCGGCAAGCTTCGGCTTGTCGCTCGCCACAATCGCATCGGAAATCCGCGCCGCTATGGACGGCAGCACCGCTACAACAATGAGCAGGGGAAACAGGCTGTTAGACGTGCAAGTCCGCCTTAAAGAGGAAGACAGGCAGGGAATGCCGAACCTCGATTCAATCTCGGTAATCAGCCGAAACGGTTCAAGAGTTTCACTTTCCAATGTAGCGAAAATAGCGGAAGGACGAGCGCCTTCGTCAATAAGAAGGGAAAAGCAGGAGCGTGTTATTCGCGTAACAGGCGGGCTTGCGTCGGGAATCGCCGCTACCGAGTACCAGCGCAGGTTAATCAGCACGGTTAATCAATACCTTATCAAGCGTGAAGGCGTAACAGTGCGTTTCCTCGGCGAAGCGCAGGAAATCCAATCTTACACGGGGCGTTATATTTTAATCATTGTTACGGCGGTCTTTCTGGTCTTCGGCGTTATGGCAAGCCAGTTTGAGTCATTTGTTGATCCATTGATCATTTTCTTTTCGATCCCGCTTTTATTTATAGGCGTTATCTGGATATATAAATTCGGCAATCAGACGATGTCTATGTTTTCCATCGTAGGCATTGTAGCTCTTGTCGGCGTTGTGGTAAACAACGGAATTGTGCTTGTGGATTACACAAATACCCTGCGCGCCCGAGGAATGAAAGTGCGGGAGGCCTGCGTTGAAGCCGGGAAAAGGCGTCTGCGTCCGATTTTAATGACAAGCCTTACAACGATCCTCGGAATGGCCCCAATCGCTTTCTTTCCCGGAGCGGGCGCCGACACCATTCAGCCTATCGGGAAAACTTTTGTCGGCGGCCTTATTGTAAGTACTTTTATGACTATCTTTGTGACTCCCGTAATGTATTCGATATTGAACTCAAGGCACGACAAGAAGGTTAACGCATGAGAAAACTAAAAGCCGCCGTTATCGGCCTTGGACGAATCGCTTCCCTATTGGAAGAAGATACTCTTCGAGAGAAACCATGCACCCACGCAGGCGCTATAGCCGCCAACGAAGATTGCGTCCTTACAGCGGGCTGCGACATTGACAAAGAACGCCGCCGCCTTTTCGCTGAAAAATGGAAAGTTGCCGTTTATGAGAACGCCGCCGAAATGCTGCGCATTATAAGACCTGATATTATTTCGATAGCCACTCACCCCGACAGCCACTACCGCTACTGCCGCCTTGCCGCCGATTACGGCGTTCCTGTAGTAATTTGCGAAAAGCCGCTGGCGGATAACATTCGTGAGGCGAAAAAAACAGCGAAACTTGCGGAAAAAGGCAGTCCCGTCATTATTACAAACCACGAGCGGCGTTATTCGCAAGATTACATTAACGCTAAGGCTATCCTTGACGAAAAAAAACTTGGGCGGCTTTTGGCTGTCCGTGCCTGTCTTTACATGGGAAAATCCACTCGCCTTGTAGACCAGATTTGGCACGACGGAACCCATCTCGCTGACGCTATAATGTTCCTTACCTCGTCAAAGTTGAAGCACAAGCGGCATTGGGGCGCGAAACTAAACAGTAAAAACGGAACGGCGTGGCTGGAAGGAGAACTGCGCAAGGATAAAAAAACTCCGTATATTCCGGTTATCATTGAATCGGGCGCAGGAAGAGATCATCTGGTTTTTGAAATTGAGTTTTCATGTGAGAAAGGCCGTCTGCGCATCGGAAACGGAGTTTATGAGGTTTTGGAGAGCATCCCAAGCCCTTATGCGGAAAAATTCCGTTCCCTGCGAAACACAGGCGAGCAATTCGGCGGTCCTACAGGGTACTTCGCCAATATGTTAAAGGATGCCGTTCTTTGCGTTAAAGACCCGAACCACAAGCCTCGCTCACGCGCGCAAGACGGGCTTCGCGTTATCGAATATTTGAACAGCGTTAAGAAATGGCGATAAGCGCCGTAATTTCTATAATTTCGCCTCACTGAACACAATCTCCACACCGTCTTCACTGTAAAGAAGCCCTTTCAATTCGGGGTGATACTTAAAAGGCACGGATTTTTCAACGGAAAGGTTGCGAGCGGCTTTAATGTATTTGGCAAATTCGGATTTTGGAAATAAAGCGTCCGTATGACCCGTTATAAAATTAGCGAAATCAAGCTGATTAACCCGCTCAAGCATGGCTATATATTCTTTGACGGACAGTGATTCTTCCTTAAACATCCAAACCTGCGGCGTCGCGGAATCGCTTGTGAGCAGTAACCTGTGTTCTTGGGCAAGGAGCCCTATGGAACCGGCGGTATGCCCTCCCATGCCTATTACTTCTAAATGCAAGCCTCCAAGATCGAATATTTTCCCGTCTTTCAATTTTTTCAAATTACCCGTTCCGGCTTTAAGATATTCATCATGGTTAAAATCATCAGGAGGCGTAATGCCGTATTCTTTTATCTGATCAATGGCGGTCTTGCGGTATTCTTCCGATGTATGAAGACCGCATAATTCATAATCAGCCTCATGTATCCACGCTTCCTCAAATTGATAAGCGCCGTTCGCGTGGTCAAGATGACCGTGACCTAGCACAACGTATATAGGCTTGTCCGTTATTTCTCTGATTACCGAAGGCAGGCTTCCTATACCGTATACCGTGTCAAAGAGAAGGGCTTTTTCTTCTCCGACAAGCAAATAGCAATATACGCTCTGGGGATCGTAGATGCTGTACAGCCAAGGATATATTTCTTTTATTTTGTAAAAATTCATAGACTTTATTATACATTAAATTTCTTCGGAGAGGGGGGATTTGAACCCCCGACATCCTGGTCCCAAACCAGGCGGAATAGCCACTATCCTACCCTCCGTGAGCTTGGAGAAAACGCCCGGTTTTAAATTTAGCGGCTATAGGACTCGGACCTATGACCTAACGGATATGAGCCGTGTGCTCTACCAACTGAGCTAAGCCGCCTTAAAATCAACAATTTCAGGTGAAATTCGGTTAATTCTTCCTATATGAGAGTAGGAAAAACAAGGAAAAATGTCAATACACTATATAAGCTTATATTCTTTGGCGGTAAGGTATAACTCACGGTTCCAGCGAGGGCCTTTAAGGTACTGGCGGCGGGTTTCTATGTCGTCAATTCGGCTTGCTCTGCGTTGGAGACGCTTAAATGCCATACTGACGGCGGTGCTCTTGTCTACAAGACTTGAGCTTGTCTGTTTAAGAATGAGGTACTTGGCAAAAAAATAAAAAGCGTCCCATGGATCCATTTCGCATAGCCGCTCGTCACGCAGTATCCTCTGTAATTTTTGTTCGGCATCCGTATCGTTTGATAAATGGCTTAACGAAAGTGAATTAAACAGGCAGATAATTCTGTCCTGAATCTCTCCGTGGGTAAAATACAAATGCTCGCATTGGGCAAAACCGCTACTCCAATTCGGTTGTTCCGTATAAAGAAAATTGTCTTTTGAAAAAGGGTTGTTTAAAGCGCCGGACAACTCGACCGCTCTTTGATAGTTGCCTTCCAAATAGGCGGCCTCAATCTCGAATAAATCGGCGTCGTGGCTTGCCTGTTTCGGTTTTTTAACACCGGTATCCTGTAGATATATTTTCGCACGGTAAATCCACGCCGCCAAAAGACTGTCTTTCTCTACTTCATTACTGCCGTAAGGGTTTTTTCGCAAAGTATCAAAAATATCATGCGCTTCCTTATAATAACCAAGCTCAAAATTTACACGCCCTTCAAGAAAACGAGAGCGATCAGCCCAATCGGGACGGCCGGCGGCGATTGACTGTTCAACGGATTTTTTCGCCAGTTGTAACGCCTTAAAAACATTGCCGTAAAGAAATTGAGAAGCGGCGGCGTAATATGACGTTATTCCCATCTCGTGATAATTTCCCGTTTTCTCGGCGTTAGACAAAGCGAAGTTCAGGTACTCGATAGTCTCGGTTGTCTGCTGTTTGGAAAGACACGCAAGCGAAAAAAGACGGTACGCCTGCGGAAGACAAAAATTATTTTTACTCTGCCCAAGAATGATCGCTTCTTTCGCCTTCTCTACCGCCAGAGCGATATCACGGCGCCCAAGATAATAACCGCAGAAATTTACGATTATCTGCGCTTTTAATACGGGGAAATCATCAAAACCGCCACCTTTTCCGTCTACCGTCTGTTCCATAAAAACCTTGTCGATATCATGTTCTTTTCCGGTATACAATGCCCTTGATGTCTTAAAAATATAACGTATAGCGGCGGCCCTTTGCTCGGATACAAGTTCTTCCATGTGTCCGTTTTTTAACGCCAGTTCCAATCCCGACGTAGTCTCACTTACAATATCCGAGGTAATTGATTTTAATAACAAAAGGTCGTTAATTTGATTTACGCCTTCAAGACCGAAAATAATCGTCAACAGCCTGAAGCATGGGTTAATATTGCGCTTGCTTGCCCAGTTTAACAACCTTCTGCTTACCATAGATTTTATAATATTGGTCTTTTCACCTAATACTCTGCGGGAACGCTCTTCATAAAATTTGTTCAGCGGCCACGGTTCTCTTGGGTTATCAACTATGCCCAATGTATTTAATATCGAAAACGCTTTTGATATCATTACGGGATTTTTTTCTTCTTCCTCAAAAAGCCGCTGAAAAAGCTCAGGTGAAAAATAATGCCCAAAAAGAGAGACGGCGTAAATTATCTCCCAAAGTTCCGTAGTAAGACGGGGAATATACATCGGTTTATATTTTTTATTGTCTATTATTTCTATTTTGTCAAAAAAACCTTCCCAATTACGTACCTTTTCAGCTAATATATCATCATCCGCTGTTCCCAGAATTATAAGATTTTCTTTTTTTTCACTGTCTATTTTTTTTAAAGCGTCTAGCAGTAAATTAATTACCTTTTTACCCGCCAAATGTATATTTTCTAGCGCCAATACCGGAATGTGTTTTTTCTTTTGCGCAGCGCCAAGATAGTATTCCAAAAGCAAAGACAGAAAACGCTTTATTGTACGGACAATAAAATCGGAAATTTCATCCCTGATACGCTCACGGAACAGTAATTCCCACAGACTGTCCAGTTCTTCGGTGTTTTGCTCGCCGGAAAGCGAGCGGATTCTCTGCGACCAAGCGTCAACAAGAGAGCCAAGCCCGATACTGCCGAAACAAATGGAAAGAACGGGAAAATCTCCGTTAATCTTTTTATTATAAGCGTAAAGACCGCCTCGAATTTGTGAAAATATTTTCCCCGTAACCAGAATGTTTTTCTCATGATTTTCCTCAAAAATCAGAGCGACATCATTCTGTATATCCGAATCAACATTTACGGAAGGTTTAAAAACCCTTAATTCCTTTATTCTGCAAAAACCGTCCGAACCGTATTTATGGGCCCTCTTCCCGACACTCCATTGCGATGGTTTTTCAAAACTGGCATAGGGAATAAATTTTTCTATCGTTTTAGTATCCATAAAAACGCCGCCTTTCCCGTTAGCGAGAAAACGGCACAAAGCTTCCGGAGTATTCGGAGCGTCAGCGCATATAACAAGCGAATAACCAAAAAGCTCAAATGAGGTTTCTATGTTTTTTCTAAGGTTTTCTATCAATATATACAGGTCGAGCCATATACCGATTGTTTCCTCATTTACCTCCGCCGATATTACAGACCTGTTCCCGGTAATTTTACCTCCGGCGTCTGTAATTGAACGGATCAACGATTCATCAATCTGACTGACAATATCCGGCTGTGTACGGCGTAATTGAGTCTTAAATTTGAGAAAAAAGAACAGATTTATCATAATTATTATATTATCGGCATAATGTATCTCTTTATATTGATTGAAATAATCGTATATAATGGCTTATGAGCATGAATGAGACACCTTCTTCAAACCGGGTCCACATCGCCTTCTTTGGCCGCAGAAACGCCGGTAAATCCAGCCTTGTAAACGCCGTAACCGGGCAGAATTTGGCTGTTGTAAGCGAAATTAAGGGGACTACAACCGATCCTGTCCACAAAGCTATGGAGCTTTTGCCCCTTGGCCCGGTCGTAATAATCGACACTCCGGGTATAGACGACGAGGGCGAGCTTGGGGAAAAACGTGTAGGCAAGGCGAGGCAGGTACTGAATAAAACAGATGTAGCGGTACTGGTGCTGGACGGGGAACTGCCCAACGCCCTGCTTCCCCAAGAAAAAGAACTAATTGATGTTTTTGTATCAAGAAATATTCCATATATTACGGTACTGAACAAGTCTGATACGGCGACCTCCGCTCCCGAGAACGGCATTCTTCCGGTAAGCGCCAAGACAGGCGAAAATGTCAATTTGCTGAAAGAAAAAATAGCGGCACTGGCGCTTGGCATGGATCCGGAACAAAGGCTTGTTGCGGATTTAATCAAGCCGAATGATTTTATTATCCTTGTAATTCCAATCGACAAGGCCGCTCCAAAGGGGCGGCTGATCCTTCCCCAACAGCAGATGATACGAGACATTCTGGAAGCGGGCGCAAACGCAATCACCGTAAGGGAAACCGAATTGCGGCAAACGCTCGCCGATATAGGCAAAAAACCGTCTCTTGTAATCACGGACAGCCAGGCTTTCGCTCTTGTTTCTTCCATAGTGCCTCAGGACATTCCCCTTACCTCATTCTCGATTCTTTTCGCCCGCCACAAGGGATTTTTGAAAACCGCCGTTAAAGGAGCCGCCGCTCTTGACAGTCTTAAAGACGGAGACAAAATCCTTATCTGCGAAGGCTGTACCCATCACCGCCAGTGCGACGATATAGGAACCGTGAAATTGCCCCGCTGGGTTAAAAATCATTCCAACAAGGAACTTGAATTCAGTTTCTGTTCGGGCGGCGATTTCCCGCAGGATTTGTCGGCATACAAGATCGTCATACACTGCGGAGCGTGCATGCTGAACGATCGGGAAATGCAATACAGGCGCAGACATTCCGAAGAGCAAAATATTCCTTTTACAAATTACGGAACAGCTATCGCCCATATTAACGGAATTTTACAGCGAAGTATCGCTATGCTTGGTATTATTTAACACAAAAAAGCAATTTCGGAATTGAATATATTTTTTATTTGAGGTATTTTAATTATTATGAAAAGAAAATTATGTTTTTTACTTTTATCGGCTGTCATCATTTTGTTATCCGCTTGCCGGGACAAGAAGGCCGTATCCTCAGAGCTTCTTTATGGATTTACCAGCGAGCCTTCGACTCTTGATCCGTTAAACCCGGCGAATACGGCGGACGGCAGAAGCATTCTCTTTAATGTTTTTGAAGGCCTTGTAAAACCGGACACTTCGGGAAAAATGAACCTTTGTCTCTCGCAAACATTAAAGATTGAGCAAGGCGGACGTATTTACATTTTTACTCTAAGAGATGGAGTGCGTTTTCACGACGGCTCTTTATTAACTCCTGACGATGTTAAGTTCAGCCTTGATACCGCTATTGCCGCCGGATTTACCGGGCTGGACGTAATAGAAGATGTTTCGATCGTAGGCGCTAACCAAATAAAGATAACTCTGAAAAAACCCGATCCCGATTTTTTGCCTTACTTGACTACCGGGATTGTTAAAGCCGGAAATACCGAGCGTGAGAAAAAAATTACCGGCACAGGGCCTTTCTTTATCGAAAGCTATACAATACAGCAGAACCTTATACTAAAAAAATTCAAAGATTACCGGCAGCCTGATATGCCTCATCTGGAAAAAGTTACCATCGTTTTTTTCGCTAATTCCGACGCTCTTTTGGTCGCTCTTAGGGGCGGCGGCATTAACGGGGCAAGCATAACGGGTCCAATGGCGGCTCAGCTTGATCACAGAAAATTTAATATTATTGACAGCTTCTCGGCGGCGGTGCAGTTACTTGCGCTTAACAACAAAGTTCCTCCTTTAAATGATATTAACGTAAGGCGTGCCATTAACTACGGAATTGATGTTCAGGATATAATTGACACCGCTTTTTTCGGGGTGGGAATTCCTTCCGGAAGCCCTGTTATTCCGGGATTATCAGCGTATTATGAAAGATCTCTGGAATACCCTTATGAGCCGGATACCGCTATATCCCTGCTTTCCAATAAAAAATTCGATCTTGAAATAACCGTTCCTTCCAATTATTCCATGCACGTTGACACGGCGCAGGTAATCGCTAACCAACTGTCTAAAGTAGGAATAAATGTAATAATAAAACAGGTTGATTGGGCGACATGGCTTTCCGATGTATATTTCGGCAGAAACTACATGGCGACCATCATTTCTTTGGACAGCCCTATCGTCTCTCCAAGGAGTTTTATTTCACGTTACTACTCAACCAGCGGCGGTAATTTTATTAATTTTTCAAATCCGGGCTTTGATAAAATATACAATTCAATTCTTACGGAAACCGATGAAACAAAGCGTATCAAACTTTACAGGGATGCCCAGCGTACCATTACCGAAAACGCCGCAAGCGTATATATACAGGATATACTTTATTACAAAGCCGTAAGCAAATCTTTCAGCGGAATACTAGACTATCCTTTATATGCTGTTGATTTCGCTTCAATTTATGAGATAAAAGAAAATTGAATTTTATTTTAAGAAGAATCGTAATAGCTCTTATTACAATGTTTCTTGTTTCTTTTTCCTGCTTTCTGGCGTTCAGCGTTATAAAGGGAGACGCCGCAAGCGTAATAGGCGGCACGTCAATGTCATCCGAACTATTATCGCAGTTACGTGAAGAAATGGGGCTTAACCGCAATGTTTTTTCCCGTTACTTCGACTGGCTTTTCAAATTCCTTTCCGGCAATCCCGGAAATTCTTTGCGTTATCAGGGACAGGCGATTTCCGGCTTGATATCGGAGCGCCTTCCCGTAAGTTTTTCGCTGGCGATTCTGTCGTTTTTATTTATTTTACTGCTTGCTATTCCTTTCTCGCTTTTTACCGTAAGAAAAGAAGCGGATATTTCCGACCGTTTTGTAAATTTTTTAACCGCCGTCGGTATAAGCACACCGGGATTTTTTCTTGGCCTCTTGTTTATCTTTATATTCGGGTATATTTTTAATCTTTTTACCCCCGGACAATATACCGGTTACAGGGAAAATTTTTCAGGTTTTTTAAGATGTATTTTTTTTCCCGCTTTGGCAATCGCCGTTCCAAACGCCGCTATAATGGTAAAATTCCTGCGGGCCTCTCTTTTTCAGGAACTTAAAAGCGATTATGTTAGGACGGCGAAAAGCAAGGGAGCGGGCAGCCTTTATATTCTTTATCATCATGTGCTAAAAAACGCCGTTATCCCCGTAATTACAATCCTTGGCATGATAATCGCCGAAGTTTTATCGGGCAGTGTTGTCATTGAAATGGTTTTTTCCATACCCGGAACAGGCAGGCTTCTAATAACGGCGATTACATCCAGAGATTATCCTTTAATTCAGGCCTTAATGGTTTACATCGCCTTTATTGTTGTAGCGGCTAACACTCTGGCTGACATCGTGATAATGATAATCGATCCCAGAATAAGAATGGCTAAAAAGGAAATTCAATGAAATTAAACTTTGAGCTTAAATTCGGAGCCGTCACGGGAATTGTCATTGTTCTAATGTCGCTTGCGAGTTTCTTTTGGTCGCCGCATGACTATAATTTAATGGATCACACAAAACGCTTTTTATCCCCGTCCGCAGGCCATCTTTTGGGGACGGATAATTTTGGCAGGGATATTTTTTCTCGAATCATGGCGGGCGGCAGAAATTCCCTGCTTGTCGCCGTATGTACCGTAGCGGGAGCGGCGGCGGTCGGCAGTATCCTCGGCTTGTCCGCCGGGTTCCTCGGAGGAATCGCCGAGGAAATAATTATGCGTATAACAGACACAATCAATTCTTTTCCCGGAATAGTTGTCGCCCTTATGTTTACCACCATTATGGAAAACGGCCAATTTACGCTGTTTATAGCTCTTTTAATACTTTTTATTCCGAGTTTTACCCGTGTTACACGAACAATAGCGTTACAGTACAAAGACGCCGCTTTCATTCAGGCGGAACGTCTTCTTGGAGCGGGTTTTTTTCGCATAACTTTTATCCATATTCTGCCGAATGTTATCCCGTCCCTGCTTTGCGCCTCCGTTATCGGGCTTTCCAACGCTATACTCGCCGAATCCACAATGAGCTATCTTGGGTTAGGCATTCAGCCGCCTAATCCATCGTGGGGCAGGATGCTTTACGAATCGCAATCATGGTTTTACAGCGCCCCCTGGTGCGCCATAGCTCCCGGCGTTTTTATAATGCTTACGGTTATCGCTTTCCACATGCTTGGCGAAGGCCTAAGGCGCAGGTTCGGAGGCTGACATGGCACACCTGCTTGAAGTAAACGAACTTCAGATAGACCTGAAAAAAAGCGGCAAGCTGATAAACGCCGTGGATAATGTCAGCTTTACGGTTGATGAAGGCGAAATTCTGGGACTGGCGGGCGAGACCGGCTGCGGCAAGACTCTTACCGCCCTTTCTATCGCAGGCCTTCTGCCGCAAAAAGCTAAAATTACGGGCGGCGAAATTCTTTTTAATAACAGGCGTTTAACATCTTTGTCCGAAAAAGATTACTGCTCTATCCGTGGAAAAGAAATTTCGATGATTTTTCAGGAAGTAAGACAGTCTCTTAATCCGCTGATAAAAGCAGGCAGGCAAATCCGTGAAGCTCTTGAACTTAACAGCGCCGAAGTTAATCATACCGAAAGAAAAAATTTCAAAAGACGAACCGTAGAAACACTTTTCAGACTTGGTTTTGATGAGCCTAAAAAAATATACAACGCCTATCCGCATCAGCTTTCAGGCGGAATGTGCCAGCTTATAATGGCGGCCATAGCGGTAATTACAAACCCCCGCCTGTTGTTAGCCGACGAGCCTTCCAGTTCCCTTGACGCTCTGGCGCAGGAGCGAATCCTTTCCATGTTAGTTCAAATGAACCGGGAATATAAGACCGCCGTTCTGATTATTTCGCATGATCTTTCAGTAATACGCTCCTTTTGCGGCCGCTTCCTTGTCATGTACGCCGGAAAAATAGTGGAAGAAGGAAACGCTGACGCTCTCTACTCTCCCCTTCACCCGTATACAGAAGCCCTTGTCGGGGCGATACCCGGAAAAGACAAGCACGGCATGGAACTTGCCAATATCCCGGGAAAAGTCCCGTCGGTAGAGGATAATTTTACAGGATGCCCTTTCGCCCCCCGCTGTAAAAAAGCGCAAAAAATTTGCGATAACGCTTTCCCTCCGGCAATTGAGACGCAGAGCGGAAGAGTTTATTGTTATTTTCCAAACACAGGAAACCAAAATGGATAACACTCCCTTACTTTCCGTATGCGATGTTTCAAGCTCTTATATCAGCCGCAATTTCACGTTTTTCGGCAAAAAACAGATAAAGCCCGTACTGGATCATATAAATCTTGAACTGCGAACAGGGGAAATTTTGGGGCTTACCGGAAAATCAGGCTGCGGAAAAACCACCCTCGCAAAATGTATCCTTGGCATTATCGAATACGAAGGAAAGATTTTAATTGACGGCAAGGAAATAAAAAACAAATCCATGCAGGCACAAATGGTTTTTCAGGAACCGGGAGCCTCTCTTAACCCCGTAAAAAAAATCGGCTGGTTAATGGAAGAACCCCTTGTCATTCATAAAATCGGAACGCCCGATGAGCGCAGAAAAAAAACAGACGAAATGCTTGAGCGTGTCGGCCTTGACCCCTCATACAAAACACGCCGTGTTCACGAGTTATCGGGCGGGCAAAAACAACGTATCTGCGCCGCCCGTGCCCTTATCCTCTCTCCCCGCCTTCTAATCGCCGACGAGGCAATCAGCGCCCTTGACGTATCGACAGGCGCTCAGATACTCAATCTTTTCAGGGAACTACATTCCGCCCTAGGGCTCAGCGTTCTTTTTATTTCGCACAACAAGGATGCGGTAGAGTATCTTTGCGACAGGATTCTGGAAATGAAAGACGGGAAATTGTAATTATTTTTTCTATAAGCCCCTTTTATTAAAATGAGTATTGGGGTATAATTAATATCGCCATGATAAATGATGAAATACTTGCGATAAAAGACAATATTTTGAATACTGTGGGTGAGAATTGTGAAAAAATAATCCTCTTTGGCTCCTACGCCTATGGAATACCCAAAGAAGGCAGTGATTATGATGTCTTTGTTATCCTTAAAGATGGTACTGAAAAGCCTATCTTGGTTTTACAAAATATATACCGCAATTTGGCTCAGAATCCTGATTATAAGGCGGTTGATGTCCTTGCGAATTATAAAAGTCGTTTTGAAGTAAGAAGCAAATTACCAACTATAGAGAAAACTATCGCCAAAAAAGGAATCGTTCTTTATGACCACGCTTGATTTGGCAAAAGAATGGCTTCGGTACGCAAAAAGCGATCTTAATACCGCCAAACATATGTTTTTAGACGTTAATCCAAAGGAAATTGAAATTTCCTGCTATCACACTCACCAATGCGCTGAAAAATCTCTTAAAGCCTATTTAATAGCAAAAGAAATAGACCATCCCTATATCCATGATCTTGTTGAGTTAGTTAGGATTTGCATTGATCTGGAAGCTAGTTTTTCAACAATACAACCATTTTGCGCTTCTTTAAATCCCTACGGAGTTCAGGTACGATATCCAAATGAATTAGCTGTTGATGATAACATAACCGGACAAGCTATTAATTATGCGGAAAAAATTTTTGAATTTTGTGAGAAAGTGATCAATGATATTATACATTAACTCCTTTAATATTTAGCCATATCGGGTTATTATCAAGATGATGAATATTCAATTTGATTCGCTTCAAAATAAAAAACTTACACTTGAAGAGAAGATAGAAATTCATAATTTTTTTCTTAAATGTCCGATAAAGACTGTGAAAGAAGGTTTTATTAAAGCCGAAAGTAATAAAAAAGCCAAAGAAAAGACTTTGGAGTGGATCACGATGGTTGGTAGCAAAACCATTCATCGTGAGGATATTGGCGAGATAATTTTTGACCGGGCGGGAGTAAAAACCAGTTTTGAACATAGGATTTATCAGAATAAACTTGATGCTCTTCCCGCAATACCTGATGTAATAGAAAAAGGGAAAATAATTGATATTTCCAGTGATTTTGGTGGAAAACCAATAAAGAATACCCTAATAGCCGGTCCCATTCAGATAGGCGACAAGTCTGAAATTCTGGTTGTCAGATTAAGGATGGTAAAAGGACACAATAATAAATTCTATGTTCATGATATTTTTGTAAATGAATTATTAAAAAATAAAGGCAATACTATCAAAGCCGATAGCACGGGTAACCCCGTTGGCGAATCCAGCAAAAGTATTGCCTATATAAAAATATATCGCAATAGTACCTTCACGTATACCTGAGTCTATTTAGGCAAATTTATATGATTTTTTAGAATCCTAGGATTTTCAGTGTTTCTCACGGTTCCTATAAATAAATCATAGGAGAAAACCATGAAAAAGATACTTTTAATTGTTGGATGTGCGTTTTTTTTGTGATTCATTCACTGATTACAGCTACGATTTTGTTCTTCATCAATGAAGGAAACCTTCCTGGAGTTGGGTACGGACAATTGCTCCCTTGTTTAATAAAAGAAGGTTACTTCTTCATAGGAGCAATAATTCATTTCTTTACATACTACTTAGTAATTGAGTTTCCGTTTAAAAAGAAGTAAGCAGTAAGTCATTGAAGTAGTGTAATTTGAGTTCCTAACTTAATGTTAGGAACTTGATTTTTTCTAATAATTCTTATATAATAATTATGAGGGTTGAAAATGAAGTTTGAGAATTTAGAACAATTCATAAACGCTTCAATGATAAATAAAGCTAAATGGCTGAGAGAAGCAGAAGTAGATGATTTAGCTACAGTAATGGCAAAACATCAAGATTTTTCAAAAGTTGTAATGGAAACTGTTGGAGAAGAAGGGAGAAAAGCCCTTAATGAAGCTAAATTGTTTGATTATGATAAATCACTCTTAAAATTGATTGAGATTGAATTTGAAGCTTCAAAGCATGAAATCAAAGAATTTCCCAATTCTTAAATGTTATATTCCTTGACTATTTTATCTATTCTTACGTCTATAAGTGCATATCCTTTGTACATGTGTTTTCTTGCAGTGACGAATTTCTTTAGTGATTCTAGTTCACTCTCATTCTTTAAGTAATTTGTATCAATTTCTCCGTCAAGTTTAACAGGTGCATAGACTGCTACTTGAGAATTAGTCATTTCTTGTAAAAGAGCTTCT
>Ga0268262_10001739_pt1 | contig 26294 bp, 19 predicted proteins | sample TergutNc150P3_FD_190354 | JGI IMG/M metagenome (GOLD analysis project Ga0268262, IMG submission 190354) | Nasutitermes corniger P3 segment gut microbial community from laboratory colony in Florida, USA - Nc150 P3 (SPAdes) (version 2) | ecosystem: Host-associated > Arthropoda: Insects >... | reverse complement strand
CATAGTTACCGCCTGCGCGGCGCGAAACCGGAAATTGCCGCGATACTCGGAAGCAGGGAAATGCTCAGGGCAATTATCGCTTCGGCGGCAACCACCCTTTGCGTATTTATTCCCCCTATTATTTACAAGAACAGCCTGGAAATGATTGGGCAATTTGCCAGTGATTTAATTTTTACAGTGGTTATTTCCCTGACCTGCTCTCTTGTCGTAGCGGTCACCCTCGTACCCAGCCTCTGCGGCAGCATCTTAAAACTGGACACCAGAAAACAAAAGCCCCTGAAGATACCTCCGCTCAGGGCTATCGACAACGCTTTTGAGGGAATTTTCGTCGGCATTGAAAACGGCTACAAAAAGGCGCTAGGCTACTGCCTTTCACACAGGCTTCTTATTGTAACCCTTGCCATTGTGCTTCTGCTGTTTTCCCTGCTGCAATTCAGCAGCATCGGGATGAATATGTTTTTTCGAACCAGAACCGATGATAACGTGAATATCAACGTCTCCATGCCCCTTGGCACTACCATAGAAGAAACAGAAAGAATTCTTTTTGAATTGGAAGCATTAATAAAAGATGAGATCGAGGGATACAACAGCATAATTCTTACCGCGAGGCGGAGCGGAAGCACCCAGGGTTCCATTCAAATTACGCTTCCCGAACCGGTCAGGCAGATCGATACTCCCGATATCATCATAAATAAACTGACCCCTTTTACAAATTCCATACCGGGTGCAAGGGTGAGTTTTCGGGCAGGTCGTTTCGTAGGCTCAGGTTCCCAGGTGGAACTTGCGCTCAGTTCCAGAAGCTACGACGCTGCCATGGAAACCGCCAATGAAATCCTTCATATTTTTGAGCGGTACCTTCCCGAAATCGAGAACCCGATAGTGAACATCGAAGAAGGGGCGCCTCAATTAATCGTCAACATAAACCGCGAAAGGGCAGCCGCACTGGGGGTATCGCTGTCTTCTATCGCCTCGGAGATCCGTGCCGCTATGGACGGAGTCACCGCCGCAACCATGAGCGTAGGGGATCGCCTGCTGAGCGTGAGGGTAATGCTTCGCGACGAAGACCGCATCGGGATACCGAACCTTGACGCGATCTCCGTAATGAGCAGAAACGGCTCTAGGATTTCCCTGTCCAATGTCGCTGAAATTGTCGAAAGCCGCGCGCCGTCTTCCATACGCCGTGAAAAGCAGGAACGGGTTATCCGCGTAACAGGATCGCTTCCAGCCGGAATTGCCGTAACCGATATGCAGAAGCGGCTGGAAGCAACGGTAAAGGAATACCTTGTTCCCCACGAAGGCGTAACGATCCGTTATTTGGGGGAAGCCTCGGAAATTCAAAGCTATTACGGGCGTTACGTTCTGATTGTAGCTACCGCGATCTTCCTGGTATTCAGCGTCATGGCAAGCCAGTTTGAATCATTTGTTGACCCTTTCATTATTTTCTTTACGATTCCCTTGCTTTTTATCGGGGTCATCTGGATATATAAATTCAGTGGCGAGGCGATGTCCATGTTCTCGATCGTCGGAGTCGTTGCCCTTGTGGGGGTTGTAGTCAACAACGGCATTATTCTGGTGGATTACACCAACACCCTTAGGTCGCGCGGCCTAAAAGTGCGGGAAGCCTGCCTTGAAGCCGGACGCAGCCGCCTGCGCCCCATTCTGATGACCAGCTTAACCACCATCCTTGGAATGTTCCCAATCGCTTTCCTCACCGGTGCAGGAGCGGAATCCATTCAGCCAATCGGTAAAACTTTTGTCGGTGGCCTTTCAATCAGCACCCTAATGACACTTTTTATTATTCCCTCGGTGTACTCGCTGGTGAATAGCAGACATGATAAGAAAAGGGCGCAGCTAGAAGCATCATTATTTTCAAAAAATTAAATAAAAAGATTTCACGCAGAGGCGCAAAGAACGCAAAGGACGGCGCTTAATTAGGTAGTTGCATATTCACTCATATATGAAAACAAATATATAAAGATGAATTTGGCTTTCTCATAAATAATAACCCTCTACTTTCGGTTCAAAAGGCGGTCGCTATTTTTTTATTAACATTTTAATGTCAGCTGCTACTTTACTTCTTCATAAAATTTTCATTCACCTCGTGTTTTTTAAACCGAAGGCAGACACTTTGCATATCCGATGAAAAAAAGCAACTACCGCCGACTGATGCCTTCAGTATTAGTCGGATGGTTCTGTAGGACACCATGCGTGTACTCCTTGCGCCATTGATGGCGCAAGGTATTATAATTATTTTTTTATTTAACACGGGCGACCATGATCTTGGCTATTTCTAAAGCCTTTTCTGGAACAACACCAACTAAGCGCTCGCCTATGTAGTTCTGACTGGAATCACCTAATATGATGCCACCATTATCTTTATCTTTAGGGTAGATAATATGGATTTGAAGCCAACTAGGCATGGTATCATTTACCCGGTGGTACTGCACTTCAAAATTGAAGTTTGAGTCAGAATATTTTTCAGAATACCACTTGTCACGAAGCTCATAACCTGTTTTTGGCAGACTGTCCCAGTATGTTTTAACGGCAGCTACACCAGTAGTATCATCGCTCTTATAAAAATTGAACCCTGTATTTTTCGATGCTGGGTTCTCATCATCCCAAGCCCAAGTTTCAGGATTTCCGAAATATCGCCACAAATCACTAAAAGCCTGATCGACAGAGATTTCTTTATTTCCGTCGTTGCAGGCTACAAGAACCAAACTAAATGCCAGTACCATTGCCAACATTCCAAGAATCAATAATTTGCCTTGTTATTTGGTAACTTGATAAATAAATGGATGCTGTTACCCTTGTCACTTGCGCCAACAATGTATATAGTAATAAACACGGAGGGTAGGATAGTGGCTATTCCGCCTGGTTTGGGACCAGGATGTCGGGGGTTCAAATCCCCCCCTTCCGATAAATTTTACTGCGTATAGGTCAAGTAAAACAGCTTGTCAAGCAAGCTGTCGTTTCTTGGAACGGCGTTAGGCACCCAGTGCTCTGAATCCTCAACAAAGGCGCTTTTGTCTAAAGCCATGCTACCCCTGATATATGCCGATTCATGAATGGCAGCCGGAACCGCAACGCCAAGGAGCGGAATGACATGTACCCCTATCTTTTTGCTTGTTCCGTTTTTTGCCCACGATGAAGGAATCGCCAAATCTAAAGCCTCTTCCAGTTTATTGGCTGCATCTGAAATTGCCTTCTGCTGGTCTGAATCTGAAGTAATGTTACCCTTTACAGCAGATATTTTTTTTGTGAAATCAAAAATATCAATATACATATCCGAAGGGAAAGAAGAAAAAAAATAACTTTCTACATTGTGGAATATTTGATTTAAAATTGTGTTTCTGGCAGCTTCGCTGGTTATTGCTTCTGCAACCGTGTCTGAAAAATCATTGAAGCATAAAAAAAGATCGTTTACAAAAGGCAATTGTATTTGCGATATTGTAGCATTACTGAGTGAAGCATACTGATTACTGAACTGGTTTTGAATTGCATTGCCAAGATCGGAAACTGTAAGATTTCCTCTGCTTAAAAACCCGGTAAACAAAGCCGAATAATCCCAGCCGGTTGACATTATTTCTCCTTCGGAACCGATAAAAAGTTCAGCGGCATTTCTAACCTGATACGCTACTTCCAATAATGCTCCGTAGCAGGTGTCAAAAGCGATGACTGAAAGGCCTTTTCCGGCGACTGCCCTTCCAAATGAGGATAAGGACATATACTGCCTGCTGGTGTCGTCAAACGCCACAGCTTTAACAGGCTCCGTTAGATTGTTATTATTAGAGCCGCCGCGCCAGCCTGTTCCATGACCCCATATGAACAAGGCGTAATGTTCAGCCGGATAAACGCGCCTGGCAAAGTCGATAAGCCTTGATAGAACCAGCGGGTCTGCGGTATTTAGCTCTGTTTCCGAATCTTTTGACAAACCAAGTTCGGGACAATCAATCCGGGTAGACTGTAATGTCGGACTTAGCCCGCTTGGGTCAGGCTTTATTTCAAAAAGGCGGGTATCGCTCCAGTTGCCGTTAGTCATATCATAACCATTATTGCGATCCAAAAGGGCCAGAATCGAAATGGGAGCCGCGCCGTAATTTACTGCTTCAAGCTCATTTAAGTCCGCAATAGCGGCGCTTTCCAAATCGTTATCTGCCGCCATATAAATTATGAATGTCCATTTTCTTTTTCCGGAAGAACTTTGTGTGCCCTTCACAAAACCATCATTACTGGCTGTTCCCTGCTCATCAAAAATAATTCCCTGATAGCAACTGACAGAAAAAATTATAGAAATAATTAAGATCAGTGTTTTTCTCATTTTACCCCCTTACCCTGTATTTACCGTATGGATCCTTCCAAGCTGTTCCATCAATGTAGCATATTTCCGAAATATAGAAGAAATCTATTAAATATGGTTCGGTTGGGGCAATATAAATATATTGATCAAGCGAGATGCATATTTCCTTTTTTTCCCCCGGAGCAAGGAAGTCGTTTTTTGTTATTTCAAACTTGTTGGTTCCAATGAACGGGCTTGTCTGACTTTTTGTATCAAAAAGCATGAAACAAATTTTTATTCTATCAATATATCCTTCCGAGTTGTTTAAAAGCTTAAATACAATGCCTGCGCATTTAAATGAATTAATACGCGGATAAATTTCAACAACAGGCTTTGATATAACAAATGGCGTTATTTGCGGTTGTGCGGCAACAGGCTGTGCGTTGTTTGGTTGTGCCGTAAGTGGCTTCGCCACAGGCGGCATATCGGTGATTATCCATTCCGGCATTTCGCAAGCCATGAACAGAATTACCAACAGAATTACTATAAGTATGAGAACCGATAAAAACAACAGGTTTTTATTGCTTCCCAGCATCTTTTTATCTTGTTTTATTTTCATCTTGTATCCTCCTTATCACAGATAAAAATTTTTGAACGTAAAGATCTCTTGACCCCAGATTAACAGCATCTTCCAGAAACGAAGCAGCTCCTTCCAGGTTATTTTGCCTGAATAAAATGGCAGCGTAGTAAAACAACATCTCAATGTTGTTCTTGTCGATTTGATACGCTCTTTCTACAATTTCTTCAGCTAAAATAAAATTGCTGGCAGTAAGGGCTTCATCGGCCATAGTCAGAAGCTGATTTTGCGACGGGACTCTGATATAAATTATCTGCCCCTTGTCTTTAATAATTACTTCGCCGGTATAATTTTCATATCCTTTTTTGGATCCCCGTATTTCATAGTTTCCCAGCGGGACTTTTAACAACGTAAACCTGCCGTTTATGTCCGTGCTGCCCGAATACCATTTGCCCAACGTAATTTCATAATTGGAAACCGGCCTGTTGGAAAAATCATATACCATGCCACTTATATTTATTATCTTGAATCCAAACTCTGCTGTTTTACAGGCGGAATGTAAAATAACAACGGAAACAATAAAGGGCAGATACCATGATCTCTTTTCGATAGTGGATTTACTCATAGCTTCCCCGTATAAATATCTTGTTTGTATTGGCGTCATGGTAAAAAACTAATTGACCCGATGTATCCCTAATCGATCCTACCAGGGAATTTTCAGGCTTTGCCTCAATTGCTTTATTTTCCGGTGGCGCTATTTTCGGGATCTCTTCTTTGTAGCCAAAGGCAACCGGAATCTTTGTTTTTTCATTTCCAAGGCTGTGTAAGGCATGAAATGATTCTCCGGATTGCGATAAAGTAATGTTTACCGTGAAAGAATTATTCCCGTTTGCAATCGACACATCCATCTTTGTAATTTTTAACGAATACTCATTACAGAAGGCAGCGATAATTTCCAGCGAGCTTATTAAATTCAGGTTCTTTGCTGTATACGCAATCGTATAAAAGCTTTTCCTGTTATGATCGGAAGGCAGGATTTCAGAGCTTATCGAGACTTTCTCTTTTTGCAGTGAATCGGAAATTTGGTTAATCAACTGTATTGCCGATTCTTGTGAGGAAAATACGCCATTTTTTGCGAACGTATATCCTTTTCTACTATGATCAAACTGAATAATAACAATCGGTTCTCCTTCTTTATATTTAATATCATGCATATCCAGCAGAGCTAAAAATTCGTAACGATTGCAGATATTATAAATTTTTATTAAATCTATTCCCTGTATTTGTATTTCAATAATCTGTTCTGAATCTTCATTGTACTTCCAATACGCCATCCTGCCCCCTGCCTCAACAATATCGCAGGAAAATTTTTCCAGCATCTCAATAGCCGATGGAAGGTATTTTATATCCTCCAACTGTTCTAAAGGCAGATCCAAATAGGTTGCGTTTTTTGTGCCTTTTGCGGCAAGTATAAAAACCAAGGATAAAAATATGATTAACGGAATACTTATACCCAGCGTTTTTAAACCCTGCCGCTGCCTGTTCTTTGTGAATATTCCATGCCAAACCGGAATAAACCTCAGCGCGTCCTGTTGAGCCGGAGGGGAGCTGTTACCCGACGATGTTCGCTCGGCGGATTGCTCGGGAGGAAGCGAGACTGGCTTGTTGTTTTCTGTGTCAAAGCCTATCAATTCATCGTCGATAACATTGATCCCTCCGCTGATAAAACCTTTTTTATGAACCGCGATTGCTGTATTGGTAAAAAATGCCGCGCCCTTATGGAGGATCCTGTATTCTTCGAGTGTTTCCCTGTCCATGACAGTAACCAAAAACCACGGCGAATTGTTAATAGCGAGGTGCTGCCAGTCAAAAACCGAAGCTTCCGAAAACGTGGGATGCAGCTTTTGCAGCTGCTCGTAAATAAACGGGCGGATAAACTTTCTTTTTATATCAGAAGGCGCGGAAATAAAATACACTTCATGATCTTTTCGTGGAATTATAATTTTCTTCATGGTTTGCATAACCCCAAAATTTCAATATATTCCCCTGCGATAAAACATTCCGCTTTAAGGGCATATAGTTTGTCATCCTTTATCAATTCGGTTATTTCGCAGCTCTCCAGCTCTTTGGCGGCGCTTACGGATTTTTTCCAGTTTTCAATATCAGGGTAAGGTTTTGCACATTCTATTCGGAATGAGTCCGCGATAAACTGGATTGTATGCGCCGCGTAATAATCCGATGCGGCACTGCTCCATTCATTGAAGGCGGGTAAAAAAATTTGGGAAAACCCAAACATAAAAAAACCTAAAAGAACCAGCGCGACTATTGCCTCAATCAAGTTCATAATTTGCCATTATCTCCGTGTTTGACAGTTCAATATTGTGAACTACAGCAGCTTTGTATTTATGGGCGAATTGCCTGGTTGACAATATCTGCGGTATTAGCGACAGAGTAACTGAAGACAATACCATTATTAAAACCAGCACTGTAATTACAGCGTTTCCCCTGTCAGTCCCACGAATGAATTTCATTACCTGCTTCCCCTCCCGCGCCTGTGCCGTGCGACGTAATGCTAAACGGTAAATTTTTTTCGCCTGGGTTTTTGTAAACGTAATCGTTTCCCCATGGGTCTTTGGGAATTTGCCTGTCAACGTAAGGACCGCTCCAGCTTGCCGGAACAGGAGACAGGATCGGCTTTTCCCATAAGCCCTCCAGGTTTTGGGCTTCCGTGGGGTACTGCCCGCAATCCAGAAAGTACGACTGCAGGGCAAGCCTGAATGTTTCGATTTGGTTTCGGCACGCTGCTACTCTTGCCCTTTCAACATACTTTATCGCTGAAAAGCCGACTGCTGCCGAAAGTATGAGAATAATTGTGATGGTGATTATCGTTTCTATAAACGTAAATCCCTCGTCCGCTTTTAGAACCGCTCTTGAAATCATAAGACGCCTCCTGAATAACTTAGTATGGGTAAAATAACCGTTGACATAATTATCAACACATAAACACCAACCAATACGATCACCGCCGGCTCAATGAGCTTTGCCGCTGCCTCGCGGAGCTTGCTTTCTTTTTGTAGATAATGATCCCTTATGCTCCCGCTAATTTCATTCAAATTGCCGTTTATATCCGCGATGGAAAGCCAGCCCAAAACATAAGGGGAAAAACACTTTGTCCTCGCGAAGGCCTCAGAAAAAGAAACCCCCGATACTATATCCTTCTTTATTTTTACAAGGGCGCTGCCGAATTTCGTATGCCCCAGGCTCATAACGCATTGAGAAAGCGCGTCTGTCAGCGTGATATTGCTTTTCATCAAAAAATCAAGGAGATAAAAAATTCTTGATTCAGGCGAGTCGTCGTTAAAAATTCGGAAATACACAAAAAAGAGAGAGCCGCCGCCAAGCAGCAAAACAAGAGCCGCAAGGCCAATGCCGGTTTTCGCGTCTTCCACAATTACAGCCGAGAGAAGCCCGGCGGAAATAAACAGCGGCATACCCTTCAGGATGATCCCAATAGTCCCCGCTATAGCCAGAAACACAATTGTTGTCGGGTAAATCAATATGTTCAATAAATTCTCTTTTGCCCGCTGCTTTCTCTGCAAATCTGAAGCAATCCTCCCAAGCACGGCTTCTATGCTTCCGGTCAATTCCGCAGTGGCAATCAGCGTGATGTACATTGGATCAAAAAATGCTTTTTCCTCGCCTATAATTCGCAGGCTTTCGGATAGTCCTTTTCCTTTTTTCATTATCTTAAGCAGAGAAAAAGCTCTTTCCCTTACCGGCTTTTCTATGCCTTCGCGGGCAAGTATGCTTAGCGCGTCAAGGAGGCCGGTTTTACCTTTTAGCAGCGCAAGCAGCAGCTCGGAAAAACGCAACACGGCCATTGCCCTTTTCACAGCCGTACTCCCAGCTCGCGCCTGACTTCCGCTTCGGTTGTCAGGGAGGACGCGACTTTATCTTCCGCATCATCGTAAAGCGTTTTAAAGCGCATATCATTCAGGCGCGATCGCAGTTGTTCAATTACGGCTCCTGCGGCAATCATGTCTTGCAGGGTAAGGTCAACGGATATAAACTCCGCGATCGCGGTTCTCCCAACGTAGCCCGTGTTTGAACAGCGGGAGCAGCCCTTTGCCATGCAATCCCTGCAAACTTTCCTTATTAAGCGCTGGGCAATTACCGCTTTAAGTACTGCTGCCACCATGTATGGCGGCACGCCCATGTTTTGAAGGCGGTAAACCGCTTCAAGTGAATTGTTTGTGTGCAGGGTCGCGAAAACCAGATGCCCGGTTAATGCAGCCCTGATCGCAAGTTCCGCAGTTTCGATATCCCGGATTTCGCCAATCATGATTACATCGGGATCCTGCCTGAAAATCCGGCGGAGCAATGTGTCAAACCCCAATCCCAATTCCTCATTTACCTGTATTTGAATAATCCCAGGAATCCGGTATTCAACCGGATCTTCTATGGAAATTATTTTTGTGCTTTTAATGTCAAGTTCTTTAAGCAGAGCCGCGAGGGTGGTAGTTTTTCCGGAACCGGTCGGGCCTGTCACAAGGATCAGGCCGGAAGTTACAGCGAGGATTTTTTCCAGATACGCGGCATACTCCACGGAAAAGCCAAGGGAGTCAAGGCTTAAGGGCGAATCGGAGCGGTTCAGAAGCCTTAACACAATTGACTCGCCCCAGACAGTTGGTATCGTTGATATTCTTACATCAAGCGAATATGAATCGGTTTTTACGTCTATATGGCCGTCCTGGGGGCGCCGGTTTTCAAGTATGTTTAAATTCGCGAGGATTTTAAGGCGGGCGGAAACCGCCACTGCCCGCTCCTGGCTTATTTGCTTAACCGTGACCAACAGCCCGTCAATGCGGAAGCGGACAGCAGTTTCATACGCGCCGGATTCGATGTGTATATCCGAAGCTCTTTTAGAGATCGCCTCCAGAAAAATACTGTTAAGCAAATTTACAACCGGCGCGTCGTCCGCTACCTGATCAATTATCGACTCGCGGCTGTCACGCGCTGTTTCAGGCGGGAAATCGCCGGAAGATTTCTCCTCGGAAAATAGCTGCGACAGTTTAAGGTTAAAGGTTTCCGTATCAAGTTCCTGAAACATGCATTGCCATTCGGCGTAAGCTTTCTTTACCCTTGTTTTTAAGATCGCGTCGCTTACATTTAACATTCCGAAAAAGATTGTTTTGTCTTCAAAGCGGGTAATAATAATTCCGTTCGCGGCACAAAACGCGGGGGTAATTGAAGGGGCTTTCATTTCCCCTCCAGATACGGTTCCACAAGGCGGCTGTAAATCGAAGCGGTCTTTAAACCGCTTACTGTGTACTCATCGTTGGCAAAATCAACATGAGGCACAAGGTATATTATCATTTGCGAATCTTCGGTCGAATTGTTCTTGCTTTTAAAAAGCCAGCCCAGAAGGGGCAATTTTGAAAGAAGCGGAAGCCGCTGTTCGATGATGTTGGAGTCGTTTTGCCTGAGCCCGCTTAATACAACCGTCTCACCCGATCTCGCGCGAACCTGGGTTGTTAAAACCCGCTCGGATGTGGGCGGCGGGTTTCCGACAAAGGAAGGCTGTTCCGCCCCGCGCTTGGACACCGACGCCGTAACAGTGGTAGTGATCATTCCGTCGCCGGAAACCCAGCCTTTTATTTCGAGTACCAGGCCGGAAACAATTTCCCTTGTAACACCGGAATAAATCGGTTTGCCTGTTTCTGGATCGATGTTGGAATCACGGTACCGGTAGGTACTCGTGTTTTGAAATTTAATCTCCTGCCCCGAAAGGCCAAAAAGAGTTGTATCCGCAAAGACATTTGCCTGATTGTCAGAGATGGCAAGGTTCAGCTTCGCCGCAAATTGATAGCCAAACACGGTTATGATGTCAAAATTCAAATTAAGCAGATTCCCCAGCTGTCCGGTAACCATTGTTCTGTCACCGGGGCGGATGTACCTTGCTTCAGCCTGGGCGTTCCAGTTTAAATTGCTGCTCTCCTGCACCTGGATAATAAACAAATCGTAGCGTATACGCGGCTGCGGCCTATCGATAACTTCTAGGTCTTTAAGGAACAGCTCTTTCCTCTCGTCGCTTCCCAAAAAGAAGAAGGTGTTCCCGTTGCCCGCGTCAACCAGATCTTCCGGTTGGGCTGTAGGCGGCAGGAATTTGTATAGATCCTCAGTCTTAATGTATTTAAGCCTGATGGCCTCACGGCGTTTGGGTAAGTCAATTGCCGCGATATAGTTCCGTATATCTTCTGCCGTTTCCGCATTCGTGTAAGCAAGGAAAGTATTGCCACCTGGCAGCGACGCGGTTTGCACGCCTGTAAAGCGGCTTTGGATAAGTGGCAGGATCTCTGTCGGCTTCCGGTAAAGCACCTCAAAAGATTGCCAGGTTTTTCCCTCGTTTTTCAGCGAGGCGATTATTTCGGCCTGCTGCAGCGGGAAAATATAAATCATGTCCCCAATCTCTTTGTATTCGCCCCCTCCCTGTTCCAGAATTATCTTTAAAGTTTCATTAAAGCCCCTGCCTTTCAACTTTATCCTTTCTATCATTTGATCGGGTCGTATGAAAGAAAGGTATTCCCGCCCGGCTACCTGAAACAGCCTGTTAAGCGCTTCGCCTGTTGGTGCGCGTTCAATATCAATGTCAAAAAGCCCGTCATTCTCAATTACGCTGACAGAGGAAGCACCGGCGTATGAAAAAGAACCAAAAGGCGCGACATTTGCCTTTTTGATATGTATATAGTTTTCAGCAGTTTCAACGGTGTAGTCGCTGAAAGGCTTCATATACAATTCCACCGCTTCCTGCGGGTTTACGGTTTCCAAATGCATGGACAGGCGGGTTTCGGGGAGTATGTCCCTTAAAATGGTGGCGTTGGTTTTCCGGCTGAGTTTGTCCGTCAACTGGGATGCCGTCGCATCAAGGGAATCAAGAATGATGCCTTCGTTGTTGCTTTCATTCCTGAATAAAATTTTTATTTTTGAAACAATCCAGACATCTTTTGTTTTTTCAACAAACAGGCGGCTTGTTAACAGAAACGAATCAAACGCCTGCTCAAAATTTGCCCCGTTATACTGAAAGCTTGCGGTTCCTGTTACTGTGTCGTCTCCTATAATGGAAATACCGGCGTATGTGGAAAACGCGTACAAAATTTCCCGAATCTGCTGATCGACAAAATCAAAACTTATTAGCTGGCTTTTCCTGGCTTGCCCATGCAAAGCAAGGCAAGAAACAGCAAAAAGAATAACCACAAACCTTAATCGTTTCATGCATATATACTGCACGGAAATGCATGGCGCTTCGATTTTTTAGAAAAAATTTTAAATATTTTGAGCTTATCTTCAAATAAAATTTTATCACCAACCACACGAACCATCACGAACCAAATAGTGTGCCAGTTTTCACTCCATGTAACTCCGTGGTTAATTTTCTCTAATACTATTGCAAAAAATTTTGAAATATACCCACGGTAATACTGCCAAGCGCCATTAACGGAATGAACGGGATTTTGCGTTTTTTGAAGGCGAGCATATAGGTAATTCCGGCAATACAGGCGAAAAAGACAGCCGCATACCAAAGCCATGGCCCCAGCACTAGGCCGATTAATGCCGAATACCAAACATCGGCAAGCCCAAGCTTTTTCCCGGAAACAAAATAAGCTGCCAGAAAAACGAAAAACCCAATCAGAGCGCCCGTGACCAAGATTTCAGGCGGACATGGTTCCTCAGCCAGCAAACAAAGCGCGAAAAAAACCGGAAAAGCAAGTACAAAAGCAATTCGCGGAACCATCCCGGTTTTTACATCCGATAGAGCGATTGAAAATGAAAATATAGAGAAAAATAGTTTGATAAAAATTATTGAAATCATCTGATTATCCATTACTCACAAAAGCTACTGCACGCGAATGAAAATTCATTTTTACTTTTGCAATAATCTATGACATTTGTCATATAAATCGGACCAAAATCGCCAGCCAAATCCGTATTCCTTATGCCACGCGAAAAACTTTGGCATTGGGTTTTCGCGATTCAAGGCAGGAGGAAAAAAGTGAGGGGAATAAATAAAAAAAGGTTTGTATTTTCATTTGTATTGATGCTTTTGCTTACAACACTTATTACTCCAGTTTATATATTTGCTAGAACCGATCCTGACGGAGCCATTATTGGCGGTAATAATGGTGGGGGCGACGGTTCTGAAAATGGTCCTGGCCCTGGAAGCGGTCCGGGCCCTGGAAGCGGTCCTGGCCCCGGAAGTGGTCCTGGCCCCGGAAGCGGTCCTGGCCCCGGAAGTGGCTCTGACCCTGGAAGCGGTCCTGGCCCCGGAAGTGGCTCTGACCCTGGAAGTAGTTCTGGCCCCGGAAGCGGCTCTGACCCTGGAAGTGACAGTGGTACTGGTAGTGGCGATAGTATTGGTGATCCAGACAGTAGTGGTGCCAATAGTGGTAACAATGAACCTTCAACTCCCCAAAAAAGCGATGAGGAAAAATATTTTGAAGATGCGAAAAAGCAAGACTCAGCTGCAGAGGAAAAGGGTAACACTGTAAGTAACAAAACAACAGCCGCTCTTTCAGAAGCATATGGGAAAAACGATATATACCAGAATGGCCTTATTATCAACGGAGTAAAGGTGGTTAACCCACCGTTACTTGGCGATCCCGTGCTTGCCAGTAGCGGGAGTTTTGTCTTTGAAGATGAGGATTATGAAATACCAGGCAGCGGGTTTGGGGTAAAGCGAAAGTACTTAAGCGATGTAAAAATTATTGGCAGCATGGGCAGTGGCTGGCTTTATTCATTGGACAGCCGGATAATACGGGGAAAAACCGTAATAAGCGCTGATGCGATAAGCCAAATAGAAGCCTTAGTGTCCAAAATATTAGGGCATTATAACGCGATAAATAAGCAGTACGTCAGAGCGCGGGCAATCGCAGAGGGCCTCTACAATAATATATACCTGCCAGCCAATGAGAAACTGGAAAAACTCAAATCGATAAATTCGCGTGGGAATCTTCTTGCAGCGTTAAATAAATATGTAAATTTCCCCGGAAGCCCAGAAAGCTACGAAGGGGTTGGAAATGAATTTCTTGTGTTAATAAATGAAGATGGGGTACCTCGTGTATTTGAACCTTCCGGTACCGGGGAATGGCTTCCCTTAACCAACCCCGAGCGGCTTTATATGCGGCTTACCAGCGTTGATGGAAAAGGCGCTGACAGTATGGCGGGGTTTGTGCTGGAAGAGCGTGACGGCCGGAAGATACATTATAACGGCTACGGGCTATTAACAAAAATAACTGAGGTGAATGGGAATCATGTTGAAATTATCAGAAATGCGGAACAGAAGATAACCCTAATAAAGGGCCCACACGGCAATGAGTGGGCAGTGGAGTATAATGGGAGTTTTATCAGCGCTATAAATGGCCCTGAAAAAGCTAGCGTAAAATATGGGTATAGCGGAAATCATCTCGCATGGGTAAAAGATCAGGATGGAGACACAGGGAGCTATGGTTATATTGGCGGTCTTTTAAACAGGATAATGAAACCGGACGGGAGCGCCATTAAAATTGACTATGGGTATTCAGGAAGCGATGGCTCTTTGATGGTATCGATTACAACCCACGAGGAAGGGGCAAGCGAAAAGTTCGATTATAGCCCGTCGCAAAAGGTGACGACACATACTAACTACTCCGGAGTAGTATCACGGTACTGGTATGATGATAAATACAGGACCGTTCGTGAAGAGCATAATGACGGAAGCGTGAAAACTTGCTTCTACAATGAAACAGACTTGTTGGAACGGGAGACGCTTAATGGCTTTGAGATACGCTACATTTATGATGGGCGGGGCAATGTTACAGAAAAGATATACGCGGACGGGAAAAGGGAGAGCTGGCAGTGGAGCGGCAATGACCAGCTTTTAAAGTATACAGACCGCGACGGGGTTGTAACCGAACTGCGGTATGACAGCCTGTGGAACTGCGTAGAAGTAAAGCGTGGCGGACTGGCAACATACACTGCAAGCCATGACAGCAAGAACCGGCTTTCGACGAGCAAGGAAGGAAACCGCTCCGAGTATAGGTACGAATATGACAGCCGTGATTTTTTTAAATCAAGGAGTGTCACAATAAACGGCAAAGAGATAAAGGAAGAGTGGAAGCATGATGCGCTTGGCCGTGTGCTGAAATATACCGATGCCATGGGAAGGGTATGGGAATACACTTACAATGCAAAAGAAACTATAGAAAAAACGCCCTTGGCTCTGGAAAGGCGGTATGAATACAACAACCGCAAAGACCTTGTGCGTATAACAGAAAAAGACCTGATAACAGGCGAAACGAGGGAAAGTAATTATTCATATGACAAGCGGCACTTGTTAACCGAAGAAAAGGACGGCTCAGGCAACGTTATTAAATATTTATACCGCGAAGACGGAGAGCTGATAAAAAAGATCCAAGGGCCCTGGTACTGGGAATACGGTTATGAAGCCGGAGGGAGAATCAGCACAGCCACAAGGGGAAAAACAGGGACAAGCAAAAAGTACACCGAAACTTATGGGTACCAATGGCAGGGATGGAACGAAAAGCGCACGGTAACAGTTAGCGGGGCCGGGACAACGGCATACCTGTTAGATCCCTGGGGCCAGGTTACGGCGGTAACAAACGCAGTCGGGGAAAGCTCCAATAGGACGCTGAATGGCACCGGGAACGCGCTTCGCGAACAGGCTTCGTCAGGGGGCTTTTACGAGTACAACTACGACGCGCTCGGGCGGCTTTACCAGGCAGGTCGGGAAGGCGGGCCAGGCGTCCAGGTGCGGTACAACCTTGACGGAAGTATAGCCGAGAAGACCGACAGGCTGGGGAAAATAACGCAATATGCCTATAATGGCAGAGGGTTATTAACGAAAGAAACCACAGCCATGGGAGAGCAGCGGTACTTTTACGACGATGCCGGCCGCTTAACAAGGCAGGAGACCGCAAGCCGTAATAGCATAACCTACCGCAGCGATTGGAATTACAACGACTCCCAGCGGATCATAACCGTAACAGCCGGAGGGATCTATTCTGAGACGCTATACCTCAATGCCTGGGGAGAGGTAATAAGAAAAGTGGATGGCGAAGGGAATGAAACAAAGTGCGAGTACGATAAGGCAGGAAAGCTGATAAAGAGCATCGACGCTTATGGGAAGGCTACTTCCTACTCATACAACGAACTTGGAAAAGTTGCGAAAATAACATTTGCTGACAACACAGCAGAGGCATACGAATACGACCATATGGGGAACCTCCAGGAAATCCGAAATGTCATTGGAGTATCATGGGCAGGTGAGTACGATCAGGCAGGGCGGCTTATCAAGGAAAGCGGAAGGCCAGGAATAGAAAAGGAATATAAGTACGATGCCATAGGCCGCATAGTCGAAGTAAAAAGCGGCGGGGAAATTGTAGAGAGGTACAGTTACAGCAACAATGGACGAGAAACGGTTTTTATTGATGCCGTGGGCGCAAACTTTACCCAGCACAAGAACTCCTTTGGTGAACTCACAGACGAAGCAAACCGGCTGGGAGACAGCCAGAGGTATAGCTACGATGTCGAGGGGCGTATAATTGCAAGTGTCGCATATTCCGGCAAGCAGACCAAAGTCGAATACCGCGATAGCGAAGGGATAACAATCACAACATACCCGGACGGCAAGCAAAGCGTTATCGAGCGGGATATGCTGGGGAACATAGTGCGTGCAGCAAGCGAGACAGGGACGATCAGGTACAAATACGACGCGGGCGGGAAACTAATAGAACAGAATGATGAAGGCGCCGGGGAAGTAACCCGTTATGTTTATAACAAAGCAGGGCAGCGTATCAGGATGCAAAGCGGGAACAGGGATATAATTTACAGATACGGGAAGAACGGGGAACTCTTGAAGGTGACAGACAATAGCCAGAGGCTGGAAGCAAGCTACGAGTACGATGTGCGCGGCAGGGAAACCAGGCGGACTTATGGAAACGGGGTACGGCAGGAAACGCTCTACGACCAGATTGGCAGGGTTATCCTGATAAAGGAAACAGATTCCAGGGGCGGCTTGCTTCGCGCCGAAGGCTACCTATACGATGATAAAGGCAGGAGGAGCCATAGTGTGGACGAAGAAGGGCGCGTAACAAAATACGAGTATGACAAACAATCACGGCTTTCAACGGGGCTTTACCCCTGGACAAAAGAAAAGGCCGAAGCCGACCGCAAGGAGGCTGAAGAAGCAGGGCTTTACTTTACCCCCGACAAAGGCAGCGGGGAACGCTACAACCTTAGTGCTACGGAACAAGTCGCATTACGCGAAATCCTGAACAAAGCTGGCTCCATGCGCGGGAACGCCGTAGCAGGCAGCCAGATGGTGTGGCGCGAATCGTATACTTACGACAAGAACGGGAACCGCGCAAGCAAGGCAACGCCCTGGGGGACAATCAAATACGTGTACGATGCTGAAAATCGGCTGCTTAAGAAAGGGGACATTGCATACACTTACGACAAGGATGGCAACACTCTGAGCGAGAAAGGGCTTCGGTACGAAGCAAAGTACGAATATAGCGGGCAGAACCGCATGGTAAGTTCAGTTGTAACAAGCCATGTGGATAAAACGTATGCCGCAAACAGCTACGCCTATGACGCCTTAGGGAGGAGGACGATTACAGAGAATGCGGCAGGACAAACCCTCCGCACCCTGTACGACGGCAAGGGCTTTGAGGCGATAAGGGAAGGCGAGACCTTTCGCGATGGGAGCTTCACTACCCGTTATGCGCCTTCTGAGGCAGCCGCCGGCGCGCTGTCAAACCAGGCGACAGGGGAAAGGTACCGCTGGGTAGGGGACAACGAAAGCGCGAGGACAAGGAATTCCAGCGATGAGTACGCTGTTCAAAACAGCCGCTACAGCGGGCGCGGCGTCACCCTTTACGGGAATGGCGAAGCCGTGGCGGTGAGCTACAGTTCCGGCGGGGCTAGCCGCTCAATGTACATGGGCAAAGACATCATAGGGAGTGTGCGTAGCGTAACGGCAGACACAGGGGCCCTTGAAGGCAGGTACGAGTATGACGCATTCGGCCAGCCTTACAAAGGCGATCTATCTGGCGGTATGAACCTTGGCTACACAAGCAAGCCCTATGACACAGCAACTGGCCTATACAACTACGGCTACCGCGACTACAAGCCCCAGGCAGCGAGGTTCACAACCGTAGACCCGATTAGGGACGGGAACAACTGGTTCGCTTATGTGAACAACGACCCGGTGAACTGGGTGGATTTGTGGGGGCTGAATACGGTTGATGTGCGTTTATCAGTTGGAACGATAAATGATAAGAACGAGGCAAAAAAAGAAGATCGCACTAAATTGATGGATGTAAGACAAAAGATGGCTGATCTTGCGACAAATAATAAAAATCGCACTGAATGGATGACTGAAGGGGCAAGAAATACTCCAGGGGTAGGAGATTTTTCAGCAGGTATATATAAATGTAATCAGTATGTTTATGAGGTGGCAATTGAAGCTGGCGCAAAGCCGGGAGTTCTTCAAAGTGCAGGGAGTTGGGGTAATAAAGATAATGATATTCCTGGATGGAGGATTTTGGATAAGAATGAAACTCCATGCCCTGGTGATGTTGTTGCTATTACAAACACTCCCGGTTCTCCAGCTGCAGCTCTAGCTTCAGGTCATATGGGTATTGTTGTTGGTGAGGGAAAAACTTCAAGTACATGGATTAAAGGAATTATAACAACAAATGATTTTGGTTTTAGAAGCGAGGATAAAAATGCCATATTTAGAAGGTGGGAAGGAAATGAGTAATCAAAAGATGTGGTTTTTTCTATTAAGCATAATTCTTATTTTTTTATCATCTTGTGTTAAGAAAGATGGTCTACATGCAGAAGAAGCTAAGAAAGAGTCAACAGAGATGCCAATGACAAATCTTGCAGATGAAAATAATTTAAGCAAGCGCAATGAGTTATTGGAACTAATAAAAGAAGTTCCTTATCCGGATCAACCAGAACAATGGGTTCATTGGTATTTAAAGCAAACGGAATCGTTTTTAGTATTAGAGGAGCATTCTGATGAACTACTGGATTATGCTCTTGACTTTTTCCAAGATGAAACTTTAACAGATAGTGAAAAAAGTGTTATTGCATATGTTTTACTAGGTGTAGATTTTGAAAAATATAAATATTTTCTACGGGATTTAGTATTATATCTTATAAATGGCGGAAGTGTGGACAGCTTTCTAGTTGGTTTTTGTATTTATCCAGGATATCCTGAATTAGGAATAAGGGGAAATTTTGAAGATCCGGTTATTAAAGAGGCAGTGGACGCGTTTAAACAATATAGACTTGAAAATCCTATTCCTAATATTGCCCCGCCCCGACGATAGCGGCTATAACAATTTGGAAGATATGACGCATTGGGTTGGTATGAATAGCGAACTAGGGCGTGTTCACACAACGTAAAATTATAATAATAGCAGCGAAAAGAACAAAAGACGCATAAATGGCGTCAAGTTTGTTATATTTATTGTATTGGCATAGACCCCGCCCTCTTATTACCCCAAGTAACCGTTTTTCTCGGCTTCGCCAGGGGGGAACATATAAAGGTCAGGGAGCTTGAAGGTTCTGTCGGGGCTGAATGACATGGTTGCCTGGATTTCGCTTGCCACAGGGATCTTGAAGGTGTGGGTGAGGGTCTCAAATTCGGGCGCTGACACACGCAGGATATATTCAAAGATCTTATGGTTATTATCTCTGGATGCCGGAACCGGAGCGGGCCAAAAGCTATAGTTGCCTTCAACGTGGTGAACAATATGGTATGGGTTCTGCCAGTTTCCATCCCTCATGACTACCAGCTCTCCGGCCCATATGAGTTCTACAGTGGCATCGGAAAGAGGGGCAAAATTATCCCCGTTAAAAATACGGCCCATAATGGTTGGAATATTAAACTTCGGGATTGCCGCTTCACCCATGATTGTAGGAACATTAAACTTTGGAGCTCCCGCTTCATTGGAAGCAGCGCTTTTTTCGCTCGAATGGGTAAAATTCGGGCGTAAATTATGATTGACCTGCTTAAGGCCATCATGTATCAGGGCAGCGATGTCCGCCGCCTGTTGCTGCGATTCAATGCCTTCTTCAAGGGATCGTGACGCGCCACGGTTTGAAACGATATAGCGGGGCGGGGTCCGATTCAGGACATAACAGATTACGTCCATCTTGCATTGATCACAGGTACAGAATTTCCCGGTATTTTCACTCTTATTAAGAGCTTCAAAAATTTCTTCAACCTTGGAAATAACCTTACCTTTAATCGTATTGTGTAATTCCATATCTGCCCCCTATATATAATGTAACCATTTTTGAGTAATTTGCAATATCCTTTCACGTTTAAGTTTTATTTCATCCTCAAAAACAGGGTTTACGAAAACACGGATTATCCGCATGGATTTAACGAAAGCGTCTACAAGGCTGCTCTTAAAAGCGCTTGAGCTCTCGAAAAAAAAGCAGTTTTCGTCGGTAACAAAAAGGTCGCATTCAAAAGAGACAGGCTCAGGCAGGTCTATTATAATAGAATCTCCGTTCAGGGGTTTGCCTAAAAAGTCGGAAAATTCACCAGCAAGGCTTTTTTCCATTTGAAGGCGTTTAGAGAGGTCAAGGAGCTTCCGGTGGGCTTGCTCTTCAAAGGGAATTTCCGCGGCGATTGAAAAAAGCCTGCCGCCCTTTACCGAATCTACAAGGGCAAAAAGAGGATAATCCCTCTGGCTCGCAAGGGAAAAAAGGCCCTGATCATCCAGGTTGTATAGCTCTTCGGCGGCTATAATTCCGCTTTCCAAAGCCCCAAGCAGAGCTTTTTTTACCATCGCGGTGGCGGAACGTACCGAGTGGTGCCAGTAAACCGATTGGTACATGAGGTATTTTGAAAAAAGCAGGGATTCCAGGCCGGGAATTCCCCTGGAATCTATATCCAGCCCCCGTTCCTTATGGGGATGGAGGCGGGAAAGGATAAAATCCACATCCTGAGCCCCGTAAGGAACCCCGCAATACCGCGCGTCACGGCTCAGGTAGTCCAATTTATCCGGATCCAGGCTTCCTGAAAGCAGCCTTCGATAAAATTTTAGCTCCCCTTCCCATTTTTCCTGCGTAATAACCCCCTGGCTTTCTGAACCGCTGCCTGAATCTACGATAGCCGCTGCAAAATAGGGGTCTCCGCCGGCGGCAGAGACAAGGTCTTTTATGGGATTGCTTAGTATCAACCTTCCCGTAAGGGCTTCATGCTTTTCAAGGGGCAGTTCTTTAAGAGAGTGCGTGAAAGGGAAATGCCCCAAATCGTGCAATAATGCCGCGCAGAGGAAGGACTTTATCCCCACAGGGCTAAGCCAGCTATCCGCCCCTTCTTCGGCAAGGTGAGCCAGTAGTCTGCGGGCTAGATGGTACACGCCGATGGAGTGGCTTGCCCTGCTGTGGGTCGCCCCTGGGTAAACCCTTAGCGCTGGTCCCAGTTGCATTATACGCTGTAAGCGCATAAACGGAGGCGATTCCGTAAGGGCTGAAATAGCCGGAGTCAGATAAATATGCCCCCAGAGCGCGTCCCTTATCGGTTCGGTGTAACCCTCGTAAAGTGCGGCGCGTACATCATCTTTCATATATGGATTTTACAGGAAACCCTGCCTTCCCGGCAATAGTTAAGGTTTTTTGTTGGTTGCTCCAAAACACAAAAACCTGTATAGTAAATGTATGATTGTAGTCAATCGCCGCAAATTTGGAAAAACAGCCTGTTTTCTTCTGGGTTTATGCTTGATTGCCCAAAACTTACTTTCACAGAACGCTACTAATACGGAAATTGTGCCTGATTCGCTTTTAAGGCCGGAAAGGGGCGAGGCTCCCCGCTACCCCAAGGATCTGGTTATAGGGGATCTGGGCCCGGGGGAAGCCTCCGAAGGAGCCTACCTTTTTGCCAGAAACATCCTTACCGCCATAGCGGCAGGGAGGCGGGACGCTGCTGTTTTGGCTAATTCCGGCTTTTCCTTTACCGAAAGCATATTTGACAATGTCAGAAGCATAAGGCCAAAGGACTCCCGGCTTGGAGGAGGGAGAAACGAACCGGACGGATGCGTTTCTTTCCTTTTTCGCATTATTGGCCAGCAGGAGAGCATAACCGGGGAATTATTCGTCCGCCAGGCGGAAGCCGGAAGATGGCTTTTGGACGATATAATTGTTGAAGGAAAGAGAGCCCTCAGCGAAATCAGGGATAGCTATCGTTACAATTTTTCGCCCTATGAAAGGTTTTATTGAATTAGTGTTAAAAGGTTTTTATAGGAAAGAATATGGCAACGCCCATAAAACGTATTGAAAAAGATTTTCTTTTAAAGGTGCTTTACGATGAAAAAATCCCCGTAATGTACCTAAAAACAAAAACCCAATATATTCTTATAGTTGAAAAGCCCACGAAAGGGCAGATGTTCTTCAAGGTTGATCGCCCTATTGAAGGTATTAAGGTCCATAAAAAACTGGATCTGATGTTTGATTATAAGGGGCAGGTAATTATGTTTTCGGTGGAGGTCGTTGATTATAAAGATGTACACATAATTACCCAGGAACCGGATGCCCTTTTTAAAAACCTGGACCGCTCTTTTTCCAGGGTACCGACACCTACGGATCTCCAGGTGCAGTTTACCTTTCATGGGGATCGGTATTCCCTCACCTATCCAAAGGTAACAGAATTCGATACTTTATCTCCTGCTGATTTGATTACCAACTCAAACCCAAGAAATCTGAACAATTTGATAGACCAGATGGCATCGTGGATAAAAAATTACGCCTCAGGCTATAAACTGGTTGTTTTTAAAGAAAACAAGCCTTCTTTAACTGAAGAAAAGCTGCTCGCGGAAACCGGCAAAGCCTTGTTTATTCCTTCGACCCTGGGGCCTTTGCCTTCCGAAGATCCCTACCCCAAAAAAAGGCTTATCACCGAAAGTACTTTCCATCGGCAGCTTGAAAGTAACGGCGTCGACCCAAAATATTTGGACGATGCCTGTTCCCGTTTTATCGCACAGAAAAACAAAGCCGGTATCTTTTCGGATCTTTGGGTACCGATTTTATTTCAGGAATATGTAATCGGGTACATTCACATTTGGATCGACAAGGAAGGGATGATGCCTTTTGATTACGCAGTGATAGACAGCATGTATCAATTTTCTAAAATCCTGGCTTATTCCCTTAAGCTCAATGGGTATTTTGAAAGAGGAAAACTTAAAAACGAGCCTTTTGAGGGCAAGATCATTGATATAAGCGCGTCGGGGTTGCTTTTTACATATCCTAATTCCACTTTTGCCAGTACTCTATTGCCCGATAGTGAACTTGCAGTAAGGCTAACAACAGACCGCAGGACTATAAATGTCAAAGCAAAGATCGTGCGCCGCTATAAAGACAATATGCAGGGATATTTTGGCTGCCGCTTCGTGGATATGGAACCTGAGGATCTTCGCTATCTCTTTGAATATATCTACGGCAAAACCTTTACCGATACGGACGCGGCTTTCCTTTCCGGCCAGGTATAGGGGTCTGACAGGTTACCTTTCCAGTTTTCGGTAGATATAGCGATGCGGCCTGTCAGCCTGCGCTCCCAGCTTTTCACGCCGCCACTCGGCGTACTCTGACCAGTTGCCGTCGTACCAGACAACTTCACCGTCTTCAAAAGCCAGGATGTGGGTGGCAATGCGGTCCAAAAACCAGCGATCGTGGCTTATTACCAGGCTTACCCCAGCGAAAGTATCAATGGCGTCTTCCAGCGCCCGGAGGGTGTTCACATCAAGGTCGTTTGTAGGCTCGTCCAAAAGCAGGACATTGGCGCCTTCTTTCAACATAAGCGCCAGGTTCAGCCTGTTCCGCTCGCCGCCGGAAAGCACGCCTACCTTTTTCTGCTGATCCGCGCCTGAAAAGTTATACCAGGAACAATATGCCCTGGAATTCACTTCCTTGCTCCCGTTTTCTCCTCCCAGCCTGATAAGATCAAGGCCGCCTGAAAGCTGTTCCCATACGGTCTTGTCGTCTTCCAGGCTTTCCCGCATCTGATCCGCCCAGGCGAGCTTAACGCTTTCGCCAAGCCGTAGTGTCCCGGCGTCGGCTTTTTCCCGCCCGGTGATGATTTTGAAAAGCGTGGTCTTGCCCGCGCCGTTAGGGCCAATGATCCCAATGCAGGCGCCGGGAGGGACTGTGAATTCCATGTTTTCAAAAAGCAGATGGTCGCCGTAAGCCTTTGAAAGCCCCTTGGCTTCGATAACCAATTGCCCAAGCCGCGGGCCTGCCGGAATTGTGATCCTGCTTTCCTTGATCTTTTCGCGCTCACCATCCAAAAAAAGTTTTTCGTACTGGGTAATCCTGGCCTTGCTTTTTGCATGCCTGCCTTTGGGGCTCATGTGTATCCATTCAAGCTCCCGCTGGAGCTGCTTGCGCCTGTCGCTCTCGCCCTTTTCTTCCTGGGCAAGCCGCTGCTCCTTTTGCTGTAGCCATGACGAATAATTCCCCTTCCAGGGAATCCCCTCGCCACGGTCAAGTTCCAGAATCCATCCTGCAACGTTGTCCAGAAAATAGCGATCGTGAGTTACGGCAATAACCGTACCCGTGTATTCCCTGAGGTGCCTTTCAAGCCAGGCGACAGTCTCGGCGTCCAGGTGGTTCGTCGGCTCGTCAAGCAACAGGATGTCGGGCTTTTTTAAAAGAAGCCTGCAAAGCGCGACCCGGCGCTTCTCGCCGCCTGAAAGGTTATCGACCAGGTCAGAAGCCGGCGGGCAGCGCAGGGCGTCCATCGCAAGATCCAGGCGGCTGTCAAGGTTCCATCCGTCGGCAGCCTCGATCTTTTCCTGAAGCTCCGCCTGCCGCTGCCCGAGTTTATCGTAGTCCGCGTCGGGATCGGCGAAAGCTTCGCTTACCTTGTCGAACTCTTGCAGTAGATCGACAAGTTCCTGAACGCCCTCGGACACCACTTCCTTCACGGTTTTCCCGCTTTCCAGAAACGGTTCCTGCTCCATGAAACCGATAGTAAATCCTGGGCTTACCGAGGTCTCCCCCGAAAACTCCGTATCTACACCGGCAAGGATTTTCAACAGGCTGGACTTACCCGATCCGTTAAGGCCAATAACGCCGATTTTCGCGCCATAAAAATAAGACAGGCTTATATCTTTTAATACCTGCTTTGTACCGTGTTTCTTCGAGACCCGGTACATGGAATAAATTACTTTTTTATCGTCAACTGTTGGCATGATTAGATACTAACCTATAAACCGCTTTCGCCGCTATACAGCCATTTCCTGTACAATGCCAATACAAATAAAACTTCTTTATCTGCTTTGCCTGGCAATTATCTGTTTATCCGATAACAACTGCCTGTCTTTTGGGAATTCTGCAAGCCCTTCATTCAGAATGCGCTCAGCCTCGGTATAATTTTTTTTATTCCACTCAGAGGCAAAACGGTTGTGATAATCGGCTGCCAGATTGCCACGGTAAACGTTTAAAGCCTGATCAAGTTCGCGGTTTTCGCCGAAACGTGAAATAGAGGCTTCAATATATTGAATAGCCGCACGCCAGTTTCCGGCGGGCATCGTACTGACAGACGACGCTGTTTTTTGAACGGCAAATGTAATTAATTCAACTGCCCGCTTTTCCTGGATTTTCCCGCTGTTACGCGCTTGATCAACGGCTTTAAGAACAGCGTCACCATCGGCGACTGTGCGGATCTGGTTCGCTTTACCGAACAGTTCTGAATCAACAAGTATAGTGTCAAGTTTGTCATAGTTTGCCTGTGACAAAACAGTTTTTTGTCCGTCAAGAAATTTCCTTGCGTCCGCGTATTTACTTGCCTTTATTAACTTCGTCAGGTTGTTATTTACAGCCGCCATTATTAATTCCTGCCAGCGGTTTTCATCGGGATAAATGGGAGAAGCGGTGGCAGCCCACCGTAAACAATCTTCCTCTTTACCCGATCTTAAAAGCATGGCGCCAAAATTAAGCAGCCTGTCCAATAGTTCTATTCGGGGGTCTGTAAAAATCGCCCTGTGTATTTCTGTTGCTGGCTCAACCGTAAGCGCACTGCCTTCAAGAAGGGCAGCATGGTCAATCGCAAGCGGAACGGAATCTGCAAACTGGTTCAGCCTTTCATGATCCGCGATTCTGTTATTTAGAATAAGCGAAACAAGCTCTATCTGTGAAATTGTCTCGCGGTCGCGGTAGTTTTTCGCCGGTACATAGGCAAATCCTGTCAGTTTTCCGAATTGATCGTGAAATTCCTTGCGATTGCCCGGATCAAATCCATAAGCGTTGGTAGTTTCAACATCAATAACCGTATCGCCAATTGGAATTGAAACAAAAGCGTGATCTTTTGTAATAACTCCGTTTGTATGTATTCCTATAGATTCACATAGAATCATGTATAGA
>Ga0268262_10001738_pt1 | contig 26295 bp, 24 predicted proteins | sample TergutNc150P3_FD_190354 | JGI IMG/M metagenome (GOLD analysis project Ga0268262, IMG submission 190354) | Nasutitermes corniger P3 segment gut microbial community from laboratory colony in Florida, USA - Nc150 P3 (SPAdes) (version 2) | ecosystem: Host-associated > Arthropoda: Insects >... | reverse complement strand
AGATGCAGTTCTGCAACGCGGTCAGCACCGCCCACGAGTTCAGGTCGGGAGAATACGGCTGGTCGTACATGCTGAACCACTTGCGGAACTGCGGATCGCCGTTGTCGGCGCCCGCCCATGAACCGGGTTCGACGTGCACGGCCGTGTTGGGATCCGGCGGGAAATCTTTCAGATAATCGTCCACCGTGCAAAGTTCGAAGCGCCCGTCGTTTTTCAGCCACTCGACGAGGCGGCCCGTGTTGTGACGGTAGTATGAGTCCGCGCCGCCGCCGTGGTTGTCGCCGTCGGAGTGCAGGAGGAAGAAGGGCGGGTGCGCGGGATCAAAACTCCCCGTCTGCGCGATATGTTCGTAAATCTGCCCCAATACGTGCTCGTACTGCAACGCCCCGTAGCCGCCGCGGGCGTCCTCGTTGCCGATGTAACGCTCGGCGGGAACACCGACTATCTTGTGCACCGTGCCGTCTACATCCTCATACTTTATATATTCGGGGCGCAGCATGGACGGGTTGATGTGGCTGGGCGCCCAGATGTTGGAGAGGCGCATCCACCCGCCTATCGCCGCGTTCTCCTGCTCCGCCGCGTTGGGCGGGAGCATACCCTCCTCCTTACCGGCGTAGGGGTAATCTTTACACGCTCTGTAACGATGGACGGAATCATATATAACGGCCTTGACGCCGGCCTTGTTCAGCCACGGAATCATCCTCACGTGTAATGCCGTCTCCGGCGGGAAGAGCGTCCGCGAGGTCTCCACGCCGAAAACGTCGCGGATGATTTTGCGGTGCATCTCTATCTGCGTGACGATGTCGCGCCCCGGCACGAGAGCCATTAGCGGGTGGAAGAAGCCGAAGTCCGAAAAGGCCATCCTCTTGGCCCCCGACCGCGTGCCGTATTGCGCGGCTTCGCGCAGGGCGTTGCTCCAAGAGCCGAAGACCCCGCCGCAAAGACCCTCTGAGGCGCAACGGTTGAGCTGCTCTATAAGCGACCCGCTCCAGCTGGTGGACAGCCCCGCCCGAGGCAGACCGCCGCCTGCGTATTGGTCTACCGCATCCTTCAGGAACTGCGTGTAGTTCCCTGCCCGCGACCCGAAGATGCCGTCCTTCTCCCCGTCCCAATACGACGTGTCGGCGGCGCGGTAGTATGGCTGGTGCATGTGCTTGTGTATGCCGAAGAATATTTTGACCCCGCGGCTGTCCCCCACGCGGACGGACTTCTTGACGGCGGTCTTCGGAAAAGAGACCTTGACCTCGGAGAGCGCCTTGACCCAGTCGCCGCCCCCGCCGCTGCGCCAGTCGGCCTTTTTGCACCCCTCGACCTGCACCTGAAAACTCCCGACCGGCAGTTTTCCGGCGGGTACGGAAACAAGGTAACTGTTCGGCTTCTCCTCAACGACGGCCGCCCCGTTGAAGATATGCTCGTTGCCGAACTCGCGGACAATCACCTGCGGGAACGGGACGCCGCCGTCGGCGGAGAAGCGTATCTCAAACGCCGGACTGCGGCCCGTCTTCTCGTCAACGGTCAGCTCCGCCGGGTGCGTGACGGAGACGATTTTGGAAAAGACGTCATTTGGGCTCTTGCCGCCCGCCGCGCCGCCTGTTTTTGTTGTCGCCATTGGACTCTCCTATGGGTTTGTTTATACCGTACGATACGTTAATTCATTAATATAAATTATGGGCCGGGCGGCGGGGGTATTTTTTTTGCTGCCGCGGCCGACCGCCGGGGCGCGGAATATATATTTGTATGGATAAACCGAACAAAAACCGTCGTCCGTTATGAGGGAACAATCGCATGAAAAAAGCGCTCCAATACGCCGTCTTGACCTGCGCCGTGAGTTGGGCGATAGCCGGGGCCGCCATTTGGCTCGGTTTGCGCACCACTACCGCCCAAGGGATGCTTTACACCGTCTTTGCCGCCGCTTACATGCTGCTTCCAGCCGTCTGCGCGATAATTCTTCAGGCGCTCCATAAAGAAAAGCCCCTCCGCAATTTAAACGTCTCTTTCAAGTTAAACCGATGGTTCCTTATAGCCGGAATGACGCCCATAGCCTATTCTTTCGCGACGTTCGGGATAAATTTACTGCTTCCCGACGTCTCTTTCTCGGCGACCTACGACGGCTTCCTTTCGCGATTGCCGCCCGAACAAGCGGCGCTTGCCGCGCAAAAACTTTCAGGATTTCCGCCCGTCGTCTTTCTGCTTATAATGCTTGTAAACGCGCCGATTGCCGGTTATACGATAAACGCCGTTTTCGCCCTCGGAGAAGAACTCGGTTGGCGCGGTTACTTGCTCAAAGCCCTGCAACACAAAAAATTCCCGCAAGTCTCGCTGATTATCGGCGCAATATGGGGCGTGTGGCACTTCCCGCTAATCCTTATAGGACACAACTACCCGCAACACCCGATAGCCGGCGTCGGGATGATGGTCATTTTCTGCGTTTTGCTTACGCCGATGATGATTTACATAGTAATAAAATCCAAATCGGCAATCACCGCCGCAATCTTCCACGGAACCAACAACTCCATAGCCGGAGTCGCCGTCCTATACATATCAGGCGGCGACGACCTAACCAACGGAATCACCGGAATAGCGGGCTTCATCGCCCTGCTTTCGGCTAATCTCGCGTTTTATCTGTATGATAGGTATGTTACGAAAGAGAATATCTTTACGAAGGCAATCGGGGAGTATTAGGCGTTAGTATATAAATAAACACCCATTAGCCTTTTTGGAGTGGACGGATGCGCCTAGTTAATAGGACACCCGGCATTGTCTACTTCTCCACGGAAAGGTTAGGCGTTGGTTTCATTTTTTCAGCCACCACTTATTTTTGTATTCAACTTGTTTTGTTTTTTCATTCAACTCCCATTCAGAACCGTCTTGATACGATTGCCACCCGTATTTTAGGGAACTATATACATAATCCCGCAAAATCCCTGCCGCCGCCCTTGACGTCCCCCCGAATTCTGTCCGAATCCCGTCCGACGCCCCCGACGACGTCCGCACGACGCCTTGCGCGGAGCGCGCCGTGAGTGCGGGGTCAGGTATATAATTCCCTAATTAATCCCTATAACGCCGTATTGCGGATAATCATTACTCGTATCTTTTAACCAAATGGAACTGTAATCATAATTTAACGACTGCGGCAATTCATTTTTACGTCCAAAGAGTTCCTCGCTTTGCAAACGTGAATCGAGGTATTCCTTACTGACACCGGTTTGCGGCGGCCTATAAGACTTATTAGAATCAACATCCTGATGAGTGTTGGCCTGTTTGTCCTCTTTAGCGCAAACAGTCAACAACAAAACCACAGACAACATAGTAGCCGCAAACATTCTACCCATAACAACCCTCCCGTCCGAAAAAAGCGCAAGCCTCCCCGATATGGAGTTAGATACCGTATCCGCCACCCTAAAGATACCTAGGCCTATCCAATGAATATAGTACATCTATCGCAATAAGTCAATAGGATTTTTCATAATAACGATATTTTTAATCGTCTTCAATATTCCCATTATGCAAACGCCTTCGCGCACACAAATCGCGGTAGTTCGCACGTTTGTCATTTTGAAAACTGGGGAGCAACATGAAAAAATGATGACTGGATAACGCCTATGCAAAGAACAGTAATTTAGGAAGATTTCCGTACGGTAGGGATTCGACTATTTGACAGATTGAACTGGGACACAATCTATATCTTCGGCAATCTACCGATAAAATTACTATAAAAACGGATTTACGATTTTAAGAGAAGTTTCAATCATTTGTCCGTTAGGAATTAAATTCTACTTGCGTTTGCATATAAGCTTCTCCGATTTTAGAAATTATTTTGTATAAATTTAGAACATAACCGACGAAACCTTCCGGCCCGCAGACCTTTTTGGTGTGGTACGGCGTGGCGTGGGCTGGAGAAATTATGTCCGCATAACGACTCCGTGTGATTCAACCATGTTTTTGTCGGCTAAAAACCTTAACACCTCCAATATATCAGGGTCAACGGGCTTTTTGGAAGCGCCATTAAGCCCTACTATGTGCGCGGAGAGATCGGTTATAGGGGGCGCGTTAGGCCCTATCAGCAACGGGTTTGCAAACGGTCTTATGGATATTGACCCAGTATTAAACCCCGATTGCCGCATCTGCTCTTGTAACTGCTGTTCAGTTATAAACATAGTGACCTCTTTTTAGGTTAAACGATTTTTTGACCAAGTTTGGATTCTACCATTATTAGAAGAAATTAGATTTAAGTCTATATTGACCCTACTGGACACCCAGCCCTGTCCACTTCTCCCCGCGCCCGCGCTTCCTGCAATCCTACAATACCGGCTACTATTTCCTCGTGCGTTTTCGGATTAAACTCGTGGCGGTCTTTGGTGAAATCTCCGGTTCCGCTGTATTGCATTAAAAACATCTGCGTCCCCTCTTGCCCCAAAGCGGCGTTCAAGGCTTTAAGCCCTGCCTTGCGTATCTCTATGGGATTTGTGACAGTGATACTCATATTATCCCTCCCGCTAAATAAGTTAATGGGTTTATGACATTGACCTTGCTTAAATTCTTTTTCGTAACGACTCGCTCAAAATCATCGTCAACAGTCAACAAATAAGACGCTCCCGCAACTTCCGCAGCAACCAAGTGTTGACTGTCCATCGCCCCTACTCCCTCTCCTTGTAATAACAGCGCCCGCTCAAAATCGGTGGGAGCCAAATCAACTGTCTCGTCTACTATGTCGGCGTAAAACCTCATAATCGCCGTCCTCTGTGCGACGTTTGGGTTGTTTCCCAATTCGAAAGATACGGCCATACTGCCTACAATAGCATGACCGGCAATTTGCAACGCCTCTATCGCGGTTAATATGGCGATTGTCTCCGCAACATGCCGTGCTATCTTCTGATTATCCCACGGACGCACATAACAACACGAATCAAAATAGGCTTTGTAAAGATTCATCCGTACCCCTGCTTTACCGCTGCTGTCGCGAATACCACCGCGTACATAAAAATAATACGTTCACTTTACGGCGACAACTATAGGATTAATGCACTATATTAATAATATAACATTATTTCGGTAAAAAAGCAATACTTTTCTTTAAAAATTCAGGGTCTACACAAATTAATCCGCTCCTCGTCGGAGTGCGCCCTTGTTTTTGACTTCATCGAAATAAACAAGTTCGACTACTTGTTTAAATAGTCATCTCTTATTCATTATTTTTTATTGGTACAAGAATTCTATCTCTTGCTACAACCACATTACCTTTAATGGCATAACATTCAACCTCGTGGTCTCCTTTGAAATTTGTTTTTTCGGTCTTTTCTTGTTGCCCATCATCATCAACAATTTGTCCTCGAATATTATTTCTTCGTTCAGCTTCTTCACCACGGTTTAAAACTTTCCATTTTATTTGATACGGGAAAGGAACATCTATTTTTACTACTCTAAATAATAATTCTTTTTTGGCTAATAATGGAATAAAATTGCGCAACATCTCGCGCAATGTATGTTCCCTAAATCCATTTTGTGATACATCGCAGTTGATTTTTAGGTTATATTTAATATCAACACAATAGCTGTCCTCAATAAATTCTTCTGTATTTTTAAAATTATAACGACTTACAATTGACGATGATGTATCCGTATTTGCAGGAAACGAACGTCCATAAAGTTTTTTCCATTTTTCATTGACATTTTTTTGTTTTTCCACATTAATTGCTTCCAAACACAATTTATATGCGTCATCAGCCACATCTTGAAAGGCTTGCTTAACCTTAACACGTTGATTACTTCCTGGCGCATGATAATAATCTTGTTTTGGTTCATTTGATAAATATTTAAAAAAATCACGACTCAACAAATCATAACAACTGTAACTTATTTTATCATATTCCTGCGTTTGTTTAAAAAAATTGTATGCTAACGTGTCAATTAATAACCCTCCAATAGCGAAATTTTGTTTGTTTTTCCAAGCACGTACCATTCTACACAGATTTCGTAGGCTTTCATTCTTATTGGAATCCATGTTGTCAATAGCATCCATTTCTTCCCGAGGCATTGTGATTTTCCAATATTTATCGTATGTATCTGGATATTTATAACTCATATCGTCTTGTTCAAATACGGGTTGAACTTCGATATCAAAATCTGCATATGAAACAGCAACAACACACCTATCTACTCTAACCTCTGTACTAGGATAACGGTTACGTATTGCTTCGCGTGTTTTGTTCAATATCCTTTCAGGACCGTTCTCATCATTATAATCACTCCAACTACTTGCAGGCATAATGTAGAGCATATCCAAGTCTGAAACACCATCAATCGCGGTGTTGCGTCCAAACGAGCCGACTTGTAATCTATTTGCTGTCTTAGATTCGGTATCTCGAAAACATTTATTTATTGCCGCAGTAATCTCGCCATAGCGTAGGCTGATAGTCTCGGCGTTGCTTATGCGAAGATTAGATATAAACTCACTAAACATTTCAGCTACTGTCATTGTTCCTCCTTATTTACATTCAAACGAAGTTTTTCTGGTAATAACATATCAATTTCATTTGATGAGAACGTTAATTCTTCATTAAATTTTAACCCTTTTTGTGCTTTTTTATACGCGGTTTGAGAAGTTCGTGATGCAATTATATAAATATTTTCTAGTCGTATCATTAAGTCATCCCTAATTTTTCTTGCCGAATCAATATCAATAGAATTAATCATCAAATCCGTTATCAGTGAAAGATATCTTTCACGAATATCCCAAAGTTGTACAGCTATTTTTTCATGACGTAATAGTTCAACACCATAGTTGGAATTATTAAAGTACAAATTAATCACGGCCAATACCGCCGACAAAAGCAATCCTATCAATGTCCATATCTTTTCGTGTCCAAACAACCAATCAAGTGTAGCTAGAAAAGTACCTGGTACTATAACAGACAAGATAATTTGAATACACTTCCAAAATTTTTCATTTTGAACAAGAATATCGGCTTGCTTTTCGTGAGTTTTGTGTGTACTAACCACACGAGCAAAACATTCTCGTATTTGCGCAAGCAGAAGTTCTTTTACATTGTTATTTTGTTTTTCTGTCGTTATATCAATGTCGTTCATATTTTTACACCTCGTTTTCTACGTTTTACATTGTTACATTAATCAATAAAGAAATTTTTCTGACTTGACAATCTCACCAAGCTATCTATTATTCACCGAATTGACGCACATCATCCTGAACACAACGTACCGAAAAACCACTACCTTGATTGTTGCTTTCCTCAATCACATTGCCATTGGGGTATATACCTTGAAAGTAGGCGTTACCACGAGTACTCTCTGTAGCTGTCCACCAATAGCCGTACATACCAACATGATCAAAACTGTCAGTATGAGTGCCACTACGAAAACCACCTGGTAGAGCCGAGAATCCGTAATCATCTGTACCTTTATTATTTACATCTCCATAATTGTCCCAATCCCAACCACTTTTTGATTGTAATTTTATTCCCGCTGTCTTCCAACCGCCTGCCTCTGTAATTAAATCATCCCATTCCTTACGAGACGGCAAGTGCCATCCTGACGGACACACCATTGTCGCAGTAAACCATCCGTACAATCTACCATATTTAACACAATTTAAATCTGAATTATAATAACAATATGATGTACCAACTGTCTGATAGTTCAAATTTTCCGCCATCCAAATCTGATTACCTATCTTTACTTTCTTGTAAATCTTACCATCTCTAACGTCAGTGAAAGTAGAATCTTTATTTTCTGGTGGTATTATAACTATTAGTTCAAAATTCGCCGTCACCATCACCGCGTTTGCTGGCATGGTAAACGTAGTTGTTGTGCTATCCGCATTGGCAAAAGTTACTCCGTTGCTTGTAGATATCCAATTTTTGAATTGCTGTCCAGCCGGTGCCGTCCCCGCCGTTATGGTAACTTTCGTACCTGCCGCATAATTACCGCCGCCTGTCGCGCCATCTCCCGCCGAAACCGTTACTGCGTATGTACTAGGAGGTATCACCACAAACACAGCCGTTACCGTTACCGCCTTTTTCGGCATTATAAACGAGGTTGACGCGTTATTCGCGTTGCCAAAAATTACGCCGTCTGTAGTCATCCAATTTGTGAATCGTTGACCGTTAGGCGGTGTTCCCGCCGTTATCCTGACAGTATCGCCAGCCGCATAGTTACCACCGCCAGTCGCGTCAGTACCTGCGGAAACTGTTACCTTATATATACTCACAAACACAGCCGTTACCGTTACCGCCTTTGTCGGCATTATAAACGAGGTTGACGCGTTATTCACGTTGCCAAAAATTACGCCGTCTGTAGTCATCCAATTTTTGAACCGTTGACCGTCAGGCGGTGTTCCCGCCGTTATGTTTACCAGCGTGTTTGGCTCGTAATGGCCGTTACCTTCCGCTCCTATACCATCACTTGAAACAGTTACCGCATATTTGATTACCTCAAATACCGCTATTACCGTCACATCGTTTGCCGGCATAATAAACGTGGTTGATACCTTGCTTGAATCATCAAAGACTACGCCGTTACTTGTCGTCGTCCAATTCTTGAACCGCTGTCCGTCTGGCACCGTCCCCGCCGATATGGTAACTGTCGTATTCTTCTCGTGACTGCCGCCCCCTGTCGCGCCCGTACCGGCTGAAATGGTTACCAAGTATTGCGATATAGTTGAACTATCTATGCCCGGCAATAGTTCAAATACCGCCGTTACCGTCACATTGTTTGCGGGCATGATAAATGTGGTTGCCTCATTGTCTGCGTTGGCAAATACCACACCGTTGCTTTCGGTCGTCCAATGTTTGAATCGATAGTTGTTCGGCGGCAATCCCGCCGTTATATCAACCGACGCGTCGACTTCGTAAAGCCCATTCCCTGTCATACCCGTACCGGCGCTTGAAACTGTCACTAAGTATTGCTTAGGCGTTGACCCCTGCCATTGAAAGTTCGCCGTCACCGTCTTATGCCCATCCATCATTATAGTCACTACGGTATCTGTAGTCCTTCCTGACACCTCCGCCCCGTCCCACCCCGTAAACGCGTACCCATTTTTCTTTGTCGCCGTCAATGTCACCCGCGTTCCTATTCTGTAGGTTGTCCCGATGGGACTGCGCGACACGCTCCCGCCGTCTTGTGTGGCGAGAGTTTTCAGCGTGCATATAACCGGCGGCGGTGTTACCGGTCTCCCGTTGCCACCCGACTGAAAGTTTGCGGTAAGCGTCATGTTACTGTTCGTTATATTTATTGTGGCCGGATTGTTCGTCACTGTCGTCGTTCCCGCAACCGACCAATGCGAGAATGTGTATCCGTCCGCAGGCATTGCCCATGCTACGATCTCCGGCCCGACCTCTTGGGGTGCCGCCGCTTTGAGAGCGGAGCCGTTGACAAATACCGCGCCGCCGTCCGCAGGGTTTGCGACGATAGCGAGCGTGTGGGCGGTGGGCGTGAACATTGCGACAAGTGTTTTGTTTTTATCCATTTTGATGTTAGCGGGCGATGTCGCGGGCGCTTCCGTTCCCGACCAGCCGTTAAACGTGTAGCCCTGCGCCGCTGTTGCGGTTAGGGTAACCGTTGTTCCGTTGTTATAGGTTGCCGCGTTTGGGTTACGGGTGATGGTTCCGCCGTATTCGGGGAACGCGGTTGTTATGAGCGTATGCGTAGCGGCTCCGGGTAAATCTATCGGCTCGAACATTGCAACCAGCGGCGCGTTGGCGTTCATGGTGATTGTTATAGTGCGGGCAGTGGACTTTTCCGCTCCTGCCCAGCCTGCGAATTTGTACCCTTTCGCCATATCAGCAGTCAGGACTACCCGTTCTTTTGCCGCGTAGTTCGGCTTGTCGGGAGTACGCGTAACTTTACCGCCGGATGCCGGGGTGGATGCGGTTGATAGAGCGTACCCGCCGCATGGAGTTCCGGTTGGGACGGCGGTTTCATCTTGGCATCTCGTGCCGACGGTATTTTGGGCGCAACCCTCAGTGAGCGGGTTGTATGTCTTACCGCCGCACATATTGTACGCCGCGCCGCTAAAGCAGAACTGGCATTTGGGGTCATACACTTCACCCGACGTGCAATAATCGGGCACAGTTTCGCAGGTGAAAAGGGCGGCGAACGCTAAAAAGAAAAGTGTTCCGCCGAATTTGCACACGTATTTTTTCGTGTTAATCATTTTGTATCTCGTTTTTGTAGTGTTTTAATCCTGTTAATCTTGCTAATCCTAGTTCAGACAGTATTTTTTATCTAAAAGAGGATATGAATAGCGACTCCTGACGCAAGCAATACCCCGCCCGCTATGTACGCGACGTTACGCCTTGTTGCGGCTCTGTCGGCTTCCGGGCCGTTTTTGACGTATTCTTTGCCGTTATCAAAGCGTCGTTCCGCGTACTTTACGACATTGTTATTTTCGGTGTATCCGTAAACTAACGCCGCCGCCCCTAAAACGTCGAGGCCTATAGCGGTGTAACGGAATAATTTCTTCCTCTGCGCGCGTTGCGCCCGTGTTCTATCGGCCTCCAACAGTTCAAGGGCGATGTTGCGGCCCACGCGGGTCATTTCGTTCGCGTCTTTCAGGGTGCTGGTCGCGGTAACGGAACGCGTGATTTCGGCGGTGACTATGTCAACTAAGCGCGTGTCCAAGTAGTAGCGTTTGCCTACGGGGTTTATGTTGGATATGCATAGATATTGTACGCCGAGTTGGTGTCCGATGGCTTTTATCTGGTCGTCGTCAACCGCGCCGCTGCGTTGGTAGACGTGTTCGCGGTCTAATTGTTCGAGGATCGCTTCCGTGCGGTCTACGGCGGTGTACTTGTCGCTCTCGCTCATAACTCTGGCGAGTTCGCCGCCTATGATGTTGTGCACGCCGCGAGCGTCTTTGGGTTCCTCGCCGGCCATGTAGACGGCTACAATCTGTTTGCCCGATTCGGACGCGACTGGTTTGAGTTTGGGCGGCTCAGGCGCGGGAAGTTCCGTAGGCTCCGATTCGGCGAGTTTTTGTTTGAGCGGCTCCATTACGGTAGTTTTGAGATCGTTGAGCGGTTCAGGCGCGGCGGCCGGTTCTTGGTCACGCCAGCGCGTACCCGCCGACACGATATCCACCCGCCTATCCTCCGTGCAACCTTCCGCCGCGGCGCGGTCGGTTTTCGGGGCGTTGATTACGGTAACGATGTTGGCTCCGGGTATGCCGAGCGCCGTCAGGTGATTCACCATAAGCTCGACGCGCCGGGTGGAGAGCCGTATGACCCCGCTTTGACCGCCGACATCCGGGCAGGAGTACCCGTGGACCTCATAGCGGTTGCGCTTGCTGCGTACAAATAGGGCGGACATGCTGTCAAGCGTTGCGGACGACAACGGCGTAAGCTCTAGGCTGTTTTGCTCAAAGTTGACCGATACCCGATATGACGGGGACGCCGAGGTGTCGACAGCGGGTTCGGCGGCGGGCGTTTCAACCTCCGCCGCGACAGGCTTAGGATCGAATTCTGGCAGGTTTTGGGCAAAAGGCGCCGTGCTTAGAATGAGCAATGGCAATATATTCACGATGTTTTTTTTCATAATAGTCCGCAACATTCTTCATGTTAATATCAATCAAAGAAAGCCTGCTCCCCAAAGGAATCAACTACATATAAGATATGTTATGCCGATTTCTGTGTCAAGAGGGAGCGTAAAAAAGTTTTTGGAAGCGGAGATTGGACATAAAAAGGTGTTTTTAATAAACACGGTGCGGGACAGTACCGGGCCACCCATAAGACTGCCCGCTCACATCGTCACAACATCCAAAGGTTAGACGTCTAGTTTCATTTCTTTAGCCACCATTTGTCGTCGTCACACGTTTGCCATCCATATTTCAGATATTCAGGACAAAATACATAATCTCCATCGCCGTATCGCATATAGCCTGAATAAGGAGGGAAACCATCGCTCCAAATACAGTGTTTTGGTTTTTGGATTTTATAATCGGTCCATGTTCCAACAAACGTTCTGTTCAAATAACCGTGCGGGTACCCTAACGCTTCTTCATTCAATAACATTTTTGTTTTATCCGTATAAACATCACATACCATTATTCCTTTAAACACACCCGTATGATTTTGCGCGCTGTCTTCATAAAATACGTACTCGGCAAACAAAACGGCGCATTTTGTAGACTTAGCGCGTTTCGGAGGCTCAGCAGTTTCATACTCTTCAAAATCTTCGTTACAATCCTTATAAAACAACTTTATAAGCCTGATTTCTCCGGAAAAATTACAAATGTTCTTGTTCACCTTTGATTTTCCGGTTATTATATATGTATCCGCGTTATAATTGCTTTTGGTTACTTTACCGATATATATATCTATACGTTGATAATTAAGTCCTATAACACCGCTTTGCGGGCTATCCTTTGTTGTATATTTGTCACTTGATCGCGGCTTATTTTCGGTTAACCAAATCGAACTATAATCATAAGTTAACAATTTTGACAGTTCTTCTTTATGATTTAAGCGTTTTTGGTCTCGCAAGCGCGATTCAAGGTATTCTTTAGCTAAATCCGTTGGTTGCAGACCATTATACGGATTATGTTTTCCATCGTAACAAGATGTGGGCCATAGTTCCACAACGCAAGGACTGGCTTCTTCAACGCAAACAGTCAACAACAAAACCACAGACAACATAGCAGCCACAAATACTTTATTCATAACAACTCCCATCAAAAAAAGGTGCAAGCCTCCCCAACATGGAGTTAAATATCACATTAACCGCGTTGGCGATATTTAGGCCTATTCGTTAAATATAGCGCATATAACGCAATAAGTCAATAGGTTTTTTTCGCAATGATGATATTTTTAATCGTCCTCAATATTCCCATTATGAAAAGGCCTTTGCGCATATAATTCGCAGTAAAATCGCACGTTTGTCATTTTGAAAATGATTGCGGTAAACAAGGAAACCGCGCCCGATCACGACGGGGCAGCGTAGATATATGGATTCCGGGGCGGATAGGTGTCGAAAAGGTTGGAGGCGGGGTGATTTCGATCGGCGGAATGGTTGCGGTCACTGCGTATAATCCTGCATTATTCCTGAACACACCGCACCGAGTCCCCAACTTTCTTGTAGCCGTAGTTGTTCTCGCTCACGTTGTCGTAGTCGTAAGTTGGAAATAAAGGAATATCTGCTCAACCGGGACAGCGGGGGCAGATTTCTTCTAAACCGGTCCGTCTTCCCAGACATTCGTTTCAAAAAAATCACAAAAAGGTTGATTTTTTGCCCTCTTTGTATTATATTTGAAATAGTATCCGCTAAGTTTAGTCATTTATTATTACCGTTGATGTCGGTCCGTTCCAAACAATATTCCAGCGCACCATCGCGTCTCGGCCTATCAATATGCCGAAGTTACGGGCATCCGTCCACGGTTTGCTAAGGTCAAATCCCAAATCGCAGGAACTTATCGGCAAATCCACACAGGCGGATAGCGTAGAGCTTGGAAATTGCAAATCAATAGTAAAGGCGGAGAATCTAACCGAACCGGCGGCAGTCCTCATTCGTGAGATACCTACAGGCAAAAGACCGATATGACGCGCCAATTTTATATCTATAGACGTTACGCTTGCGCCCGTGTCGAGATGCGCCAATACCGTCAGCCGAGCGCTTTGAACAGCATTCGGCGTCCTAAGATATGCGCTGCTTGCGGAGACGATAACCGGGATATTCATCCCGCAACGCAACAGCGGCCCCGGAGAAAATTGTCGTCCGGTCTGTGGATCGCCCATGAAAAACTCGATATTCGGGCTACGGAGTGTTCCCACGATGCCCCCCCTACACCAACGCCGGATAGACAAAATTCACGACTTCGTCGTCCGGAATGAGTTCTTGAATGATAAAGTCTACCTCCGGGTACTTACGAAACGCTTCCGCCGCCGCCGCTTGAAACGTGTCGAAAGCGCCCACCAATGCATTTTCACGAATAACCACAAATTTATACTTGAGCAAAGGGTCATGCGCCCACTCGTCCAAATGCGCCTCAAAATATTCTAGCGCTTCGTTCTGCTTGGCGTTAAGTTCCGCTACCATATTCTTTCGCCCTCCTTTTATATAAATATACATCACATATACGAGAAAGTACAATTTTTATTTTTTCTTGCTCACTGCGTCACCTTCTCCTTACCCCGTTTGGACAGCACCGTGAGCGACGTCAGGGCGAGGCGCAGGCTGGGTATTCCGTCGTCGTCGTATTCGTGGAGGATGCCGGCGGCTTCTACCCAATCGTTCTTTTTGGGGTAGGGTTTGCCGCTGTTGTCTCCGTCCCAGACCACCTCGAAGCCCGCCGCGGAGTTGTCGCCGGGGCAGCAGCCGGGGCCGAGGCGGATTACGAAGCGGTAGATTTTGCCGTTTCCTCTCCACATTGACGTGTCGAAGATTCCCTCGTATTTTATCGTTTTGCCGAGGTAGTCGTTTTTGTTGATATAGATGTCGTTTGTTTGGGCGATGAACATCTTTTCTTTGATTTCAACAACGACGTTGCTTCTATCTTGAATGGATTTTTTCTTCGCGGCGGATTGCGATACCGATATTGATCCTTGCGTTGACGGCGAGGCGGATTCTTGCGACGTTTGATTTTGTTGCGCCGCCGCTTCTATCTCCGACAATAGCGCCGACTCTTGCGCCGATAGTTGGCCGGAGTTGTTTTTGGAACAACCGACAAACGCGAATACCGCTAACATTACGGATAACGTCAGCAGTACAATAATTCTTGCAATCATTGAACCCTCCTTTTAAGAACTGTTCCTTTGGCGACGCCCACTAACCAAAACATCAGGAACGCGATGATGTTTACGATCACCACGCTCGCCCCGGTCGGCGTCGCTTTGACGTACGATATTATTACGCCTGTGAGAAAACAGGTTACCGATACTATCGCCGAGCATATAGTTACGCTTATAAATCTCTTGCATAGGCGCATTGACGTTAGCGCCGGAAAGATGATCAGGCTGGAAATTAGCAGCGCACCCATCATCCTCATTCCCAACACGATGGTAATCGCCGTTAGGAAAGCGATCATCATATTGTATAGGCCTGTCTTTACTCCGGTGGCCTTGGCGAAATTCTCATCGAACGTTACCGCGAATATTTTGTTGTAGAAGAAGACGAACATCGTCAGCACGACAGCCGCTAGGATTATTGATAATACTACATCTCCATGACTCATCACCAAAATGCTGCCGAACATATAATTGCAGACGTCCGTGTTCATTCCCGTTGTTAGCGATACTACCAATACGCCGACGGCGAGCGAACTTGTGGATATAAGCGCGATGGCGGCGTCGCCTTTGATTTTGCTGTTTTCGCTTATGCGTAACAGTAGAAACGCCGCCAGCACCACAATGGGAATTGATACGGCAAGCGGCGCTGTGTGCATCGCGGTGGCAATCGCGAGCGCTCCGAATCCTACGTGTGAGAGTCCGTCGCCTATCATTGAGTAACGCTTCAGCACAAGGCTTACGCCGAGGAGCGCGGCGCAGAGCGAAACGAGGAGTCCCACGATCACGGCGCGGACGAGGAAGGCGTATGAGAACATATCTTTAAGCGTGTCAATCATTATCGCGTTTGCCCCCCACAAAAGATTTGCCGACGGCGGAGTTAAGATACTCCTCCGTAGCGCCGAAAAACACTTGCGTCCTGTTCAAATGCAGGATATGGCTGGCAAACGTCACGGCGCTGCGGATGTCATGAGACACCATAATCACCGTCAGCCCGGACTTGTTGACAGACGCGATAAGGCGGTAGAGTTCCTGCGTGGCTATGGGGTCAAGTCCGGCTACCGGTTCGTCAAGCAGCAACAACTTTTTCGTGGCGCAGAGGGCTCGCGCCAAAAGAGCGCGTTGTTGCTGTCCGCCCGACAACTCGCGGTAACAGCGGTCGCGCAGAGATTCTATATTCAAGAGGCGAATGTTCTCATCGGCGGCCGCTTTGTCGGCGCGAGAGTAGAAAGGAAGGATTCCACGTGAGGCGAGCCGTCCCGACAACACGACTTCGTAGACCCCTGCGGGGAAATCTTTCTGAATCGCGGTCTGCTGCGGTAAATATCCAATCTCATTTCGTTTAAGCCCGTCGCCCGTAACAACGCCGCCGCCGCACGGGGGCAACAGACCGAGCAGACCCTTGACGAGCGTGCTCTTGCCGGAGCCGTTTTCCCCAACGACGCACAGGTAGTCCCCGCCGTTTACAGAGAAATTGAGCCCGCTGACGGCGGCGGCGCCGTCGTATGCAAACGCGGCGTCATTACAGGCGATAAGGGCCATGATTATTTCAACGCCTCCCGCAGCGCGTCCGCGTTGGCGTTCATGAAGTCTAAGTAAGTCTTACCCGCCTCAAAATCCGCTTTCGTAACGTTGTGGCAAGAGTGGAATAGGCGCACTTTCGCGCCGGTCGCCTCGCTTATGGTGTTCGCCATCTTCTCATTAGAAAGTTCAATGTGGAAGACGACGGGAATCTTCTCTTTTTTTATTTTGACGCACAAAAGAGTTAAGGTCATAACGCTCGCCTCCGTTTCTGTGGCGCATCCGGGGAACGCCGCGAAATATTTTAGACCGTAGGCGTCCGCGAAATAGCGGAACGGGAAGCGGTCGCCGAAGACGATTGTTTTGCGGGCGGCGCTGTCAACCACGCCCTTAAACTTCGCGTCAAGCGTGTCGAGTTGCGATAAGTACGCCGCCGTGTTCTGCCGGTAGGCGTCGGCGTTTGCGGAGTCGGCATCGATAAGCGTCTCGGAAATCTTCCGCGCAATCAATTTCGCGTTGCGCGGCGAAGTCCAAACGTGTTCGTCGTACTCCGGTTCCTCTTCGCCGCCCTCTTTTTTCTCTCCCGCTTTCTCTTCGGATTGCATACCGTCAACAATCTCCTCCTCGACGGCTTCCACGCACTCCATCATGGCGACGGTTTTCATCTTGGGATTGTCTATCGACTTGAGGATGCTTTTCACCCAAGCGTCGGACTCGCCGCCGACGTAGACGAACACGCCGCTCTTTTGGATTTTGATGATGTCCTGCGGGCGCGGCTCGAAAGAGTGCGACTCCGAGGCGGGCGGCAGGAGCATTACAATATCCGCCTTGCCGCCGGCGACGGCGCGGGCGAAGTCGTAGGCGGGGAAGATCGTAGTCACAACGCTGATTTTGCCGCTGTCGGTATCGGCGGGCTTGCTGTTCTTGCCGCAATCGGCGAACATTAGCACGGTTGCGATGATTGGTACTAACAGATACTTTTTCATAATCAACACCCTCTTTTATTGGTAAGCCCGCCTCCCGCCGATAAATATAATATATTGAGAGGGTTTGGGGGACGAATTTATTTTAGCGCCGGCGCCTCGGCATTATCTATATTTATCAATACCATGAAAAACACAGCAAAATCACCCGTACAGTCATTTGTTATCCGCGCGATACTTTGCGGCGTTATCGGCGCGGTTTGCGTTTCCGGCGTAAGCGCCCAGACTATAACGCAGGCCCCGGCGCTCAACCGCGAATTGATCATCCTGCGGCCGGGCGGCGCGTCGGGGGGCGACACGGCGCGGTCAAAGCAAAGCCCGGGGACGCCGGAACTGCCGCCGCGACCGAAGACGATCACCGCCGACAGCGCCAAGATCATATCCCCGGCGCTCCGCTCCGCCATAAGCGCCTGCCCGGCCGTCTACGAGATAGAGCCTATGCTGCCCGTGGACTCCGCCCTGCTCTTCGTCCGGCACTCCCGCGGGCAGACGGACACCCTCGCCGTCGTCGCGTCGCCGCCGTACAAGGCGGTGTGGAATTGCGCGGGCGTACCGGATCAAGACCAGACCCACTTGCAGTTCGGCTACGCGCTCTACCGCGGCGACTCCTTGGTTATCGTCTCGCCGCCCACGCCGCATAGGTGGACGCTTATGCGCGGCAAACCGGCGTCGCGGCTGCGCCCCTACCGCATCAAACCGTTGACCGCGGCGGACGGCTTCGAGGTTGATTGCGACACCTCGAAGTGGAGCGGCGTAGAGGGCGCCGCCATCGTGGGCGGCAACACGGAGGCGGTCTTCAAACTGCTTTGGACCGGCGCCAAACTCCACTTTATCGCGCAGGTGCGCGACAACTCCGTAAACAACGGCGACTTCGTGGAACTGCACTTGGACATGCACGGCGACCGCTCCGTTTTCCCCGGCATAAACCACCGGAGCCTGCGCTTCAGCCCGCGCGGCAGGCACGTCTTCTTCGTGGGCGAGTTCGCGGACGGCAAGTACACGCCGTCCGACAGCATAACGCGGCTGCTCAAAGACGAGGTGGAGTGGAAAGCGTCCGTCAACCCCGACGGGTACGTGGTGGAGGCGGCGATCCCGTTCTACACCCTGTCGGACATCGATTTCCCGCCGCCCGAAATCGGCTTCGACGTATCTGTGATGGACGCAAACGGCGATGAAGAGACCTTCTACTCGTGGTCAGGCGCGGAACGCTTTACGCGGTACAGCCCGAGCCGCTGGGGAACGGCGCGGATAAAAGACGCGGTGGCGGGGCTTAAATACGTGCTCGTCTTCGCGCTCTTCATTTCCGCTTTCGCCATTATCGCGTTTGTCGCCTACCTTGTATTCTCCCACCGCCAAGAGAGCAAAGAACACAAAGCGGAGATAAAAGGCGTGTCGCCGCTCACGGAATCCGTCGTCGAGCAAATTGAGAAACAGTTATCGAACGCGGATCTCAGAATCAGCGACATCGCGAAATCGGTGAACATCTCGCCGGAAAAGATCGTGGTGGCTCTGATGAACGATTTGGGATGCACGTTCGAGCAGCAGTTGACATACAAGCGCCTGAAACATTCGCAAAAACTGATGCGCGACCCCGAGATAACCATCGAGGAAATAGCGAAACGCTGCGGATTCGCGGACGTCTACACGTATAAGCAGTCGTACATCGCCCAAATGAAAGTCGATCCGGAGGTCAGCAAAAAGGCGGTGCTTGAACGGATCAAAGAAGACTTGGACGCGGAGAAGGAAGACGACGACGATGACGACGACAGGTTGTGATCGGGTGTCAATCCCCACGCCCAAGATTTTTTGGCAAGCGCGCCGCCCATAACATAAACCGCCGTCAAGCGGATTTTAGGCTTGTAGACGATCAAGCGCGGGTTTCCGGCGGCGAGGGGACTCGGGGAAATCGGGGGGGATGGCGTACCCACCGGACACGATGGGTACGCGGAAGGGTTATGCTATAGCAATCATTTCTTGACGCAACGAACAGAATACGCTGTGCCGTAATCGATGATGTCGCCGGTGACGATTTCGCAGTTTTTGCAGCAGTTTTTGCAATCGTATATGGTGCCACTGATGCTTCCAGCACCTAAGCTCGCCTCGCCGTATGTACCCATCCCCACTCTGTAGGCGAGGACGCCAGGAGGAGACCACTCAAGCTGCGTAGCCGTCCACCATAAGCCCACTCCGTCGGGAGTGTAGGGGTAACGGTAAAGTTGCTCGTAGGTAGCAGTCTCGAAGGAATATTGATCGGAAAATGCACGCCCGCCGCCGGGCAAGGCGGAAAAACCGTAATCGTCCGTACCGTTGCCGCTTTTATAACTATTACTATTCCAATCAAAGTAGTCGTCCCACCCGCTCTTCGCTTTCAACTTCGTACCCGCATCCTGCCACGTCGCCCCCCCAAACATTTCTCCGCCCACCGCTGTAAATAACCTTGCCCAATCCGCACTATCGGGCAAACGCCACCCGCTCGGACACACCGTCTTCGCCGCGTCCCACTTATACAACCTCCCGTACTTGTTGCAGTTGGCTTGTACCTCCGACGGCGTCAGTTTCTCGTCGCCCCACATATTTATATTACCGCCCTCGCCTAAACACCAAGAATTCGCCGTCTTTTTGCTCATATTCTCAGCCATCCACGTCTGCTTGCCTATCTTGACGGTCTTGTACGTCTTACCGTCGTCTGTGTTGTCGGTGAACGTGCCATTAACCACGTTGTCCGGGTCAACAACGCCGCCGTTATCGCCCCCGTTGTCCCCGCCCGTATTGTTCCCGACGTTGTCGCCGTTGTTGTCGGCGGGATTCTCTTCGTTCCCGCCGCAACCCAACCAACAGACCGAACCGACCGCAACTACCGCCGCCAACAGCAGCGTCCGACTCAACTTCGCAAAAGTGAAACGTTTCATGCTATACCTCCCCCTATCCATTACAGATAGTTTATTAAAGTGTGAGTTGATAAATCAGTTAAAAGATTACCGCCCCTGCCCCGCCGCGCCGACCGAATCATGGTTCGGCGCTGGCGGTTTACGCTTGACGATAACACCTTGAAAAGAAAACGTCGTAGTCGCATCATATTGATCCTCTTTTTTACCGGCGGAGTTCGCGTAACTGACGGTCTCGTTGCCGCTAAAACGTGTCGCGCCTGTTTGTTTTACCGAGCGTACATACAAATCTTTCACCTCGTCTATGCCGGTATTCGGAAATTTCTCCGCATAGCGGCGCAGTGATTCTCTTGCGGCCATCCACGGGCCAAATTCCGTGGCGTGACACCTGGTTTGACCGTATATTGATTCCGGCGGCTTCTTGCCGCTACAGCTTCTGGTTTCTGTGTAATACCAATCCACCGTGTCCACTACGGTTTCATCTTCTGACGGAGGCTGTATAACTTCAGCCGCACTGAATCCATAGCTTTTTTTCCAAGCCGCCTTTTCAAGCGGACTCATGCAAGCCGACAGCAGCGTCAATCCCGCCGTCAACAGCAATAACAGCGTCCGTCCCAGTTTCGTTACTGCCGTTACCGCTACCGTTACAGCTTTCATGCCGTACCTCTCTTTCGATAAAGTAAAAGGTTAAAATACAGTCGTTTCGTTTCCAAGTAACAATCATCATAGATTACGCCTCCGCCCCCCCTTCCCCGCCGTTCCCCCCGTGGTCGTGATGACGGTTATAGCTCTGCTGCTGTTTGAGCAGCGTGTTGAACCGTTTGACGACGATGTTGTAGGCGTCCACGAACGTCTCGTACTCCGTGAGTTGTCCGAGGAAGATGAGGTAATCGACGGTTTTAACGATAGGCGGGTCGTTTTCGGGCGAAAGCCCTGTCTTCCCGTGGCGTAGACGGCTCAAAATCGCTGTTTTCACGTATAAATCCCCCTATTTTGACGAAAGTGTAACAAAAAAACCTACGTTTAAATGTTACATTTTTTTAGACGGCAAAACAGCGAAATTGGGGTCAAAAAGAGGGTTTTACAGGAATTTAAAGTGTAACATTTAAACGTAGGTTTAATTTATACACAGCGCCGACGGCGTCCGCGTGTATAGACTACTAATATAATTGATGTGCATTGTCAGAGTCAACCCGCGGTCAAAAAAAGCCCAAACACCCCGTTGGCAGCGGGGATTCATCCCCCCGAAGCCCCCGCCCTTGTCTGGTCGGGCGGGGTCGGGGTCGGGTCGCGGGTCGGCGGGGTCGGCGGGGTCGGTTACAGCCCTAAAATATCCTTGATTTCCTGTTCCTGGAGTTTAGTAGCCTTTACAATATCCGCAATACTGAAGCCGCCTTGGTACATCTGCTTGATGAATTTGCGGGTCGCCTTCAACTCTCCTTCCTGCTCTCCCTCAATTCTTCCCCTCTTCTCGCCCCTCCTCTCGGCTTCCTCCCCCCGCACCCTTAGCGCGTCCTCCAAATTCCATTCTGTCGTCAGCATGTTTCGTACCGCCTTTCTATGAGTTTGTAGGTAATTTACTAGAATACTCTCTTTTATACACTCTTCCGTAGCCCGGTCAACCGCTTGTTCAAGGCTCATTGTTTTGCGGTATTCGCGGACTTTCGCCGTGAATACTTCATACCCGTTGAGTATCGCGCAACGCCGCGCCATTTCTGGATTGCGACCTTTGTTTATGTTGTACACACGCACTGTCAATTCAAGGTTTATAGGGTACTCCATATCATATTTCGCAAACAAATCCGATAACTTCAGTATCTCCATTTCAGGGCGGTCTTTTTCGCCGTTGTACAGAACTATAAACTCCGGCCGCGGGATCTCCATCCTATCTACAAGGTACTTGTCTAAGTCGTTGGTCAGTTGTTCGTAACTCCTCGCCACGTAGAGCAGCATTCGGAGCGGCATGTTTTCGTTTATGGTGGATTGGTGTTCCACCAGTATCACGAGTTTGTTGTCTATGGTAAACGACACGTCGTTCACCGGAACGTCGTACAGTATGTCTTCCAGCGTTACCATCTCAACGTTGGTTTCCGGGCCGTAGTTCGCGCCGGTTATGGCGTTGTACAGTTCCAAAGCGGCGCTTTCCGCCCCGAAGAGATCCCTGAAGAGCGTATCTTTGTGCTTTACTTTGGCTTTTACGCCCTTTTTAGCGATCTTCTTGACGCCTTTTTGGCTGTTCATCTGTTCAAGTCCCCCTTGCAAGCAATATATATTATGGATAGTTTTACGGCGCAAAAAGCCCGTCTTTCGGCGTATTAATGTGTCTAATAATATAATTGATGGGCATTGTCAGAGTCAACCCGCGGTTAAAAAAAGCCCAAACACCCCGTTGGCAGCGGGGATTCATCCCCCCGAGTCCACCCTCTCTTTGATTTCAACCGCTCACCGGCAATCTCTTCTCCGCTATAAATGGTGCGACATCGTGTGAGGATCGTCCCGCGTCACTTCGCGGCGGAGGAGGCGCGTTTGAACTTGTCGACGGCGGCGGCGATATACTCGCGGCACTCCCCGTCTTTCACCTTCACCCAGTCGCCGCCTCTCGGCGCGGACATGACGGCTTCCTGCATCCGCATCCGTTTGACCAGCTCCGCCTCGCCCACGTCGGGGCGTTTGGCGGCGAGGCGTTTGAGGCGCGTTTCGAAGGGCGCGTGCACCCAAACGCAGAGGTCGAACCAGGATTCGATCCCCAGAAGCGGGATTAGGGCGGCGTCGAGTATGCAGAGCGGCTTTTGGCAGCCGGAGACGATTGCGTCCAAGCGTTCCGCGAGCGGCGGGTGGGTTATGGCGTTGAGCGTCAGGAGCGAGTCTACGGAGTCGAACGCGGCGGGTCCGAGGAGGTCGGGGCGTACGGCGCCGTCGGCGCTTACGACCGCCTCCCCGAACGCCGCCCGAAGCGCGGCGTGTATGGCGGGGCTGCCGGCCATGAGCCGTTTCGCCTCCGCGTCGGCGTCTATGATCAAGGCGCCGTCGGAGGCGAAGGATCGGGCGCAGGTGCTTTTGCCCGCGCCCATGTATCCGGCGATCCCTATGCGGAAGACCTTTTTCATCTACGCGAAGATCGCCTTTATCCTGCCGAACACGTCGTCGATCGAGCCGATTCCGTCCACGTCGCGCACGATGTTTTTCGGGCGGTAGTGGGTGAGGCACGGTTCGCTCTGCTGTTTGTAGGTGTTCAGCCTGTTCTCAATTACTTTTGGGTCGGCGTCGTCGGCGCGTCCTTCGATCGAGGCGCGCTTGGCGAGCCTGTCCTTGACCTCCTGGTCGGCGACGGCGATGTTCACCACGTGATCGAGTTTGATGCCGAGTTCGCCCAAAATCTTGTCGAGCGCCTCCGCCTGCGGGACGCTGCGGGGGAAGCCGTCGAGCAGGAATCCGCCTTTAACGTCGGCGCGGCTGAGCCTCTCCTTGACCATGGCGATGGTCACCGAGTCGGGGACGAGCGCGCCCTTGTTGGAGTACTCCTTCGCGGTGCGCCCGAGTTCCGTGTCGTTCTTGATGTTCTCGCGGAACATGTCGCCGGTGGAGATGTGCGGGACGGCCAAAAGATCCCGAAGTTTCGCCGCCTGAGTGCCTTTGCCCGCTCCCGGCGGGCCGAAAAGAACAACGTTCTTACCTGCCATAACTGCCTCCTCCTCTTTGGTTAAATTCGTTAAACGCTTTTCCTGCCGATTCTTTATGCCGTTGGAGCCGTCCGGCCCCTGTTTATCCAGTTTGATTTTATTCGACACATACATCACCGCGCCCAAAATCGCGAACAAGAATACGCTGCCCAAGAGCAACGCGAAATCCTCTATCTGCAAAATCACGTACAAGAACGCGTACAGCATAAACATAATGCCCGCGAGGATAAGCGTGGGGAACAATTGTTTTATCAGCGAATAGAAATAAATAGTTATCATAAGGATAGTCGCGACGCTCGCCGTCAGGTACGCCCAACCGAAGCCGATTTGCTCCGAGAACGAAAGCAGCAAACTGTAAAACAGTATCAGCGCGATGCCTACAAGGACGTATTGGAAAAACTGTATCGTCTTTTTGGTAAAGATTTCAACGAAGAAGAATACTATAAACGTGAGCGCTATGAACATTAAAGCGTATTTCGCGCAACGCATATTCTGTTGATAGCCGTCGACAGTCTCTATGAGGTTCACGCCGAAAGAATAGCCGTACAGATCGACCTTTTCAGAATCTTGCCACGTTCCCGGTATCGCGCGGTTGAAACTCAAAACGTTCCAAGCGGCGCTGAACCGCCCCTTGTCGACACTCGATTCCGGCGAGAAGCCGCCGATAAACGACGGCGACGGCCATTGCCCGCTGACAGTAACGCTGGTATTTTGCCCCATAGGAACGAAACTGATCGAACCGCTGCCGTTTAGCCGCATCGCGCAATCAAAAAGCAAACTGTCCGCGTCCGTAACTTTGAAGCCTTTCAGATCCAAGAACAGCGCTTTTCCCGTCTTTAGCATACCGTCGCTAGAGTGGCGATAGTATCGATCATCCGGACTGTCGGAGATAAAATGGGTTAACTCCCCGGCGGCGGCGTTGATTGGCGCCTCGTTAACTTTAAACTCCGGATTTTGCGCCAAGCCCTTCAAATCGGTCACGCCGACGGCGATTTTAGCGGCCCCGAACTCATGAAAAGCGCCGTCGTCAATTTTCAGGTCGGAAAGTCCGGCGAATTTCCCCTCAAAACGGATGTCGCTCTTGTAAAGGATGGCTTTGTAAATACCGTAGTGCCGCTCCTCCGGCGTCAGCGCCGCGGTTATTTTCAGCTCCTTGGGCGTAACGTAGAGCGTATGCTCTTTGTAATAATTCTTGTTGCTGCTCTTGTCTACCGCGACCGTCGTGTACGGAACAATCAATACCGGAGCGCACAAGGTTTGAGCGGCGCCCCATTTGTCGTTGATTCTCTCAACAGTCTCTTTGCTCCTCTTCTGCCGCTCCGTGATCAAATTCTGAATCAGCGCGCCCGGAATAAGCAGAATCAGCGTCAGAATAACAATCGTGATCCCCTTAAACGTAATGGATTTCATAAACGTCCCTTTCAATGGTTTTATGGTTATATCATCCTCAATTTGCGTCGGCTCGGTTTCAACGGCCGTCTCGCCATAAATCGGCTTAGGATCGGCCTCGGCAACCGTATCGTCCTCGGTCTGTTTCGGTTTAGCGTTAAACACCTCAATCGCCTCAAGGATCGCCACTTCATTGGTTTGCTCGGATTTAGCTCCGGCGGCGATCTCATCGTCAATCCGACTCATCCGCTTCAAATTAATTCTATTCATAATATAATTGTACATCCCCCGCATAAACCCAAAGAACCCCACGCAGGCCATTGCGAGCACGAAAAGCATAAAAACAAACGCAATCCCAAACATTTCGATCCCTTCTGTTTTTGCTTGCTCCTAAACTAGACCGTTTCTATTCACTCTCTCATATTAGTTTTTAACAACCTTGTCTTACCTGTCAGGCAAACGCCATTTCTTCCACCTGATTTCTTACTCCCAAACATTTGTACGTAATATCCGTTTGCTCGAAACGAAGTTTGCCGTTCTCAAGAAAGATTTTCAAGGCGATGGGCATCGGCGGACCGCCAATGGTCCATACGGTTAGGTTTTCTTTAACCGTAGCCGGCTCATAGTGGTATATCTCCACTTGTTCTTTGTTGTACGAATGCACAGAGGAAAATACTTTATTGGCGTCAATGTTATTTTCCGTGCAATACCGTTCGATTTCAATACGGTAATCCTCAAAAATTTCACATGATTTTCTACCCATAATACAACTCCTCCTTGTAATTAGATGTCATCCTGCGGCAAAAGTCCTGCACTCGCCGCTAATGTTATATATGACACTCCTACTTTGACCAAACCGTTTCAAGAAATCTGCATCGGCGACCGATGCGCTCATGTTATAGCCCGGATGCGTATGGCCGCTCCACTTATACCCCTGCGCTATCAATCTTTCAACTTCCGCCTCTTCTATGTACACGCACCTATCGTCCCCGCGAATTATCAACCGCCTTGAACCGCACGTAAACATGGCGAACTCGGCTTTCGTTTCCGCGGTCAAAGCCGCCAAATCGCTCATCGAAACGCTGTTTTTCCTAACAAGCGCCCTGCT
>Ga0268262_10001737_pt1 | contig 26298 bp, 25 predicted proteins | sample TergutNc150P3_FD_190354 | JGI IMG/M metagenome (GOLD analysis project Ga0268262, IMG submission 190354) | Nasutitermes corniger P3 segment gut microbial community from laboratory colony in Florida, USA - Nc150 P3 (SPAdes) (version 2) | ecosystem: Host-associated > Arthropoda: Insects >... | reverse complement strand
AAGATGCGTCAGAACGTGAATTTAAAGAGACACTTAACAGAATACGAATAGGTGAAACCACCGATAATGATATTAGGCTATTAAATTCACGAATGACAAATATAGTAAATAACGATGATACAATATACCTCACTACCAGACGAGAAATTGCTACAGATATAAATTCTAAAAAATTAAGTAACCTTCCTGTTTCATCAATAAAATATACAGGATTAATCATTGATACATTTGACGCTGGTGATGGCAATAAAATAAACGAAGACAAACTACCTGCCCCTTATGAACTCGAACTTAAAAATGGCGCTCAAATAATGCTATTAAGAAATGACAAGTCAGGTCGCTGGGTAAACGGAACGATAGGAATTATTCAAGAATTAAAAGAAACTTCCATATCGGTACTAATAAATGGGAAATTACATAATGTAGAAAAAGAAACATGGGAGCAAATAGAGTATAAGTATAATGCTACCGAAAAAAAAATAGAAAAGCAAATTATAGGCAAATATGTCCAATATCCTTTACAGCTTGCTTATGCTATAACAATTCATAAAAGCCAGGGTATGACATTCGATAAAGTAAATATAGATATTGGACAAGGCGCATTTACTCACGGACAAGTTTACGTTGCATTAAGCCGCTGTAGAACCTTAAATGGCATAAAATTAAATTCAAGAATAGATGAAACAGATATAATTGTAGACCCTAAAGTCTTATATTGGTATAAATCAAAATTAAACCCGGATTATGAACCAAATAATAATGAATTGCAAAGAGCTGAATTGGAGAAAATGTTTGAAAAAAAACTAAATGAGGCGTTAGACATTATGGATAAACAATACAATTATCAACCGACCATCTTGAAAAAAATGGTATCTCAGCTTGGCGTTAGAAATGCTATTAGAAAACTCGTTAACACTCCTGACCCGCCTAAGGGCTTACAGATTTTAAAGAATAAAGGGGCGTTACATTTATCAATGGAAGCCCTTATTTTAGACGACAAATGGAAAAACCTGTTTGAAGAAATTGACAAGGAGAACGCCAAAAAAAGATTACTTCAATTAGGATTTGATTATCGTAATTAATCTGGTGGTTGACATTTTTTACGGAAAAAATGGATAATATGGAAAAGATGGAGACGATTGTTTTACTTATGTGCGGACAAAATAAACTTTCTCAAAAGGCAAAAGCGAAGGATTTATATACAAGCCCTCGTTTTCAAAAGAGTATTGAGTATGCCAAAACATTAACAGATTATTCAAATATCTATGTGTTATCCGCTGAACACGGTCTTTTGGGATTGGAACAGGAAATAGACCCTTATGATAAATCAATATATAAAATGTCTGCAGAGGAGAAAAAAATATGGACGAATATGGTAATAAAATCATTAAGTAACATATCAAATCTAAAAGAAGATAAATATATATTCTTGACAGACGATGACTATAATAAACAATTATTACCATTTCTATCAAATATTGAATTACCTTTAAAGAACATTCCTCAAGAAGAACATATTACTATTTTTAATGATAAAATAACAAACAAGGAGTTTTATAATGCTTAAACTTAGTCCACGAGGTTATGTTTTTATTGGTTTAGAAGTAATCCGTGAGCCACTTATTAATATAATAGGAAAAGTATTACCAAAAATTAATGCGTCATGGTGGAGCGAATATATATATCCTCAAAAAGCCTCTAACGATAATTTCCCCACATCTGGTATAGTTAACGATTTATATAAATATCTTGACGAATTAGACTGCCTAAGAATTATGAAAAAATATTATATATTATTTAAAACATATATTGATTATGAAAAGATAACCGAACTTATTTATATACGAAATGCCTGTATCCATTTATATTCAAGATATAAAAAATCTATATTTGAATTTGCCGATGACACATTACGAATAATAGCTTTTGCAATGGATAAAATTGATAAAGAAGCTATGAATACTATACTATCATATAGAAATGAATTTTATAAACAAAATAAAAATGATAGGAAAATAATAGCTACAAAAAATGAATTAATCGGTTTTCTGGAAGAAAGAGTTTGGGAAAAAACATTTAATATATTTGATAATGTTGCCACAATAGATAAAGAAGAGAAAATAGAATTAATAAACATTATGAAAAAATCTTGTACATATATCAAGAATGACTTAAAAACTTCTTCTGATGTGGTGAATTGGTTCAACGACAGTTTATGTTCTTTTGAAGGTATTCAAATGTATTTAAGGCTAAAAAGTATAGATCCTTATATTCCAACATTTGAAGATGTTAGAATTGGATTTTTTTCTAAATGCTATGGTGAGTATTAGAAAATTATTATTAATATTTTATTATATGTTAGAAAAGCCGATGCGCCTATTTTTTTAAACTTTTTTCCGAACACAGTGAGTAACACGAAGCAATAAATAGCAACAGTGAATAACCAAATAAATAGAAAATTGCTCTATTGTGTTTTCCCTAATAAAATCAAAATGAGGCAAGGGGGAAATAAAAAATAATTACTCATCTATTTGTGATTGCTCATTGAATCTAATCCTTATCCCTTTTATTTCATTTGTATTTCTTAAAATAATTGGTTTATATTTTTTTATATTTTTGATCCATTCAAAATCACAAATTTTATTATTATTGAAATTTAGATTTCTGAATCTTGTATTCTGTTTATATATACTACCCCATATATAAATTGGTCGTACTCTTTTTGTTTTTTCGCTTAATCCACTAAATACTTTTAATTTTCTGAATTTTTTATTTGTTTTAATTATATATAATAACATATCAATAAAATTATCTATATTTTCAAATAGCTCACTTACATTTTTATCCAAAACAATATGAAGAAATATCCTTCCTTTTTTATCACTGCTTCTATCTTCAATTTTTTTTATAAAATATCTATCACCGTAATAATTCTTTCCAATTCTAGTATAATAATCTTTAAAAAAATTATGCTTGCTTTTTTCACCGTTATAAAAAAAGTAATTCTTAAAAAACCAAATCATTCTTTTGAATTTACTTTCATCATACCACAGTAAAGATGCATCATCAGAATTTCCTATTTGATCAAAAGAATTATTTTTTATTGCTGCATTCAATTTTTCCAAATCAACAAACATTGCTGGTGATACAGTTCTCCCTGAATTAATGTTTATTACTATTCTTGAAAAATTATGATTAAATCTTGTATTTAGGAAATATGCCAATTTTTTAGATTCAAAATATTGCAATATTCTTGAATTGCTGTCAGTTTTAACGTAAAAAGCAATTTGCTTTTTGTTCTCTGCTAAATTGTAAGGTAATATATTTTCAAATTTAAAGTGTTCATACCCCAAAAGGGATGAAAGATAAATAAACATAATCCCATCTGGAATATCGGGAGAAGATAATATTTTTTTAGTGTCAAGTATAAAAACAACAAATGCAAGTAATAATGCTGCACATGTATCTGATAAATCATCTATAATCTTTATATATTCATTAGGAAAAAGGTTTATTTTGTTGTTTTTATCAAAAAAGATAATTTCACTTGTTTCATAGTAAACAGCCCCATGAGATATAGCATTCCTAATTGTTGGATTAATGCATTCTGCCAGTAATTCAAGATTATTGGAGCGCAATATATCTAGCATGTTTGATAAATTTTCTTGTTGATTATAGTTTCTTCTTGTAATATTCCCTAATATTGATATTACAATTCTTATCAAACGTCCATATACATGTTCTATATTTTTTATATATTCAAGGTGATATACTGTATCAAGATTATAAATAGTTTCAGATGATAAATAGCTAATAAAATCTTCATTATTCATAACATCATGCTTATTATTAAAAGTTAGTATTGCTTTTGTTAAATCAAATCTATGTTCTAATATTAAATTTTCTGCTATATCGCTATTATCAGCAAGAAAAGATGATAATTTTTCATATACCTCTGGTTTTATATATTTAAATGGTAGCATATCAACAAAATACCAAAGCATAATATGTTTTTCTTCAAGTATGTTTTCTTTTACATTTGTAAAAAATCTATTCATTATTTTGTCGAATTTATACTCCTTGCTCATTCTTTGTATAGGTGAATTTTCAAATATTTCAAATCCATTCTTCATAATTATCAGCTTACAATAAAATGTTGAATATAGTCAATTTATATGAAGAAGACAAAGATCAGCGCAGAGGTTTCAAGCACAAAATTCCCTCAATCAAAATAAAACCTGTCGCATTTCTGCTTCACCGCTGCTCATTCAGGAGGCAGCAAGTGTTTTTTTTTGTTATAAACCGTTTTTCTGGATATATGCAGTATTTCCCCGATTTGGTCAGGGATACATCCGGAGCACGGCATGACAAGGCATTCCTTTAATACGGTGACATTTATGACTAATAGCAACAAGTCAGTTGAACGTCTGTATCAGGAATTATTGTTTGATTTTGAAAAAACCACCCCTACCTAAAAAATCCCAACTTCCCGTACTTATAAAGTTTCCCGTTGCTGCGGCGGTTTCCTTCTTCAAGCTGTTTGAAGACAAAGGCGGCGAAGCCCGCTTCATCACCAGCGTCAGCGCCGGAGAATCCCAGGGTAAGGTATGGCTCGTTTAACGCGGTATCAAGGAGGCCGCGGACAAGGGAGCGGAAAGCGGACAACGCTACCGGCCCCAGAAGATCGGCGGCGTCATCTTTGCCGCCGGCCCCGCTGGTTTCAGAGTACACCAGGGCAAGGGTTCCTTTTTCCCGTGTCCTGAAAATCGCCGCCAATTCCTTTACCAGAAAAAGCCAGCCTTTGATATGATCATTAACCAGTACCTCAATATCCGCCAGACTTAAGTCGGCGGCGGCGTAACGGACTGACGGGGGATCGCAAACGAGGATTGCTTCGTCAATTTGGCTAAAACGGTTTTCCGCGGCAATAACCAGAGTGCGGGCGGAAATGGGGCTGCCGGGGTTCCAGTCCAGGGAAATGCCGGTCTCTTTTACCGGCTCCTGGGCCGCGGGAGATTCGGGCAAGGAACTCTCCCCCCGCGCCAGAAGCCCCTTTTTGGTATTTTCCGCGGCTGGCGGGCTGTTGCGCGACCGATCCGGTAATAAGGCAAGGGCATAATGTTCCGCCCGCTTGGACGCTTCAACTTCAATGGCTTTGGTTAGGGCGGATGTATTCCCCGCAATCAAAATTCCTTTGGACATAACCATAGTGTATACGGAGAAGGCTATTGCCGCAACTGGCGGTTACGGCTTTTCAAAACTTCAACTTTTGAAAATGAGTTACTTCCCTAATTTTCATTTTTTTATATACTATAGGTTATGGCAGAAATAACGACAGAAGCAACCATGGAAAAAATCACGTCGCTGGCAAAGCGGCGGGGGTTTGTGTTTCAATCTTCGGAAATTTACGGCGGCCAGAATGGGGCCTGGGATTACGGGCCTATGGGCGTAGAACTGAAAAACCGCATTGCCGGGGCATGGTGGAAGGAAATGACCCAATTCCACGATGATATTGTGGGGCTGGACGCGGCGATTCTGATGCATCCCCGTACCTGGGAGGCGTCGGGCCATGTGGAGAATTTTACCGACCCGCTGGTGGACTGCAAAAAATGTAAAGCCCGTTTCCGGGCGGATCAGATTCCGCCGGAAAATCTCGCGGCAAAAAAATGCCCCGAATGCGGCGGCGAGCTGACCGACACCCGCAAATTCAACCTGATGTTCAAAACGCATATCGGTCCGGCGGAGGACACGGCGAGTATCATCTACCTGCGGCCCGAAACCGCCCAGGGGATTTATGTCAATTATAAAAATATTATTCAGTCAAACCGGATGAAGATTCCTTTTGGCATCGCTCAGATTGGCAAGGCTTTCCGCAATGAAATCGTAACCAAAAATTTTATTTTCCGCACCTGTGAATTTGAACAGATGGAGATGCAGTTTTTTGTGAAGCCCGGTACGGATGAGGAATGGTTTAATGAATGGCGCAATCGGCGCTGGGCTTATTATGAAAAGCTGGGCGTTAAAATGGATCATCTGCGCTGGCATCAGCACGGGCCGGACGAATTGGCCCATTACGCAAAAGACGCTTACGATATTGAATACCTGTTCCCGATGGGCTGGCGCGAACTGGAAGGCGTGCATAACCGCACCAACTATGACCTTAACCGCCATACCCAATACTCCGGCAAGGATATGCAGTATATCGATCAGGATAACAACAACGAGCGCTACATTCCCTTTATCATCGAAACATCGGCGGGGCTTACCAGAAATTTGTTAATGATTCTGTGCGACGCCTATGATGAAGAACAGGTCGCTGAAAAAGGCAACGATGATGACTGGCGCACGGTACTCCGTTTCCATCCCAGTCTGGCTCCGGTTACCGTCGCGGTGCTGCCTCTGATGAAAAAGGACGGGCTTGCCGAATTGGCGCAGGATATACGCAAGGGACTTAAAGAAGATTTTGCCACTGATTATGATCAGGGCGGAGCCATAGGCCGCCGCTATCGCCGTCAGGATGAGGCGGGTACTCCCTTCTGCGTTACGGTGGATTATCAGTCCAAAGAAGATAACACGGTAACATTGCGTTTCCGCGACTCGATGGAACAGGTGCGGGTTCCCATAGCGGAACTTGCGACACGTCTGCGTCAGGAGATTAAGGCGTATAAGCGAATTAAATAGTTCGAAAGAGTTCACACCAAGATCACGAAGGAACAAAGAACACAAAGAGGGATCAGAGGTTTTGGTATGTCGTTTTTAACCGTTTGTCTTAATCCTACTCTTCAAAAAACCTTGCGCTTTTCCTCAATATTTCCGGGGACGGTGAACCGTACCGGAGTTCATCGCCTTGACGCAAGCGGCAAGGGGATCAATGTCACCCGCGTTTTAACTCAACGGGGAAAAAAGGTTATACACCTAACGCAGCTCGGCGGCGGCTTGCGTCCGCTGTTTCTTTCGCTCTGCGAACAGGACGGGCTTTCCGTGCAATGGGTGGAAAGCGAAAGCCAAATCCGTTTTTGTTACACCTTGCTTACTGACACGGACGGCGCTATCACTGAATTGATCGAAGAATCGGAACCCGTCCATGCCGGAACTGAGGAACGGCTGTTGGAAAAGTTTGATGATATTCTTGCGCGCGCCCCGGATTTACATTGGGTCATAATTTCCGGCACAAAAGCGACGGGGTTTTCTGATACGGTAATTCCCGCCATGACGCGAAAGGCGAAAGAAAAGGGATTGAAAATTATTCTCGATATAAAGGGAAAAGATTTAATAGAAAGTTTAAAATATCAGCCGGACATCGTGAAGCCGAATCTTTTTGAATTTGCCGCCGACTTTGCGCCTGAGTTAATCAAAAACAATGAATTGATAACGACAGATGACACCGCAAAGGAACGAATAAAATCAGCGGTAGGGGACATGGCGCGCAAAAACAACTGCCGCGTTATTCTTACCAATGGCAGCCGGAAAATTATCGCGGCGGACACGGATAAATTTTTTGAGATTGAAGTCCAGCCGGTGAAAGCGGTCAATTCCACCGGCTGCGGAGACGCGTTTACGGCAGGGCTTGCCGCCGCCCTTGAAGACGGAGCGGGCTTTCGCGAAGCGATAAGCGAAGGCTGCAAATGCGGCGCGCTGAACGCCGCCCTTGTCAGACCGGGGGTTGCGCGGTGATCATAAATAAGGAAACACTATGAGCACTATATTCGATTATTTAACATGGAGGGGCGATCTTGATTTTTCCCGGTCGCCGCTTAATCCGGTTGATAATATTATTTTATGCCAAATTGCCTATCTTCCCTTTGACGGTATTGTACCCGGACCGGACGAACGCGCGGATATAAGCGTCAAAGACGCGGCGCGTATCCTGTGCCAGAAACTGCAAGACGAAAACGAGCGCGCAAAGCTACAGTTTCTATTTAAAGAAGACCCCGCGTTGATCAGCGCACTGCGTGACACGAGCCGTTTTGGCAATTGCCGCCTGCGCGGTTATGTTAATCATATTGATACCGAAAAGGAAATCCAGTTTTCAGCGTTATGCGTAAACACAGGAGACGGTTCTCATTTTATCGCCTACCGAGGAACCGACGTGACCTTTGTGGGCTGGAAAGAAAATTTTAACATGAGTTTCAGCGAAGTTGTTCCCGCCCAGCTTGCGGCGGTGGATTATCTCGCAAAAATGGCGAAAAGTATAAAAGGCCCCTTGCGGATCGGCGGTCATTCAAAGGGAGGGAATCTGGCGGTGTACGCCGCTTCCCAATGCGGCAAAAAAATACAACGGCGCATTACCGCTGTTTACAGTAACGACGCGCCCGGCTTTCATGAAAGCGTCATTGCCAGCGAAGGTTTTGCGGCAATAAGGGAACGTATACATACATTTATCCCGCAGTCGTCGGTTGTGGGTATGCTTCTGGAACACGGCAGTACCTATAAGACAATAAAGAGTTCAGAAAGCGGCCTGTTGCAGCATGAACTATATACATGGGAAGTTACCCATAACGACATGGTGTATGTTGATGACATTACTCAGGGCAGTCGTTTTGTGGATAAAACGCTGAAAGACTGGATTGCCTCGCTCGATAATACGCGCCGCGAACAATTTATTGAAGCCCTGTTTACCATTCTGCGCGCGTCTCAGGCAAAAACAATTCCCGAACTTGAACGTTCATGGCCGAAATCCGCGGCCCGTATGCTGCAATCCCTGGGCGACATCGGCGAACCCGCCAAGAATATTATCAAAACAAGCCTGGCGGCGCTGTTCCATGCCGCCCGGAATAATATTGATACTTTGCTGCAAAAAAAGTAACTGTCACCGTTGCGTTGCCATAATATTAAGTTGTTAATATTAATTCCTTCACCCATATTAGATATAAGTGAATAAAAGCAATTACTATTGACAAAATAAAGAAAGTAATAATATATTTTCTTGAAATATATTTATTTTTCCATGTGAAGATAAATACTATTATTTGAACTAATGGATGCAATAATATTGGAAATGATGTAATGCCCATAACATAAAATATAAAAAAAGTTATTGCGAATATAATGCTTAATATTTGCGGTATATTATAGAAATCATCATAGAAAGAAAAAGCATTATTAAGATACATTAACGCAGAGAGTGTTCCCGGAATGATATACAACAGATTCAAAATTATATAAGTTGAATTCTTTGAATATTTTTTAAAAGGAAGACAGCAACTTGCGCCAAGCAAGGCTAAAAAAATACCGATATACAAGTATTCTATCACCATATCACCTCCTTTTTAGGCGCAGTTGCTCTTTATTTTATTACACATCATTTTATTTTTCAAGTCAAATAAACTTTATGGCTAAAATTCGTGCCTGATATCGTTGCGTGTACCTTTTGCCGATAAATCCGGCGCGGAATGTTTTGTGTAACCGGCTCCTCTGTATCCGGTAATCCCATATTGCGCTTTATACCCCATATTAAGTATACTATACCAATGGACAGTGACCGGAAATTAACCGAAAACTCGGTAGTAAAAATAATGGAAGGCTACGGGAATGACCCCCAGCAGCTTATCGCCGTATTGCTTGACATTCAGGCCGCGTCCGGCAGGAACTATGTTGACCAGCAATGGGCGCGGCTGGTGTCCAAAGTCCTGGCGGTACCGCTTTCCAAAATCTTCGATGTATTGACGTTTTACGCCATGTTCAGCACTACGCCGCGGGGTGAATACCTTATCGAAATCTGCCAAAGCGCCCCGTGTCATTTTAACAAAGCGGAACAGGTGGTCGGTTGGTTTGAGGCGGCGGCGGGAATTAAAATGGGGCAGACCAGCGACGACGGGAAGATAACGCTTGCCCATACCAGTTGCGTGGGGGCTTGCGAAATTGGCCCCGTGGCAAAAATCGGCGATGAGGTTTTTGGCAATTTGAACGAGGAAAAAGTTAAGGCGCTGGTTAAATGCTGCCGGGAAGGAAATATAAGCCAATGTCAAAATTAAATAACCTTGTTTCCAAAGGCGCGGGCAGTATCGACCCGGTTTCAGTCGCCGAATATACACAGACAGGCGGTTTTGAGGCGCTTAAAAAAGCCGCCGGCATGACCAGCGAAGATATTATCGCTGAGGTAAAAAAAGCGAAACTACTGGGGCGCGGCGGCGCGGCGTATCCGGCGGGCAGTAAATGGGAACATCTTTTGCATATTCCTGAAACGCCCAAGTACATTGTCTGTAACGCCGATGAAGGCGAGCCGGGCACGTTCAAAGACCGGCTTATCATGGACAAGCTGCCTTTGAAACTGATTGAGGGCATTACCATCGCCGGTTTTACCTTCCGGGCGCAGGCCGGCTATATCTATGTACGGGGCGAGTACCGGAAGATTCAAAAGCGGCTTATTGCCGCCATTGAAAGCGCCCGGAGCGCGGGCTTTCTTGGCAAGAATATTCTCGGCACGGGATTTAATTTTGATATACACGTTATTTCCGGCGCGGGGGCCTATGTCTGCGGGGAGAATTCGGCGCTGCTGAATTCCACCGAGGGCAAAGTTGGCCGACCCCGCATCAAGCCGCCGCATCTGGCGGAAGTGGGGCTGTTCCTCAAGCCGACTCTGGTGAACAATGTTGAATCGCTTGCCAGTATTCCCGCCATTGTCGGCATGGGCGGCGATGAATACCTCAACATCGGCCACCCCGATTCGGGCGGAACCAAGTTAATTTGCCTTTCCGGCCATGTACAGAACCGGGGCGTTTTTGAAATTCCTCTGGGCAAGGTGACGTTACGTGACATTATTTATGATTCTGAACTGGGCGGCGGTATTGCCGGCGGCAAGAAACTCAAGTTCTTTCACCTGGGCGGGCAGAGCGGCCCCATCGGCGGTTCTGATTTACTGGATACGGTGTACAGTTATACCGATTTGAAAAAGGCCGGATTGAGCGTCGGTTCCGGGGCCGTTGTGGTCATGGACGAAACGGTTCCGGTTCTTGAATATTTGCAGTGTGTCAGCGAATTTTTTGTCCATGAATCCTGCGGCAAGTGTATCCCCTGCCGCGAGGGCAACCGGCAGATTCTCAATCTTCTGCGCGGGCTCTCCGTCCCGAATGCCGCCGTTTCCGGCGATCTGGACACTTTGCGCCGCCTGATCCGCGCCATGACTGACGCGTCATTTTGCGGGCTCGGGCAGACTGCCGCCGCGGCCCTCAACAGCGCGTGGAAACATTTTAAAAGCGAATTTGAAGCGCAGGTAAGGAAAGACCATGAGCCACTATAAACCCGATCCCAACAAAAACGTCAATTTGACCATTGACGGCATAGCGGTTGCCGTACCCGAAGGCACGAGGATTCTGGAAGCCGCCCGAAAAGTTAACGTGCGTATCCCCACTCTCTGCGAACACCCCGATCTGTGCAAGCGCGGCGTCTGCCGCATCTGCGTGGTGGAATGTGACGGCAGGGGAAAACTGCTTGCCGCCTGCGCCAATGACGTGTGGGAAGGGGTGAATGTCGTTACCCATAATCTCCGTATTCTCGGCATCAGAAAAATGATCGTTGAACTGCTGTTGGCAAACCATCCCCAGGATTGTTTAAACTGTATCCGCAGCACAAACTGCGAACTGCAAACCCTCGCGGCGGATTTAGGCATCAGGGAATCATGCTTCCGCCATGACGCCGCTGACCACAAGCCGCCGGTAATCGAAAGCGAAACCCTGGTACGCGACATGAATAAATGCGTCAAATGCGGCCGCTGTGTGGAAGCCTGTCAGGAAGTTCAAACAATCCGCAGTATCAACAGTTCGTGCCGGAGCATTAACTACGGGATAAACACCCCCTATAATCAGGCGCTTGCCGAGGGCCCCTGCGTTTTTTGCGGACAGTGCGCGGCGGTTTGCCCGGTGGGCGCGATTTACGGACACGACCAAACAGCCGAAGTATGGGCGGCGCTTCATAACAAGGAAAATCATGCCGTTATACAAATTGCCCCGTCTCTCAGCGCGGCTGTTAATGACGCCCTCGGCCTTCCCGCGGGGACGGTCAGCCCCGGCGTTCTGGTAACCGCGTTAAAGCGGCTGGGTTTTAACAAGGTTTATAACGGCGAAATTGTTATGAGCGCGGCGACAGCGGCGGTATACAACGAACTGCTGGACCGCATGAAAAACGGGGCGGCGAAACTCCCCATGATTAGCGCCTGTTCCGCGGGCGGGATCAAATTTGTTGAGGAAACTTACCCCGATCTCGCGGAGCATCTTTCCTCCCGCAAGCCGCCTCAACAAATATTTGGTACGCTGGCAAAAACCGAGGATTCATCCCCCATAACCGCCGTCTCTGTTTTCGCCTGTATTGCGCGAAAATTCAAATACCGGCAGTCCGCAGATTGTCACGACGCTGATGTAACGCTGACCGTTAATGAGATTGCTCAAATGTTCCATCAGGGCGGCGTCAATATTGCCGGTTTGCCGGAAACTCCGTTTGATGTTCTTCCGGGTGAAATGCCCAAAACGGCAGTAAATCCCGGAGAAATCAGGGCCACGCAAAAAATACAAATATCCGAAATAAACTTACAGGGAATAAAGGCAAAAGTACTGACGGTATACGGTTTTGCCAATACCCGCCTGATTATGGACTCTATTCGCAATGGCGGATGCGACGCGTCTCTGGTACGCGTTATGAATTGTCCCTGGACGGGCAGCCAACAGCCTTGCAAGAATAGCGGGTCCGCTATATAAATTTTATAATTGTTATGCTAAACTGAGATATGCGAAGGCTTTCCGGCATAATCATCTGTTTTCTCCTGGTAATTCTTCATGCGGAAGCCCAGACTTCCGGCGGGACGGGGGCCCAGCCCCTGAACGCCATGCAAAATTACCGCCGGGGCAGGGATTCTGAAGCCCAAAACCGCGCGAGCGAAGCCAATACCTATTACAATGAAGCGATCCGGATTTGCCTTGAAGAAGTTTCACGTAACGTCGCTACCCGTGACACCTACACGGTGATGACCTGGACTTTGCAGCGGCAAAGAAAATACAACGACGTGGTCACCTGGGGCGATCGTGGTTTGAGGATATACTCCGATGAATACCGTATTGTGGAAACAATGGGCGAAGCCTTTTTTTACATGGGCAATTATGAGCGTTCCCTCTTTTACATGCAGCGTTACACCAACGCCCTGCCTGAAGGGGAACGCGCCGCCACCGCCTTTTTCTTCATTGGCGAGATTTACCGTCTGGCGCAAAAGTACCATCACGCTGATATAGCCTACACCACCGCCCTGCGCATTGAACCCGGTATTTCCCTGTGGTGGTACCGGCTTGCCACGGTGCGTGAACAAATCGGCGACCGCAGGCCGGCAATCGAAGCCTACCAGCAATCCCTCCGCCTTAACCCCAACTACAGCGAAGCCCGTGAGGGTTTGGCCCGGTTACAGAGTAACTAACGGTTAAAAATATAGGGCGCAAAACCCATCACCGCCGTCAACAGTACAATTACGCATAATATCAAAATACCCTTAACATTCCGCTGTGGTTTGCGGCGGGGGATAGGTTCCGTTTCATTAACATTTGCCGCTTCCATTTCCAGCATGAGCCGGTCGATTCCGGCGATGATATGCCCGCGGCGTATCATGCCCTTCTTTTCCCGCATCAGTTCCAGGATTCGCAGTGATTCTCCCAACAGCGAGCCGATGGTTCCCGGCAGCCTTAGGTCGCTTTTTACGCAGGCGCGGGAAAGCATTAACAGGCCTTCCAGGATCAGGGCTTTTTCCAGTCCGGCAAGCAGGCTTCCCTGCGTTACGCGCAATGGGCCGAAAACGGCAAGTACCTTGCCGTAAGGGGCAAGCAGGTTGAAAAAAACTATTCCCGCCATAAATATGAGCGTCGCGAATGGGTTAATTTTTTTTCCCGAAAGCCCGGCAAGCAGGCAGAAAAAGAAAAATTGTATAACGCGGCCCGGCAGGGAACGGCTTAATAAAAAAATTAACGCCATCAGCAATCCGGCGGCAAGCAGTTCATCGGCGTTAAATAACGAGTTCCGGCGCTGTTTTTGAACCGGCGCGGTTTGCGGCGGCGTTTCCTCCGTCTTTATTTCCGTACCGGCGTACCACCGGGAATGGCGGCAAAAATATTCGCAGATCAGTCCCAGGGCTATGCCGGTAATAAAACCGGAAGCGAGAAAAGGCGGTATCAAATAACGCAGGGAAGCGCCGAATATCAGATAACGGGCCAGAATAAGCTGAATGCCGTTTGAGGCCATCGCTCCGGCGCAGCCCAGTCCCGCGAAACCAAGATACTTCTTTCCCAATAATCTGCGCAGAAGATACATCAGCGTGGCGGATGTAAAAGTTCCGGCAAGGGAAAATAAAAAAACGTAGGAAAAAAGCGTGCCGCCGATAATTCCCTGACCCAGAACTTTCAGCAGAGCCAGAAGAAAAAATTCACCCGGCCCCAAAATATCCAGCGCCAAAAGCAGGGGCAAATTTGCCAGACCGATACGCATAAAGGGCAATGGTTTGGGTATAAGGTATTCAATGGCCGACAAAAACAGACAGAGGCTGCCCAACAGGGCAACGCGTTTCTGTGAAAACCGGTTACAGTTCACCCTACCAGGCCGTGGTGTCAACATTGTTTTCGGTTTCACCTTCGCTGACATACAACATCACGCGGTTGGGAAGGCAGGCCGTCCATTGGCCCGGCGCGTGAAGGGCTCCGGCGGCAATACAGGTCTGGTTCAGGCAGGGCGAAGATACAACGCGCGCCGTAGATCCGTTGATTTCGATGACCGTATCTCCCAGCGGCCCGGAAACGCTGACCATTTCAACCGCGTCAAGGGGAAAGACCCATTCGCCGTTTTCGCTTTTCAGATTAACCGCGCCGCGGCCCCCTGTATCCGCGTACGCGCCAAAGAACGAGACAATGACCGCGCCCAGCAGGGGAATCGCGACGCCAAAATCGAGAGGCTTCAGCAGCATGGCGGATATTACACGCTGACGACCGCGGAAACCTGAGGTATTTCCTTTTTAAGATATTGTTCAATTCCCATTTTAAGAGTCATCTGGGACATGGGGCAGCAGCCGCAAGCGCCGGTCAGTTTCACCGAAACAGTTCCGTCGCCGGCAAGGGAAACAAATTCCACATCTCCGCCATCGGCCTGCAATGACGGGCGCACGTTATTCAAAGCGTCTTTTACCTGTTCTTCCAGCATATTTATTCTCCTGCCTCAACTATACCCGTATTGCCGTAAAAAAGCAATAATGTTACCATGAACCATGATATGCGAATGTTCCCTGCAAGTCCGTACCTATGAATGTGACAGTTACGGTCACGTCAACAACGCGAATTATCTCAATTATCTTGAGTATGCCCGTTACGAACTATTGAAGGATGTGGGCTTTGATTATTCCAAAGCGATCAGCGCCGGTTACGGAATATTTATCTCCCGCGTTGAAATTGATTACAAAAAACCGGCGTTAACCGATGATCTATTAACCATAAAAACATGGCCGATTAAAAAAGGCGCGGTCAGCGGAACACTTGCCCAGGAAATCCGCCGTGGTGATGACATTATAGCGGAGGCGAAAGTTACCTGGGCCTTTGTCGATTTCAAGACAGGGATGCCGGTAAGAATACCCAAAGAATGGGATATGCCCGGACTCAGCCCGCAGTCTGATTCTGCGGACTGAATAACCGTTAGGGGAAAATTGTGGCGAAGATTTGTCTGTGCATGACAGCAAAGACTCTGGGACGAAATCTGGAGATTCTCGAAAAGTACCGTAAATACGCGGACGTAGCGGAACTTCGGGTTGATTGCCTTGATCCGGACGAGCGGCTGCTCATACGGCGCTTTCCCGAACAGGCGGGAATACCGATTATTCTGACCATACGCAGGGATACTGACGGCGGGCTTTTTGTCGGCGGCGAAGGGGCGCGGATCAGCCTGATGGCGCGGGGGCTGGCCTATGCCGAAGCGGACCGTCGGCGTAATTTCGCTTACCTTGATATAGAAGAAGACCTGAATGTTTCCAGTCTGGAAGAAGCGGCCCGGACTTTCGGAACCAGAATCATCCGCTCTTACCATAACATCAAGGGGACTGACGCGGACCTGCCGATGAGGATTCGCTCAATGCGCCGTTCCGGGGACGAGATTGTAAAAGTGGCGGTAATGGCCAATTCCACCAGGGACGTGCTTGAACTTCTGTGCGCCGGAAAAGAATGTGAGGGACACGAAAAGATTCTCATCAGCATGGGGCACTTTGGGGTATACAGCAGAATCCTTTCGGAACAATTTGGTTCGCTCTTCAGTTATTCCGGCGCGCTTTCGGAGCCGGATGCCCTTCCCGCCGCGCCGGGCCAGATTGAAGTCCGGGAACTGGCGAATCTTTACCATTTCCGCAATATCACCAAAGCCACCAAAATATACGGCGTTACCGGTTACCCCCTCAAAGCAACAAGCAGCCCTTCCTTTTTTAACACGGTCTTTGAACTGGAGGGAAGCAACGCGGTGTATGTGCCTTTCCCCGCGGACTCCATCACCGATTTAATTGACATTGCCAAAGAACTTAATGTTGAGGGCATTTCGGTAACAGTTCCCTATAAAGAAGCGATTATTCCCTTTCTGGATTTCCAGTCCGATGAAGTAGGGGTTATCGGCGCGTGCAATACCCTGACTTTGACTCCGCAGGGCTGGCTGGGAACAAATACCGACGCGAGGGGTTTTTCCGATTCATTGCTGAGATTTTTGAACAAGCCAAACTTCAAGCGGCAGCGGGTAACCGTTATCGGGGCGGGAGGAGCCGCGCGTTCGGTTGTCTTTGAACTGCACCGGCTGGGAGCCAAGGTTTTGATTTTGAACCGTACCATTCACAAGGCCCGCCGTCTGGCCGCTCCCTATAAATTTTCCTGGGGGGGACTGGATGAACAGGGAATTGAAAAAATGGAAAAATACCGCGATATAATTATACAAACCACATCAGCGGGAATGGAAGGAATCAATCCGGATAATCTGTCGGATGATCCCGCGGCGATGTACAATTTTTGTGGACGGGAAGAAGTGATGGACTTGGTGTACAAACCAAAAATGACCGCCTTCCTCAAGCGGGCTTCCAATGCCGGCTGTAATGTTCTGAATGGTTTTGATATGCTCATTCGCCAGGCCCGGTATCAATACACCCAATTTACGGGAAAAGAATTCCCTGAACATTTTCTTTCCAGGGTTCAGTTTGGCGAATTTTAAGAGAAGGATACAATGGAACAGCAAACAGGAATGAAAGAAGCGGCAGGCAGGGCGGCGGTTGACGCGCTGGTACACAGCGGTATGAAGCTGGGACTGGGAACCGGTTCCACCGCGATTCACGCTATCCGCAGAGTTGGCGAGCTTTTGGCGCAAGGGGCATTAAAGGACATCAGCGCCTTTGCCACCAGTTTTCAGTCTGAAATTGAATGTGAAAAACTGGGCATCCCCTTCTACCCCCTTAACTCACGGGAACTGTCCGGCAGCCTTGACCTGACCATTGACGGCGCGGATGAAGTTGATCCGCGGAATCGTCTGATCAAGGGCGGCGGCGGCGCGTTGTTAATCGAAAAGATAGCCGCCTACGCTTCAGCCGCCTATGCCATAACAGTCGATGAATCGAAAATTGTCGGCAGTCTGGGAACCGGTTTTCCTGTTCCGGTAGAAGTGGTTCCCGCGGCGCGGGTCAGCGCAGGCAAGGCCCTCCAGGCGCTGGGGGCGGCGGTAATACTGCGGGAAGCGCTCCGCAAGGCCGGCCCCGTGATTACCGAACACGGCAACCTGATACTGGACATACGTTTCCCCGAACCGGTTGATCCGGCGGAAATGGAAAATAATATTAACCATATTCCCGGCGTGGTGGAGAATGGTTTTTTTACCCGTAAAACCCCGGTAATATATATTGCCCATTCGAACGGGACTGTTGAGGTAAGATGATCAAAAGAAACCTTGTCCTGTTTTGTTTTGTCTTGTTAATAACGGGACTCTCCCTATGGGCGCAGGCTTCTTCACCGGCGCAGCATGAGGAACCCATTTCTTTTGTCGGCATGAAGGTCGATGAACTGATACGGCGCTTTGGCCCGCCGCAGACGGTATACACGGCGCGGGGAGTGGAGAACTGGCAGGATGATGTTGTTTTTGTGTACAATGAAGGGGATTTTTATATTTACCGGGACAGGGTATGGCAGATAGGCCTTAAATCCGTTTACGGTATAAAGATTGGCGATGTTAAAGCGGTCGCCCTGCTGGTTTTGGGGGAAGGGGCGCAGGATAAGGGTGATCATGTTCTGTACCCCCTCAGCGGCAGCGCGTGGCCGCTTTCGTTATGCGTCAATTTTAACGCGGACAGAATATCCGCCATTTTTGTGTACCGTCCGGATTTTTAATGAGGAATGAACGATGATTGAAGTTTATAGCACCGGCGCGTACCTGATTAAAGGTTCGCGAATTATTAAAGATGACGCTGACGCCGCCGCAAAACTGAAGCAGGCGGGAGTTTCCGTTTCCAAAGAAGAAGCCCGTAAAGGCAGTATCGCCTGCGGGATTTTATCGGCGCATAACTCGTCAGGGGCTGACGGCGGTGATGAACACAATTTGCGGCTTAAATTTGATTCCCTTACGTCACACGACATTACCTATGTGGGAATTATTCAGACCGCCCGAGCCAGCGGCATGGAAAAGTTTCCCCTGCCCTATGTGCTGACCAACTGCCACAACAGCCTCTGCGCGGTGGGCGGCACGATTAACCAGGACGATCATGTATTTGCCCTGAGCGCGGCAAAAAAATACGGCGGCATTTATGTGCCACCCCACCTTGCCGTTATCCATACCTATAACCGCGAAATGATGGCCGGCTGCGGCAAAATGATCCTCGGTTCCGACAGCCATACCCGCTACGGAGCGCTGGGAACCATGGCAGTCGGCGAAGGCGGCGGCGAGTTGGCGAAACAGCTTGTAGGCAGAACCTACGACATTGCCCGCCCGCAGGTAGTGGCGGTTTATTTAAGCGGCAAGCCCGCCCCCGGTGTCGGCCCCCACGATGTCGCGCTGGCAATAATCGGGGCGGTGTTCAAAAGCGGTTATGTGAAAAACAAGGTCATGGAATTTGTCGGTGACGGCATTGCCGAACTGCCGGTTGATTTCCGCAACGGCATTGACGTAATGACTACCGAGACCACCTGCTGGTCATCGATCTGGAAAACCGATTCCGCCGTTAAAGATTATTTTAAGATACGGGGGAGAGGCGGAGATTACCGAGAATTAAAACCCGCCGACACGGTTTACTATGACGGCCTGATCTATGTTGACCTTTCAAAAATTGAGCCGTGTATCGCCCTCCCCTTCCATCCAAGTAATGTGTACACGATACAGGAACTCCAACGCAATGCCCGTGACATTCTGGCGCAAACCGAAGAAGAGGGATTGAAGGCGTTAGGTGTACCGAATCTGAATCTCAACCTGAAAACCAAATACCGTAACGGCGGCGTCTGGGTAGATCAGGCGGTTATTGCCGGCTGTTCCGGCGGTATTTTTGACAACATCATGGCGGCGGCGGATATTATGAAAGACAAATCAATCGGCAATGATACCTTTACCATGAGCGTATATCCCGAAAGCCAGCCGGTTTTTCTTGAACTGGTTCGCAACGGCGCTTCACAAACCCTGATGAGCGCGGGCGTCCTCGTGCGGGAAGCCTTCTGCGGCCCCTGTTTCGGCGCGGGGGACACTCCCGCCAACGGCGAACTTTCGATCCGTCATACGACACGCAACTTCCCCAACCGCGAAGGCTCCAAGCCCAACGAGGGACAAATCGCCTCGGTAGCGCTGATGGACGCCCGTTCCATTGCCGCCACCGCCATTAACGGCGGCAGAATTACCGCCGCCACGGAACTTGATGTTCCGATAGGCAAATATAAATTTTTCTTTGACCGAGGCGTGTACGACAAGCGGGTCTATAACGGCAGCGGCAAGCCGTCGCCTGAAACCGAATTGATATTCGGCCCCAACATCAGGGACTGGCCCAAAATGCCCGCCCTGCCGGAAAACCTTCTGGTACAAATCGCCAGTTTTATTACCGATCCGGTAACCACCACCGATGAATTGATTCCCTCAGGCGAAACTTCGTCGTACCGTTCAAACCCCCTCCGCCTGGCGGAATTTACCTTAAGCCGCAAAGACCCCGGTTATGTGCAACGGGCAAAAGACGTACAGACGCTGGAACAGACGCGCCAAAAAACGGCGGAAGAAAAAATTTCCGCCCTGCTCAAACAAATACAGACGCTGCCCGGCTGCGCGGGGCTGAAGCCCGCGGACTTTGCCATTGGCAGCGCGATTTTTGCCCGCAAACCCGGCGACGGTTCCGCCCGCGAACAGGCCGCCTCCTGTCAGCGGGTACTGGGCGCGTCGGCCAATTTCGCCCTGGAATACGCCACCAAACGCTACCGTTCGAATCTTATCAACTGGGGAATTCTTCCCTTTATCATCAGCGATGAGGCAGCCTTGAGCCTCGGCAGTTTCATTTTCTTCCCCGGTATCAAAAAAGCCGTACAGGAAAAAGCCGCAGCCATTACCGGTTACGCGCTGAACGAACAACCCGCGAAAATCGCCGTGTCACTGGGCGACTTAACCGACGCCGAGCGGCAGATTATAATCGACGGCTGTCTGATTAATTTTTACGCGGGAATAATATGAAAATGAATAAAAAACCCGGGTTTTTGCAAAAACTGATATTACTAATAGATAGTATAATTATTTTTTTAGCCCTTATGTTCTTTATTGTCATAAGTATTATGGAGGGAGGATTATTTTCTATTCCATACGAATATGCTAGTATATTTGCGTATTTATTTTTATATACATTAGGAAAAATATTTATTGGTTTTATTATATTTATTTTATTATTTATAAAACACAGAAAGGATTTTATAAAAACTTCTTTGGATATTGGTATTCCATGGATAATATTTACTGTTCCTTTATTGTGTAATAATGTGCTTTTATTCAAATACAATATATACCTTCGGGAAGAAATATTAATATATTCAATTATTGTAAGTATTGGCACGCTTATTTGGAATAAAGTTTTATTATATAAAATTGAATTAAAAAGAAAAAAAATTATATTATATACTGTATTTTCTATATTAAATAATTATTTAATGATAATTATATATCATGTACTATCCGGTTATTAAAATAATGATAATATACCTGTTTTACGAACATTTCAGAAAAAAATTAAAATTATCCCGTCGCCGTTTTTATCGTATGTATGCAGTTCCAGCCTCCCATTGCGGAGATCCCAGCGGTTTACTTTTTCCAGGCACATAAAGTATTGGTACTCGGTAAAGTTTTTTACTTCATATAAAGGAATCACGCGCGAACTGCTGATCATTCCTATTGAAAGGGCGTGATCTTCAGTGGCGGTATAGGAAGCGAAATAGGCGTTGTCCGCGCCCGCGCCGGTTAAGAGGCCCGCCTGAAATTTGGCGGTATAAAAATCCCTCGTTATATTGGTTCTGTCTATGTTGATGACAGTAGATCCGTTTTTCACTTCTGTCAGCTTCCAGAATTTGTCCTGAACTTCGTTGAAAGCCGCGTCGCTCACGGCTTTATTGCCGCCGGCGTAAGAGAATACCGCCGGAATAAAGATAAACAGGAAAACAGCAATTATGGTTTTTTTCACCGTGACAATCATACGCCCCTCCATAACGCGCCCAAACACAGGCTGCTCTCGTTATATGTTTATTATAACAAGCGCGGGAAGGAAAAACATTTCCGGCTTAAAAACATCTAAAATTAAATCTTAAGAAATAAAATTTTCTCCGCTTTAAGGCGGCTGTTTCCGCGGCGGAATTTGCCTGTTGGCACAAACCGCCGCCATCGCTATACTATACCCATGAAGACACATTTTTATTCTCTGGGCGCCGCCGAAGAAGTGACCGGTTCCAAGCATGTACTGGAAATTGACGGGGAAAGTTACCTTATTGACTGCGGCGCTTTTCAGGGATCAAGGGCGGAAGCCGACCGGAAAAACCGCGATTTCGGCATCGACGCCGACCGCATTGAATCGGCCATTTTGACCCACGGTCACCTTGACCACTGCGGGCTTTTGCCGCTTTTGGTAAAACGGGGCTATAAGGGGAATATTTACGCGACGCCGGCGAGCAGGGACATTGCCAGCCTTATTATGATGGACTCCGCCAATATACAGGCCCGTGACGCCGAATATCTGCGCAAACAGGCCCATAAAAGCGGCGAAAAATTTGACTGGACGCCGCTGTTTACCGAACATGACGCCATTATGGCGACCGGCCAGACGGTTGGAGTGTCGTATAACAGACCGATGTACATCGGCGACGGGATAAAACTGGAATTTTTTGACGCGGGGCATATTCTCGGTTCAGCGATGGCGTATATCACGGTGAAACGGAACGGCAAAGAACTGCGGATTTTGGCGACCGGCGACCTGGGGCGCAAAGGCAAGCCCATAATCCGCAACCCGGCGATTCCCGAGCTTGCGCCGGACTATATCATCCTTGAAAGCACCTACGGCGACCGCCGCCATGGCAGTACCGAAGACGCCATTGAAAAACTGGCGGTAATGGCAAAGCGTGTTGTTGAAAACAAGGGAAGAATACTCATTCCCTCATTTGCCATCGAGCGCACCCAGGAACTGGTTTACTATTTTCACCTGCTGGTTGACGACGGCGTTATTCCCGAAGTCCCCATTTATGTGGATTCCCCAATGGCGACTAACGCCACGACGATTTTTCAGGTACACCCCGAATGTTACAGCGAGGAAATAAAAAAAGCCTTTATTAAACATCACAAGAATCCTTTTGGCTTTAACAGCCTGCACTTTACTTCCAGCGTTGATGAATCCAAAGCCCTGAACGAACAGAAAGGCCCCCTTATTATTATTTCAGCCGACGGAATGTGCGAGGCGGGCCGTATTCAACATCATTTGATTCACAGCATTCAGGATCCCAACACCACGATTATGACCGTGGGCTACATGGCGGAAAATACCCTGGGCCGCCGCATCCGCAACCGCGAGAGCGAGGTAAAAATTCACGGAATGACTTTCAAACTGAAAGCCCATGTCGAGGAAATAAACGCTTTCAGCGCCCACGCCGATTATGTCGAAATGGTGGAATGGCTTAACGCGCTGGACACGTCGCGCCTCAAGGGAATTTTTATGGTACACGGCGAACGGAAATCCCAGGCGGCGTTCAAAAAGTACCTTGCGGAAAACGGCTATGCCAATACGCAGATAGTCCAGTACGGCAAGACTTACGAACTGGAATAAGGTCATTGACCTTTTGGGTTAATATGAAAAAAAACATTCTTGTTTTTTCTTTGGTACTCTTCTGTTGTCTGAATCTTTACGGACAAACAGATGATACAGAAGAGACCACCACTGCCGCCGCCGTTCCAATATCATTAAAACTGGTTTTTCACAACTTCGGATATAATACACTGCACTCCGTTACCTATAATTACGGACTGAATTTTATCGGAGCCGGACTGGCAACTCCCTTGTTCATAGAAAGCGGCTCCGATTTATATTGGAGAAATATCGGATATAATAACACGCCTTTGTCAAACGCCGCCCTTGTTGTTTTATACACCGGTTTTGTTATTCCCGCGGTTACACCGTTGATTCTTTACTCGGCGGGGACGAATAAGCAAAATGAAAAATTACAAATTACCGCACTGGCTTTGACACAAACGCTGTTTATAACGCTCATGTTACAAAGTCCGATGAAGATGATAACGGGAAGGGAGGGACCCGGCATTGTCGATAACCCCGCGCACACCAGAGGATCACCGGAAGACGATAACAGCAAAACATTTAATTGGTTCAATATGGATTTTATTAACGGCTGGCCAAGCGGGCATACCGCCAACGCGTTCAGCGCCGCCGCGACAATAGCGGAAATATACAAGGAAAATTTATGGTTAAAAATAGGCGTATATTCGTATGCCGCCTTGACCGGATTGGGAGTTTCGCTTAATGTACACTGGGCGTCTGAAGTATTTGCCGGCGCGTTAATAGGATACGCGGTCGGCAAGACAGTAGGAAAAAATTTCCGTCAATTATTGGATCATAATACAAATACAGAAAAATTATCATTTTATTTTACGCCCAATACAGCGGGCGTAATTATACATTGGTAACCCGCGTCAATGTATTGTTACGCGCTATTCTTTATCAGATTCCGCTCTACCGCGATACGGATAAGGTCAGCCATATTCTCGGCTCCCGCCTTTGTGTACAGCGTATTGATCACCATTTTTACGGTGTTGACCGAAAGACCGCGGTTTTTGGCGATTTCGGGACGTGAAAGGCCATGTGAAAGATCGGCGAGGACATCGGTCTCCCGCGAGGAAAAAACAACGTCGTTAACCAGACCGTGGGCTTTTTTATATTTCGTGATAACATGGGTGCGGTGTTTCGCGTAGGAGGCGGATTTACGGTTAAGATCTTCCAGCCACGATTTTGGAATTTTTACGCCCGGCTCCTTGAGCGCGGCGCTCGTCAGGGTACGCATATCCTTGCCCATTTCAATAAACGGCATTATGATTTCGTTGGGCGACGCCGTGTCATAAGCTTCCTCAAACGTGGCAAAGGCTTTCTTTTTATCTTTCATTTTGTAATGTATACAAGCCTCAATTGCCAGCATTTCAATCCGCCCCAACAGAAGCGATTCCCGCTGTTTCATTTCTTCAATGTACGCCAGTAAGGGAGAATAATTTTCTACGGCATAACAGAACCGGGCTTTTATTTGATTCCCGAAATTATCAATAAAAACGGGATGGCTGTAGGGCGAAAAATCTTCTTTAAGCCAGTCAATAGTCTTTTCCGGCATACCAAGAAAACAGTAATACCAGGAGAGGGAAATATCATAATCGATAAAACGGTTAAGGTATTCCGTTTCATTCAATTGGGCTTTTGTTTCTTTTATCACCTGTTCTGTTTGCGTGAAATTTCCCTGCGCGGCGGCGATACGCAAAGCATAGTAGAGCGCCCGGTGTATATGCCCGCATTGTTTCTCCGCCCGCGCCAATTTCAGCGCGAGAGAGATAAGGGGCGTCGCGGAATTGAGGTTTCCCCGGTAGAACTCCAGTTCTCCCCGCGCCAATTCCAGTTGTCCGGCCATGAACCCCTGAAAATAATTGCGTGTTATATTGTACTTACGGACTACCGCGTCAATATATTCCTGCAGGACGCCTTTCCGTGAAGAACCGGCGCAGTTGATCCACGCCCCCGGACAATGAGGCATTAACCTACCCGGCTCAGTCATGCACTTGTAGGCCTTTTCACAGTAAATATCAAAATCAAAAACATTGTCCGTTACGCTCATCAAGCCGCGTATATACGACCAGCAAATATACAGCCGTGTCAGGGCGCGTTTCTTTACCGCGTCATCTTCCGGCAGTTTAAGGAATTTCGCTTCGTAGCGCTGCACCAACTCAAGCGCCCTCTGCCAGAGCGCCTGACACATATAGGTACGCAGGTGCATTTCGGCAAGGAATTCAACCTTGTCAAACGCCTCCTCAGGCGCGCGGTCAAAGATTGGCGCGGCAAACCGGGCAATATCCTCCGGTATCTGCAAAGGCACTTCAAAGAAAATGTCTACTATTGATTGATAGTCCCCTATTTTTTCATAGTATGACAAAGCGTCAATTCTAAAACCGTTTTTGTTGCACCACGCCCCGGCAATCGCGTAAGTTTCCCGTTTTTGTTCTTCAGGAATGGATTCCTGCTTTCGGCGTAAAAATTCCAGAAACAGGGGATGAATCAGGTACGCGTTGATATAACTGTCCTGACGTACATAGGCGCTTTGCTTTTCCATATCGTCGATCAATTCTTTTTCGTCCCCGGCCAGTTGAGCAATCAAATCAACGGACAGATGATCGATGAGGGAAAGGCGCAGCAGAAAATTCTGCAGACGTTCGGAAATTTCGTCCCAGATTTCCGTTTCCATAAACCGGAAAATGTTTGTCTTCATCGCGTTGCGTACATAGCCTCCGTAGCCCGGCGCTTTTTGGTATGACCGCGCGATGAGGTTAATGGCAAAGGCCCAGCCTTCGGTATCCTGCATAATTTCACGGAGGGTGTCCGCCTGGGGTTGAATATTCAACTGGCGGAAATACTGAGCAAGCTCGTTATCGGTGAAGCACAAATCGTTTTCGTTCATGTTGAATATTTGATCCCGGTACACCAGGCTGGCAATGTTGACGCGGGGCGTAGAACGGGAAATCAAAAATACCGAAGTTCCCGCCGGCATATTCTGGAGAATACACACTTCCACAAAGCGAATAACG
>Ga0268262_10001736_pt1 | contig 26330 bp, 25 predicted proteins | sample TergutNc150P3_FD_190354 | JGI IMG/M metagenome (GOLD analysis project Ga0268262, IMG submission 190354) | Nasutitermes corniger P3 segment gut microbial community from laboratory colony in Florida, USA - Nc150 P3 (SPAdes) (version 2) | ecosystem: Host-associated > Arthropoda: Insects >... | reverse complement strand
CAAGAATAAGATGTCCATTCTGATTGTCAAGCTCTACCCTGAACATGGTATTTGGAAGAGCTTCGCGAACTACTCCTTCTACTTCTATCGCTTCTTCTTTTGCCACAATTACTCCTCTTGGCGTTTCGTTAAAAAAGCATAGCATTTTGTTTGGTTTTGAGTAAAGGCCAAATGAGCTTTCGTCCGAAAAAAATGGCCTTGACAAAAATGGTATATTACGGCAATGTACGCAGAATATTGGACTTGTTCAGGAACCCTGTTGGTTCCCGCGGACTAAAGTCCGAAACAAGTCTTGCATTTTTTCGGGCTAGAAGCCCGCGAACTAAAGTTCGGCAAAAATGCTTTTTTATTGGAAGTTGTTCAGAAACTGAAGTTTCCGAACAACTTTATTAAAAACAGGGGGAGTTATGGCAAAGGCTCATGCTGTTAAGGAACAGGATTTTACCGCAAAAATGGAAAAGACCCTTGTGGAACAAAAACGGGAGATTTTCTCTAATCTGGTTGCCGGAAACGAAGATTTTAAACAAATAGTGGAAGCGATGGATCCAAAAGATCTGGCGGATGTGGCTTCTGACGATATAGACCGCAAAATGATAGAGGCCATCGGCTCCCAGGATTTAAAAAGGCTTAGAATGATAGAATCCGCCCTTACGCGGATTCAGCAGGGCAAGTACGGCCTCTGCATGAAGTGCGGCAAGAAAATTCCGCAAGAAAGGCTGGAAGCCATTCCTTATGCCCTGATGTGCATTGAGTGCAAGACCGCGGAAGAGAAACGGAATAGATAATTTATAGTTTCTGATTTTTCCAAACAGCCTTGCCGTTTACCCGCCCATCAAACAGTACCGTTTCAGTATACCCTGCCTCCAGCATGGTTTTGCGGGCTTCTTCGTAGTGGCCGTCAAGATCTGCCGCCATGTGGGCGTCGGCGTTGATGATTATGGGGACATTTTGCCTGCGGAAATGTTTTAGGAAATCCAGGGATGGGTAACATTCGCTTATTTTGTTCCTGTTAAGGCCGCCGGTGTTAATTTCGGAAGGAACGCCGACTTCAGCCAGCAGGGCAGCCAAAATGGCGATTCTTTTTAAGTAAAAGTCGCTTTGAGGGTTAAAAAGTTTATTGTCCTTGTTGTGAAGCTTTACCAGATCAGGGTGCCCCAGTACGTCAAAACCTCCCGCGCGGATCATGGCTTCCTCGGAATCCAGATAAGATTCCACCATTCCCATCGGGTCTCCGCCGTATCCCTCTCTTATGCCCTGCTCGACCTCTTTCGGCGGACCATCCACGGTGAAGGGCTCCCCCCTTGGAGGAACAACATAATGGACAGACGCGATTATGTAATCAAGGCCCATTTCACTGTAATCCTTGTCCGCCGGCCCCGCTATGCCAGGTATAAAATCTGCTTCCAGCCCGAGGTAAACAGGGAGCCTTCCCTCCCAGCGTTTTTTCGCTGAGCGGACAGAATCCAGGTATTCGCCAAGCCTTTCGTCGGGAAGATGCCAGTCGGTGCGGAAACCGGTTTTCGCGAAGATAGGGGCGTGGGCGCTAAAGCCCAGAGACGCAAGCCCCTTTTCATACGCGGCGCGGCAAAAAGTTTCTATGTCGTCTTTGCCGTCGCAAAAAACGGTATGCGTGTGAATACAGGCCAGGCTCATCAGAATTTCCCCATCATAGTGATTTTTTTTATTGCGGTTTTTTCATTATAATTTTTTATTTTTAATAAATTCTTCCGCTTCTTTTTTGTATCTTGTGAATGTTTCAAGCAAATGGGGATAAGCGGCTTCGGCTTGCTGAGCTGAGGCGCTTATGCAGGCTTTTTCCAAAGCGTCGGCCGCTTTGCCAAGTTCCGCGCCGCCCATGGTGCCTGCCGCCCCTTTTATTGTATGCGCGTTGCGGCGGGCGGTTACCCAGTCGCCGGCGGCTTTTAAACCAGGAAAATCTTCCAACTGAGAGCTGGTGCGTTCAATAAAGCGGTTAAGCAGAGGAAAAACGATTTCGGTTTCATTCATAAAGGCATGAAGCATTTCTTCGGCGTTAAATACCGCCGGCCCTGAAATGGTATTTGCCGCCGGTCCGGCAGGCATCAGATCGAAAATACGCGACTCCCTTCCTGAAACAAGCCACTTTTCAAGCATCATTTTTATTTCCGCATACTTGATGGGCTTGGTGAGTACATCGTTAATGCCTGATTTTTTGCACTTCTCCTCGTCTTCAGGAAGAAAAGTCGCAGTAACCGCGATAATGGGTTTTTTGTATCCAAGATTTCGCAAATTTCCGGCGGCTTCAAACCCGTTCATTTTCGGCATCATAATATCAAAAAAGGCCAAAACCGGCTCCGCGGTTTTTGCCTTTTCCACAGCGTCCTCGCCGTTACTGGCTAATACAAAACTGTACCCAAGCTTTTCCAGAATCAACGAGAGAACTCTTTGGTTTACCACTTCGTCGTCGGCAATTAGTATTACCGGCCTTGTTTCGTTTTCCAGTGTCTGCTCCTTAATGCGGGAACCTCAAAAACTGATTGTTTTTATCGGTTCCCTTGCGGTTTCTCGCCTTACAGGCTACGAAACACGCGTTATTAAGCGGTTTATCTCTAAAAATTGAAATTTTTAGAGATGTCCATTAGAAGTTCGCTTTTAGAATTTCAATGGCTTTTGTAAATATATTCTCAGCGCGCAAAGGTTTAATCAGATAACTCTTGACGCCCATCTGAACGGCCTTGATCATGGTTTCCCGCTGGTTAACGGAGGATAAGACAATAATAGGATAATGAATGTCTCTGGACTGCAGGGCCTCTAACACCCCAAACCCGTCTACATTGGGCATATTCAGGTCCAGAAAAGCAAGATCGTAATCTGATGAGTCTACAGATTTCAAAAATTCTTCTCCGTCTGAAAAAGTAAAAACCGATGAGTCTGTCCTTTTAAAAGTGCTCTTTATCAGATCCTGGATGACATAGTCATCGTCTACCACGGCTATACGCAGGTTTTTTACAGTGTCCTTAAAAATTTCATTGCTGATTTTTCTTTCTTCGGCGTCGAATTTCAGCGCCAGATCCAGATGTTCTTCGTCTTTTTCCTTGTTCTCGGCTGCCAGTATTTTTTCCCCTATAAAATCAGCTTGCGTCCCGTCGTATTGATTGTCCTTATCAACCATATGTATAAGGTCGTCAATGGCGTCTTGTAGATTTGGAACTACTTTAATCCCGGAATAATCCTTCTGTTCGTTTACAAACTTGCGGACAAAGTCGTCTTTGGTAAGTACCCTTATGTTATCATGTTTTGCCTTGGATGCCTTTAGAACAACATTGAACAATTTTTGCAAATTGGGAGCATCCTCCAGGACAAGCTTTATATCACTGAGCATTATTATAATTTTTGGGAGCTGGATTTTGTACAGTCCAATGAGTTCAGATAGTTTAAAGCGCAGAAGATCAAGCTTATCCCTGTTCAGCCCCTGGGCAATTTCAATAAAAATTATGTTTTCGTTGACATGTACTTCCAGAATTCCGGGAGTCTCATCAATGTTGAAAGGAACTCCCAAAAGCGCTGAAAGTGTGTTAAAGAGCGCGTCTATCTTTACAGGCTTGTTAAAGACTTTTTTGACGTTGTAGGGAACCATTTCCAAAAGCTGTTTTTGCTCAAGTTTGTGGGCCAGAACAATAACCGGAGTGTTTACAGTATTGACATCGGCTTTCTTCTGTTTTAAGAGTTCCATGAATGCCTTGTTGTCTTCCTGGTAATCCAGGATCATTAGATCGGGCGCAAGGTTTCTCATTTTGACGGGGCAGTCATTGATACTGTGCGCGATGGTCACATCAACGCCGTTCTCTTCCATTTTGGCGCTAAGATATTCGCGAAATTGCTGAGAATCTATGAGAATAAGAACTTGCCTCATTTTCTTTCCAGCTCTATTGTAGAAAAGGGAAGGGTCTGTGGCAAGGGCCTTTAACAGTTTAATTATAAGTATCATTTATATTGGGGGTATTTTATGCCAAAGAAAGTTCTTGCGCTTTTGGCCGAAGGGTTTGAGGAAGTGGAGGCGGTTACGCCCATTGACTATCTGCGCCGCTGTGGAATTGAGGTGACTGTCGCCGCGCTTGGGGAAAGCCTGGCTGTTAAAGGCTCGCACGGCATCCAGATAACCGCCGATGCCTTGCTGGGAAGCCTTTTGGCAGGCGGAAAGCTCTCGCCTTCCGCCTGGGATGGGGTGGTTGTTCCCGGAGGGCTTCCAGGCGCCGATAACCTGGCGGCTTCAAAGGAAACAGGGGTTTTTATAAAAGAAATGGCCGCCGGAGGTAAATTGATCTGCGCCATCTGCGCGGCCCCTGCCAGGGTACTTTCTCCTTTGGGGCTGTTAAAAGGCAGAAATTTTACCTGCTTCCCCGGAGAAGAAGAAAAAGTGGTTTCCTCCTCTTCAGCAAGTTACGGGGCGCAGTGGAGAGAGGACAGGGTAGTTGTTGACGGCTCTTTTATTACAAGCCGCGGCGCCGGTACCGCCGGGGAATTCGCCTGCGCCATTGTAGAAAAACTCACCGGAGAAGGGAAAAAACTGGCAGACAGGGTTTTGTTGTAAAAGAATTTAACCACGAACCAACACTAACCATACTAACTCTTAGTTACCAATATCTATCTGACGATCCTGATTATTTTTGTAACATTCATTTTTGGATAATATATTCGATATCTGAGCTTGTTCGTGATGGTTCGTGTGGTTTGTGGTAGAAATTTGAAGTTTTGTTACTAAAAGCGCCTTGGATGGTTTAATAATACAGGGCTTGCTTTGCTGTATTAAACCATTTATGATGAAAACGGTCTTTAAGGGAGCATGACAGGCTCCTCGGCTGCCGGGGTTTGTGTTCCGGAATTTTACTTACTATGGATGATAAAGATGCAAAAGATTAACAGGATTTTCCTTGTTCTCGCGGCGATTGTTGTTTTAATGTCGCTGACTACCCTTTCGGCCTGTAAAAATAAAAATGATAACACCGGTGAAACTCTGGACAAGGACTCCAGTTATGCCTTTGGAATGCTAATGGCAAACCAGTTGATGGGGCAGTTGGGCTTGTATGGCATGCATTTTGATTATCAGGCTTTTGCGGATGGCTTTAGGGATTTTAACGAAGCAAATGAAACCCGTATTACCCAGGATAGGGCTATTGAATTAATTTCCGCGACTTTTGACCGAATGCAGGCCATGGACGATGAAATGTTCTTCCTTGAGGGAACGAAGAACCGCGAGGAAGGAGAAACTTACCGGGCGGAGAACGCGGCCAGAAGCGGGGTAAAGACAACCGAAAGCGGGCTTCAGTATGAGGTTTTAAAACAGGGAACTGGGCCAAAGCCCGGCCCTTACGATTCGGTCATGGTGGATTACGAGGGGTCTTTAATTGACGGCACGGTCTTTGACAGCTCCTACAGAAACGGTATGCCGGTAGAATTTTATCTGGACTCTGTAATCCCAGGCTGGACAGAGGGGGTTCAGCTCATGAATGAAGGAAGCACTTACCGCTTTGTCATTCCGCCCGAGCTGGCTTACGGGCCGTACGGCTCAGGGCCAATTCCACCGGAAGCGACACTGGTTTTTACTGTTGATCTGCTTTCCGTAATACCTGAATAGGCGCAGAAGGCGCGTAAAAAATGAAAAGACATTATTTTGCGTTTTTTTTGCTAATTTGGCCTTTGGTTTTTTGCGCCGCCCAGGAAATGAATGAAAAAGAAATAACCAGCTACGCTTTTGGAATGCTTATCGCGATGGATATGGAGCTTTCAGATACCGGAATTGAATTTGACTACGACCAGTTTACCCATGGGTTCCGCGACATAATGGAAAACAGGGAAACCAGCATTACATTTGAAGAAGCTTTGAGCGCTATTGACGCCGCTTTTCAGCAGATTAATGCCAGGCAAACGGAAAAGAGGCGCATTGAGGGAGAAAAAAACCGCGCCGAGGGGGAGGCTTTCCTCGCAAGGAACGCTGAAAGGCCTGGTGTAGAGATTACGCCCAGCGGGCTTCAATTTGAGCTTCTTTCCGAGGGGACTGGCGAAAAACCAGGCCCCAGCGATTCAGTGCTGGTTAATTACGAGGGCTCTTTAATTGACGGCACGGTCTTTGACAGCACAAGCGGCGAGCCTATAACGATTCCTTTGGATGTGGTTATAGCCGGCTGGTCCGAAGGCCTGCGTATGACACGGGAAGGGGGCAGGGTAAGGCTCTACATTCCATCTGAGCTGGCCTACGGAGAAAAAGGAGCCGGAAGCGTTATAGGCCCGAACGCGGTAATTATCTTTGAAGTGGAATTGATTGCCGTCGTAAAGAGTTCCGGCTATGAAGACTGGTACTGGTAGGCGTTAATTCTTCGGCCTTGCCAAATACGCTTCCATAATGGGAATCAGCGAATTTTCCTCAATCTTTACAATTTTCCTTTCTCTTTCGTAGCTTTCCACCGAGTCTGAGGCGTGGGCTGTGTTCACCATCGTGTTGCTGCCGAACTCCCTGCGTACTGTTCCTCCAGGCGCTTTAAGCGGGTCGGTGGGGCCAAGCACATCCCTGATCTTTTTTATGGCGTTTTCACCTTCGTAGACAAGGATCATGCACTTAACGTTTCCTGGTTCGTCTTCTTCACCGGCAGGGCAGGTGTCAGGCCTGCGCCCTGACATAAAAGCCACAATTTTGTAGAACTGTTCCTGGGCATATTCTTTCCCGAAACTTTCGTCCAGTATTTTGGCGGTATTCTCGCTTAGGGGGAATTCAAAATTTCTTTCCAGTATTTCCCTGGCCTTTTGCCCGTATATCGGCGCAAGTTTTTCCTTAAGGGTCAATTCTACCGGGCCGTAAAAATCCAGAGCCTGGTTCAGGGAGAAACTGAATATCTTGATTCCGACTACCCTGAGCCCGGTGCGGGAAAACATATCAATAATGGTACCAGGCCTGCTTGACGCGAAACTCCAGTTGTCCGGCTTCAGGATCACCAGGGTTTGCTCAATTTTTGAGGAATCATTGTAGTGCATATTGGAGACGACGTTTTTGCTGTTTTTAAAGTGCCTGACGAACATGGCCATGCTTTCATCCGCCAATTCCTGATGGCGTGGGGTCAAAATCGCCGGTTCAAAATGGATAACTTTTTCGGGATCGTCGCGATCAACGATATAATCAGCGTAAGTGTCCCTTATGGTTTCACCGGAGAGGGCCTCTATGCTGTGTTTTTCGGGGAAAAGGACGCCGCAGATGTCCGAAAGCTTGCGGCAGGAGTTCTCTCCACGGAAAATAAGCAAAAGAGAACGGTGCCGCCTTCCGCCTGACGGCCCCATGTTTCGCTCAACATAATTCGCCAAAAGGTCTCCGGCTGTGTTAAGGTTCCGCCTTTCCTGATTTCTAAGCGTTTCGGCATATTCTTTTACAAATTCTACGTCAGGGGTAATTATTTGCGCCCCTACTAGTTCCAAATCCACTCGCGATAACAGCCGGGCAATAACGCCGCCGGTTCTGCTCTTCGCTATTGTGTAAGGGGTTACCATTACATAAGACAATGTCTGCTTCATAGATAATATAATGGTAACCTACAGTTGATTAATTGTCAAAATGTTGAATTGCAAGTAGAATTAAGCCGCTATGCTAAAGACCATGCGGAATATCGGCATCATGGCCCACATTGACGCCGGTAAAACGACAACTACCGAAAGGATTCTCTATTATACCGGCAAAAGCCACCGCATTGGCGAGGTTGACGACGGCGAAGCTACAATGGACTGGATGGAACAGGAGCAGGAACGCGGCATAACAATCCAGAGCGCGGCCACTACCACATATTGGCAAAAGACCGAGAACGGAGTTAAGGGAGAACGCTGTCAGATAAATATCATAGACACGCCCGGGCACGTTGACTTTACCGCCGAGGTGGAACGTTCACTGAGGGTTTTGGACGGGGCCATCGCCATTTTTGACGCGCTTCGCGGCGTTGAACCCCAGACTGAGACGGTTTGGAGGCAGGCGGCGCGTTACAGGGTTCCGTGCATCGGCTATGTAAATAAAATGGATCGCGTAGGCGCGGATTTCTATTCGGCTTTGGAAAGCATAGAAACCCGCCTCGGCGCAAAAGCGGCGGCCCTTCAAATTCCCATCGGGCAGGAAAACGGCTTTGAAGGAGTAATCGATCTCATCGAGCTAAAGGAAATCCGCTGGGACGCCGCAAGCGACGGGGAAAAGATGGAAATAACCCCTGTCGCGCCGGAGCGCGAAGAGCAGGCGCTCAAGTGGCGGGAAAAACTAATCGATTCTCTTTCATCCGTCTCTGACATTGTAACCGAGAAGTACCTTGCCGGTGAGGAATTGCCCTCTGCCCTCATCCGCCAGGAGCTGCGTAAAGCGGTACTTCGCAGGGCTATCCTTCCCATTTTAGCGGGCGCTTCCAGGCGGAACATGGGCGTACAGCCCTTAATTGACGCGGTGCTGGACTACCTTCCCGCGCCGGACGAAGTTGAACCGGCCCAGGCGCATCATCAAAAAAAAGAAGAACTAATTCCCGTTCCCTGCAAAGCGGACGCCCCGCCTTTAGGGTTGGTTTTCAAGATACAGTACGAGAGAGAAGCCGGAAGCCTTTGCTATGTGCGGATGTATTCCGGCTCTTTTAACACGGGTTCCACGGTCTACAACATTGGGAAGAAAAAGCGGGAACGCGCCAACCGGATTCTGCGTATGCATTCCAACAGGCATGAGCCAATGGACACGCTTTCAGCCGGGGACATTGGCGTTATTATCGGCCTTAAGCTTTCCCAAACCGGCGACACCCTTGGCAGCGAGGGCTGGCCGTTGCTTCTGGAAAAAATGCAGTTCCCCGAGCCTGTAATTTCCGTTTCCATGGAACCCAGGAACCTTTCGGAACAGGAAAAGCTAAAAGAGGTTCTTGCCCTGCTTTCCAAAGAAGACCCCACTTTTATCGCGAAGGAAGATGAAGAAACAGGCCAGCTCATTATATCGGGCATGGGGGAACTTCACCTTGACGTGCTTGTAACCCGCATCCTGAAAGAGTACAACATTGGGGCCAAGGTTGGCGCTCCGCAGGTTACCTACCGTGAATCCATCAGCGTTCCGGTAGAAAGGACGGAGAGCTTTTCAAGGGTAATTGCCGGAAAGGAAAACGCCGCGTCTTTAACGATAAAAGTCGAACCTTTAGCGCGGGGTTCTGGAAACAAGTACGCCTGGGCGGCTAAATCCAGAGACATTCCCGAAGAGATTCGGGACGCGGTGGAGCGCGGCGTAAACGCCTCGTTTCAGTCCGGCATCGCCCTTGGCTACCCCTGCATCGACATTGGCGTTACAATTACCGGCGTTGAGTATTCAGAGCTGACTGGCACCGAAATGGCTTTTGAGGCCTGCGCGTCTTTGGGCTTTGACGAAGCCTGTAAAAACGCCTCCCCGGTGCTGTTGGAGCCAATTATGGCTGTGAGCATGGTGTCACCCAAGGAATCGGTGGGAGACGTAATCAGCCTGATGACCCAGCGGGGCGGGCAGGTGTTAAGCATGGAATCCAAGTCCAGCGGGGACGAGGTAAAAGCCCAGGCCCCTATGGCAAAAATGTTCGGCTTTATGACCGCTCTCCGCAGCGTAAGCCAGGGCCGCGCGGTCTTTACAATGGAATTTTCACATTTCGAGCGGAAGGCGTGAGGGAATTCTTTTGAATTTCATCTCGCAGAGGCGCAAAGACGCAGAGGACACAAAGGGCTTGAGGTAATTTGTAAGCGAAACGCAACTTTCATGTTTATTTTTATTATAGAAATAAGAAGAAGATATAGTAGGGATGTGCGATTAGGTAATGACGCGCAATTCTTTGCGTCTTCGCGTCTTGGCGTGAGTTATTTTTTGAATAATTTTTTCTTAAGTTTAGGATATTAGGAGGCAGATATGTTTTTTCAGTTAATCACGAGCATTGCATTGTTGCTTGTCAGTATTTCTCTTTTTTTGATTGCTCAAATTCTTAAGCGAAAGGCGTAAACCCTATTCTCCATTCCCTATTCTAAACAGCCGCTTAAAAAACCCGGCAATAGCGTCAATTATTCGGCGGAACAGCGATGGATTGCGAAGGCGGTGTATTCTTTTTACCGCTTCGTGGGTTTCAGCCTGGGAAAAGTCCCTGCGCTGGATGTTTTCTTCCAGCTCGTATTCCAGTTTTGAAAGCTCGTCGGGAATTTCCGCTACTACCGCGTTTATACTGCTCCATCCCAGGCTGCGGGCCGCTTCAAGCCGCCTGCCTCCGGCGATTAGGACATTTTTTTTCGTTATTAAGATCGGGCTGATCTGTCCGAAACGTTTCATGCTGTCCGCAAGAGCCGCGATGTCGCCCATGTCTTTTCTGATTCTTCGTTTAACCTTTATGTCGTTTATTTGTACCAGCATTTGTTAATCCAGAAGCGGGTTATAAGAAGGGGGTTCCAGGCCTTCATCCATGTCCTTCTCGTCAGAATCGTCTTCGGAAACTGGCTTAGGACTATTTTCTACCAAATTTATGGTTGGTAAATTTAAAGTCGGCAAAGCAAGGGGATCTGTGCTATTGCCTCTGTTAATGGTTTGACCGGTCTGCGGCCTTCGCATTTCTTCCTCTATTTCCCTCAGTAACGCCTCGTCCCGCAAAACCGGCATTTTGAGATCGCGTATAATATCTATTGTGTCGAAGAACATAGGGTTCAATTCTATATACCTGAAAGCCTCAAACCCCCTGCTTTTGCCGCACTCATCGCAAAGAAGCACAGGCTGGGTACCTTCAAGGAAGGTTAGGGTTACTTCCCCGTCGGTGCAGGAAGACGTTTTTAAGAGCCCGGATTTGATGCACACGGTTACGTCAACAAGACCTGTCGCGGGACGCAAAAAATCCCTGTAGGGAAGTCCCTGGTGGATTTCCCGCATGTAATCGGCCCATACGGGGCCTGCCAGGGTCGAACCGGTAAGGGTTAAGCCCAGCGAATTTCCGGGTTTGTCAAAGCCGAACCAAATTGCCGTTGTGTAGTAGGCCGAATAGCCTATAGTCCACGCATCCGACCAGTTTTGGGGCGTTCCGGTTTTGCCTGCCATAGGCATCTTAAAGGTCTTTCCATAGGCATCTTTGAATGTGAACTTTGATCCCCAGCCAGAGGGATTGTAGAGAGTGCCGCCAGGCCTTTCCACAGTCTTTTTGAGCATTGATGTCATGACGTAGGCGTTCTGCGGGCTTATCACCTGCACCGCGTTTCCCTTTCGCCGCTGTTCCTGCCGGACTTCCTTTTCAATGTCTAGAATGATCTTTCCGTTCCTGTCCTCTACCGAACGAATGGCAATTGGGGTTACTTCTCTGCCAAGGTTGGCAAAAATCGAAAAAGCCCTGGCCATTCTTAGGGGGGAAGTTGAAATTATGCCAAGGCCAAGCGGATACACCCTGGGGAAGCGCCGCCTTATGTCGTCGGGGTCCGTGTAGCCAAGCAGGCTGGAAGCCCTGTCGATGGCGGCGTCAAATCCGATGCCGTCCAGCACCCTGATACTCGCTACGTTCATCGACTGCGCCAAAGCGTCAAAAACCAGCACCGAGCCGTTCCACCTTCCAAGGAAATTCAGCGGCATATACGCGGTTCCGTCCTCGTTGTAAAAAACAATGGGAAGGTCGTTTATTAGAGTCGCGGGAGTGAATTTCCTGCTGTCTATGGCCGCCGAGTAGTAAAGGGGCTTAAAGGCGCTCCCCGGCTGGAGGTTCCCCTGCACGGCCCTGATAAGCTGGTTTGACTCATCATACTTTGACCCGCCTACAATGGCGGTAATAAAGCCTGTGTCATTTTCTATGGAAATCAGGGCGCCTTCTACAACATTCTGCTCGGTGGAAGTTTTTAAATTCGCGAAGCCCTGGCCGGTCAAAGTCTTTATTTCAGGAATCCCAAAGGCCAGGGCCGCCAGATCCAGCACGGGGTTGATAGTCTTGGTGTAACGATTCAGGGCCTTTTGCTCGTTTTGGGCATCGGAAGTGGAATGAATCTGATCAAGGTTGAAATAGAGGGAAAGAAGATCGATTATCGGGAGCCAGGTTCTTTCCGCGTCAACAAGCCGCGTCCCGGACGATCTGGCATACTCAACATTTGCCTTTTTTATCCCTTCTTCCATGTATTTGTTCGCCGCTTCCTGGTGTTTCATGTTCAGCGTAGTGTAGACAGTGTACCCGTCTCGGTAATAATCCATAGTGCCGTACATTCTTTGATCCAGCTCTCGGCGCACATATTCGCTGAACCAGGGCGCGGCGTCTACGCGGTTGAAATAAGCGGCGGTAGATGCCCTGGTGTAGTCGTAGTTGTCCCAATACTCGTTGAAAGACGCTTCCGCTTCCTCGCTGGTGGTGTAGCCCATCTCGATCATTTTATCCAGCACAACCCTTTGGCGGCTCATCGCCTGGTTGGGGTTGTTCAGGGGGTTATAGTGGGTCGGGCTTGAGAACTGAATTACCAGGAGCGCCGATTCCGCAAGGGTAATCTCCTTTGCGCTGTGCCCAAAGAAGTACTGGCTTGCCGCTTCCACCCCGTAGACTCCGGGCCCCATGATTATCTGGTTAAGGTAAATTTCAAGGATTTCGTTTTTTGTGAAGCGCCGTTCCATCTGGAAAGACCACCAGAGTTCTTTTATCTTGCGGGTTAGGGTTATTTCCCTGCGGTCAGTGTAAAGCGTTCCGGCTATCTGCTGGGTTATTGTTGAACCCCCGCCCAGGTCTTTTCTGAGCAGTTTGCCAACCACCGCCCTGGCAATGCCCCTGACGCTGAATCCCTTGTGGTTGTAAAAATCGTAGTCTTCCCTGGCCAGCACTGCGTAAATAAGATGCTTTGGCAAATCGTTCAGCGAAACCAGGGCCCGCTTTTCATCGGCGGAAAATTCGGTTATAAGGTTCCCGTCAATATCGAGGATCTTTGTGGGCAGGGCGGGGGCAAAATCGAAGAAATTTTCCTGGTTTTTGATATTTGTCGTTTCTGCCAGGGATAAGCCGAGTCCAACCCCAATAAGAACCGTTACAATTACCGTCAATACGGCCAGAAAGCGCACCAGCCAAGCGGAAATTGCCGAATTGGAACCAAACCCCATAATTCCAGCCTATGAAAGTGGGTAGCATTTGTCAAGCTAATCAAAAAAGCCTGCCGCAAATCGAAATTTACGACAGGCCCTGCCCTTGAGGCAATCGGACATATAGTGATTTGGGAGGGGAACTATAGGCCCGATATTTAAATATCGGATGCACCTGAAAATTTCTTGAAAAAAATATTACTGGAAGAGCCTTAGCAGTTTGGCTGGATCGCGGCTTTGTCCGTTTTGCCGGAGTTCAAAGTGAAGGTGGGGCCCGGTGGATTGGCCTGTCGAGCCTACCTTTCCGATAACAGTGCCCGACAGAACCTTTGCGTTCAGACCTGTGCTTATTGATGAAAGATGCCCATAAAGGCTTACCATGTTATTTTCATGGCTGATAATTACGTACTTCCCATAAACAGCGTCTTCTCCCAGCTCCGTTACAGTTCCGCTTTTTGCCGCGTAGACCTCGGTTCCCTGGGGGGCGGCAAGATCGATGCCCCCGTGCATGCTTTGCTTTCCTGTTACGGGATTTATCCGCATTCCATAAACGCTGGATATCTGGAAACTCTTTAGGGGAAATTGAAAATCGCGGTTCAAAAAGAAAACGCGCTCGGTTGGGGAAAAATCGTCTCCCGGCACAAAATAAAACCGCTCTGTTTGGCCATCGCGCGGAATGGACAAAGCCACGGCGTTTTCCTGCCTTGCTGAAAAAATCAGCCGTTCTATGTCTGTAGTTGGCGCTTCGGGAACAAATATCCCCGGCATTGTCGGCAGGAGCATTGGCTTTCCGCTTGCCAAATCTTCAAGATGGGAATAGCGGTTGAGCGAGGCCAGCGTCGCGTATGGAATGTTGCACCTGGCGGCTATTCCCAGTAAATTTTCATTTTCTGCCGGCGTATAGGAATAGATCGTCAGGGCGGACGCGAGCTCCTGGGGCGTCTTTTGCCTGGACGAAAAAAGAAGCCGTCTTCCGGCTTCGATGTCCGAGATGTACTGCTTAAAGACAGTGTCCCTCGAATCCAGCCGCCCAATTACCGGCAAGGCTGAATCCAGGCCAGAAGCGGATAAAGTCAGAAAAGAAAAAATCAGGAGGAATAATTTGCTAAAAGGGGCACAAAAAAAAGGCGGTGTCTGAAAAGTCTGGAGACTTGTTCGGACACCTTCCTTATTGTTGTATTTTCGTACCGTTTCGAAAAACTTTAGTTTAAGAAACGGGAGAAAATACAATGGCTGGCCGGGAAGTGACAGACTTCCTGGCCAGCATCCCTTGCCTTTTCTGCTTTTCCGAAGGTTACTCTTCGACAATTGCTTCCGTTGGGCAGGCGCCTGAGCAGGCTCCGCAACTTACGCACAAGGACGGATCGACAAAGCGCTTTCCGTCTTTCTCGGAAATCGCGCCAACCGAACACTCGCTGTCGCAGGAGCCGCAATTAACGCAGGCATCTGTAACTTTATAGGCCATAAACTACCTCTCTTATTTATAGTGTGCCTTAATAATAGCATCGTAACGGCAGTTCCGCAAGTAAAGCTTTTTTTCCGCTAAACTGGAGATTTTTAATACAATGTGATACAATAATTTTATGCAGGTAGTACTGGCAATTATTTCTGTGGCGCTTTTGGGCGTCATTATTTATTTTGTGATCTCGCCAAAGTCTTCCCGCCTTTTAAGGATATCGGCCATCATTGCGTTGGCTCTCATCGCCCTTGCCGTGGGTGTATGCGGCGTTTTCCTTATACGGGGGCCTGCCGAGGTTGATACAGCGATCCCCCTTCCTTTTTTAACCGACGCGGAATCCAAGCCGAAGGCCAAAACCAATATAGGCGTTATCATTGGGTATTTCGCGATTTTCGCGATTATATTGGGCCTGGTAGCTTACTCTTCAAGGAAAGAGAAGGAAAGAAAATATGAGCCTGTGAAAAAAACCGTTAAGAAAGAGGTTTTTCAGAGCGCAGATGAAAATAAACTGGATTTGGGGCAGGAACCGGGCGATGATGAGAGTTTCGACATAAGCGGCCTGGATTAGCCTTTGGAATTGACCGTTTATGGTTATTCCCATAAAATCGTTTGAGGGTTTTTGATGATTGCCGAGAAGGAATTAACCGAGTACAAGGCGCTTTGCGCCGCCCTCCGGGAGTTGCGGGGGAAATTCCTCGATAGAAAGCAGGAACTAAAAAAGCTCCTTCTTGAAACTGCCGTGCGCAGGAAGGACGCGCTTAAGCTTCTTGCGAAAGCCAACGGCCTTACCAGGCATTTGACAGGCCGCCAGCGGCAAATCACTGGCCTTTCGTACCACTTGGGCGAGATAAAAACCAAATTGAATTTGGCAAGGTCTTTTCTAAACGGCCAAAGCGATATTGTTTTTGTTGAAGGCAAAAACGAAATTCAGCTTTCAATTCCTGAAGACTGCCGGAGTTCTCCGGAGCTAAAACGATACGGGCTTGCGGTAATTTCAATGATTGACCAGGTAAAGAAAAGCCTTCTTCAGCTTGATGTTCTGGATATGCGCTGCCGGGAATTAATGGCCTCGCTGAACAAAGCTCTGGCGGCATTCCGCCACGAATCGCGGAGAATCCACAGAAGCATCTATCCTTTGGGATTTATCAGCTTTCTTTATCGATCCCTAAGGCGTGTTGCTGGAAAAACTTATTTTACCTTCCGGGATCTTGACGGCATTGCGGATCTGGGCAATATCACCGGCCTGGTTTTAAAAATCGCCGATTCACCCATAATATAGCATATAAAAGGCAGAACAAGGAGCGCTTATGCCAGGCAAGGGAATCTCAAAAGTTTTAAAAAACGCGGGCCCAATTCCTGCCGACGAGATCCCCCGTCTTTTTGAAATGCTGTTGGAATGTCAAAAAGAGTCCGAATTAACAAAGCGTGAAGTTAAAAAATACGATTCGATGAAAGAAGTGATGGTTCAGGAAATCACCGGAAAGTACACCTTCTATGAATTCCTTTTCTCAAAAATTTTTGACGAGCGCAGGGAAGCGATACAAAAAGACTTTCAGATAATTGACGAAGGCATAAAGAAAAACAACCGCGACCTTATCAATACAGGCGTAAGCGGCCTGTCCCAGGTGGTGGCTTCCAGCCCCATTGCCGATCTGGAAAAACTCCGCCATATGCTGGGGCACTAAAAGCCTTTAATCGGGCAACCCGGATTTGAACCGGGGACCCCAAGTCCCCCAGACTTGTACGCTAAACCAACTGCGCTATTGCCCGGTTAAAAGCTCTTCAACTGTTTTTCGACCTTACCATAGGGGCTATTGAGTGTCAATATAGATGGTATTATCTAACCACGAACCACGCTAACCAACACGAACACCTAAAAAAGTTTCTCACGGAGGCACATCGAACCTTCGATTCGCGAACACCAAGAACACAGAGGAAGATCAAATTCTTTGTTTTTCCTTTGTGTCCCCTGTGAACTCAGTGCCTCTGTGAGAAAAAATTTAGAATTACAGCTTCACCACGCTCTTGTCGTAATCCGCGGGCGGAATGTAGCCAAGCAGTTGAATGCAGGTTGCCGCGATAGAGCTTATACCCAAGCCCTCGTTCAGGTCGCCTTCGCCGCTTTTTGCGGGGTATTCCCCCTTGCGCTCCGGGTCGTAGATGACGCATGGCACGGGGTTAAGGCTGTGGGCGGTTTTGGCTTTTGGCGTGCCGTCGGCATGAAGCGAGACGGCGCCGGTCTTTTTGTCGTGCTCGTACATGTCGTCGCTGTTGCCGTGGTCTGCTGTGATGACAATAATGCCGCCCGCTTTCTCCACCGCGTGCGCAATGCGCCCTATCTGGATATCCATAGCCTCCATCGAGCAGACCACGGCCTGATAAACGCCTGTGTGGCCAACCATGTCCCCGTTGGGAAAGTTTAGCCGGATAAAGTCGTACTTGCCGGAAAGCGCGGCTTCAATTACCCGGTCGGCAATATCCGCGCATTTCATCCAGGGGCGCTCTTCAAAGGGAACAACGTCGCTTTTTATTTCCACATAGTCTTCCAGCTTATCGTCGAACTTGCCCGTTCGGTTGCCGTTAAAAAAGTAAGTGACGTGGCCGTATTTTTGGGTTTCTGAAATTGCCAGAGTTCTTACGCCGGTTGCCGCGAGGTATTCACCCATGGTTCTGTCAATTGAGGGCGGGCTTACCAGGTAGCGCTTTGGAACATGGGTGTCACCGTCGTATTCCATCATCCCCGCGTAGCAGATCTTTGGCAGGCGGACGCGGTTAAACTTGTCGAATTTTTCTTCTTCAAAGGCGGCGGTTATTTCCAGCGCCCTGTCTCCACGGAAGTTGAAGTAGACAACCGAGTCGCCGTCTTCGATAGTGCCGACGGGCTTGCCGTTTTCGGCGATGACAAATTCTTTTAAGTCCTGGTCGATGATGCCGGGGATTTCCTTCCGGTAGGTTTCAACCGCTTCCCTTGCGGTTTTGAACTGGCGGCCTTCTCCCAGCACGTGAACCTTCCAGCCTCTTTCTACCTGCGGCCAGTTTGCGCCGTAGCGATCCATGGTGATCCACATTCTGCCGCCGCCGGAGGCAATCTTGGCTTCAAAGCCGCCTGAGTTTTGCTCTTTCAAAAAAGCCTCAAAGGGATCGACGTATTCCAGAGCGCTGGTCTCGCCCACGTCCCTGCCGTCAAAAAGCACGTGAACCCGTACTTTTTTAACGCCCTCGGCTTTTGCCTGCACGATCATGGCTTTTAGGTGATCCAGGTGGCTGTGAACGTTGCCGTCAGAGAAAAGCCCAATGAAATGAATGGAGCCTCCTGAGGACTTTACATTGGAAACCACGTCTTTCCAGGCCTGGCCCTTGAACATAGCGCCGGTTTCGATGGAAGCCGAGACCAGGGCGGCCCCCTGGCTAAAGACCCTTCCGCAGCCCATAGCGTTGTGGCCTACTTCGCTGTTTCCCATGTCATCGTCCGACGGCAGGCCTACCGCTTTGCCGTGGGCCTTTAGGCGCGTGTGCGGGCTTTTTGCCTTTATCGCGTCAAGATTATTCATTTTGGAATCAGCTACCGCGTCGCCTTCCTTGTATTTGCCGTACCCAACTCCATCCATTATTAACAGCACAACGGGACCTCTCCGTCCTTTCCATGCCGGATTCTTCTTTAAACCGTCTACCATGTTATACTCCTCTGGGGACACCCCAAAAATAGTATAGCCCAATTTAAAGTTTTTAACAGCTTTCAGACAGTAAACCTTGTTTCCCATATAAAATGGTGTTATGGTTAAAAGACGGGCTCCGGGGTTAAATGTTTAAGTTGAAAAGACAGATGCTGGTTATATTGCTCATTCTTACTCTGTCAGCCGGTAGTCAGGTTTGTTTTGCCGATTCAACAACTTTTGATATTGATTCCATAAAAACTTATACCCAGATCCCTGGCGTAACGAGCGCCGAAAAAGACGCGATTGAAAAGCTTAAATCTTCACGCAAAAATTTTTCTTATGGATCAATGCCTTCAACCGAAGCTTTCATTCTTGACGACGGCAGATACGCGGGTTTTTCAACTTTGTTATGCGATCTGCTTTCCGGCCTTTTCGGCATACCTTTTGTTCAGGAATTTCACCCCTGGAATGAACTAAAAAGCCAGTTTGACAGCGAAGAAATTGATTTTATTGGCGAACTTACGCCAACGATGGAACGAAGAAAGATTTACTTAATGACCCATACCATCGCTGAGCGTTCTTTGGGGGTTTTTACATCCAACTCCTCTGTAAAGGAAATTGAAAAGGAATCCGATCTGGAAGGGCTCAGAATCGCCTTTTATAAAGAAACAATCACCGCTGAATCCATTCATAATGTTTATTCATATCTTAATTTTAAAGAGTTTTATTTGAAAGACGCGCAGGACGCGGCCAGGGCGCTTGAAGACGGTACAGTTGACGCCTTAATTCTTGACGCGGTGGAATCTTTCGCGTATGCAAATTATGATTTTATTCGCGTAAGGGAAATCCTGCCCCTGGTATATACCCCTGTGTCGATGTCGACAAGGAAATCCGAACTTGAACCTGTAATCTCGGTTGTAAACAAATATCTGGAAGCGGGGGGGATAGACAAGCTTTATAAACTGTACAGGATTGGAAACGCCGAATACGCGAAATACGCTTTCAGCAGGGCGCTAACCAATGAAGAGAGGGCTTATATTGAGAGTATGGCCGCGTCAGGCCGCAAAGTTCCCGTCGCGCTGGAAAGCGACAACTATCCGATAAGTTTTTACAACGACAGAGAAAAACAGTTTCAGGGAATCGCGCCGGATTTTCTGGCGGATATTAGCAGGCTGACAGGCATTGAGTTTACAGCGGCGACCGGCAAGTCCACCTCATGGGCTGAGATTATGGAAAAATTGAAAATTGGCGAAATTTCCATGGTTTCTGAATTGGTGTACACTGAAGAAAGGAGCGGCAATTTTTTATTTTCCGACCCATATTTTTCTACCCGTTATGTGCTGTTGTCAAAAGTGAGCTATCCAAAACTTGAAGTGTATCAGATTGTAAGGACAAAAGTGGGCACTACGAGAGGAACCGTTTACGAGGAATTATACAATTTGTGGTTTCCGGGTAATACCAACTTAATATTATATGATTCCCTAAACGACGGATTAAAAGCGCTGGAAATCGGCGAAATAGATTTATACATGGCGTCAGAAAAAGCGCTCCTTGTGCTCAGAAATTATGAGGAAAGGCCCGGGTTTAGGGCCAATATCATTTTTGCTTCGCCCATTCAGGAATCGCTTTTTGGCTTTAACAAAAACGAGGAATTACTGCATTCGATTATCCGCAAAGCCCAGCGTTTCATTGATTCCTCTGAAATTGAAGATGAATGGGTGCATCGTGTTTTTGATTATTCAGCAAGAGTCGCGAATGAGCGCATGGTCTTTTTTTCGGCAACGGTTTTGATACTTTTTCTGTCGGTTTTAGCCCTTGGTTTTTTATTTATCAGCAATAATAAACTAAAAGAGTCTTACAGGGAGAAAATGCTGACCCTCTCCACCATGTATAAGGCTATTCCTGATTTGGTGTATTCCATGGATGTAGACTGTAAGTTTACAAGCTGTAATCGCAGTTATGAAGAATTCCATGGGTTAACTGAATCTGAAATTATTGGCAAAACAGACTTTGAAATATACGCGAATGCGCCTGATCCTGAATTGGCGAAAAACATCATGGATGTGAACAAGAAGGTAATTGACGAACAGAAAACAATAACTGAAGAAGAAACCCATATTCGCCCGGATAAAAAAAATGTTCTTCTGAAATCAACCAAGACGCCTCTCATTCAAGACGGCAAGGTGATTGGTTTGCTTGGAATATCAAGAGACATTACCGAACATCGCGAGGCGGTAAAAGCGGCAAATGAAGCTTCAAAGGCAAAGAGCGCTTTCCTGGCCAGGATGAGCCACGAAATACGCACGCCCATGAACGCGATAATAGGCATGACGGAGCTTGCGCTGCGTGAGGGAGAGCTCAGCTCAGTCTACAGGCATATCCGCACAGTCAAGCAGGCAGGCGCCCATCTTTTGTCCCTTATCAACGACATCCTGGATTTTTCAAAAATCGAAGTTGGGAAGCTGGAAATTTTGGAAGAAGAATACACGGTTTCATCCCTTGTAAATGACGTAATAAGCATTATCAGAATGCGAGTGGTCGATTCGAATATAAGGTTTGTGGTTAATATTGACTGCAATATTCCCAATTTGCTTGCTGGCGATGAAACAAGGGTGCGGCAGGTACTGCTGAATATTTTAAATAACGCCGTAAAGTATACCGAAAGGGGCTTCGTTTCCTTTACCGCGCAGTGTGATGTTATTGACGAAAAAAACATTAACCTTGTCATGGAAGTAATGGATTCCGGAAGGGGGATAAAGCAGGACGATCTTGATAAATTGTTCGGCGAGTATATGCAGGTAGATCTGACCAGAAACAAGGGCATAGAGGGCGTGGGGTTGGGGCTGGCAATAACCTGGAATATCGTGAAAGCGATGGGCGGGGATATAAAAGTATATTCCGAATACGGCAAAGGCAGTGTATTTACAGTAACAATTCCGCAAAAAATTTCTTCGTCCGAGCCGCTGGCATCGGTTAAAGACCCTGACAAAATCAAGGTTATTGTATACGAACGGCGTGAAATATTCGCGAATTCCATAGCTTTTACCATTGACAATCTGGGCGTTGCCTGTACGCTTGTTTCAAGCAATTCAGAATTGCATGGCGAACTGACGGAAAAAAAATATGATTTTATTTTTATCTCATTTTCGTTATACGAAAACAACAAAAATACAATCATGAAATTTGGGAAACAGGCAAAAGTTGTTTTGCTTGCGGAATTCGGCGAAGCAACCATTGAAAGAAAATTAGGCATTATCGCCATGCCGGTTTACTGTATTTCAATCGCGAATGTTTTAAACGGAGTCTCCGAGAGCTTTAATCTAAGCGAAAATGAAGAAACCATCGGACGCTTTGTCGCGCCTGAAGCGATTATTCTGGTTGTTGACGATATTACTACAAACCTGAGAGTCGCCCAGGGCCTGATGGCGCCTTATAAAATGAAGGTTGATTTATGCAAAAGCGGACAGGATGCAATCGATGCTGTAACGGATATAAGGTATGATCTGGTTTTCATGGATCATAAAATGCCGAATATGGATGGGGCTGAAGCGACCGCGCTTATCAGGGAAAAGGGAAATGAAGACCCTTATTATAAAAATTTGCCGATTATAGCGCTGACGGCCAACGCCGTTTCAGGGGCAAAAGAGAATTTTTTGAAAAGCGGATTCAATGACTATCTGTCAAAACCTATAGATACAACGAAATTGAACAGTGTTCTTGAAAAATGGATCCCCAAGGTAAAGCAAAAACGCTCGCTTGCGGAAGGGAATGGAATAGTTTTGGAAACAGACAATGATGATTCTGAAAAAATTGAAATTGAAGGGGTGAATACCGAAAAGGGCGTATTCTTTTCCGGCGGAACGACAAATAGTTTTTTGGAAACACTTGCGATATACCATAGAGACGGGCTGGAGAAAATAAAGGATATTAACGATTGCCTGGACAAGGGAAATCTGGATCTGTATACGATTCATGTTCATGCTTTAAAAAGCGCTTCGGCTAATATTGGCGCGGAGGCGCTTGCGGAAAAAGCCGCCAGTCTGGAACAGGCTGGCGAAAGGCAGGATATGGAGTATATTGAAGCGCATACCACCGCGTTGTTGGAGTCATTGGAAGCAACGCTTCATAACATAATGAATGCTCTGGTACTTAGGCAGGACAAGATCGAAAATGGCGAGTACGATGTGGAGAGATTAAAATCGGAACTTGCGGTACTTAAAAATGCCTTGGGATCATTTGACGCGGGAACCATTAATAAATCGGTTGATACCTTAGGCAATATCGCGCGTTCAGGACGCGTAAAGAAGCAAATTCTTGATATTTCCGAAAAAATATTGGTAGGCGAATATGAAGAGGCTATGGATATTGTTGAGAAACTGTTAGAAGGCGGGGTTTAAAAAATGGAACACAGAAAAGCGGAACACAAAGACGCGGAATACTATCAGGAATTTTCACTGGCCGGGAAAAATATTATATACATTGATTTTTCACAGGTTAAATCGATTGATGAATATTCGGTAGCTTTCGAAAAAATCAATAAGGCAATCGCGAACTATCCTGAAAAATCGTTGTACACCATTACAAACATGGCAGGCACCAGAATCGATACTTTGTCCAGAGATAATTTTATAAAGTATGCCGTAAACAATAAGCCTTATGTAAAAAAGGGAGTGCTGATAGGGCTGGACGGCGTTACAAAAATGATTGTTGGCACAATAATTAAAGGGGCCGAAAGGGATGATTTCCATATAGCTTTTACAAAAGAAAAGGCTATTGAGTGGATTTTGCGGCAGGACTAGGAGCGGGAAAAAGGGTGGCTCAAATTGTTGAATGTATCCCCAATTTCAGCGAGGGAAGAGACAAAGCGCTGATAAACGAATTGGCGGACGCGGTCAGGTCAAGTTCAGGAGTAATGCTTTTGAATTGCAGTTCCGACGGGAGCCACAACCGGACAGTGCTGACCTTTGCCGGCTGTCCTGACGGCGTTTTGGACGCGGCGTTCAAGTGCGCCAGAATCGCCGTTGAAAAAATCGACCTTACCAAACACTCAGGCGAACATCCCCGAATGGGCGCGGTAGACGTGATTCCCTTCGTGCCGCTCAGGGACATTACGACTGCCGAATGTGTCGGGATGTCAAAGAAACTTGGGCAGAAACTCTGGGACGAATTGCGTCTTCCCGTGTTTTTGTACGAGGATTCGGCGTCAACGCCGGAGCGCAAAAACCTCGCGGTTCTCAGAAAGGGGCAGTTCGAGGGTATGGCGGAAAAGATAAAAAATCCGGCTTTTGCCCCCGACTACGGAAACGAGCTTCACAAAACCGCCGGCATAACCGCCTGCGGGGCAAGGCGCCCGCTTATAGCGTTTAACGTCAACCTTTCCACCTCTGATGTTGAAATAGCCAAAAAAATCGCGAAGATCATCCGCGAATCTTCAGGCGGCCTTAAATCGGTAAAGTCAATCGGCGTTATGCTTCACGAGCGGAACACAGCCCAGGTTTCAATAAACATGACGAATTATCTGGACACGCCGCTTTACAGAGTGTTGGAGCTTGTAAAAATTGAAGCCGCCCGTTTTGGCGTATCGGTCATTGGCACTGAAATTATTGGTCTGGTTCCCATGCGCGCCCTTGTAGACTGCGCCCATTACTACCTAATGATAGAAGATTTCGACGGCGATAATCAGGTGCTGGAAAATTATTTGCTGTCATAAGGCAACAGCATTTACTTTATCAGCTATACACTAAATTTACTAATAAAAAACCCCGGAAGACCGAGGCTTCATGCTTAGATGTGCTTATTTGCTTTTGGCTTCGCAGGCTTTTTAGCTGCTGGTTTCTTTGCCTTTTTCTTAGAAGCTTTTTCAATACCCTCAGCCTCGGTAATAAGCCTTTTTTCAGCGGCTACAATTTGCTTGTCAAGCGCTTCCTTTTTTGCTAGAAGGCTTTTTAGCGAGCTATCGACAGTTGCCTTTTTTGCTAATAATACTTTAAGCGGATTAACTGATTTCATGATTCCCTCCCAGTTTTTTAGCTTCTCCTGAAGCATTGCCTAATTGTATCTCTATATCAAAGCATTGATCAAGTACAGTTTTTAACTCCAAAATGAGTCAAGTTTAGACTGGCAGAGTAAGCGCTGTTGCCCTGGCTTTATCCAGCGCTGAGTAAGCCAGCTTGGCGGCTTCCTGCTCGGCGCTTTTTTTGTTTCTGCCGGAGGCCGGGCCGAAAGCTTTGCCATTCACCAGAACCTCTACCCAGAATATGCGTTCGTGTTCCGGGCCTGTTCGCTTGACAAGCTGGTAATGCGGGTAATTCTTGTATTGTTTTTGGCAGAACTCTTGCAGAAGGGATTTGTAGTCCTGTGCGTGGCGGTTTTCCAGTACGCGGTCAATTTCGACGCTTAAAAAGCGGCTGACAAAGGAATAGGCGCTTTTATAGCCAGAATCCAGGTAGATTGCGCCAATCAGGGCTTCCAAAGCGTCGGCAAGTATGGCTTTTTTTGTCCTGCCGCCGGAAAGCTCCTCGCCCCGTCCCAAAACCAGCAGGGTGTCAAGCTGAAGTTGCAGGGCGACGGCGGAAAGAATGGCTTCTGAAACCACAACCGACTTGATTTTTGCCAGGTCCCCCTCGCTTCTGCCCTCCAGCTTCAGGTAGAGCAGGTTTGCCGCCACCGCCCCAAGGATTGCGTCACCAAGGAATTCCAGCCTTTCGTTGTTTAATTTGCTGTTTGCCTCGTTTGAAACTGACCTGTGTATAAAAGAAAGGTTCAAGAGATCCAGTCTCTTGAACCTTATTCCGGCTGTTTTTAAGAAAGCCGTTAAAACCTTTTTTCGCTCAGGCGTGGGTACGGTCTGAAACGACCCATCAAGTTTATTTTCAGGCCTATTTTTGCTGGGATTTGATGTAGTCGTAGGCGTCCTTGACGGTTGCAAACTCATTGGCTTTTTCGTCGGGAATGGAAATTCCCATTTCTTCCTCAATGGCGTAGACCAATTCATAAGTGTCAAGGCTGTCCGCCCCAAGATCCTGGCGGAAGGATGCTTCCATTGTGATCTTCGCTTCGTCAACTTCAAGTTTTGTGGCTATTAGTTTCTTCATTTTCTCAAACAATTCGTCCATTTAACTTCTCCTTGAATTCTGTTGATTATACCTTCGACTCCGGAAGGATTACTTGCTTGCCCCTGTAAAACCCGCATTTAGGGCAGGCCCGATGCAATAAAACCTTATTTCCGCAACTGCCGCACTCAACCAGGGTGGGAGCGTCGAGTTTCATATTGATTGTCTGTCTCCGGCGGGTTCTTGCCTTTGACGTTTTGTATCTGGGTACTGCCATTTCAAAACCTCTCTTGAAAAATCATCGGTGTCCAAAACCGTGGAATGTCAGTCTAACAAAAACCATGGTTTTTGTCAACCTTAAATTACGCGCTTCTCACATTTTCCCATGTTCGGGCGGGAACTTCTTTTTAAGGGCCTCCGCTACCAGAGGAGGCACCATTTGGGATACATCCCCGTAAAAAGAGGCAAGCTCCTTAATCGAAGAGGAGCGTAAAACGATATATTTGCTCTCGGTGGTCATAAAAAGAGTCTCTATATTGGGGTGCATGGCCTTGTTCATCATTGAAAGCTCGAATTCGTAGGAAAAATCGTCCATCCCCCGTACTCCCCTGATGAGAAGTTTGATGTTTTCCCTCTTCAAAAAGTCCACAATCAGGGAATCCCAACTGGCGATCCTCGCGTTTTTCACGTTTTTTACGATTTCTTTCATCATTTCAACGCGTTCTTCGACAGAAAAAAGGTATTTTTTCTGCCTGTTGTCCGCCACAACCACCACCAGCTCGTCAAAAATCAGCGATGCCCTCTCAATAATATTCAGATGCCCAAATGTAGGGGGGTCAAACGACCCGGGAAAAACCGCCTTAAACATGGCATAAATATAGGTTATGAAAGTTTTCAGGTCAATGGTATTTTAAATCCTAATTTATCATACTGAACGCAAAAGAAACTCTGCCATAAACAGTCGGTATGAGGATTCCCTGCCCAGACCGCTAGTACACCGTAACACCTAAAACTTTACACGATATTGAACATGTAGTATCCTGATATATGGGAGGGAATACTAACATGGAAAGAAAGCGAATAAAGCTGACCGTGAAGGAACGCGTTGA
>Ga0268262_10001735_pt1 | contig 26331 bp, 26 predicted proteins | sample TergutNc150P3_FD_190354 | JGI IMG/M metagenome (GOLD analysis project Ga0268262, IMG submission 190354) | Nasutitermes corniger P3 segment gut microbial community from laboratory colony in Florida, USA - Nc150 P3 (SPAdes) (version 2) | ecosystem: Host-associated > Arthropoda: Insects >... | reverse complement strand
TCATCGCGGCGAGTACGCTTCTTCTTGTTTTGCGTCTCCAAATCCGAAAAGGTAAATATTTTTTCCATATTTACAAATATAATTTATTTCTAACAAAAAAACAATGGGTTAATCGGCATTTACTATATTTTAAGTATGTCTCAAACTCCAAATAGCGATGATATAGATTTATCCCGTTTGATAGCAAGAATTTTACGGCACAGAAAAATTGTTATTGTTACTATAGCCGTATCTGTTGTCATAGCTTTAGCTTACGTAAAAATTGCCGATAAATTTTACCAAACCTCTACAAAACTCGTTTACCAGTCTTCAAAAAAGCAAAGCGGAAATATATCCGCTTTAGCCGCATTGGCAGGATTTTCGCTTGGTTCGGACAATTCAGATGATGCTTCGGCATATATGGAAGACATAATAAAATCAAAGGATTTTCTTTCCCAGTTCACGGACAAAAACTGGCTAATAGCAGATATAAGCAAAACAGCAGACACTTTAACACCAATTACGCTGGAAGAATTTTGGGAAATAGAAATTGACTCTTCAATAAGCAACAAAGAACAATATTTGCAAGAGGTGATTATAGGTAAAATGCTTAAATATAAATACATTAAATACGAGCAGGATAAAAAAACTGGAATAATATCCTTGATAACCCAATTTGAAGACCCCAAGTTATCTTACGACTTTAATGTAGCCATGTTTGAAGAATTGAACAACACGCTTCTTCACAAAATGCGCTTCAAGGCGGCAGAAAATCGCAAATTCATAGAGGAACGCTTTGAGGAGATAAAAAACGATTTAAAAAAATCAGAAGAAATTTTACTGCGCTTCCAGCAGCAAAATCGTTCTTGGAATGACCCTTCAATCAAGCTTCAGGAGAGCCGCTTGACGCGTGATGTAACTATAAATCAGGAAGTGGCTTTACAACTTCAAAAACAATATGAACTTGCAAAAATAGAAGAAGCCAGAGATATGCCTCTTTTAGATGTTATAGAATCTCCTCGTCGTGCTTTAGGACCCTTCAAACCTAGACCGAAAATCGTTTTAGCTATAGGTTTTGTAGGTGGAATAGTTTTAGGCTTGTTATTTGCGCTAGGTTTTGATTTATGGCTTACGGAAAAGAAAAACTTAATAGAACACGTGAAGAAGGCAAAAAAGGAACTCCCTATTGTTTAATTATTTCGTATGAACATAATGAATTAAGCTCAAACAACCTACAGCAAAAAAACCTATTGCATAAAGTGCCAAAAAAGGACCTATGAGATAAACTCTTGCATCTATATATTGCAATAAACCGAATATGCAGTAAATGCCCACAGATAATTCTAAAAATGCTATTTTAGGGAATTTTTGCTTTGATTTTTTTATGATGGATGTAGAACCCTGTTTTGGTGTTCTGATAAACGGGCTTTGGTGCTTAAATATTGCAGAAAACACCGCAAAAGAATTGCTAACGGCAATTCCCACACCCAAACTCATCAAAAGTGGCAAAGCAGCCATGCGTTTCTTCCAGCCAACGGAACCTGAGAATTTTTGCGCTACAAAATAAAGGGTGGACGGAGCAGCGGCAGCAAAGGCTATTATGGCAAAGAGAGTTGTGAATGCCCACACAGGCAGGTTTCCAAATCTTGAATGCCCAAATGCCAACAGTGGAAATGCGGAAATAGCTGTGAATAGCATTAAAGGGTGAATGGAATAGTGAGTCGTGTGCATAAAGGATTGAATTTTAACTTTCAGAGGCACCTTTGATGCGAAAACTTGCGGCAAATCTTTTATAGCAGTTTGTATTGAACCTTTTGCCCAGCGATATTGCTGGTTTTTAAAGGCATTGATATCTGCTGGCAATTCTGCCGGCACAAGTACATCAAAAACAAATTTCATTTTCCATCCGGCGAGCTGGCTACGGTAGGATAAATCCATGTCTTCTGTAAGGGTATCGCCTTCCCAGCCACCTGCTTCTTCTATGGCTTTTTTGCGCCAAACTCCTGCGGTGCCATTGAAATTCATAAACAAGCCACCCCAACTGCGGGCAGATTGTTCTATTACAAAATGACCGTCTATGCCTATTGATTGAGCAAGTGTTAAACCGGATTCGCCTCTGTTCAAATGCCCCCAGCGCCCCTGAACCAAGCCTATTTCCTTTTCCATTACAAGGAAAGGAACTGTGTGCATGAGAAAGTTCTTTTCCGGAACAAAATCCGCATCAAAAATAGCCAGAAACTCGCCTTCGCATTTTTCCATCCCTTCTTTCAATGCGCCGGCTTTGAAATCTTTGCGATTTATTCTGTGAAGCAGGCTTATATTGTAGCCTTTTTCCCTCATTTCTGCAACTTTTTTGTGAGAAATTTCAAGACAATCGTCTGTGGAATCGTCTAAAACTTGAATTTCATGTAGATGACGCGGATATTCCATCGCGCAAACGCTTTCTATGAGCCTCTCTACGCAGGTTCCTTCGTTGAACACAGGCAATTGTGTTGTGACTTTTGGAAGTGTGTTTATATCCAGTCTTTTTAAAAAATTTTCCAGCCTTTTCCTATCGTCCCCACGCTGTTTCTTGAAGTTTCTCAAAAACAAGACTATATTGAAGTAACAGTTAAATCCATAAAAAACCAACCCTATTCCCGCAATAACATAAAGGATAAATAGTATATCAAGAAAAACCGTAGTAATCATCACTTCTTACAAATATAGAAAACTTTTATAGTTTTGTCTAGGTTAAACTGTTTTTTTTTGAAAAAAAATTAACGCTTAGAGAATTGGAAGCGTTTACGAGCCTTTTTACGACCGTATTTTTTGCGCTCAACAACACGAGCATCGCGAGTTAGAAGGTTCGCATGGCGCAACGCGGGCTTAATTTCAGCGTTTTGTTCAACAAGCGCGCGGGCAATTCCAAGGCGAACCGCTCCCATTTGGCCAGCTATGCCGCCACCGTTTGCATTCACTATAACATCCCATTTCTCGGCGTTGCCTAAAACGGAAAATGGGAGATTTGCCACCATATTTTGCACTTCGGAGAGGAAATAATCCTTGAAATCACGCCCATTTATGGTACGTTTGCCCGTTCCTTCCTTTATTATCACGCTTGCGACCGCACTTTTGCGGCGACCTGTGCCGCGGTAGATTTTTTGTTGAATTTTCTCTTTAGCAGAAGTTTTTGTTGCTGTTGCCATAAATTCCTCTTAAATAGCCACCGGCTCAAGATTTTTATCGGTTTCTTTGTGTTCTGTTCCGGCATATACCTTTAATTTTCTAAACATGGCATGTCCAAGCGAGCCGTGGGGTAACATTCCCCAAACAGCATGTTCAATCGGGAATTCCGGTTTGCGGTCTAAGTATTGCTTAAAAGAAATCCATCGTTCTCCGCCGATATTGCCCGTATGGTGGAAATATTGCTTTGTTTCCGCTTTTTTGCCCGTTAAAGCCACTTTTGCCGCATTAATCACAACAACAAAATCGCCAACGTCTATGTTTGGGGCATAGACAGGCTTATGCTTACCCATGAGCAAATGGGCAACTTTGCTAGCAACACGACCAAGTGGCTTGCTTTTGGCATCAACAATTTTCCATTTCCGTTCCACGGTTTTTGGGTTTACAACAGGAGTTTTCATAAATATTCCTAGCTAGAGCTACAAATATAGCAATTTTTGAAATTTTTGTCAAGGTGTTTGTTATTGTTTTACCAATTTTCACCTAAAAGTTCAAAATAAGCCTGCGGATGCAAACATGCCGGGCATAGTTTTAGTGCCTCTTCGCCTTCGTGCAGATAACCGCAGTTGCGGCAGCGCCAAACAACTTTGCCATTTCTTTTGAATACTTTGCCGTCTTTCAGGTTGTTGTATAAATCGCGGTAGCGTTTTCCGTGCTGCTTTTCGGCAATGGAAATCTTCTCAAAACAAGCGGCAACATCGTTAAAACCCTCGTCCTTTGCTATTTTGGCAAATTTTGGGTAAATATCCTTCCATTCCTCTTCTTCGCCATTCGCCGCTGCATCCAGATTTTCTAAGGTTGTGCCGCTTTTGCCAGCCGGATAAGAAGCGGTAATTTCCACAACGCCGCCTTGCAAAAAGCTCCAAAAACGCTTTGCATGCTCTTTTTCTTGAGATGCTGTTTCTTCAAAAATGGAAGCTATCTGCTCCAGACCCTCTTTTTTTGCAACGCTTGCCCAGAATGTATAGCGATTACGCGCCTGCGATTCGCCCGCAAACGCGGTGAGCAAATTTTTCTCGGTTTGCGATCCCTTGATGTCTTTAGACATGGCTCTTCTCCTAAAAATGATTTTGAGTAATATAGAAAAATCAGGGAATTATATATGCAATATTAAAGAATTTCCAGAATAAGAAATGGGTTCAGACGTTTAATCCTTCACGCAACGAACACAATATGTAGTTCCCAAAAATTACTTACAACTGAAACTTAGGCACAAAGTAGCCGTTTTGACATTCCGCAACGGCAATAATTTGCCCATTATTTGAGATAAATGTCATAGATTTTGATACGGATAAAACGCTATTGGCTATAGGCACTCCATTCAGGATTTTTTTCGCATCTTCTTCTCCTATTTCAACAATTTCCCAATTAAAAAGCTCCTGTGGCAAAATCGGTTTATCCGAAGCCTGCTCCACGGAAATGCCGCCTATGGCGAGCCTTCTTATTTTATCGGCAACGCCGCAAGTCCCAAGTTTTTCGGCAATATCTCTGGCAAGGGAACGGATGTAAGTTCCTTTTGAGCAACGGCAGTATAGCTGACACGATGTATTGGATATGGGAAGCATTTTTAATTCGCTTATATGCACATATCGGGGTTTTAATTCTATTTTTTGTCCTTTCAATGCCAAATCGCTGGCTCTTTTGCCGTTTATCTTTATTGCGCTATACACAGGCGGAACCTGCTCAATTTCGCCGATAAAAGTCTGCAAAACAGCGTTAACTTCCCCTGTCGTTCTTGCGGCATTGCTGTCCTGTTTTAGAATATTCCCAGTTGGTTCCAAAGTGTCGGTTAAAATTCCCAAATGCAAATTAAATGAATAAACTTTTTCCTGTGCTTCAATATAAGGCAATAACCTTGTGCATTTCCCAACAGCGGCAACTATCAAACCGCTCGCCGCCTGGTCTAAGGTTCCCGCATGACCAACCCTTTTTGTGCAAAACTGCGTTTTTATGCCCCTGAGCGTTCTAAAAGATGTTATGCCGGCTGGCTTGTCTATGAGAACAAAGGCAGAGGTCACAACTCCCCTTTTTCTTTCAATTCGTGCAGAATTTCATCTATGCGTGCGGCATGTTGCAGATTTTCATCAAACACAAAGTGAAGTTCGGGAAATTTGTGGATTTTTATGAGTTTCGCCAAATGTGAACGCATAAAACCAGCCGATTTCTGCAAGGCATTCAGGCTTTTCATCTGCTCCTGTCTTGAACCCATAGCAGACACCTTAATTGTTGCATGAGAGAGGTCTGGAGTTACATCTACGCGGGAAATGGAAACAAAACCTACATTAGGATTTTTCAATCCATTGTGCAAAAGAATGGATATTTCCTTCTGTATAAGAGCGCCAAGCCTATCGGTTCTTATACTCATGCCAACCCCGTCATTTGCTTTCTTTTGCTACATCGGCAAGAGTGCGGGCAACATTCACTTGTTTAAAGAATATAAGGGAATCGCCTTCTTGTATGTTCTCATAACCTCTAAGCCCAATGCCGCATTCAAGCCCTGTTTTAACGGAAGAAACATCATCTTTTACACGTTTCAAAGACTGCACTTTTGTTATACCAAGTTCAACGCCATCTCTGTAAACGCGAACCTGAGATTCTCTATCTACTTCGCCGCTCTTCACCATGCAACCGGCAATTAAACCCACTTTTGGTATTTTGAACACCTGACGAATTTCGGCTTCGCCCGTTACCTCTTCTTTGGAAACAGGTTTAAGCAAGCCCTCTATTGCACCCTTAACTTCATTTATGGCATCGTATATAACTCTGTATGTTTTAATTTCAACGCCTTCTTGCTCCGCAAGTTCCCTTATGGAATGGGAAGGCATTAAATGGAATGCTATTATAATTGCATTGGACATGGATGCCAAATACACATCATCATCGTTGATTGCACCAACGCCTCTGCGAATAATTTTGATTTTTACCTCATTGTTGGAGAGATTTGCCAAAGACTCCGCCAACGCTTCGCAGGAACCAGCCACATCGGTTTTTATGAGCAAGTTAAGTTCGGATATGCTACCGGACTTGGCGGCATCGTAAGCCTGTTCCAAAGACATACGCTCGCGGAAACGCAAGGCTCTTTCGTGGGCAGCTTGCTGCCGCTTCACCGCAATTTCAGAGGCATCTTGTTCGCTCTCCACAACAACTAAGTCATCGCCTGCTTGCGGAGTGCCGGAAAAACCCAAAACTTGGCAAGGCGTGCTTGGTCCCGCTTCTTTTAAAACATCGCCTCGCTCGTTGAATAAGGCACGAACTCTTCCGCTATAGTTTCCACATACAAAAAAGTCACGAATGCGTAGCGTTCCGTTTTGAACTAATATTGTGGCTATTGTTCCCTTGCCAGCATCAAGGCGGCTCTCTATAACCGCGCCTCTTGCGCTGGCATCGTGGTTTGCTTTTAATTCCAAAACTTCGGATTCAAGCGCGAGAACTTCCAGCAGCTTATCTATGCCTTCGCCAGTTTTAACAGATATTTTCACGCAACTGACATTGCCACCCCATTCATCAACTTGCACTCCCCTTTCGGAGAGTTGAGACATTATTTTATCTGTGTTCGCAGTTGGCAAATCAATTTTTGTAATAGCCACCACAATAGGAACTTTTGCGGTTTTTGCAAGCTCAATGGATTCCACCGTTTGCGGCATAACCATTGAATCTGCGGCAACCACCAAAACTATAACATCGGTTACCTGCGAGCCTCGAGCGCGCATAGCGTTAAAAGATTCGTGCCCTGGCGTATCCAAAAATGTAATTTTCCCGCTTGGTGTCACCACCTCATAAGCACCTATGTGCTGAGTTATGCCACCTGATTCACCACGGACAACATTGGTCTTGCGAATGTAATCCAATAACGAAGTTTTTCCATGATCAACATGACCCATAACGGTTACAACGGGATGCCTTAATTTTAAATTTTCCTTATCGTCGCTTTGAATACCTAGGACTTCTTCCTGATATTCTTCCATAAGTTGTGCTTTAAAACCAAATTCATCGGCTATGATTTCCACCGTTTCAAAGTCCAGCCGTTTGTTTATGGTGGGCATGAGCTTTTTATCAATTTCCATGCACTTCTTTATAATTTCAGCAGACGGTATCTCTAAGAGACCTGCGAGTTCGCCAATGGAAATAAAAGCGGAAACATTGATGATTTTTGGGGCAGCATCCCCTTCGCTAGAAGTTTTATCTTTGGTGTATACCTTTTTGGCAGTCGTTTTAGAAAGAGAAGTAAAAACATCAGAAACTTTCTTTTGTGCTCTTTCAATATTTTCTTTTTGTATTTCCCTTTCTCTTTTGGAATCTCTTCCTTTTTTGCCTCGCCCCTTTCCACGAGAATCGCCATGACCTCTGGAACTGCCATGCGTTCTGTTATCTAAAAAATCTTTATGAGCCGGAGTGCTCTCAGATAAAACATCTTGAAGAGTAGTGCCAAAAGAACGGCTAACCTGCAAGCCCACTTGAGCCTTGTTTTCCGTTTGCCTTGGCTGTGCACGCAAATTTCCGCTGTAACCAGTTGCAGAAATTGGTTTGCGATTATCGTTTCTGTTACCTTGCTGCCTGTTACCTTTTTGATTATTGCGTATGGTAGCCTTTTCTTGCTGGCTCTTTTGAATCCTCGCCAAAATTGCAGGGTCGACGTTTTTAGAAATAGCTGCCGTAAATGCAGTTTTTTTAGGTTCGTTTTGCACAGGCTGGTTTTTAGCTAGTTCTGGTTCTGGCTGAACAACTTCCTGTTGAATAGGTTCCGGTTCTTGTTTTGGTTTTGCAACAACTGCGACAGGTTTTTCAACTTTTTTATTTTCCTGCTTTTCCACCACAGGTTGGTCACTGCTTATAGATTCTTTTATTTTAGCTTTTTGCGTTGACGGTTTTGGCTTGTCTATCTTTTTTAATGTTATGTTTCCGACGTGACCGTCTGGTTTGTCTGTCTGTTCATGGTCCTTGACTTTTTTTATCCCTTTGTTGGGAGGTTTTCTCTTTTGGGCAGCGCGAACATCAACAATATAAGAATCCAAAGCCGCTTCGGAAATTTTTGATTTTAAGGATTTGACTATTACTCCGTCTAAGGTTTTTCCACCCAAAAAATTAAATGTGTCCTTTTGGTCAAAGGAATGCTTTTCTATCCATGCTTGAACCGATATTAATTCACTACTCATCAGAGTTTAAAGCCTCACTCGGAGAAGGTTCTTCCGTGCTTTCCTTGTTATTATTAAATAAAGTATCTAATGATGCTGTTTTTTTAACAACTGTGCGCGGATCCTGCGAATGTATTAGAGTTTCTCTCTCTTCTTCAGAGTGATTTGCCCAATCCGATTCGCTGAATACGCAAATATCTCTTCCGAGCAACATACTGGTGAGACGAACCGATTGCCCCTTATCGCCTATGACAATTCCAACGTCTTCATCGCCGACTATCACAACCGTGCGCGGCGGATTGAATCCCGGAACTTCAAACATCTTCACTATATTTATGCTACCAGCAGCACCTAAAGCTCTGCGTAAATATACATCCGGGTCTGGATCCCAATGCACCACATCTATGCGCTCGTTGTTCAATTCTCTTGTGATTGCCTGTATGCGCTGCCCTTTTATGCCTATGCATGCTCCAGATGGGTCAACCCTGTCGTCTCTTGAAAAAACAGCAACTTTGGCACGGTAACCAGGTACGCGAGCTATGCCTTTTATCTCTATTGTGCCATCATAAACTTCTGGAATTTCTTGCTTGAACAATTCACCTAAAAACTCTTTGCTCACTCTGGAGAGGGTAACCTGCGCACCAACACCTTTTACCAATGCGCCAATGCCTTCAGACGGTTTGGACACACCGGATATAACAGCTTTTACGGACTGCCCTATTTTCCAACGGTCTTTGCTCATGCGTTCGCTGTTGGGAAGTGCAGCTTCTACGCTGCCTATGGAGATTATGGCGTTGTTTCTTTCAATCCTCATAACCTGCCCGTTTATTAAAGTACCGACTTTGTTTTTGTAGGTTTCAAAAATACGATTTCGCTCCACGTCATTTACTCGCTGCTTTAATCGTTGGCGAGCTTCTTGTATAGCCAAGCGGCCAAAATTCTCAAAGGGCAATTCAACTTCCAGCATATAACCGGCTTCTGCCTCGGAATGGTACTCCTTTGCTTGCTCTTCCAGCATATAATGCTCATCCAGCTTCTCAACTTCCGTTGCGGAGAGATTTGGGTCATAATCCGGGAAATCATCAACCACCTCTACCCTAAGCACAACTTTAAGCTCTTCGGTATCGGGGTCCACATCTACCTCTATGTTTTTGTGCAACTTAGTGTACCTTCGAGCCGCTTGTATAAGGGACTCTTTAAATGCTGCGAATACCTCTTCTATGGCAACATTCTTTTCTTTTGCCAAAAGCTCTAAGGCTTCTTTTATTTCACTTGTTCTCTTTGTTGTCTTCTTTGCCATTCCTTACCTTTCTTATGGTTCTACCTTTGCAGTTAAAATCTCACTCACCGGAATACAAGCCTCTGTTGCAGGCTTTTTGCCCTTTGCAGTTGCGGTTTCCAAAACTATCGAAACTCCATTTACCGATTTTAAAACGCCTTTTATGAACTTGCCGTTTTGCGTTACATGGAGTATTCTGCCTAAATTTCTTTCAAAATCTCTTTTCGTTTTTAAAGGACGGTCCAATCCGGGCGAAGATACCTCTATGGTATAGGAGCCATCTATTAAATCTGAATTTTCTTCCTTGTCCAATTCTTCGCTTAAATAACGGCTTGTGCTTGCGCAATTTTCAACGTTAACTCCGCCGTTCTTATCTATGAATACTCTCAAAATTTTTCTGTTGCCCACGCCGAATAAATCTTTTTCAAGCAAATCAACGCCGGAACGCGTGCACGCACCTAGCACCAAAGAATCTAATTTGGATATATTTTCCAGACTTACCTCTATGAAATTCGCATTAAATATAGTAAAATTCTAATGGCTGCTGTAAAAAACCTCATATTTACTTTCAATATTCTGGCGAAATTTGTTTGGCAGGGCATAAAAATCTTTAATATCCACCAAAATCGGAATATTGCTATCTTGTATTTTTTTAAGCAGCCTTGAATAAACATCAAACGGAATGCTCAGCGAATTTTTCCCACGAATAGCTAAATCCAAATCACTACCGCTATGCGCATCGCCATCAACCCTGCTGCCATAAGCCCAGACATCCATAGGATAATCTATAGAGGAAAAAATATTTATCAAAGTTTGCCTGTCTTTTTCTCGTAATATCATTTTGCAGCCTTCAACATCTTAGATAGATTTTTAGCATCATTTGCAAAAGCAGGCAGAAATATCAGAATTTTTTCCGCAAATTCTTCTCCGTAATCATGCGCAGTAGTGTTCCTGTTGTCTCTATATTCAAGCCACCTTTCACTCTCTTCCAAGTTCAACAATCCGTGCAAAACGGAATGCCTAAAAACATCCTTAAAATTCAATTTGTCAACTGCGGCAGAGCTTGAAAAATACGGCTTTAGTGCTTTCCTTAAAAGTTTTCCGCCCTGTTCTAAAATAATCTCAAACTCCTTTATGCAAGACGACCTCGCCATATTGTATTCCAGATTACTTTCGTTTCCCTCCATCCCCTTTAGTTTATCAAGCGCAAACTCAAGCGTAGCAACACAGTTGTCAAAATGCTCCGTATCTATTTGTTGCGGCATTGGGAGAATATAGCAAATCTTAATTAAGAAAAACGTCAGCAGTTGTTTGCAAAATGCACAAATCTGAATTTTTTTTCCCGTTTGCTCCGTCTAATGTAAAAAAGAGGATTTCTTATGAGAGACAAAATAGAATCCAGAATTTCCAGAAGAACGGCGCAATTGTTTGACTTGATGTTCAAAAGCATAATAAAGGATGCAAGCTCCTCCGCAGTTGTGCATTTGATAAACGGCATTTACAAAAAGAATTATCCCTTAGATACACAGGTAACTATTGAACCCAACGAACTTATTAAAGAGCATCCTAAATCAGGCAAATTGGAGAAAATTATCTCCGACATAATAATAACCCTGCATAGCGGGAACAAAAAAGATACATTCATAATGGAAGCACAGATAAATGACGATTTAAAAATGATGCTGAGGATATTCAATTATAGTACATTGGTGGCTTTGGAGAAAAGAACTGTTTCAGATGATGGTTCTTACATGAAGATAGAGATGCCATCGCCTGCGGTGATTTACTGGGAAACGAGCAAAACCAAGGATATGGTTTCCGTTGAGATAAAGTTTCCAGATAACAAAAGCGTAGTGTATGAGATACCCGCTTTCAAGGTATTGCGCCATTCCGTTTCCGAGCTAGGGGATATGGCATTGCTGCTGCCTTTTTATATCCTGAAAATTCGCAAGGAGTTGGAGAAGAAGAGTACGGATTCCGCAAAACGAAAGGTATTGTCCAAACGATTGGAGGGTTACATAATAGAGATAGACAATGTTCTTAAAAGGCTCAAGCGAAATAGCTATATTACCGCTAAGGATGCAGCTATGCTCCTTCGCAGGTTGTCAAATATGAATTTGGAACTTTACGGCAAGTACCCTGAGTTCACGGAGGTAGATATGACATTGAAGAAGTTGGTTGATACGGGCATAGACGAGGCTATAGCAAAAGCTGAAGTTAAAGCTGAGAAAAGAGGCTTAAGTCAAGGTTTAAGCCGAACCGCCAAAGCAATGAAGGTGAGCGGTGAAGCTATAGACAAAATTATACGTTATACCGGGCTTTCGCGCCGTGAGATTATGGCTTTGTAGTTTATTCCTTTTGTCTGAACCACGATGCCCCTGATTATTGCTTAGAGCCTTCAGTTGAGGTTCGGTGAAGCAAGTTTTGGGGCTGAGAGGCATAGTTGGGGGGTAAATATAGAAACCTTTAAAGAAAAAATCACACTTTGAACTGATTTACAGTATTTTTCAAATCGCTTGCAACTTTGCTCAAATCCATAGCAAACCGATTAACCTGCCCTGCACTCTGAGCAGTTTCTTCTGCAACATGGCTAACGTCCAACACGTTATCATTAACACTGGTTGCACCTGTTGCAACTTCACTCGCATTTCTGGAAACATTATTTGTGCCTCTTGCAACCTCGGCAATAGCATTAGCTACCCTTCTTGCACCAGTACTGGCTTGTACAACATTGCTGGCTATTTCGTTGCTCGCTTTGGTTTGCTGGCTTACGTGTCCTGCTATGGATTCTACGCCATGGTTTATTTTAGTTATAATGCTTGAGATTTCACCAATCACATTTACCGCATCGTCTGTTTCGGCTTGTATGTCCTGAATCATACGGGCTATGTTGTCCGCACTTGTTGCGCTTTGATTTGCCAGCTCCTTAATTTCTCCAGCAACAACAGCAAAACCCTTTCCCGCCTCACCCGCGCTCGCCGCTTCAATGGTAGCATTAAGTGCAAGCAGGTTGGTTTTATCGGCTATCTTTTTGATAACTTCCGTAACCTGCCCTATTTCTTTTGCGGCTAAACCCAGTTTATTCATAACGTTTGTCGCATCATTGCTCCTAGCTGTTGCTTCTCCAGAAACTTTGCGTGCTTCGCTTGCATTAGAAGCTATTTCGGTAATACTCGCGCTCATCTCTTCAATGGCAGATGCAACAGTATTTATATTTACACTCATTTGCTCCGCCGCGCTGGCAACCTCATTTGCGTTTGCAGATGCCTGTTCCGCTCCGCTCGCTATTACATGAATATTCGCAGTTATTTGCCCGGTAGTGTCTGCTGCCTCAGTTGACTGCTTAACTGTTTTTTCAGACGAAGAAGATAACTTATTAGAAATCCTGTAAAGTTCTTCGGAAGCAGAGGTGAGTGTAGTAGTGCAAGCTTGTGCCTCAGCAATTGGATGTCTGAGTGCATCCATAAGTCTGTTGAACGAAGAAGCTATATCGCCAATCTCATCTTTGGACTGACCTGTTATTCTATGTGTTAAATCCCAATCGGTAGAAACCGTATTGAGAGTTGACGCTGTTTTTTTCAGAGGTTTAATTATCCTGCCTATAAATATGTTGAATATTATGAATATAAGCGCTATAGCAATCATCATAGCTGAAAAAATAACTGTCATATTGTTCTTTAAATAATCGTGTATATTGAGTGGATAAATTACCGCTATATACCAACCTAAGGTAGGTATGGTACCCACCACAATTTCTCCATTCGGAATGGAAATATTTTGCATTTGTTCGGAAGAGAGGCTTTTGGCAGCTCTAAATATCTCGTCCCCTACTTCGCCGAGTGCTTTGCCTAGAACCATCTTATCTGCCACAATGGAAATATTTTTTGCACCGGTAATTTCTCCTAGATTATTGAAGAAATACATATCTGCAACGTTGGAGTAATTTTTATATATGGAATTCATGAAAGATGTTAAGTCTACGCCTGTTCCAAGTATCCCAACTGGTTTTTTCTTATTTTTTCCATCAAAAACAGGTGCATTTAGCCAAAGCATTGTCTTTTTCAAATCAGGATTATAATTGATATTAAAATTGAATTTATCGGTCTCGTACATGGTCATTTTATACCAGTAATTACCGGGGTCGTTAATATCAACCGTATAGGCGTAGGCATCGTCGGAGTAGAATTTTTTATCTACGTCGCTTACCCAAAATACAGTGTTTCCGGCAAAGGCGCTACGATATTCGGCAATTTCTTTCAGGGCTAATTCTTCCAAATCCTGGTTTGTTGGATTTAGCAAATACTGCTGTATAAGCGGAGAGCCAGCCATTTTAACGGTAATGGCAATTTCGCCATTAACTAAGGATTCCAGCTTAAATCTCTCTATCTCTATCAATTGCCGCAAATCATTCATTTTATTCAAACGAGCGATGTTTTGCATTGAAGCGACAAAAGTCAAGGTTCCAGCAACAAAAATAACCAAAAAGAAAACAATAGAAAAGACGAATAGTCTACGTTTTATAGAAGTTTTTTTCGCCATGATGTTACGCTCCTATTTGTTGCGGTATAGAGAAGAATATAGCATTATCCTTTTATCTTAGCATCAACCCATTCGGCGTTGCCTTTTACGGCATCTACGGATTTGGCGAATGCGGCTTTCTCACCGTCATTCATTTTTACTTCGATGATTTTCTCAATGCCATTAGAGCCGATAATCACCGGAACACCGCAGTATAAACCGTTAACGCCATACTGCCCGTTGAGCTTAACCGCACAGGTTAAAACACTCTTCTTGTCCAAGAGATATGCCTCTGCCATTCTAACAGCGGAAAGCCCAGGGCTATAAAATGCAGAACCCGTTTTGAGCAAGCCAACTATTTCATCGCCTGCCATTGCGGTGCGCTTTGAAAGCTCATCGAATTTCTCTTTGCTCATAAGTTGAGAAAGCGGGATGCCACCAACGGAAACGAAATCGTATAAACTAACCATAGAAGGACCATGGCCGCCCATAACAACAGCTTGAACATCGTCTGCGGCAACTCCGAGTTCCATTGCAACAAAGCAAGCTAGACGAGAGCTATCCAACACACCAGCCATGCCAACAACTTTTTCGGGAGCAATGCCGGTTACCTTTTGCATCGCGTAAACCATAGCATCCAGAGGATTTGTCACCACTATCACAAAGGCATTTGAAGCTTTGTTTTTTATGGCTGTGCCAACTTTTTCAACAATGCCGTAATTGATATTCAAAAGGTCATCGCGAGTCATGCCGGGTTTGCGCGGAACACCTGCGGTTACTATAACAACATCCGAACCTGCAAGGTCATCGTAGTTGTTGCTTCCAGTTAAATTTGCACTAGTACGAATTGAAAGACGCCCTTCCATTATATCTAGGGCTTTGCCCTGAGGCACACCCTCAACAACGTCAACAAGCACAACATCGCCGAGCTGCTTCTGAGCTAAAACGAGTGCCATTGTGCCACCTATCTGCCCTGCGCCAACAAGTGCTATTTTCTTCTTTGCCATGATAACTCCTTGATTAAATTACAAAGGGCAATTTAGAAATTTTCAAGATTCCTTTTCGGATTTCTTTGGAACATTCTTTAAGAGGGCAGCCACTACATCAGGTGTAAGGTCTACGATTTTAGAGAGAACGGACTGCGCTCTCTCCACCGGCAGAACTCGGACATCATCACCCTTGAGCACCAGAAATGCCACCGGTTCTATGCGAAACCCGCCTCCACTGGAGGCTGTGTCGCCTTTGCCAGTATGCCCACCCATGCCCATACCCACGGATATTCGGCTAACGGGAATAATAGTTGACTCGCCTGAGTGTATAGGCTCGCCAACCACAGTCTCTGTTTGAGCTATGCTCTTAAGCTTCTCTAAAAGCGTCTCTGCTATGGATTCCACTGACATATAGCATAATTTAGTAATTATAGTGGGCTGTCAATGGAGGTTCAGCAAATTCCGCATTTTTATTAAATTTCTTTCATCTTCTAAGAATTCTTCGTAGCGAGGCTTTGTTTTAATTATGGGTTGCAATAATTCTTCGGCTTTTTGTTTTTTGCCTCTTTCCACATAGTGTTCTGCCAAGAAAAGATGCGTTCCTAAATCTTTTGAATTTAGGTCCAGAGATTTTTTGAAATAAATTTCCGAAGAATCCTTATTCACCCAACTCAGAATAAAAGCTATATGAGGCAATTTTTGGTGCGCTCTGCCCAATATCTGATAACCATGAGCTGCTGCTTCTCTGTTGTTCTTCTCCTGCACAATTAGCATATTTGCTATTTTCCTAGTCTCCCTTATGCTCCCTGCATTCAGTACTATAAGAGGATTAACCATGCTTGCCCACAGAGCTAAATTAACGGAATACCAATAAGCTATCTTGGGGTTTTTAGGGTATTTCTTTAAAAAAGCTTTGCCTTCCTTTCTGGCTTTCTCAAAGGTGTTTTGCTTGTCTTTAAAATTTAACGTGGTAAAGCAACCCAAAAAATAATAAGCCCTTAATAATTTCCAGGCTGCCATTTCTTTTGCATTTGAATCCGCAAGTGCTAAGTTATAGTATTTTATAGCCTCTTTTATGTTTTTATCGTTCGCCATATTACCGCTTGCATCTTCAGCACGAAGCTCGTAATACATATCTCCAAGCTGTAGATTTGAATTTTGAGCAAAGGAGATGGAAACGAGCAACGCAATGCTATACAATAATATCGTCTTCACTGCCACGACCGCTGATAACTATTTCATTCTCCGCTTCCAGACGGCGAACCACATCTACGATTTTCTGCTGGGCTTCCTCAACTTCGCGGAGACGTTTTGGACCCATGTATTGAATTTCTTCTTTGATCATCTCGGCAGCTCGGTTAGACATATTTGTGTAAAATTTATTTGCGAGCTGTTCGTTAGCACCCTTGAGCGCAAGCGATAGGTCTTTGGAATCCACCTGTTTGAGAACGGTCTGCATGGATTTGTCGTCCAAAAGAAGCATATCTTCAAACACAAACATCAGAGCTTTTATTTCAGTGGCAAGCTCAGGGTCGTCTCTTTCAAGGGTTCCCAAGATGTTCTTCTCTGCGCCTCTATCCACCATGTTCAGCATTTCGGCAACGCTCTTTACACCGCCAACTTCCGCGATGTCGCCCGTAAACATGGTTTTTAGAATTTGCGATAATTGTTGCTCAACCTGCTGCAAAACCTCTGGGCTTATGCTTTCCATTGTTGCTATGCGGGTTGCAACTTCCACCTGCATATCAGGGTTCAAGGCGGAAATTGTAGCAGCGGCTTTTTCGGGTTTCATGTGAGCTAAAAGAAGAGCCACGGTCTGAGGATGTTCCTTGCTCAAAAAAGATATCAACTGTGTAGCATCCACATTATCCAGCATATTGAAGCCGGTGGTGCGAATATTATTTTGCACCTTTTCCAAAATTTCACGAGCGCGGCGGGAACCCAATGATTGTTCCAAAATCATCTGCGCAAACTCAAGGCCACCTTGGCTAACGTATTCCTGCGCTGTGCTTATCTGCTGGAATTCCTGCAAAACATATTCACGCATTTCTGGAGTTACGCCTTCTAAACGGGCAATCTGCGCGGTTAAGGTTTCAACATCTTTTTCGTTTAAGGACTTAAAAACATGTGAACTTGCCTCTTGCCCAAGGGCTACCATCAAAATTGCAGCTTTTTTTGGTCCGGGTATATCAAATACCTTTATAGGTTTGCCAACCTCGCTCTTACCACTGCCATCTTTATAAAACTGCTTTGCCACAGAAGGAATATAGTAAATTTCTACCTTTACATAAATCTATGCGCATAATCTTTATGGGAACGCCGGAATTTGCGGTTGAATTTCTAAAGCATTTGATAAACGAGCACGAAGTGATAGCGGTTGTAACGCAACCTGATAAACAATCGGGGCGCGGAATGGAACTGCATTCTCCGCCTGTAAAAATTGCCGCTTTGGAGGCGGGTATTCCAGTTTTACAGCCAGCTTCGGTCAAAAATCCCGAATTTACAGAAGGGTTGAAAAAATTAAATGCGGATATTTTTGTGATAGTTGCATTTTCGATTTTGCCAAAGGAGGTTTTAACCGCTTCAAAACTCGGAGCCATAAATGTTCACGGCAGCCTGCTCCCCAAATACAGGGGTGCCGCACCCGTACAGTGGGCAATAGCCAGTTGTGAAGAAGTAACTGGTTTAACCGTATTTATGCTTGATGAAAAAATGGATCACGGACCTATTTTGGAACAAAGGGAAATAAAAATAGAACAAGACGATACAACAGAGAGCCTGCTAAAAAAAATGGTGGTTCCGGGTTGCGAGGCTTTAGATGCGGCTCTGCTAAAATTGCAAAACAAAAATTTCACGCCTCTGGAGCAAAATCATTCTATGGCAAGCCCAGCTCCAAAACTGAAAAAAGAAGATGGCATAATAGATTGGAACATGAGCGCGCTCCAAATTCACAAAAGGTTGTGCGCCTTTACACCTTGGCCCGGTGCGTACACAAATTTTAACGGGCAAAAAATTTTCATAAGAAAAACAACCCTTGACAATTCTTGTTCCTTGCGACCAGGTGAGATTTCCATTCAAAAAAATACAATTCTCGCTGGTACAGGAAAGGGAGCCCTTGTTATTTTAGAAATTCAGGCAGAGGGTAAAAAAAGAATACCTGCTGCGGATTATTTTAGGGGGATAAAACTTTTCCACCAAGGCGAGGTTATGGGATTTTCATCTATAGATAAAGTTTGACCAACACGAGGCGTTAACAGCTTAACGCCTTTTTCTTGTGCCTCTTTGCTCGCTCTTTCAATAGGTTCCCACCAATCGTGAATAGATAAATTAAAACTACCCCAATGCACAGGTATCATATATTTACCATTCAATTCCAAATGCGCTTTTATCCCATCTTCGGGCATTATATGGACATCGGGCCAATAGATACTGTACTGGCCGTTTTCAATAAGTGTTAAATCAAAAGGTCCATAGTGATAGCCAATCTGTCTGAAATGAAAACCATACGATGTGTCACCACTATAAAATACTCGATGCTTGGAACCTATGAAAACCCATGAAGCCCATAAAGTTTTATTCCAATCGGTTAAGTTCCTGCCCGAAAAATGACGCGCCGGAGCACAGATGAATTTCAGTATTTGCCCGGATAATCCTTTTATGGAACTCTCTTGCCACCAATTATACTCGCGAATCTGTGCAGAATCTATTCCCCATTCCCGCAAAATGTTACCTATTCCGAGCGGAGCCAAAAAAAATCCAACATTTGGAGCGAGTTTAGTAATAGTCTGCCTTTCCAAATGGTCGCGATGGTTATGGGAAATAAAAACCGCATCTATAAAAGGTAATTTTTCCAAGCTAACGGGAATTTCTTTTTGAAAACGTTTTACGCCAAACAAAGGAACGGGGGAAACATCGTTGCCAAAAACAGGGTCTATCAATATACGCACACCGTCTATCTGCATTAGAAAAGTAGAATGCCCAAGCCAGGTAACATGCAAACCAATTTGCTCTTCTGGAAAAGCCTTTTTTATATCCACGGAATCCACAGGCAAAGGCTGCGAGGGTCTGGTTGTTCCCTTTTCGCCTAAATGAATTTTAATGGCTTTCAAAGGGTTCATATTTACCGGCTTGGAAGGAAATGGGTTAGCAAATTTTCCATCCTTAAAAATCGGCTCCACGCGCCCCGTGTTGGCAATTTGGTTTTCTGGTAACATAACATTTCCTTCAAGATTTTTATATGAACATGAAATTAGTAATGATAAGCATAAGTATTTAAGTATATTTTTCAATTCGTTGAATTTCATTGCAATTAAATATAGAAAGCTGCAAATCTTTCTAAATTATAACCCGTGACAGCAATTGTTTTAGGTAATTTTGATGGTTGCCATTTGGGACACAAAGCCTTGTTTGAAGCATTGAAAACGCAGGCACAAAAAAATAATACACAACCCTTGGCAATTTCTTTTGAACCACACACAAGACATATAATTCAAGAACCAGGGTACCCAGAACTTTTGACTTCAAATGATGAAAAAAAGGAATTGATTGAAAGTCTTGACATTCCAGTTGTTTTGCAAAAATTTGATAAAAATTTGTTTGCAATGCCGTTCCGGTCATTTGTGAATGATTTTGCCATACAAAAATACGGAACAAAAATCTGGGTGCTCGGTTTAGACCAACGATTTGGACGAGGTGGCAAAGGCAGCGCAGAAACGCTAAGGGCATTTTTCCCAGATTTGCTCATTCATGAAATAGATCCAGTTCTATTTGGCAACGAAGCAATTAACTCTTCTCGTATAAGAGAAGCACTAAAAAAAGGAGATATGAATTTGGCAAATGCAATGCTTGGGCGAAACTATTCCCTTAGCGGAATCGTTGTGCACGGTCTGGGGCAAGGAAGATTGCTCGGTTATCCCACTGCTAACCTACATTTGCCGGACTACAAACTTTTGCCAAAAAACGGAGTGTATTTTGGAACAGCTTCTTTTGACAAGCAAAAACACAAAGCGGTTATAAACATAGGTAACAGACCTTCCCTTGGAAATCGCCCTATTGGATTGGAAGCCCACCTGCTCAATTTTGATGGAGATTTATACAACAAAAAATTATCCGTTGAACTCGCCGGACGGTTGAGAGACGAAATAAAATTTGATAGCGTTGAGACTTTGAAAGAACAGATTAAGAAAGACATCGCATTTTACAGTTCTTACAAATAGCATTTTCCTTGTAATTTTTGCAGAAGTTTTTATAAGACGTTCCGTTCCAAATTGATAAAGGGTTTTGAGTTGCAAAATTCCCAAAATCGCCGAAGGGAAATTTTGTTCGTATTCCAAAACGAGCATCTGGATTAGGGCAAACTTGAAATGTACCATCTACCCAAACCCAGGCTTCTTTGTTTAGAAAGCGACATTCCTCTAATTGAGAATTGAGGATTGAGGATTGAGAATTCAATATCCAAGGTTCATTTATTTTCACTCTGTCAACGCCTTTTGGAACCTCATCTAATTTATCGCCTTTATCAAGCGTTGCTTGTATTGTGACTGTAAATTTGCTCATTTTGCTTTCATTTATAAATTCAAAAATACTATTTGGAATTTTCCCGCGCATTGCGCTGAATTTTATGTCGCTTAGAACAGGTAAAAGCAATGGGAGCCATTTTTTTAACCCGCCGTTTGGAAATGTACCGTTTGTGGTTATGTTAACCTTTATATTTGTTCTTTTTGCGAGCAACAGAAAATCCTCAAAATGAGAATATAAAAAGGGTTCACCTATGGTGCTTGGAATTATCTCTTTTAAGCCCAGTGGCAAAAATGCGTTCACAACTTTTTCAATAATTGCAAAATCCATTTCCTGTGTGGGCTCCCAATCAAGTGGTGCTTGCTTGGAAAAACATATATCGCAGTTTTGATTGCAAACATGGGGATTGGTTATGAATGTTATGCGCATTCCGCCTTGCCATTTGTTGTTTTTTACAAAACATCATACCCTTGATCTTCAATTTTTGCTTTGATTTTGTTCAGAGCTATTTGGTTGGAATCATATTCCACCGCAACATTTTTGTCTGCTAAATTCACAGAGACTTTCTTTATGCCGGGCAAAGCCTCCATCACTGTCATGACTGAAACCGCGCAGTGCTCGCAAGACATGCCTTCAACTTTAAGTATAGTTTTTTCCATTTTGTCCTCTACTATAATACCATAGCTGTAATGAATAATATAGTAAATATCACTGTTGATTGGTCTAGCCCACAAACCCGAATATTTTTTGCTGAAATTTTTGTATATTCCTCGTTTTGAGGAAAAAATGAATATTTCGCCTGAAAAAGTTATTGCATATTTTCAACCTATTCTCTCAGCAGATTCAAAAACGGTATATTCTTACGAAATTCTGGGACGGTTTATAGATGATGATGGAACTGTGAAATCATTAGGTCCATTTTTCAACGACCCAAATACCACAAATGAAGAAGCATTGCAAATAGATAGACTCGTGAGAAAATATGCCTTAAAAAAGTACGCTGAAGAAAAGCGGAGCGAATATTTATTTATCAATATAAGGTTAGCTTGGCTTATGCAGTACACAGATAGGCCAGATCTGATGCTAACTTTGCGATGGGCGGAGGAATTTGGCATAGCTCTTGAAAAACTGGTTATAGAGATTACGGAAGAAGAGTTTAATGCAAGCGATGCGTACCTACGTGCTGTAATTCATTACAAAAGCGTTGGCTGCCGCATTGCGCTTGATGATTATGGAAAAAGCGCCAGTGATATTGAGCGATTGGCAAAGATAAAGCCAGACATTATAAAAATCAATATGGACTACATCCATAGCAGCGAAAAATCTTATCACTATCGCGAATACTTGCGGTCTGTTGCCGATTTTGCCGAATCGGTTGGAATTGAAATTCTGTATGAAGGGATAGAAACGCAGAGTCAGCTTGATATCTGCATGTCCTTAAAGGGAAGATTTTATCAGGGATTCTTTATCGCTCGCCCTCAACCCTCAATGTGCGATGCTACCATAGGTAATGTTGTTTTTTCCGAATCTATTGAAAACGTATATATGACCCTGCAAGATGAAATAATAAAGACGGAGACTTTACGAAAATCCTTAGATGCTCAAGTTGAGCGTTTTCTGGCAGAAAATCCGTTTGTTCATGGAAAAAATGATTATGATATGTACCTTACAAAATTCTGCCAGGAATTATCAAATGTACGATTGGTTTATTTATGCGATAGGCGCGGTAACCAGTTCACCTCTAACATAGTACCGCAATCCAAGAATCCTGCACTCTCCGATAATGAACGATTTGCAATTTATAAGAATAAAAATTGGGTATGGCGCGGATATTTTTATGAGGCGTTAAAATCTACTGTTATAGGTCAAAAAAGCTGCATATCTCCTGCTTATCGTGATTTTGCAACCAAAGATAAGGTTCGTACTTATTCGTATGCGATAAGCGACGATATCTTTTTATTCATTGATATTGAGTAAATCAATATTTACTATATTTAAAAAAAATAAACTTTGGAGGTTTTATGCAAAACATTAAAATTGGAATAAAACTTATAGCAGCTTTCATGCTGATTGCAATAGTGACTGTTGCGCTCGGTATATTCGAAATAGTTGAAATCAGCAAAATCAGTAGAGGAGACGAAAAATTGTATAGCCGTATCGTGGTTCCGCTTGTTGAATTGGCAGAACAAGAAAGGGACGTTCAACTGATGCGTGTATATGCGTATCGCATTGCGCTTGCAAATGACATACATAAGCACAAGGCTCTGAGGGAGAATAACCTGAAAGAAATTTTTACAGCGATGGAAACCATAAAAGCCAATGCTGAGGTTCAAAAGAAAAGCGCGAACAGGCAGGTGACAAGAGACAGTTTGGATATGCTTGTAAAAGAATCTGAGCAATTCGGGTCTATAGTAAAGGAATGGTCAACTTTAATAGAGAATGGCGATTCTTCTGTATGGATAGATGGGAATATAGTTATTCCGCGAAAAGTGGACGAGCAGATGGATAAAATATCGGAAATCAGCTATAATTTAGTCGCTTCCAAGGAAAGTTCTGGAAACAGTCAAAAGAAATCAAATGAAGAATTGGCAAAAACCAGCATAAACATAAGCATTACAGTGATTATCATAACATTCATAATTGCCATAATAATAGGGTTATATATGACTTTCTCTATAACGCGTCCCTTAAGCAAGGTTGTAGAAATTTTGAAAAAAGGCGAAGACGGTGATATGCGGACGAGAGTCGGTGTTGATAGAAAGGATGAGATTGGAATTGTTGCCAAAGGCGTTGACAATTTTTTTGATGAGATGCAGAAAGTCGTAAAAAAAATCCGCACAAACTCAGATACTTTAGCAGGCTCTTCCGAAGAGCTTTCCTCCATAAGCAGGCAACTAGCAAGCGGAGCAGAAGAAACGGTTTCGCAAAGTGCCACAGTCGCGAGCACAACGGAACAGATGGCAGTGAACATAAGAGCTATGGCGAGTGCGGCGGAACAGGGAAGTATATGTGCCAATGAAGTAGCGGGAGCGGCAGAACAGATGAGTACTAATATAAATACCATAGCAGCGGCAATAGAAGAAATGAGTGCAAGCATAAGGCAGATAGCAAGCAATACCGGCGAAGTTCGCCATATTGCAACGGAAGCAACGAACAAGGCGGAAGGTGCAACCAATGTTATGAACAAACTTGGCATTGCTGCCAAGGAAATTGGGCAGGTTACAGAAGTAATCAAAAAAATTGCGGATAAAACAAATCTGCTCGCTCTCAATGCCACCATAGAGGCGGCATCTGCTGGCGAGGCGGGCAAGGGTTTTGCAGTGGTGGCAGGCGAAATCAAGGAGCTGGCAAACCAGAGCGCAACGAGCGCGGATGATATAGCCCGCCGCATAGATGGCATACAAAGCGGTACAAGCGATGCTGTTGAGGTCATTCATGATGTTTCTGAGATAATAGGGAAAATCAACCAGTCGGTAGTGTCTATAGCTGGACATGTAGAACAGCAGACCAAAGCGAGCAACGAGATAGCAAATAATGTGTCGCAAGCGAACACGGGTGCCAAGCGTGTGGCAAACTCAATAGGCGATGTCGCTAAAGGCAGCAAAGACATAGCTCGCAATGCGAGCGAGGCGGCAAAGGGTGCGACCGATGTGAGCAATAATGTAGTGGGTGTGAGCCAGGCAGCTAGAGATGCTTCTCAGGGAGCAAGCCAAGTCAACCAGAGTTCAAACGATTTAGCAAAAATTGCTGGAGAACTTCAGCATACAGTAGTGCGTTTCAAGGTATGAAGTATTAAATATCAACGTTGCGCAACAGACACGTATATAATTCCCTAAATTTTCCCTTTCCCATTGCAACCGTGGCATTTACCTGTGCCGTTGCATAGTCCGCATTTTACTTTTCCAGCGCCTTTGCAAGTTGTGCAAACTTTATTGTTATAAGTGCCTTTGCCCAAGCATACACTGCAGTCTATTTTTCCTCCCTGACAATTGCCAACCAAGATAGCATCGCCACGATGGCATTTTCCATTGCCGCTGCAAGTAGGGCACATTTTTTGTCCGGTAGTTCCGCCTGTTGGCAGAGGCGACTTTGCCGGTGCTGGCGTAACCGCTAACTGCGGTAACGATTGAGTACCAGTTACTAAAGATATCACCTCCGAATGACCGCTACGAGTTTGGACTTTAACGTAAAAGTAATATTTTGTATTTATAGAGCCATTGAAATCTATAGAGGGTGCAGTTGAATTTGTACTTCCATAAAATTTAAAATTATCCGGAGAACCGACTGAATAATAAAGGTCATAGCCTCTATCATTTAAGACATCAAGATAGTCCCACATCAACCATATAAGACCATTAGGTCTGACTATCGAATACTTTTCTAAGTTTAACTTATAATCAGCGGCAAGCGTTGTCGCAGATTTTGTTGAATAGTTTCCTCCTGCGGCGTTTGTGGCTACGGCACGGAAATTGTATGTTGTACCGGGGGTTAAACCAGACCAAGCGTATGAAGTTCCAGTGGTAGCACTACCCTGTTTGATGAGAGTTGAGCCGTTGTATAAATCGCATCTGTAACCCGTAGCATCTTCAACCGCACCCCATCTTACGCTTATCTTGTTTGAGGCATCTACCGTGACTTCCAAGTTTGCCGGAGCAGCAGGCGGGCTTAGTCTTATGGACTTGAAATCCGAATAGGTGCTCTTCCCATAACTATTGACAGCGATGACGAAGTAATAATATGTTCCATTCATAGCTAATCCGGTATGAGTAAACGAAGTCCCGGAGGTAACTTCTTCGGCAAATGCTACTTCATCCATTCCTTCGGTTATGTAAAAAACCTTGTAGCTGGTAGCACGTGGAACAGAACCCCAGCTCACTTTTATTGAATTTGAGGACTGTATCGCAACGTTTGAAATGGACGGGACAGTTGGTGTTCCGTCCTCAATGGAGAGCGTTCCGGCGGACAATCCAATTGCCCCGTTCCATCCATCTGCCGCTCCAACGTCAAATGTCACTATATATTCACCGAAATCTATTGGTGCTACATCCACTTTGGGGTATTGGTCCGCGTCTTTTCCTTCATAATAAACGGTTATTTTCCCTCCTGATTTGCCTGCTTGGGGTAACACGGTCACGGCTTTGGCGTCGCCGTCATAATAAACCGTTCCTGTTCCGCTGATGCTAAAGTCGGAAGCGGATGGGGTACCGTCAGGCTTATCATCCGAGCAGGAAAAGGTGAAAGCCATAGCAAGCAAAATGCCTGCCGTGAGTGCGAGCTTGTGATACTGTGCAATCATTGTTTACCTCATTGTTGAAGGGTTAAATATTCTGTCCATTCTGCAAATTCTGTGAATTCTGGTTCAGACTATGATGGTGATGATGGTGTTTCCTCTTGTATCTGCCAATAACCTCGTTGAGGATTCCCGCAAAAGTTCCGTAAGTCGCCGTGTCCCCAAGCACCATATACGCATTCATAGTCTCGCACATCTGCTTATACGCCATGTCCACTGCTTTTCTTGCTTCCTTCATAACAACATGGGTCTTTGACGCTTCCTCCGAATCGCGCTCCTTCACCAGAACCTCTAGAGCATCGTTGCGGGCTTTTAGTTCCGCCACCCAATAGGCAATGCCAACAGTTTCAACATCAGGGGTATATTTGCCCTGCAATTCCTGCAATATATTGTAAACTGCTG
>Ga0268262_10001734_pt1 | contig 26338 bp, 18 predicted proteins | sample TergutNc150P3_FD_190354 | JGI IMG/M metagenome (GOLD analysis project Ga0268262, IMG submission 190354) | Nasutitermes corniger P3 segment gut microbial community from laboratory colony in Florida, USA - Nc150 P3 (SPAdes) (version 2) | ecosystem: Host-associated > Arthropoda: Insects >... | reverse complement strand
ATGGCGGGGGCCAAAGTCGCGGTTGGTGCTTAACAGGGGGTCGGCGACAACGCGGGGAAAATGGAAGCGGAAACGCTTATTGTCAATTTTATGAATGGTGATGCGCGCTTCGCTGCCGTCTTCCATGGTGAGGAATTGCCCGTTATACGCGGAACTCTGACATTCCTCGTCGCCCTCAATTTCGTTATACCAGAAGATCACGTCATCGCTGGTAACGGGAACTTTTTTTCCCGAATTAAAATAACTCCAGTACAGGTTATCCCTGAGGGTGAAGACCACGTCAAGAGTCTGCTCCGCCTCATTAACAATTATCTGGGGAGAGGCGCATTTGGCTTTCCATTCGCGGCGCACCACATCATACTCCATGAGGTAATCGGTCAGCATATTGAGGATACCGGCTGTCTCCGCGTCCCGTTCGGCAATCAGGTGGTTAAAACTCTTGGGATCCTTGATCATGCTTGAATTCCAGGTGCCGCCCAGCCTGCCCGGCACAAATTCCTCGCCCCGCCAGGGCTTGGTCTGCGTCTTTGCCAAAAGCTCCTGCAAACCTTCGGCGCTGCGCTCTTCAAGCTCCTCCAGGGACATCTCTTCGTTTTTGGTACAGGCGAAAAGCGCGCAAACCACGCACAATAGGGGAATGAGGGGAAACCGTTTCATGCTTTATAGTAGCGGGTTGGGGGGCACAGCGTCAATTCGTCACATTTGAACAGCCGCTATTGACAAATTTGGTTGTTTTTGTCATATTTTTCATGTCAGGTTCCCTGCGGGAACCCATGCCACCTACGGTGGCAAGCCGTTTCTCGAAGCGGCTAATATTGGGCCGTTAGCTCAGTCGGTAGAGCATCGCCCTTTTAAGGCGGTGGTCGGAGGTTCGAATCCTGCACGGCTCAAAAATGTAACTACTTGCCCTGTAAGGAATTACGGGGTAAGTAGTTTTTTAGTTTTTGCTTGCGTTTACTGACAGGAGGGCGGAGATTGAGCATACATGAATCGGCGGAAATGTATCTGGAAACAATTCATGTTTTGGGCCTGAAAGAGAACCGGGTCCGGTCAATCGATATTGTCAATGAACTGGAATACAGCAAGCCGAGCGTCAGCGTTGCGATGAAAAACCTCCGGGCCAAAGGGTACATTGCCATAGATGAAGACGGTTATATAACGCTGACCGCCAAGGGACGTAAAATTGCCGAGACGATGTATGAACGGCATATCGCGATTTCCGACTGGCTTATTTTTTTGGGTGTTGATAAAAAAACGGCGGTACATGACGCGTGTAAAATGGAACACGCCATGAGCGAAAAAAGTTTTACGGCAATCAAAAAGTACATAGAAAACTCAAAGCGCTGATTGGAGTATCCAGGAAGAATTTTTCACCACGGAGGACACGGAGTTACACGGAGGAAGAAGGGATAAGATACTAACATCTTAAACCTCCGTGTAACTCCGTGTCCTCCGTGGTTAATTCCTTCTCTCTTACTTATTGCAGCACCATCTCCGCGCCGCGTTTGTTCAATACGTTAAGCGAAAATAAATCAAGATACAAATACTGTGAATATCCGTCTTCTTCGTACATTTTTAACTCTCCGGCGGCCTCAACCCATGAATCATCGGCGGGATACGGACGCGCGTCTTCTTTGGCCCACGCGACTTCAAAACCGGCGTTTCCGTCATTGCCGCAGCATCCCGGACCGTACCGTATTACAAAACAGTACGATTTTTCATACCCTCGCTCTTCCTTAAAGATTCCCTCAAGTTTAATGGTTTTTCCCAGATAATCTTCCGGGTTAAGGTATACGTCATTAACCTGGGCAAGAAACATTTTTTCCTTTATTTCGACTACTCCCTTGGCCGGCGCCGCGGACGCATAACGGACGTTTTCTTCGAGAGTTCCCGGTTCCTGGTCGTTCAGAATCGTCTGCATAACCTGGGAAAAGTCGGTTTTTTCATCCTTCTCCAAAACCGCGTTGAAATTTTCGATTTTTTGCTTTGTCCTGAGATAAATAAACGTAAACAGCGAGGCGGTTATCGCCAGTATGACTACGGCGATAATCAGGCTGTTTCGCGCGGACGCGTCTTTATGCATGATTTTCCCTCCTTCCGTTTATTATAGCCGAATTGCGCGTAATTTCAATAAGCCAAAACAACGTAAAAACAATTATGTTAATAAGTACCACGCTGGCGCCGGTCGGCGTCGCGTATATATACGAAATAACGATCCCTATGAAAAAACACAGTATCGAAACAAGGGCGGAACAAACGGTAACGCTCATGAATTTTTTGAACAGGCGCATGGAGCTGAGGGCGGGAAAAATTATCAGGCTTGAAATCAGCATGGCTCCCATAATACGCATGCCCAGTACGATGGTGAGGGCGGTCAAAAAGGCGATGAGCATATTGTACAGGCCGATTTTTACGCCGGTCGCTTTGGCGAACGTTTCGTCAAAAGTTACGGCGAATAAATTGTGATAAAACAAAATGAAGAGAACAAGTACGGTAATTGAAAGGGCGGCGCTTAAATATACGTCGGTTTTGTTCATGGCGAGTATGCTGCCAAAAAGGTAATTGCACACGTCGGTATTCATTCCCGTCGATCGCGATATGATAATGACGCCTATGGCCAGGGAACCGGTTGAAATAAGGGCAACCGCGGCGTCGCCCTTGATTTTGCTGTTTTCGCTCAGGCGCAGCAGCAGAAAAGCGGCGGCTATCACGACCGGAATTGCCACGCTTAAGGGGGCGGTGTGCAGCGCGGTGGCAAGGGCCAGGGAGCCAAACCCCACATGGGAAAGGCCGTCGCCTATCATCGAATAACGTTTCAAAACCAGGCTTACTCCCAGCAGGGCGGCGCATACCGAAACCAGCGCGCCAACCGTAAACGCCCTGACCAGAAACGGGTAGCTAAACATCTCAGAAATTACATCAAACATTATCTTTCTAACCTCTCTTTAAATTTTATCACAGAGTGCTAGCAGTGTCCAAGAAATAAGAATTAAGAAATAAGAAATAAGAATTACCACGGAGGACACGGAGTTACACGGAGGAAGAAGAATAAGATACTAATATCTTAAACCTCCGTGAAACTCCGTGTCCTCCGTGGTTTTATTCTTCTTCATTTCTCCGTACAAAAAAATTCTTACCGGTGTCCGAGCGCAGATAGTCTTCCATACTGCCGAAAAACAACTGCCGCTTGTGCACATGCAGGACTTTACGCGCGTATCCGGCGGCCTCGCTGTCATGGGACGCCATGATTATGGTCATGCCTGTTTCCCGGTTGATCCGCGCGAGCAGCCGGTACAATTCCGCGCTTATCAGCGGGTCAAGGCCCGCGAACGGCTCATCCAGCACAAGGGTTTTTTCCGCGGCGCACAGGGAACGCGCCAGCAAGACGCGCCGCTGCTGGCCGCCGGAGAGTTCCCGGAAACAGCGGTCTTTCAGTTCCGCAATGCCCAGCAGCCGCAGCTTATCTTCGGTTTTTCGTTTTTCCGCCGCGCGGTAAAAGGGTAAAAGCCCCTTTTTCCTCAAATTCCCCGACAGCGCGATTTCAAACACCCCGGCGGGAAAATCCTGTTTCGCGGCGGTCTGCTGGGAGAGGTAACCGGTGCGGGACGGCGTACATTCCGGACCGAAATTGATAGAACCTTCCAGGGGAGGGATCAGCCGCAGCAGGCCCTTGAGCAGGGTGGATTTACCGGAACCGTTTTCCCCGGCAATCAAGAGAAAATCTCCGGCCTCTACCGAGAAATTCAAGCCGGAGATCACGCTATGTCCGTCATAACCGAATGCCAAATTTTGACAGTTTATATACATGCGTACGCCGCCTCCTGGCGGGGCAATCTACAATCAACTTCTTTACGCTCGGAGGTATCTAATAAGTTAAGAATTAACCACGGAGTACACGGAGTTTCACGGAGGAAGAGAAATTAAGATACTAATATCTTAAACCTCCGTGTCCTCCGTGGTTATATTCTTCAACGCAGCGCCTCCCGTAGATTTTCGACATTCCGGCGCATAAAATCAAGATAGCCCAACCCCGCGTCAAAGTCACGTTTGGAAACATTATGGCAGGCGTGCAGCAGCAGTTTTTTCGCGCCGGTTTCCCCGCTGATAGTATCCGCCATACGCTCGTTGGAAAGCTCAATGTAAAACACGACCGGAATATTTTCAGCCTTGATCTTGTTGATTAAAAAGGCGACGGTGGCGGCGCTCGGCTCGGTTTCGGTGGAACAGCCGGGAAAAGCGGCATAATACGTCAGCCCATAAGCGTCGGTGAAATACCGGAAGGGGAAACGGTCGCCAAAAACAATGATCTTTCGCCGCGCTCCGTTTACCGCCGCCTGAAACTGTTTGTCCAATTCGTCAAGCTGATTGGTATAGGTTTGCGCGTTCCGCCGGTAAAAATCAGCGTTGGCGGCGTCGGTTTCACATAACAATTCAGTTATCGCCCTGACAATTAAAATCGCGTTGCGGGGAGAAGTCCAGACATGCTCGTCATACGCTGTTTCCTCTTCCTCTCCTTTTTCTTCTTCCATGCCCTCGATGATTTCTTCCTCAACCGCGTCAACGGCGTCAATCAGGGTGAGGATTTTTATCTTGTCCGTATTCATGGATTCAAGAATCCGGTCAACCCATGCGCCGCTTTCGCCGCCCACATGGATAAAAACAGCGCTGTTCTGAATGGTAATAATATCCTTCGGCGTGGGTTCAAAGGAGTGGCTTTCCGCTCCGGGCGGCAGCAGCATGGTCAGGTTTACCTTGTCCCCCGCGATATGCCGGACAAAATCATAGGGCGGAAAATTCGTTACGGTTACGTTGATTTTGCCGTCCGCTCTGCGCATAACGGCATCTTTGTTTCTCTTACAGCCGCTCATGAGTATAACAAGCGTTAGTATTATTAAAATTATTTTTTTCATAGATTATAGTGTAACTTTTTTTGTTTTTTTACAAGTATTGCGAAATGTGAAAGAGGGAAGAATTCTCACCACGGAGTACACGGAGTTTCACAGAGGAAGAGGAATTAAGATACTGGTATCTTAAACCTCCGTGTAACTCCGTGTCCTCCGTGGTGAATTTCTTCTTCTTGGACGCCTCCTCAGAAACTGTACTTTATCCCCAGGGCCGGCGATATGATAACATCTCCTTCGCTCATCCCAATGCCCGTAAACTCGCCTTTAACATAGAAAGTGAAGTTTCCGAAAGAACAATCAATTTCCGGGGTTACGGTTATGCCTTCTTCGCTTCTTTTTTGGGGGACAACTGTTTCAACTTCGATGTATACGGGCCCTGTTTCGTAGGAAACCGTTGTTTCAAAGCCCGTGTAAACGGTGTCATCTGCGGACACCGGCAGCGTGCAGATTTTGGTTTTTATCTTCAGTCCAAAGGCGCTATTCCAGCCGAAGGTAAAGTCAAGCCCTGTTGTTGTATCGGCGTCTTTATCGTATTGGGCATAGGTGATTGGCGCGCCAATTTGCGTATAAAGGTCTCCGATATCAAGTTTCCGGTTGAATTTAACCGCCGGCGTAAATATTCCGGTAAGAGCGTTGATTTCCTTATACCGGGGAAAAATTATGAGTTTATCAAATTCATTTTCCAGTATATAGGATAAAGTGGATATGTCGCCCAGGCTGAGGTTATAACAAATCATAAGATCATTATATATGGACTGCGGATTAACCTCATTTCCATTATCATCAGGTTCTTTGGTAAAACCAAAAGTATAGTTCAATTCCGCGTATACGTTCAGGGTTTCGTCAAGGAAAGAGTTCTCATAGATAAGCATAGGCATCAAATAGGGGTTCTTTTTACCATCATTAGCCTTGTTTACATTCTCAACGCCGAATTCCAGACCCGCAGAAAGGCCGATACCTTCGTCCCCGGCTGCCGCAAAACCCGCGGCCAGAACCATGACCGGAAGAAAAAAAAGTAACTTTTTCATGCAATACCTCCGTATAATCTCTTTTGGTTAGTAATAACTAACCATATGTTGTTCAAGTTAGCATGTACTAACTTATTTGTCAAGCGTTTTTTCGCGGTTTTTTTAGAGGAAGAATTTTTAACCACGGAGGACACGGAGTTACACGGAGGAAGAGGAATTAAGATACTGGGTTTATCACAGGCTTTTCTTATTGTCCACACTTTCACGGGGGAGGTCCAACTGGAATCTTAAACCTCCGTGTAACTCCGTGTCCTCCGTGGTTATATTCTTCTTAATTAATACTTATTATCCATCGCTTGAAATCGTTCGCGGACTTTTTGCAACAGGGCCAATTCGCGGTTAATTATTTTTTCGTAATCAAGTTCGCCGGTTCCCATGCGCAGGGCCTCATCCTCCCAGAATTGGACCTTGGGTAAATTGATAAAGTAAAAGCGTTTTTCCTGCGCCTTGCCCGCCCATTCCGCCGCGGCTTTCCAGTAGTACAGCGCCGTGCGGTAACAGGTTTCCGCGGTTTCCAGACTCTCCAGGTTTTGCTCCTTGAAGGGGGCGTTGTAAAAATAGGCGCGCCGCTTGTTCCACTTGTTTCCCAAAAAGAGGTACTGCTCGATCAGTTTAAGGTTGATGTGCATATTGAACAGGTAGCGGTATTTTTCCCATTGGGTTTCATCCTCGATCAGGGCAAGGGCGTAGAGGGGGTTGCAAAAATCAGCCTTCATCGCCTTTTCAAGCCAGTAGATATTTTCCATGGTATCGTCGGGGTACTGGATATGGTGCAGGTGGTACAAGCGGTAGTACTGTTCCTTGTAGGTGACATAATACGCGTTCAGCGGAATAACCGCGGAAAAGAGAACGATACCGAGAAGTATAATTTTCAGAGGTTTCTCAAGGAAAAATTTACCACGGAGTACTGCTGTCCGTTGGACAGCTTGGAGTTTCACGGAGGAAGAGAAGATCTTCATATGAAAACTCCGTGTAACTCCGTGTCCTCCGTGGTGTAAATTCTTCACTTCCCGCATCGCTTTCTGCATAGCTCTTATCTGAATATCGGCATTTTGGACACATGACTCCATACTTCCTCAGCGGCTTTTTCGACGCTCTGCGACGCGTCAATGACCTCCACCCGAACCCCGGCGTCACGGTACCCGCCGAGCTGGGCATGGTAGCGTTCCCGGACTTTTTTTTGGAATTCCAGGTGTTCATAAATTTCCAGGGAAGGGCGGCTGTGCAGGCGTTCCAGGGCGATTTGGGGGTCTATGTCAAAAAAAAGCAGCAATTCGGGGGCGGGGAAACATTCGTTCAGGCTGCGGGGAAGTTCTTCGCCGCATTCTATGCCCTGGTAAACCAGCGAGGAAAGTACGTAACGGTCGCAAACAACCAACTCTCCACGCTTGCAACGTTCAACTATGCCGTCCGGAGCGTATAAATGTTCCCCGCGGTCGGCGGCAAAGAGCCGCGCAAGGGTATCCGGCCGCAGAGAGGGGTTATTTTTTAGCGCGGAACGGATTATACGGCCTATGGGGCCTTCAACCGGCTCCGCGGTAAGGAAAAAAACAGGGGATCCCCCGTGGTCGGCGGCAAATTTACGCCCCAACAGGGCAAGTTGGGTGCTGGTTCCGCTGCCATCGCCCCCTTCAAATACGGCAAAATTGCTCAAAATTTCCATATATTATGTAAAATACCGTACATTTCGGGGATGAGCAAGTATACTTTATCGCAATAAATGTGTTATATTAATAGAGGCTGTCCAGAAAGAATTTTTTACCACGGAGATCACGGAGGAAAAAATGGTTTTTGTATCAAAATTCCGTGTTTTTTCGTGTGTTCCGCGGTAAATTTTTATATATTGGATACCTCCATGTTCAGATAAAGGAGCCGGAGAAAACCGGCAAATTTGAGGGGAAAAGATGCCGGAGAAAACACCTCCATTTCGTTTATACGTTCAAATCCTCATTTTTTCCGGCCTTGTTGTCCTGGGCGTGTTGATTTTATGGCCTTTACAGCGGGCGGTACAGGGGGGGATGGTCAGTATACGGGACGATGTTATTACCCGGCTGGAACAGCGGATAGACCGGAAAATACGGTATACCTCAATCAGCCCTTCCCTGTTTGGCTCTTTTGATGTGCGTAATGTCCGTGTCACGGATTATGACGGCCGTCCGGTGATTACCATGTCCCGTTTTCGCGTTGCCTATTCGCTGTGGGATCTGTTGTGGGGAAACAGCCGGGCAATTCACTCGGTGCGGATAGATTCTCCGTTGATTGATTTTAATACGGCCCGTGACCGGGACCTGATTGATCTCTTGAAAAATTTCAACACGGGCGAAGATAATTCCCGGCAGAATTTTGCTGATATATTCCCTGAAGATCTTATGGTGCGGATACGCAACGGTAAATGTCTGGTTCGTAAAAACGGGGATCGGTTTGATCTTGACGAGTTGAATCTGGATGTTGAGATTGAGGGCAGCCGCGTAATCTTTGGCGGTAAATGGAGATGCGGCGTTACGATAGACCGGCTGATTGGGGATCCGGTAAACCTGTACGCGGCGGTGAGGGCGAACGGTTTCTTCAAGACGGACATGACAAAGGGCGAAGCTATTTGCAGCGTCCCTTCCATTACCGGAGACGCGGTCAGCGCAAGCCCTGTCGCCTTTGGCCTTGTTCTGGAGAATAACATGATCCGCGTGGGGAAAATGCCGGATCAGCTTCCCTGCGAGCTTTCCCTTGAATACGGGCTTAAGGACAAAACGATAGACGCGCAGTTTGACTGCGTGAATTTCAGGCTGGGTGAATTTCTTTCTTTTTCCGGAGGGCTTGCGGACGCCCGCCAGCTGCTGGATGTTGCCGCTTCCGGTACGGCCTCTTTTAAGCGGGAACAGGACGGCAGCCTTGATTACGCGGCAGCTCTGACCGGCGCGGCGCTTGCCAATACTTCTGTTCCTTCCCCGGCCGCGGGTGGATCGTTTGAGATAAACGCCGCGGGCGATGAACAACGCCTCAGTATTAACACCTTCCGCTTCTCAATGCCCGCGGCGGAAGGGACAAACGATCTCTTTTGCGGGGAGGTCAGTTTTAACGGCGGCGCCGGGCTGGAACCCTTTGCCCCCGACGGCGCCCTCTCCCTGGTTAATTTCGGAGTCTCCGGCAGGGAAAAACTCAACGCGAATATCGTCATAACTACCCATGACGGTGAAATCAGGGTGCGGTGCGACACGCTGGATATGGGGCAGGTAGAACTCAGCGCTTTCGACGCGTTACTGCGGCCTTCGGGAGATAATCTGGACTATACGGTTTCCGTCCGGCGCGCGGCGGATCCTGAATTTCATGATAACAGACGGAGAGGGGCGTTACTGCTGGAAGGTTCGCTGAATTCAAAGCAGCGGTATATGGAGCTTGTTTTGAAGCTGGATAAATTTCCGGCCGGCAATCTTGCCGGTATGACGCTGCCTTTTATACAAAACGCGTCTCTCCCGCCGCCCCTTCAGGGACTGCTGGACGGCACGTTAATTACCACCGAAATTTTTCTCAATACGGATTTTGTCCGTTGGTCGTATAACGCCCCCCGCTTTGCCTTTGACGGCGAATCGGACAAGGGTTTCCATGGCTATGTTTCCCTGGCGGGTACCGAACGCCTTTTTGAACTGAACGAGGGTCATTTTATCCGGGGGGAAGACAGCCTGTTGTTGTCGGGAAAGGCGGATTTTACCGCCGCGAAAAATACCAGCTTTTTGATAAACGCCCATTACCGGGATATTGAATACTCGTTTGAAGGCGCGGTGCTGAGCGGGAAGTCGGTAAACATTCGGGGTTCTCACGGTCTTAATGTGAGTCTTGCCGCGGTCGGCAGCAAGGGCTATAACGGCTCTGTACACGCCGAGAAGTTTCCGGTGCCTTTCCTGGGGAATCCGGCCCTTCTTTCCTGTACGGCGCGGCTCCGTTATGACAGCGCCGCTTCCTGGTCCATGAAACTGGAGCAGTTTGAATTGACCGATATTACCGGTCCGGCGGGACTGGCGCAGGTGCGGATTTCCGGCAACGCGGATCCCAAAGGGGCGCATTTTCCCGTGTTGTATTACCGGGACAGCATAGGCCCCCTCAATGGCAGGTCGGATATTTCCTGGCCGGCGGATTATTCCGGTTTTACCGGTACGCTGGAAATGGGGGAGGGCGCGGAGAGTTACCGTATGGAAGCGTCTTCTTCCGACCGCCACTTTAACCTTGTTTTTTCCGGATCATCCGTACAGCTTGACCGCGCGTTTGACAAGGTAAAGGCCCGCGCCGACATGGGTATCCGCCTGTCATGGGATTCCATCAACGCCTTCCGTACTGAAATCAATTTTTATTCGGTCAAAGGCAGATTATTCGGCCAGGAATTCGGGGCGCAGGCTTCTGCCGTGCTGGACAGCGGGGAATTAGTCGTCAACGACATGAATTTTACGCTTGCCGGCGTTGAGGGGACGCTGTCTCATTTTGTAGTAAGCGGCGCGAGAGGGGCGGCTGAGGCCGCCGTCGAAATGATTGGCCTTGCCGGAAAAAAGCCGATAGAGGGCGGCCTGTCGTTTACCGCCGGTTTCAAGCCCCTGCGATCATGGTTTGAAGCCGGCCAGATAGTGAACGCGTTTGCCGGAAATATCCATGTTGAAAAATTGAGTTATGGCGGCAGATCTCAGGCGCAGGCCTTTGATATAGCCTTCTCCCGCTCTGACGGCGTCTTTTCGGTGACCGGCGGACCCCGTGATATGATTCGCTTCCGGATGGATGATGAGGGCAGTTTTTACGCGGGCCTTTCCAGCCCGTTTCCCGTGCGCGGGACGGTCATCGGCACTATACAACAAAAAAACATCGACGCCCGCTGCAGCGACTTGTACATAGATATGGGAGAGTTGTTTGATATCCTGCCGGAAAACAATGATTTTCACATGACCGGCGGTTATGTGAACGCGTCGCTGGATATCAGAGGTTCAATTACCGACCCCGAGTTTTTTGGCTCGGCGCGGGGCACCAGCCTGCGGGTAAGGGTGCCCAACTACATACCCCAGGAACTGCGTCCCATTCCCTTTACCATGACCATTGACGGGAATGAAATCAATTTCGGCCCGGTTTCCGCCACGGTGGGAAAAGGAGCGGGATCGGTAAAGGGCTGGTTCCTCATTGACCGCTGGATACCGGATACATTCAGCCTGGACATAACGGTTCCCCGCGAAACCCCCGTTCCCTACGGCTTTGACATGAACGGTTTCGTGGCCCGCGGCGACGCGTCCGGCAAGCTCAATTTTTCCATGGAAAATTTACGCTTTGATGTTTCCGGCGACCTGTATGCCAACAATACCGAGATAGGCATTAACTATGATGAAATGGCTAACCAGGGGGGGAAAAATCCCTTTTCCGGCGGAAAGACCCCCTGTGTCGTTGATCTGACGGTCAGCACCGGTCCGGTAGTGGAATTCGTTTATCCCAATTCAAGGCTTCCCATTCTCAGGGCAAATCCTGACATGGGAACCAAAATACATATCACCGTCGATTCTCTGGCGCGGCAATTTTCCCTGGTAAGCGATATAAAGATCCGCAGGGGTGAAATTTTTTATCTTGAGCGGAGTTTTTACGTCCGCTCAGGCCTCCTGGTCTTTCGGGAAAATGAACGGCGTTTTTCTCCCCGTTTAACGGCCCGCGCCGAAATACGCGACCATACCGACAGCGGGCCGGTAACGATTTCCATGATCGTCGACAACGCCCCCTTGCTTTCCTTTACCGCCCGCTTTGAATCAAATCCCGTGCTTTCCCAGATGGAAATACTCGCGCTGTTGGGGCAGAATGTCCCCGGCGCCCAGCCGGATGAGAACGCCGCGTCCGTCCAGAAGGCTTTCTTTAACTCAGGATCGGAAATTGCGACCAATTTTATTTTTGGCAGGACAACCGGCAAAATTGAACAGCAGATACGTAACTTTACGCGGCTTGATATGTTCAACGTGAGAACCCAGTTTGTCCAAAATGTTATGTATCAGGCGTTACAGTCCCCGGTTGACAGAACAAGCGGGGTAGGTAACTATTTTGATAATACAACTGTTTTTGGTGGTAAGTACATTGGACAGGATATGTTTGTCCAGGGTATGCTTTCCATGCGCTATGACGCGAATAAGGATTCTTTCGTTTTAGCGCCTGATATCGGGATTGAGATGCAAAATCCCCTGTTTGGCATACGCTGGGATTTTTCCCCGACACATCCGGAAAACTGGTATGTTAATGATAATTCCATAACCCTTACCTGGTCCAAATCATATTAGGAGTTTTGATGCGTGCGCAATTTTGTTTGGTGAAGGCGGCATTTTTCACATTGGCGTTATTTTGTATTTCCATGACCGGCTTTGCCCAACAGCAGTCAATATGGTATGAAGGGAAACCAATAAAGGATATAGTTTTTACCGGCCTGCGCCATGTAAAAGCGTCGGAACTGGAAGGGTTGATGGAACCCTATAAAGACCGCCCTTTTGATGATTCGCTGTTCATGGAGATGCAGGGCAAGCTCTACGCCCTTGAATATTTTGACCTTATCAACCCCAGCATAGCGCCCGCGGATTTTACCCGCAATGAAATTATTATTCGTTTCGCCGTTACCGAACGTCCCACCGTCGGCAGGATCAACTTTGTCGGCAATTCCGGACTGCGCCGGAGTGAACTGCTCGATACCGTCGCGATTAAAATAAACGATGTGGTGAATCAGGCAAAAGTAAACGTCGCTGAACAGGCCATCATCAACAAATACCTGGAGAAAGGATTTCCGGACATAAAGGTAAGATCAGAAACCCGGAGTTCAGGCACTTCTTCGATCACGCTCACCTTTTACGTTACCGAAGGCGAAAAAATCTCCATTGCTGAATTCCGTTTTGAGGGTAACGCGATCTTTTCAACCAGGACGCTCAGGGGGCAGCTCTCCCTGAAGACCAAGGGCCTGGTCAATTCCGGCGCTTTTCAGGAAGCAAAACTCATTGCCGACCGCGCCGCCATTACCCAGTATTACCATGATCGCGGATACATTGACGCCGAGGTTATTGACGTAACCAGAGAAGTAAACAGGGACGCGAAAGGAAACAACAAACTTACCCTGACATTCAAAATTTACGAGGGCAGGATATACACCCTGGGAGGCGTTACCTTTGAAGGAAACCTGATATTTTCTACCGAGCAGTTATCCGCCCTGATAAGATCCAAATCGGGCGAAACGATCAACGCCAACAGGCTGGAAGCGGATCTTCAGAGAATTGCGGATCTGTATTACGAAAACGGTTATATTTTCAATACCATTGGCAGGGAAGAACGGAAAGATCCCGCCGCCGGAGTGGTTTCTTACCATGTTCCCATTATAGAGCGGGGCAGGGCGCATATCGAAAATATTATTGTCAGGGGAAATGTTAAAACAAGAACCAGCGTAATACTCAGGGAAATACCCCTGGAGCCGGGCGATGTGTTTTCCAAAACAAAGGTGATGGAGGCGTGGCGCAACCTGATGAACCTCCAGTATTTTACCATGGTAGCCCCGGAAACACCGCCGGGCGGCGCCGACGGCCTTATGGATCTGGTATTTGTTGTTGAGGAACAGCCTACTACGGATTTACAGTTCGGCCTTACCTTTTCCGGCAGCGCCGACCCGGAAGCCTTCCCCATTTCCGGCCTGATTAAATGGAACGACCGCAACTTTCGCGGTACAGGCAACCAGGTCGGAGCGGAACTCAACGGTACGTTTGACACGGCCAGCCTGGCCCTGAACTACAACCAGCGCTGGATATTTGGCCTGCCTCTTTCCGGCGGGTTTGATTTCACCGCTCAGTGGAGCGAGCGTCTGGCGGCAATGAACAACAGCGCTCCCTTTTTCAACGGCGACGAGATCTACGCTTTCCCTGATGGTTTTACTTCACACGATGAATATATTAATTCCTACAAACTGCCCCCTCAGGAATTTCTCATGAAGTACCGGCAGTGGTATCTTTCCATAGGATTCTCCACCGGTTATCGCTGGTCAACTTCGGCGGGCAACCTGTTCCTGGGGGGCGGCATCAGAACCGGTTATGTTCTCAATACCTATAATGAAAGTATCTACCGTCCCTTTGATCCCGCGCTCAGGGAAGGGAATAATATGTGGAGGCCCAAAAATTCAACCTGGACTACCATTTCCCTTGATCAGCGGGATTTGTATTATGATCCCTCAAAGGGATATTACCTGTATGAACGCTTTGGTATATACGGTATACTGGGAGATATTGAACGGGAACATTATCTGCGCAGCGACACCAAAGCGCAGCAGTATTTTACCCTGCTTGACGCTCCGGTAACGGATAAATGGAACTTCAAACTTGTCCTGGCATTCCATACGGGAATCGCGTTTATTTTCAAACAGCCGGGCAGAGATCAGGATAGTTTTACGCCGGTCATGGAAGAAAGCAACAAACTGGCTGTTGACGGAATGTTTGTTGCCAGGGGCTGGAGCAGCGAATACCGCGTCAAAGGGCTTGTCCTGTGGGAAAACTGGATGGAGTTGAGAATACCCCTGGTGAAAAATTTGCTGTCCTGGGATTTTTTCTTTGACGCCGCCGGTGTGGAGACAGAGCAAGGTTACTATTTCGGGGTAAACAGCCAGGGAAAACGCAACTTTACCATGACAAATATGCGTTTTAGTTTTGGCGGCGGCCTGCGTTTTACCCTGCCCCAGTTTCCTTTCCGCTTCAGCGTAGCGAAACGCTTCCGGGTGATAGACGGGGAAGTTCATTGGGAGCCGGGCTCCATGTTCCGGAGCGCCAATCCCAAATCCGGTGTCGATCCGGTTATTTCATTTGCTATTGCGTATTGAGGTAAGAATATGAAAAAATTTGTTTTTTTTATTTTATTGTCCGGTTGCTGCTGTACGGCTTTCCTTTCCGCCCAGCAGCTTACCCGTTTTGCCGTGGTAGATCTTCCCAAGGTTTACGCCGCTTTTTTCCGCGATTCCCGCGCCGTGCGTGAATTTGAGGAACGCAGCGCCAGGGTACAGTCCGAGATCGACCGGATGACCAGAGAGATACAGGACTTAAAATCAAAACAGGCGGACATGGTTTTGAAGGGTGATCAGACTCAGGCCCTGAAACTGGAAAACGAAAGTTACCGTAAATCGGAATTTCTCAAAGAATACTACACCGTTAAAACCGCGGAGCTGGAAGACCAGCGGAAAAAACTCTCCCAGTCCGGCGCCTTTCTGGAGCAGGTATACAGCGAGATACGCTCCATCGCCGAGAGCGAGGGTTACAGCATGGTGCTTAACCTCAAGGAAAGCACCGGCATTCTCTGGTACAGCCCCACGGTAGACATCACCGACAAGCTGATTCAAAATCTGCTTGAAAAATCCCGGCGTTAGAAGAATTTCACCACGGAGTACACGGAGTTACACGGAGGTTTTAAGATAGTAGTATCTTAATTCCTCTTCCTCCGTGAAACTCCGTGTACTCCGTGGTTTTATTTTCTTAAGTTTATGATGTTGTCACTAAGCCCGTTGAAGCGAGCATACTCTATGCGCTTTCGCTAAAACCCTTTTTCGCTTAATCCATTGAGAATTTTTGTATATATACCGGGTATATTTATGCCCGGTTTTTCTTTTATTTTAAAATCAAAGCTCTCCGCGTGAGATATACCCCCTTCTATTTTTACGCTGTTATTGCCCCATTGCGCGGAACATTCACTGACAAAACCGTCATTATCCCCGCTGATTTTTTGTATGTACCGGTGGCAGTAAAAAAACATGGGATCATCAAGGGAATCCTTCATCACCGTATACATGCTTTGATAATGCACCCTGTCGTCCATCAATACGTTATCATTAAATTTATGCATGTATTCAGTTGTTAATTGATAATTTACCTTAAACAAATCAGGGTTTTTGTCCCCGTATAATTTCCCGAATATCATGAGAGCCTGTTTTGTAATCCCGGAATGAACAAATTTTTGCTTGTATATCAGGTCGGCCAATTCCGCGCCATGATGCGGCGTTGATACGGTAGTTAAACTCGCCACTTTGCCGCCATAACCATACCTCCAAATCAAATAACGGGAATCCAGTCCTCCTTTGGAATGGCCGATTATATTTACCTTTTCGCTGTTTGTTTCGCACAATACGTTGTCAATCGTTGTTTTTAACAGTTGGGCGTTTGATTCATAATCGCCCCATGAGTCGGTATTCCCCAAAAACACCCTTGCCCCGTTTTTCCTTAATGTCTCGGGGATTTTGCCCCAGAACTTTATAATACCCGGCCTGTCATGCGCTATCAGCCCATGCACCAATACCACAGGATATTTTAACGGTATGTTTTCAGACATTGTCTCTCCTCCGTAATTTATTGTTTAACCTTTACCGCCCTGACAAAATTGATAACCGGCAAAGGCGTTTCATTAAATCCTTTTTTGCGGGCGTCGTTCCAGATTGTCATTTGTACGTCAATGGCGGCGGCTTCCGCGGTCGTAAAATCGGAACGGTACACATTGTTGAATACGGCAAACATATCAGGCGTTACTTTCGCGTCGGATCCCGTAAAGGATTCCTTCCATTTCTGATATTCAATTTCCGCGTCAAACTGAAAATAACCCGGCTCAACAGTATGCACAAACACATTGTCAAAACAAAAATCAAGCGTTGATTTTCTCTTGCGGGTTTTCAAATATTTTATCTTAAAGTTTTTAATGGTTTTCGGATCAAGTTCCAGCCGTCCGGCGGCATATTGCTTCATGTATTTTTCCGCGTATTTTTTGGCTTCCTTTTCAGTGCTTTCGCAGAACGCGATAGTCGCGTTCATCTGGCGTTTTTGATTGTTCGCGTCAAAAGCAAGGGCCACGTCAAATTCAAACAGGATAAGGCCATACTTCCTGGTGACCGATTCGAGTATCGATCGGTAGTGTTGAATCCCTTTTTCTGTTACGGTAAAACTGTTTCCATGCAGCAGACAGGGGCTTATATCAACCGGTATCCCGCCGGCAAGCGTTGACGTTCTGCGGGTAAGGCGCTCTTCAGCCGCGTTGGTAAAGGGACTCTCGCCGCCCTTGCTGAATTGAGCCGTCTTTTCTTTGGCTATTCTTTTGTCCCTTGTCTCCAGTGTCTCCGGAATCTTTACCGCTTTTACCACATTGATGACCGGTATAGGCGTTTTCCTCTTTAACGCGGATAATTCGCGGGCGTCGTTCCAGATTGCGCCCTGAACATCAAAAGCGGCGCCCGCCTCGGTCATAAGATCGGAATGGTACGTTTTATTGAATACGGCAAACTCTTCAGGCCGGTTTTTCTCTTTTTTTCCTTTTTTCACTTCCTGCTTTTGATATTCAACTTCCGCGTCAAACTGAAAATAACCCTCTTCTGTCTCCTGAACAAACACATTGTCAAAAACAAAACTCAGTTCTTTTCCTGTGCGGGTTCTCAAAAATTGAACCTGAAAGCTTTGTATGTTTCCCGGCTTGAGCCCCATCTGCCGGGCCGCAAATTCCTTCATGGATTGTTTTATGTGCGCGTCTTTTTGTTTATATCCGCAGACTGTGGCGGTTACATTCTTTTGGCAGCTTTGTTTGTTCGCCTTAAAAGTAATAACAGCGTCCAATTCACGGATATTCCAGATATCTATTCCCGCCGTATCTGAAATTTTGATGGCCGAGCCGCCGCGCTGAATCCCTTTTTCTGTTACGGCAAAACTGTGGTTATGCAGCAGATACGGGCTTACATCGGCCGGAATTCCGCCGGCAAGCGTTGACGTTCTGCGGGTAAGGCGGCTTTCAACCGGACTGTCAAGGGGGTTGGTATTTCTCTGCCGGATGAATTCCTTTAATTCTTTCGCGTCCCTTGCCGCGCTCACCCCCGCGTTAATTCCCGCTTCAATCCCTTCCCCAATTTTATCCGCGGTCCATTCTATCGGTCCGACAACTTTTCCTCCGGATATACACCCCATAACCGTACCGGCAAACATTACCAAAACCGGAATCATAGTGAGTTTTTTTGCTGTTTTTTTCATACAAAACTTCCCCATATCCAAAACGGCTGTTATTTACTGCGTAAACATCACCGCTCTGACAACATTGATGACCGGCAATGGCGTTTCCTTAAATCCCTTTTTGCGGGCGTCTTTCCAGATTAATCCCTGCACATCAACAGCGGCGGCTTCCACCGACGTAAAATCGGAACGGTACACCTGGTTGAATACGGCAAAATGTTCAGGCTTTAAATCGGTATTAAACCCCATAAAAGAATTCTTCTTTTTCTTATATTCAACTTCCACGTCAAACTGTACATAGCCCGGTTTAACAGGATGAACAAATACATTATCAAACCGGAATCCGAATTTTGCTTTTCCCTTGCGGGTTTTCAAAAATTGTATTTTATAGTTTTTAAGGGCTTTCGGATCGAGTCCCACCCGCTCGGCGGCATATTGCCGCATGTAATCCTTTACGTATTCTTTGGCTTTCGACTGCGACGCCGCGGAGACCGCGGCGGATGCGCTCATTTGGCGTTTTTGGTTGTCCGCTTCAAAAGTAATGGCTGTGTCAAATTCAAAAAGCGCAAATCCGTTCGGCGCAAATCCGTTATTGGTCTCGTTGTGGTATACTTCGGCAAAATCGAGTATTGATCTAAAGTGCTGAATCCCATTTTCGGTTACGGTAAAACTGTCTCTGTGTATGAGAAAGGGGCTTACATCAACCGGTATTCCCCCGGCAAGCGTTGATGTCCTGCGGGTAAGGCGTTCTTCAGCCGCGTTGGTGAAGGGGGTCGCGCCGCCTTTGCTGTATTGCTGGGCCCTTTCCGCGGCATATGCCTTGGCCCTTCCCGGTTCTTTCGCCGCATCCACTGCTTCCCCTACCATGCTCCCCACTTCAACGGTTGCCTGCAGTAATTCCAAACACCCCGAAAGCATACAAGCCACGCATACCAGCGGCAGCAGTTTTTTTAATAAAATACCCCATATCTTTTTCATCAGGAAAACTCCTTATACCGGAATTTTATCGTGGATAAATACGTTTGTATGTATGCCAAAAGGTATATTTTTTCAAAAAAGACGGAAATTCCATATGCCGAAAAGCATATTTTGTATAATTATGCGGAAAGGGCGGACTGGAATTTCAGGCGCTTTGTGGTAAAATAAGCCGGTATGAAACAGAACGGGCTGTTACCGCTTGCGCGGATTGCGTCTTCCCTGTCTCTTTTTGGCATTTTATTGTGCATGCACATGAGTTTTACGCTGGCCCATTTTTTGCCCTCCGATTCCAGAAGCGCGATGTACGCGGTGTATATCTTTTACTTTGCGGGTATTGCCGCGGGCGCGGTTCTGTGCCCCCTGTTTCTGCCCGTACCCAACGGAAAAAGCAAACCCCTGTCCCTGAGCCTCGGTTTTATCGCCTTCCTGGCTGCCCTTGAATTTACCCTGCGTTCTTTGGGTTTCCGTGTATGGCTTGGTTCCGCGGCGGTCAGGGGGATTATGGCAATTCCCGAAGGAATAGAAACTACCATGTGCTACGGACTGTTCTATCTGACGTGGCTGCGCCGGCCGGCGGCCGGCGGCCAGGCAAACCGGACAGGCAGGTTTTGTTCGCTGGTGTTGGGCGCGGCCCTGCTCGGCTCCGTCCTTGCCCGTTATTATTCCGTACCGCTGATGGAGAAAGGCATTGTGGCCGAAGCCCCGCCGCTTGGCGCGGCATTGGTATTCGATTTTATCAAATGGTGCATGGTAATTTTAGGGGTGTTTGCGGCGGCAAGCGTGTTTCTGCTGCGGAACGCGGTTCCTGACGAAGGCGCGGCCCCTGAAAAGGTACACACGGTTACCACTAACAGGCCGGTTATTCTCCGGCTGATTGGCTTTGCGTCGGTGTTTACCATTCTGAACGGGGTGCTGGATATGCGGGCGCTTCCGCTGTACTCCGACAAGGCGCTATACCATCCCCATTATTTAACGGTTGCGGCGGCGGTTCTCTTTTTGGGATTTTTGGCGGGGCGTTCAATAAAGCTCTTTATCCGCCGGTTTCTGCTTCCGGCCATCATTTTATTTATACTGTTCTCCTGCCTGCCCCTGTTTGAGGATTATCCGCGGCTCAATATGGTCATGAATACCCTTGTCGCCATTGCCCATTACACGGCATGGGTGGTTTTTACCACCGCCGTTGTAGAGTTATATGCCGGCGAATTTTGGTTTTACGGAGCGGCGACCGTCATTTTTTTCAGCGTTGTTTTTGCTTTTCTTGCCCCCGTAATCGGTCCGTTTGTCCCCGACGGCACGAAATACCGGGTGCTGTTCACCGTAATAGCCGCCGTGTTTTTTATGCTCCTGGCTTTCAGGTGGCTGCTGTTCCCCAAGCCGCGTTCCGCGGTGCGGCAGGAGCCGTTTCCCGCGCCGCTGCTTGAAACGCCCGATATTGAGAATATTTTCAGAAAGCGCGGACTTTCCCAACGGGAAATTGAAGTCGCTCACTTACTGGTCAAGGAAGGGCTGGGGAAGAAAGAAATCGCGGAACGCCTGTATATCGCTCCGGGTACGGTCAAGATTCACATTAGTAAAATTTATCAGAAATTCGAAGTCAAAACCAGAGCTGAGTTTATGGCGTTGTTTGTAAAAGGCAAAAACCTCTATTGAGTATTCATTCAAATTCATTTACGATATATAAGCTATGGGCGAAGATCGTTCCAGCCCTATGCTGGATCAGTACCGAAGGATAAAACGGGATCATCAGGGGGATGTGCTGTTTTTCCGGCTCGGCGACTTTTACGAAATGTTCGCCGAAGACGCGGTTGAAATTTCCGCGCTGTTGAATTTGACGCTTACCAGCCGCAACGGGCTGCCCATGTGCGGCGTTCCCTACCATGCCGCCCGTTCCTATATTGCGCGGCTTTTGAAATACGGAAAAAAAGTCGCCATCTGCGAACAGCTTTCCGATCCGGGCAAGGGCCAAAAAATTATTGACCGGCAGGTGGTGGAGGTTATTACTCCGGGAACTACTGTGGACGAGGATTACCTTGACCGGGGAAGTTCCAACTACCTCGCGGCTCTGGCTTTGTCAAACTCACCCCCATCCGGCTCATCCGATACAAGCGGCTTCATTTCATTTGCGTATATTGATCTTTCAGCCGGCGGGTTTTACGCGACATCCTTTCCCCTTGCCCATTCCTGTGAACGTCTGGCCCAGGAACTTGAACGCCTGCAGGCGCGGGAAATACTTGTCCAGGAATCCCTGCTGGAAGAAAACGCGGACATTGCCCGCGTTCTGTCCGGACGCGCCGCCCTGGTGATTAACCGCTGGACCGACTGGCTTTTTGACCGTGAGAAGGCGCATAAAAGGCTCCAGCGGCAATTCGGCCTCTCCAGCCTGAAAAGTTTCGGGCTGGATGACAACAGCCCGGAACTGCTCGCCGCGGGGGCGATTCTTGATTACCTGGACGACACCGCGAAAAGCCTTATCCCCCATGTCCGTTCCATCACCGTATACCAGGACAGTGAATTTGTCGGAATAGACGAATCAAGCCAGCGTAATCTGGAACTGGTCAGGAATCTGCACGACGGCGATGTCCGCTTTACCCTGCTGGAAGTCATTGACGAAACGCGCTGCGCTATGGGAAAGCGCCTGCTCAAATGGCGGCTGCTGCACCCCTTACGGGACATCAACCGCATACAGGCCCGGCTTGATATGGTGGAAACCCTGTACCGCGACCAGGGCAGTCTCAATACCCTGCGCGAATTGCTGGGCAGAACCCCTGATCTTCAACGCCTTTCCGCGCGGCTTGCCATGGACAAGGCCCACGGCAAGGATATGCTGTCAATACAGAACGCCCTGGTTTCCTGCGAGGCCGTCAAAAAACTGCGGGATGCCCTGAACATTGTCTGCGAGTCGGATACTCCGGCGGGAGGCCTCCAAACCGCGCCCTCTGACGACGGCAGCTTTGCCCGCCTGATGGAACTGAAAGACCTGCTTCAGCGAAGCATCTGCGATGACCCGTCGATTCTCCTGACCGAGGGGAATTTAATCCGTGACGGTTACAACGGCGATCTTGATAATTTGCGTAAATTAAGGGATTCAGGCAGGCAGCTTTTGGAAGCGTACCTTGAGGAAGAGCGGGAGGCGACCGGAATCCCCAGTTTGAAGATACGGTACAACCGGCTTATCGGTTATTTTTTTGAAGTTACCAAAGCCCATTTGGGCAAGACGCCGGAACATTTTATCCGGCGGCAGGGGGTTGCCGGCGGCGAGCGTTTTACCACCGAGCGCCTTGCCGGCCTTGAATCCGAGATAAACGGCGCGTCGGACAAAATCATTGAACTGGAACGCCGGCTGTTTCTGGAGATACGGGAGAAGGCAAAACTCGTCCTTGGAGAGCTTGCCGCCGAATCCCGCCGTATCGCCGAATTGGACGCGGCTCAGTCACTGGCGCGGGCCGCTTCCCTGCGGGGTTGGGTGCGCCCCACGGTGGATAATTCAAACGCCCTGGAAATTTTTGAAGGCCGCCACCCCGTAGTGGAGTCGCACCTGGGCCGGGGTGAATTTATCCCCAACGACATAATCCTGAACAATCAGGCGGACAGCCCCTTTTTTGCCATGATAACCGGCCCCAATATGGCCGGAAAGTCTACCTACCTGCGTTCCGCCGCCCTCATTACCCTTATGGCGCAGATGGGCAGTTTTATCCCCGCGCGGGAAGGACGCATCGGCCTGTGCGACCGTATCTATTGCCGGGTTGGCGCTTCCGACAATCTGGCGCGGGGAGAATCGACTTTTCTCGTTGAAATGAACGAGACCGCCTATATCCTCAACACCGCCGGTGAAAAAAGCCTCGTAATTATGGATGAAGTTGGCCGGGGAACCGGCACCAATGACGGGCTTTCCATTGCCTGGGCCGTCAGCGAGGAACTGCTGGACCGAATCAAATGCCGGACATTTTTTGCCACCCACTACCATGAACTTTCGCTTTTACAGCATCCCCGCATGGTCAACCGCTCAATGGAAGTGCTGGAAAAGGACGGGGGAATAGTATTCTTACGCCGCCTGAAAGAAGGCCCCACCGCGGAATCCTACGGCCTCCATGTCGCCCGCCTTGCCGGGCTATCCCCGGCGGTACTGGAAAGGGCGCAGCAGATCATGCAACGGCTTCGTGAACGGGATGTCGGCTTGGGTGTTAACCAACAACCAAAACCAGATAATGTTAACCATAAAGATTATACTGTTAACAAGAAGGTGTCTGACACCATTATACGGGAGTTATCGGTGCTTGAACCGGAAAAAATGACCCCGTTACAAGCCCTTGGCCTGCTCAATGAATGGAAACGGTGGTTTACCGCTGAAGGGGAAAATGCCCCGCCGGTGAATCCCAAACCCCGCGGCGCTAAGGCGGTGGATTCATCTCCCTCGCTGTTTGATTGATGAAGAATATAACCACGGAGTACACGGAGTTTCACGGAGGAAGAGGGATTAGATATTAGTATCTTAAACCTCCGTGTAACTCCGTGACCTCCGTGGTAAAAATTCTTTATTAATTCTGAATAAACAGTACTTCCGGCTCCAGGTCAAAACCCGTCGCCGCTTTGACCCGGGCGGCAATTTCTTCAATCAGAGCGCGGATATCCGCGGCGCAAGCCCCGCCGGTGTTAACGATAATATTGCCATGCCAGGGAGCCACCTGCGCACCGCCCTTTTGCAAGCCGCATAAACCCAGTTCGTCAATTATTTGCCCGGTTGGCTTGCCAAAACGCGGATTGTTCTTGAAAACAGAGCCGGCGGAGGGGTAACGGTAGTGTCCTTTTGTTTCGCGGTCTTTACGGTGGGAATCCATTGTAGCGCGGATATGCTGCGTTTCACCGGGTATCAGGTGAAATGACGCGGAAAGGATTAACGAGTCACGGCCCTGAAAAGGGCTGTGTTTGTAACTAAATTCACTTTTGTTGGCGGGCAGGCGCACGCGTTCCGGCTTTGAACCGGAAAAGTCGATAACTTCCGTTTCGGCTAATACATCGGCGATTTCCTGCCCATAACAGCGGGCATTCATCCAGACCGCCCCGCCGATACTGCCGGGCATACCGGCAAGGAATTCCAGGCCGGAAAGCCCGGCTTCCGCGGCAATTTCAGCGGCGGAATCAAGGCTTGTCCCGGCGCGGAATTCCAGGATTCCTTCCTGCCGCCGCTGTCCCGTTTCACCCGCCCAGCCGCCCGTGTCCAGCACAATTCCCCGGATACCCGCGTCCGCGACCAGGATATTCGCCCCGCCGCCCAGTGTAAAAACCGGTATATCTCCGGCGTGGGCGGCGGCAAACAGCGCGGCGGCAAACGCGGAAAAACCGTCGCCGGAGGGCCTCAACCAGCAATCTGCCGGACCGCCCACCTTGAAAGTACTGTGAGCGGCCATTGGTTCGTTATAACGGATTTCAATATCGCAGGGATTTTCTTGTTTGCAGGATTCAACAATGCGGATGATATTGTCCGGACAGGCCATGCGTTAACGGTAACGCAAAACAAAGACCTTTGCAATGAGAATGCGCGGGAATCACCGCACGCCGCCGGTCTGAACCCAGGGAGTTCCGCCGCATTATTCCGTAAAAACAGGTTTCAGTTCAATGACGAGTCCGTCAAGTACGGCAACCGGTGCGGTTTCTTTTTCGCCGTAGGTACGGCTGATTATTTTTTCTCCCCCAAAGAGATAAACGGTAAGGGTTTTATATTCTCCATCCAGCACCCAATATTCACGCACGCCCGCTTCACGGTAGATATTGAATTTTCTTTGCATTTCAATCGCCGTATTCGACGGCGAAAGAATCTCCGCTACAAAATCGGGAGCGCCCCGGCAGCCTTCCTTGCCGCGTTTTTCCTTGTCACAGATAACCGAAAGATCGGGCTGTACCACCGTATCATCGCTTTCATCTTCTTCATAGAAAAGCCGCACATCGTAAGGCGCGGGATACACTTTACAGGGTTTACCAGTCAGGAAAACGGCAAATTGCTTGCCCAATTCCATGAGCATTGATTGATGAAAAGCATTGGGCGCGGACATGGCGTAGGCTTCACCATTAATGATTTCATAACGCTCACCTGGCTTGAGTTCCCATGCCTTGTAATCGGCATAGGTCCAAGGCTGATTTTCTATATCATCTTTTAACAACGCGTCCGACATAGATACAGTGTATGGTATCAATGGCGCTGAGTCAAGAATAAAAAATGAGAGTCTACTTTACCACCACATTCACCAGCTTATCCGGCACGCTGATAATTTTTGCCACGGTATGCCCGCTTGTCCATTTAAGAACGCCCGGCAGGGCAAGCGCGGTTTTTTCAAGTTCCGCCGCGGCGGTTCCGGCGGCGGCGGTAAATTTATCGCGGATCTTGCCATTTACCTGGACCACCACGGTTACTTTATCGTCATGGGTTAATGCTTCATCGTAAGGCGGCCAGCGGCAGGCGGACACAGACGTGGTATGCCCCAGTTTTTCCCAGAGTTCCTCGCCAAGGTGGGGGGCGTAGGCGCTTATCATGATTACCAGCGGTTCCCAAAAATTGCGGGGGATTTCAGTTAACTTCGCAAGTTCGCCTGAATAAATCATCATCTGGCTGATAGCGGTATTAAAGTTGAGGCTTGCCGTATCTTCAGTGACTTTTTTTATTGTCCGGTGCAGGAGTTTGGTAAGCTGTTCCGGGGACTGGGGAAGGGCATCTGTTGCCGGTTTTTCACCGATAGCCCACAATCGTTCCAGAAAACGCGACACCCCGACCAGGCCCGCCATATTCCAGGGCTTGCTTACCTCAAGCGGTCCCAAAAACATTTCATAAACCCGCATGGCGTCGGCGCCGTATTCCCTGATAATATCATCGGGGTTGATCACATTGCCCCGGCTTTTGCTCATCTTCTGGTTGTCCTCGCCAAGAATCATCCCCTGGTTGATCAGCCGCTGAAACGGTTCGATAGTATTCACCAGACCACAGTCATACAGCACCTTGTGCCAAAAGCGGCTGTATAACAGGTGCAATACCGCGTGTTCGGCGCCGCCGACATAGAGGTCAACGGGCAGCCAGTAGTTGATTTTGTCCTGCGCCGCAAAGGCGGTTTCGTTGTGGGGATCAAGGTAGCGCAGATAGTACCAGCAGGAGCCGGCCCACTGGGGCATAGTATTAGTTTCCCGCTGCGCTTTTCCGCCGCATTGGGGGCAGACAGTATTCACCCATTCCGTGATGCCCGCCAGCGGGGACTCGCCGGTGCCGGTGGGCGCGTAAGAGCTTACCTGCGGCAGTTTCAGCGGCAGATCTTTTTCAGTTAACGGCACTATGCCGCAGTGGGGGCAATGCACCACCGGAATCGGCTCGCCCCAGTAGCGCTGGCGGCTGAAAATCCAGTCCCGCAGTTTATAATTGACCGCCCGTTTGCCGATGCCTTTTTCTTCCAGCCAGAGCGTTACG
>Ga0268262_10001733_pt1 | contig 26343 bp, 13 predicted proteins | sample TergutNc150P3_FD_190354 | JGI IMG/M metagenome (GOLD analysis project Ga0268262, IMG submission 190354) | Nasutitermes corniger P3 segment gut microbial community from laboratory colony in Florida, USA - Nc150 P3 (SPAdes) (version 2) | ecosystem: Host-associated > Arthropoda: Insects >... | reverse complement strand
CTCTAAGGCGGCCTTTTTTGTCCAGCAGTTTAGCGAGGTATTCGATCTGATCCCAACCCTGGTCCCTGATTTTTCCTGGCCTGGGAGGAACCGGCACCCAGGTAGTGTCAGGGGTAAGCTCTAAACATTCATGGGCTTTAACCAAAAACCGGCTCAGAAAGTTGCCTGCCCCCAGTGATTTCCCGAATTTATAAGAACCAAGGACAGATCGGTACTTTCCCGAATAAGGAAAGAGCGATCGCAGCCTAATCAACCGATCGCTGTAGCGGCCAATTTCAATAACCCCGTTTTTCCGGCATGCAAGGCAGGAATCCGTTTCTGAAATCAACAGCCTACCGCAGAATTCGCAGCGTTTCTCGCTTCCATAACAGGATTCGAATATATCCCTGCATGGCTTGCATAGGCCGAAGAACGCATCTTCATCCTGCAAGGGCTCGCCACAACTCCCGCATCCGGCAGGAAAGAAATATTCACGCAGGCTAAACAATTTTTCCCTTATGCTCATAATCCATATACTGCGTTGGGATGTAAATTTCTTCACTTTTCCTGCAGATTTACACAAAAAAAATAATTTGCTATAATCATAATAAACACTGGAAAAGGAATTGAGAATATGAACGGTGAACTAAAAAAGATAATTATTGTGGACGATAACCCTGAAAACCTTACCGCCGTTAAAAACACCCTGAAAGACGAGTATGAAGTTTATCCGACGGATAGCGCGTTAAAGATGTTTGATATACTGGAGCATATAACACCGGATTTAATATTGCTGGATGTAGAAATGCCTGTTATGAACGGGTATGAGGCGGCAAAAAAGTTAAAGGAAACCCCCAAATATTGCAATATTCCCATTATATTCCTGACAGCCAAAATAGATCCCAAAAACGAAATGGAAGGGCTTAACAACGGTGCTCTGGATTATATACACAAGCCGTTTGTTGCCGCATTGCTGATCAGGAGAATTCAAACACACCTGTCATTGATTGGGTATCAGAAACTGCTGGAAGCTCACAATAGATCAGTTGAAGAAATGCTTGAGATTAGAATGAAAGAGGTTATAAACCTCCAAATTTCTGTCTTGAATATTGTCGCGGATTTGGTTGAATGCAGAGACGAGCTTATCGGGACGCACTTATCCAGAGTACCCCTCTACCTTTCGCTATTTATAGAAAAGCTTGTTGATGAGGGGGTATACGCCGATGAGCTTATATCTTTTGATATGGATTTCGTTTTGCCTTCATCAATGCTGCACGATGTCGGCAAGCTTGGCATTAAAGAATCCATTTTAAACAAGCCAGGAAAGCTAACCACTCTGGAATACGAGATAGTGAAACGCCATGTGCAAATCGGCGTTGACGCGATATCACGCATGGAAGAGAATACAGGGAATCACGGCTTTTTCCGCCACGCAAAAAGATTTGCCGAATCCCACCATGAGAAGTGGGACGGTTCAGGCTACCCAAAGGGCTTAAAAAGGCTGGAAATCCCGCTGGAAGGCCGCCTGTTGGCCATTGTGGACGCGTATGATTCGATAGTTTCAGACCGCCCGTACAAGTCCGCGCAAGATCATTCGGTTGCCGTCGATATAATCAGAAGCGAAAGCGGAAAACACTTTGATCCAAAGCTGGTCGATATTTTCTGCATGATAAGCGATCAGTTTAAGAACTGCGGCAAACCGATTTACGCATAGAAAAAGCCATTCCTGGCTTTTTCAGGAATCAAATAGCGAAGGTTCAGCGCCTATGTGTTTTGAGGCGTTTTTGGTTTTTGGGGATGATCCCAATGCCTGGGGGAGAGCTATATTGTTAGCAGCCGGCTTTTCCTTTTTTCGCGAGAGCATTATTTCCCCCGCCCTCTTCAATACTCTCTCCGGGATGCCTGCCAAAGCCGCTACATGGAGGCCGTAGGATTCCGATGCGGAACCTTCGCGGATTTTCCTTAAAAAGACAACTTTGCCGTTACGCTCATCAACATCCATGGAACGGTTTGCCATTGCAGGATGATCAATTCCCGCAAGTTCATGGTAGTGGGTGGCAAAAAGCGTCCGGCATTTAATGTTATTCAGGAGTTCTTCGCATACGGCCCAGGCTATCGAAAGGCCGTCTTCGGTGCCTGTCCCCCGCCCAACTTCGTCCATAATCACAAGGCTTTGATTTGTCGCGGTATGCAGGATGCAGGCGGTTTCGTTCATCTCAACAAGGAAAGTGGATTCCCCCCTTGCGAGGTTATCCTGGGAGCCAAAACGGCAGTAAATTCGATCCACAAGGCCTATCCGCCCTTCGGACGCGGGAATAAAGCTGCCGCATTGCGCCATTATTGTAATCAGCGCCGCCTGGCGGAGATAAGTCGACTTGCCCGCCATATTGGGGCCTGTTATCAAAGCAAAAGAAACACCCACCGACCCGTCAATGCCCGAAGCGTCCAGATAAAGATCGTTGGCGATGAATTCCCCCCTCGGCAAATGCGCTTCGACAATCGGGTGGCGGCCTTCGCTAATGACAGTACGGTTCCCGCTTTCCAGTATAGGGCGCACCCAGCCGCGAATTGTCGTCGCCCTTGCCGCCGACTGGGCTACATCGATCTCCGCGATTCTTTTCCCTGCTGCCGCCGATTCCCTGAGCAGCTGCTTGGTGCCGTCCCTGATTTCCAGAAAGATCTTTTTTTCAAGCTCGATAATTTTATCGGAAGCGCCGTTAATCTCCGACTCAAGGGCGGCAAGGCGCTCTGTAGAAAAACGCTCGCCTCCGGCAATGCCCTGCCTCCTGATAAACCGGGAAGGCACTTTGGAGAGGTTTACGTTCGTAACCTCTAAAAAGTAGCCAATAAACCTGTTGTACTTGATTTTAAGGCCGGAAATCCCCGTCTCCTTCCGCTCTTCTTCAAGGTAGTCTTCCAGGAGTTTCCTTCCTGAATCTTTCAGCTCCCTAAGCCGGTCAAGTTCGGCGTCGTAACCGGAACGGATCAAATTGCCTTCGCTTAGCAGAATCGAAGGGTCATCCGCGATTGACCTGTCGAGCAGTTCCTTCAGCGCTTCCAGCTTTTTAATCTCGTCCTCACTTAATTGTGCCTCAGGAGACTCAAAACAAAAAACTTCACTATATAGCTCTTTTTCGATTTGGCTAAAGTAAAGTAGGGCGTTCTTTAGAGCTAGCATGTCTTTGCCGTGGGCTTTGTCCATCGCGAGCCTTGAGCAAAGCCGTTGCAGATCAGGCGTCTTTGAAAGCAGATCGCGCAGGCGGTTAAGCTTTTCCTGGCTATGGTAAAGTTTTTCCGCCATGTCAAGGCGGCGGTTTATCAGATCGATGTTTCTTAACGGATGGAGTATCCTGCTCTTTAATAGCCGCCTTCCCATGGCCGTTTTGGTTTCATCCATCACTTCCAAAAGGGAAAAGCGGCTTTCGCCGTCCGTCAGGTTAGCGACAAGCTCCAGGTTCCTCTGCGTTGACTCATCCATGCCGACGAATTCACAGTCGCCGTAAATTTTTAAAAAGCGTACATGGGGGATAAGGCTCCTGGCGGTATCGCCCAAATAATCCAGAAGGGCGCCGGAAGAAACAATTTCCGGCGACGCCCGGCCAAGCCCAAAGCCCTTAAGGCTTTGCGCCCCAAATTGATCTTCCAGTTTTTCCCTGCTCCTTTCCGGATCGAAAAGCCAGTCCGCCCAGCGGTTTACCAGCCCTCCCCTTTCTTCCACCGCTTGCGCGAGAACAGGATTTTCGTTAAGCAGGGACTCCTGGACGATTATTTCCCTGGGCTTTATGCGCTGCAGCTCCTGCCTGAGCTTTTCCGCCGCTCCCCCTGCCGGGAAGGAAGTGGCGAAAAAATCACCGGTGGAAAGGTCTATGTATGAAAGGGAAAAATCGCCCCCCGCGGAAGCAAAGCAGGCAAGGTAATTGGAACTGCCCTTGTCAAGGAAATCCTCGTCTATGGTCGTTCCGGGGGTGATAACCTCCACTACTTTCCGGTCAATCAGCCCTTTGCCGGGTTCTGTTAATTGCTCGCAGACTGCGATTTTTTTCCCGGCTTTAAGAAGGCGGGAAATGTATGAACGGGAAGCGTGGTAAGGAATGCCGCACATCGGCTGGCCCTGGCGGCTTGTAAGGGTTAAATTAAGAAGCGAAGAGACTTCCAGGGCGTCTTCAAAAAACATTTCATAGAAATCCCCGAGCCTGAAAAAAAGAACCTCTCCCTGATGCTCCCGCTTTATCCGCCGGTATTGTTCCATCAGTGGGGTTAACTCAGAGGAAGCCGACATTACGCCCTTAACGCCTTGCTTTGTCCATCAGGTTTTTAATAATTTTATCGGTTAAATCGATAGTCTGGTTGTACCAAACTATTCCGTTATTTTCTTTAAGGTTTAAAACCATGCTGTACCCTTCGCTTTCGGCGACATAGCGAATTTCATCGTATACCTGTTCCAGAAAAGCGCCGGACTGGGTCAGGCTTTTTTTTATGCTGTCCAATTCAACGGTTTTTGTTCTGTAGTATTCCCTTAAAATATCTGACCTTCTTGTAACTTCCGCTTCATACCTCAACGACTGCTCAGTATTCCCCTGTGCCTGCGCGTTAACCTGGTTAACTTTCAGCGCATTGATCTCCGCGGTCATTCTGTCGATTTCCGCCTGCACTTTGGCGCTCCGCTCTTCAAAATCCCTTACCGCCCTTGATTCCGCCATAAATGCCGTATAAACCCTGGGAAGATCCACAACCGCGAAACGGGTTAGCTGCTGCGCCCCAACTGTCAGCCTTAGAAAAAAAACAGCTATGAAAAACAAAAGAAATTTTTTCATGATATTATCCTCCTGCTAATAAGTTGAAATCGCAAAAGAAACCAGAAAATCCCATCCTGAGCCTCCGATGCCGCCGCCAACCCAGTCTATGCTCCCGTCCCTTACCAGGAACTTTTTAACGACGCTGAACCTGAACGGAAATTGGGGGATGGAAAAACGGAATCCGCCGCCCAGACTAAAGCGCATGAAAAAAGTATTGGCGTCAGTCAGGCTTCCGTCATCATCAAAAAAATCTGTAAAGAGGGCCTGCGGTGTTTTTTTAACCCCTGCCGCGTCGAAAAAGAAATCCCACGCGACGATGCCCGGCGCCAAAGGTATGCGTATCTCAGCCCAATTTTCCCAGAGAGCGTAGCCTTTGCGCCGGTACTCGCTTATCCAGCCGCGGCCCGTGAACATACCGTCCACCGCGAGGGAATTCGCTTCTTCAATATAAGGCTTGTCATATTGAAACTGGGGGAAAATAAAAGACAAACCGGTATGCACGCCAAATACGGCTTTAAGGCTCCAATTATCCGTTACAGGCAGGTTAAGCAAAGTATGAAACCATTCAAATTTCGTGTCTGTTCTGATGTAATGCTCTTTCTCAAATGGCAAAATGCCGTAATACCCCAAACGCTGGATGGCATAATATCCGGACGAGGGATCGTAATAGATATCCCGGTTATCAAGAGAAAGGCTTCCCCATAAAGATAATGATGGCGACCAACTATTGTTTTCTTCCCTTAAAATAGGATCGAAGGGACGATAAAGATTGGCGTCGTATTTGTTGAGCACCATTCCGATCCTGAATCCTCCGCCCAGGCCCAGGTTTCCATAAGGTGTCAGCCAACGGTAACCGGTGCCGGCGCCCAAAGAGATTCTCCACTGATCGTAAGTCATCTGGTATTGGGCCGGCGGCGTTTTATACGCGTCTTCATATTCCTGATATGAACTAAATCCGTCCGGATAAGCGAAAGGCTCGTCCCCGTAAAAATAAGGCGCAAAATTCTGCATCGCGCCCTTCCTGTCCATGTGTTGAAGCGTAAGATCGAAATTTCCGGAAAGCGGAAGCCCGAATATCCACCTTTGCGTATACTGCAGCGATAAAGACTGGACATCCGGCGAAACATTAATTTCAGCGCCGGCGACATTGCCCGAGCCCATAAAATTCCTGTCATTCCACCTTCCCATCAGCGATGCCGGAAAGGCATCAGGATCCGAAGAACCGGAAAAACTTAAACCAAATTGCAAATCCGTGGTTAGCTGTTCTTCCACAGAAATAACAAGATCCATCAGCGCTTCGGCGCTGCCGGGAGGGGTATCCGGGGCAACATTGGAAAAATACTGCAGATTGTACAGGTTTCTGAGCCCGTCCATAACTTTGGCTTTTGAAAATATATCCCCGCTTTCAAGAGGTATTTCCCTGAGTATAACCGAGTCCCTGGTTTTTACATTGCCTTTGATAATTATATTTTCTATATGGGCCCTGCCGCGCTCAACAATAACAATATTAAAAGAAAGCTTTCCGCTATCCTCATCCTTTATTGAAACAGGCTCAATGCGGTTAAAAATATACCCGTTTTCGTAGTAAAGATCCGCAATCCTCATGAGGTCCGCCTGGATTCTCCCCGAGTTAACCGTTTCCCCCCGCTTTGAATTAACCAGCGCGGAAAGCTGGGCATCGGTAAAAATCTGGTTCCCTTCGAAAGTTATTCCCTCAAAAGTGTAGAGCCTGCCCTCATATAGCCGGAAAGTAATGGTCATTAAATTCTGGCCTTTGTCATTCTTGCGGATTTCCCGAACATCATCGATTACAACAGCGTCGATGTATCCGCGATCATGGTAATACTGGGCCAATGTCTGCTTGTCGGCCAGTAGTTTCGATTCCTGAAACGCGCCGTCAACGATGATACCTTTGGTTTTTAAGCTTAGCTGCCTCTGAAGGGTTCTGGAAGGAAAGACAGAATTACCCTCAAACCGGAAGCTTTCTATAACAATTTTTTCGCCTTCATCAATATTAAAAACAACGGTAATATTGGATTTGCCTGAGTTTTGGACATCAGTTTTGACCTTGGCGTCAGGAAAGCCCTTTTCAAGGTATTTGTTTATTATTGCCTGCTCGTCAATCCTGATTTTAAACTGGGTGAAAACATCATTAACTTTTATGGAAACCACGTCCAGCAAATCGTTGCGCCTGATGTTGTTGTTGCCGGTAAAAGTGATTCTGGATACAGTGGGCCTTTCAACCACGTTGAAACGCAAAATAACTTCATTTCCCGCGGAATCCGCCCTGACTGCGACAGGGGTGATATTTTCAAAATATTCCAGCGCGTACAGGCGGCCCAGAATATCCCAGTAAATATCGTCGCTGAAAGGCCTGTTTATATATTGTTCCGTTATTCCTTCAAGCTCCATAGAACTGACATGAAGCAATCCGTCGAAAGTGATTCTCCTTATTGGCTTTCCCTGATACCATTCCTCCGATTGTTGGGAAAATGCGGAAAAAGCAACCAGCAATATAAGGATAATCGACAAAATAAAACGCATTAAGGCTCCTCGCACTCAGAATACAACAAAAAAACTATCGCAAAAAAATGAAAAAAAAGAAAGCCCTGTCCCAGGATTAAAACCACGGATCATCAGAATGACCTGCGCCAAACAAGGGAAAAGGAAATATCGTCTATAAAAAGGTTTTCCGGGTGCAGGAGAGACATATTAAACTGGATGTCAAACAGCGGATTGCGCAATTCAAAGCCCAATTCAGGTTCCAAAACCAAACCTCCCCAATTAATCTTATTTTCATCGTACTTGAAAGAAAGCAAGGCTTCTCCAAACAGATCCGTCCCAATGAATTTACCTATAAAAACAGTAGTATTGTCAAAATAGTTACCAAGCCTGTAAGGCTTGTCCGATGTATTGCCGGTTATTTGGCTTCCCGCCGCTCCCGCCGCCTGGACAACCACATTTTGCAGAAGCTGGGTACGCATTGACAGCATATCCAGGCCCATGAAATCCCGTACCTGCCTCTGGAGCCGGTTGATAACCGTAAACTGGGCAAGGCTGTCCATCGCGACCGAAGCTGCCAAATTCCACTGCTCTCCCTGGGGGGCCTGGCCCAAAAGGGAGTAAATTTCCAGTTGTGAAAGGGGCGGTGTCGATACAAATCTTGGCGAAAATGATCTCAAAGGCGCCTCATCGATAATCATTGAGATTGTAACCGGGCCTATTTCGGACTGATCCCGAATCTCGGCCCTTGCCGATATTTTTGGATCAAAATCTACTTCATTTTCCCTGAATAACAAAGTGCCTTCCCGGATATAGAAATTCCGCTCCAGATAGAAGATCTCCCCGCTCCTAAGCTTCACTTCCCCGTTCATCGTAAAACGTTTTGCCATTGAGTCGCTTGCGATATTTATTCCTGTTCCCATATCGGCATTGGCCTGTATTATCGGTAAATCCATACTGGGCCAGAAGAATTCAACCCGCCGCCCTGCTCTGATATTAAGATTGGCAATTATGGGAACAGTACTGTCATCCAAATCGAAGGCGCTGCGTCCTTCCATAGCCGCCAACTCGCCGATATCGAAGCTTATTTCCGTGTCATGAGCAGTCAAATTCCCTTCAATGGAGAGGATCATGTCTTCCATTGACAAGACAATCTTTCCCGAAGCCAGGCCGCTAGCAAGCACCCCGGAAATATCGAATTTATAGGGTATCGGGGTTTCCGGCGCCACCTGGATATCTATACTGAAAATATTCGGTATCCACTGATCAAACCTGAACCAGCCGGAAGCTTTCCCGCCTCCCTTTCCGACAATGGCATCCACAGGGCCGAAGGTTATTTCGTTTCCGCTAAACGTAAAGTTCGTTGGAACGGGCCTGATTGGCTCCGGAAGGTATTCAGGGACAACGATCCTAATGCTAGTCCCGCGCGCGGTCCCGTAAAATTCGGGATCATCAAGGGTGCCCGCGACCCTGACAGAAGCTGTAACTATGCCTCCCGAAAATTGCACCGCGTCAATCGAAGGAAAAAACCGCCAAAGAGAAGTCAAGTCCGCATAAAGATCCGAGCTCTGGGCATCTATGTTGTCTTTGCCGATAAAGCCTGTAAAGGTCCCCCTTACCGGCGACGGCTGGGAAAGGGCGGCGTAAAAAACCCCTCCTCCGCTTTCAGGATTAAACCGGAAACGCAGCATATCTTTTGGCCCGCCGCTCAGGCTCATTGACAAACCGGCTTCTTCCTTGCGGCAATCAAAAGAAAACGTAAAAGGCTTATCCGCAATAATATCGCTGTAATTAGCTGAATCCACCGTGAGCAGCGCGTTCAGGAATTTGAAATTCCTGAACAAACCCACCCAGGTTTCGGTGGAATTGAAACCGGCGCTTCCGCGTAAAAAAATATCCAAAGGCTGATCCGATATCATTCCCCATATCTCCGCTTCAGTTTCAGCCAAGGCTGCGGCCCGATCAATTTTTATATAGGGTATCCTTACTTCAAAGCCGGAATAGTTTACTCTAAGCTGACTGGCAAACAGCTCGTCATTGTTTACATTTATCCCGGCGGAAAGGCGAATAACATCGTCCTGCCGTTGCATGGCAAAGGACGGGAGCGCCATTTCCGCCTCAAAAGAAGCGGGCGATTCATACATAAGCCTTAAGCTCCCGTCGGCAACGGCGTTCATTGCGCTAAACCGATAAAACTGCATCGCCTGGCCGGACAGCTCCAGGGAAAGGCGCTTGTCCCTGTATTCCCCATCCAAAGCGTAATACTCACTGCGGCTACCGGAAGCGATTTCAGTTTTGAAACTGAAATTTTCGTATGCGGCATCCCAATTAAGGGAAACGTCACCTGACAGGGCGCCATGGCCGTCATCGAAAAACAGGTTGGGTATTTTGAGGCCCTTTTCGCCGGCTTCACCCGTAAACCTTACAAGCGCCGAGGACGACGAAGGAGTGGTAAGGCCCGAGATTTCAAACTTATCTATCCTTGTCCGCCAGTACTCCGGGGAATCATAAAAAATGGAAAATATAAAGCTCAGCGAAGCAAATTTATTTCCGGACGGTATCGGTATTAATTCCCCTCTGGCATATCCGGTGCGCACACCGAACTCATCGGCGACAATCATCGCCTGAATTCCGTATGAGCCCCTGACGCTTATGTTCTTCTGATCCTGGATCATCCCTTCAAAGGAATATGTCAGGTTTTGTGTATTGGCCACAAGTGAAAATGAAATGTCATCGGGATTGGAAAAATCCGCGCTACCGCTAAATTCGGCGGATACTCCATTCCAGGTAATACTGGCGGAGCTTAACTCCGTGCCTCTTTCTGTTCCTGAAAGGGAAACCACGGCAAAAATTTCCTGCAAACCGTTATATGAGGCAACAACGCTGGGCGCGTTGTAAAGTACATGGTCATAATCGGTTATAAAAAAGACCTCGGTGGTTACAGACAGATCATCCGCGACGAAATGAAACAATGAAGGTATGCTGGAAAGCGGAACAAAAGGCTCCGCAAAACTCAGTATGTCCCCCATGGCGAAAGAATTCAACCGGACGTTTGCCTGGATTTGCCGGGGGTCGTAATCCACTGAACCATCGACATACATTGTACTGCTGCCGGCATAGCCGTCATATATTGAATCCTTAACGCCAAAGGCGGAAAGGGCAAAAGTAATCCCGTCCTCTTCCTGATGAAGGGATAGATCCAGGGCGGACAGTTTCGCGTTGCCCGCGGTAAGGTTTTCACCGACAAGGTTAATATCCTGCCCGATTGTGGTAAAAAAAACTTTTCCGCTAACGCCCCGATCTCCGTGCAGCCGGAAATTTGAAAGTGTCAGAAGGCCGTAAGGGGCAAGCTGGCTAAAATCGCTGCTGGCAAATTCTATGCCTCCTTTGAATTCCAGCTTCCCGGAGGATGAATTAAAATCAAAGGTATCGATTATTACCTGCTTTATGTCTCCTGAAACCAGCACTTCCAAAGAAGCTTTTTCCAATAATTTGTTCCCGCTCCCGTTGCCGGATAAATTCATATTGAACTGAAAATTATCGGAATTATCTTTCTTTAAGCCCGCGCTGCCTGAAACCCTGAAGGCTAAAACCTCGTTATATTTTGTATAGGGCCCTCTAAAAGTAAAAAAATCGCTTAGGGCGGAGTTTTCAGCTTCCAGACGGCCTTCAAGGTTTTTGTTTCCAAGATCGTAAACCAATGAAAATGCCGCCGGTGACCTGTCATAGATCTTTCTGATTTCCAGCTGGCTTCCGGAAATGAAAAAGCCGAAGCTTACCGGCCTTAGCCTGATAAAATTGCTTGCGATTGACGATATTTCAACAGTAGCGGAGCCTTCTTCCAAATCGCCTGAATATTCCCCGTTGATACGCCCTGATATAACCGCTTCCAGCGGCGAAGATGAAACGTCGGCAGGAAGCGGAATGTTTTCCCCCAGAAGAGAGAGATCGGCATTCCAGCGCCCCTGAAAACTCACCCTGTTCCGCTTCACCGAGGCATCAAGCCTGACACCCCGCAGTCTCAAAATGCCGAATGAATCCGCGAAATCCGACTCGCCGTTCCAGATTCGGCATGAGAAATTTTCAGGAAGCAGCCTGTTAACACTAACGCTTTGCGGGGCCGGAGAGCTTCCCTGTCCGCTTAACGACGATAAACGCTCCCATAATTCCGCGTCTTTTACAAAATCAAGGCTAAGGACGGGCCTGTCTATCCTGATTGAGTTAAAGGCGTCGATTTTTACGCCGCGAATTATTTCGGCAAGGGAATATGAAAGCCTTAACCTGGCAATGCTCAGAAAAACGCTGTCATCTTCGCGGAGTATAAAGACATCCCGGATGTCCAACACCCCGAAAATGGAAGGGCTCAGGGAGCCGTACTTTATCTTTAACCCTAAAAACTCCCCGGCGCTCTCAATAAAGCTGTCCCTGGCCTTTCCCATTTCTTTCTCCAGGGTTAGCTGGACCGGGCGCAATATTAGCGCTGTACCCGCAACCAGCACCAGAAAAACGAGAATTCTTTTAAAAAATCCTCCGGAGGAAAAGCCCGGCCAGGCCCTTTTCTCCGCTTTTTCGTTATCAGGCAAAACCAAAATCCTTCGCTAATAACACGATTGTAAATGATATATATTAAGCTTACTCTACTTTTAATATAAAATCCGGCAAACAATGCCCCATTGTATATAACATTTGAACCGGCAAATGGTTCCATAGGCATATATTGGGCTCTTTAAAAAAAATGCCGATATTCAAAAGGTGAAATACACAAAAAAGCTTATCGCTATTCTCATTTTGTTGAGCCTCATCCCGGGGGGCGTTCTGAACGCCTACTTTGTAACCTACAAGGAACAGTATTACCGCCTCTTTCACCTTCATTATATACAGTACCCCGACGACACAATGGAGAATATCTATTGGCTTGAAAGAGCGGCCAAGGCCGATTTCTGCAATCCCCTTCATGCCCTGGCTTTAATAGAAAACGAAACCCAATGGGAAAAATACAGGTATCTTTTTATGATGCATATAAACATAAAACTTGCGGAGCAGCATCTTTTTCTGGGGAATAAATGGAACAAGCGCAACGCTTATTTCTACAACGCGCCCTGGAAAGAACAAAACCTGGAATCGCTTGAAACCGCGGAAACCTGCTTCCGTACCGCCTTATATTACTGGGAGGAGGCGCTTACGTGGGCGGAAAAGCACAAAGACAGGCGGTTCCGGTATATAAATTTAAAGGCGATCCAGTTTTGGGAAGACGAAGCTGCCCGTATTGAGGACAAAACCCTGAATTACGGCAAAACCATAAACAGGGAATTGGCCCTGCTTCAGTCGATAAGGGAAAAATTCCAGGCAATGGACGGGAATACTTATTGAATAAAACTAACCTTTATGCTAGGTTGTTCCTTAATCAAACAACCTGAACAAAAAATGGAGCGTGTTTCGGCCACCCATGCTGTTTGTCCGGGCCTTACGCCCTTTTTTATATAGTTATGAACAGGGAATTTTCCATTTGAAAGCCGTTAATAATCTTTTTCTGGCTCTTTTTTTGTTTTTGCCTATTGTTTTCCTTTCCGCCCAGGAAACCGGTAATGATATAAACGTAAAAACAGAAAAGCCGGATTCTGTTTACGTGATCCGCGAGATAGAATTTGACGTAACAGGCCGCTCCAGGCCGTTTGCCCTGATTTCCAGCGGCAAATTTAGAGAAGGAGAAAGAATAAAAGGCAAAGACAGCCTTGATAAATACCTGGCGCAAAAAAAGCAGCTTCTTATGAACCAGCAGGTTTTGGAGGAAGTTACAATTGAATGTATTTCAGGAGAAAGCGAAAGCGACGGCGCTATCCCTGTCAGGCTTTTGGTACATGTCAAGGACACATGGAATTTTATAGTCCTGCCATATCCGAAGTACGATTCCAACGAAGGCTTTAGCATAACCCTAAAAGCGAGGGATTATAACTTTTTGGGAACAATGAGCGCCCTCAGGGTTGATTTGGGCTATAAAAATGATAGCGGCGAACAGAGCGTCAATTTTTTATTGGATTCGGACATACCGTTTTACGCCTCGGGTCTGCACTGGGTTTTGAATTTTGATAATTATTTTAATTATGCTTTCAATGAGCCCCTATATTACCAAAACATAACCGGCCTTTCTTTGCTTTTGCCATGGCATGATACAATTGTAACAGCAGGCTTTAATCAGTATCTGACTGTTAATGAAGAAAACACCGCTCATGATATAGATGTTTTAGACATTGCCAACAGGTATTACGGCGTATATGCTTCAACCGAACTATATGTTTCCTGGAAACTGCCTTTAGGCATTGAAATAGGCAGCTTTGGGGAACTCGAATACACACCCGGGGTTTCAGGCAGGATCAATTATCCCTATGATTCCATGGATGACCCGCGTAAATTTTTAACTACTTTTAACCATTCCATAGGCTTTGGCAGAATAGACTGGATAGGCAATTACCGTAAAGGGCTTTCAGCTTCTATCGGCAACTTTTACAACTGGTATTTTGATCGTTCCGATGCCCCGTTAAGAATAGGCCTTAACGCCGAGGCGGTTTTTTACTGGACTTTTTCAAAATACACAGGTCTTTCTTCCAAATTGAATTACCGGCAATGGTGGCATTGGTCGGATAAACTTGGCGGCAATATTCCTTACTACAGCGCCGGGGATATGACCCGCGGGCTAATTAATGATGATATCAGGGTAGACCAAATATTGACTTTCAGCCTTGATTTGCCGATTCGTATTTTGCGTTTTTGGCCTTCAGAATGGTCAAACAACAAGAAACTTCATATTCTGGACTTTGAAATGCACCTTTCCCCATTTACCGATTTTGCCATTTTCAGCGGGCCTTATAACAGACTCAAAGACAAAAATAACCCCTACGCGGAAAAAACACAATTCAGCCTTGACGATATAATAAATACGGTTGGGATTGAAGTTTTTGTCTTTCCCGCTTTTTTTCGCAGTATGAAAATCCGCGCCAGCATTGGCTATAACCTGAATAGAATCAGGCAAGAAGGCGTATCATTAACCGGCGGTTTCTTCCCGGAATGGGATGAAATTTTTATCGGGCTTGATCACTCCTATTGAACACTATTATTGAATATGCTTAACGATTTCAAATCAATACCTATTAAGCTAAATCAGGTCCTTGATAAAAGACGGAAAATATACCTTATACTCCTGCTTTTTATAGTTATTATATTTTCGCTGGTTGAAACAGCGGGGGTTTCAGTTGTAATGCCTTTTATTTCTGTAGCTTCCAATCCGGAACTGATAAACTCAGGCTATTATAAAATATTTTATGATTTGCTGAAATTTGAATCGCCAAACAAATTTATTTTTACATTTGGCATAGTGATTATCATTTTCTATTTCTTTAGGTCTCTTTATTCAATATTCTATAATTATGTAATAAATAAATATTCTTTGGGCACTTACCGCTATTTTGCCGGGCAGTTATTCAGGATTTACCTTTCCCTTCCCTTCAAAACTTTTGTGCAAAAAAACCCGTCTGTTTTTTTGCAGATGATTATTGTGGAAGCGCTGAATTTAAGCAATCTGTTGCTGAGGGTTTTGTATATATTTTCTGAATCCTTTACTATTCTTCTTTTGTATTTTTTTATGGTATTGGTAAATTGGCAGATTACATTGGTTTTAACTTTCATACTTGTAATATTTATCTTCTTTGTTTTTATCACTTTGATACGCGCAAGCAAAAGACTCGGCGCAAAGCGCATGGAGGCAAGCTTAAGCTTAAGCAAAACAATTACCGAAACTTTTCGCTTGTTTAAATTTATTAAGCTAAAAGGAAATGAACACGAAATATTTGAGGTTTTCAACGATTCCACTTCAAAAGTGTCCCATGCGTCCATTATGACAAATATGTATGGCATTATCCCAAAAAGTATTTTGGAAAATCTCGGCTTTTCTTTACTGATTGCGGCGGTCTGCTACATATTATGGAGATACAATTCCGCGGCGATGGTTATTCCTGTAATTTCAATGTACGCGCTGGCGTTGTACCGAATACTTCCGGCAACCAATCGCATTCTTGAGCATATTAATGTAGTCGCTTTTTTTCAGCAATCGCTCAACAAAATACATGACGATCTGCGTTTGGAAACAGATTATGAAAACGCGGCGCCGCTTGCTTTTTCAAAATCCATAAAGGGAAAGGATCTGCGCTTCAGTTACATAGAAGGCAGCGATGTAATAAAAAATATATCCTTTGAGATTAAGAAAGGCGAAAAAATCGCGTTTACAGGAGAAAGCGGAAGCGGTAAAACTACTCTCGCCGATATAATTATCGGGATTTACAGAGCCAATCATGGCGGTTTATATGTGGATGATGTTTTGGTTGATAATGCCAATATACTTTCCTGGCGTAGTAAAATTGGATATATTCCGCAAAATATTTACCTTTTTGACGGCACGGTAGCCGAAAATGTTTCTTTTGGATCAAAGGCAGACGAAAAAAAAATAATTAACGCGCTTAAGACAGCGCGTATTTGGGAATTTCTTGAAAGGAAAGAAGGCCTTCTTACGCGTGTAGGAGAAGGCGGCATTCAGCTTTCAGGCGGTCAAAAACAGCGCATCGGTATAGCCAGGGCTCTATACAACGATCCTGAAGTCCTCGTTTTGGATGAAGCGACTTCATCCCTTGACGACTCTACAGAAGCCCAAATAATGGACGAAATATATGATTTAAGCGGTAATAAGACGCTAATTATTATTGCCCACAGGCTTAGTACCGTAGAGCGCTGTGACAGAAATATCAGAATAGAAGAGGGGGCTATATTTCCATAAAAAGGCTAAAAAGAAACATAAATATCACTCCCGCTGTATCCGATAATAAATATCTTGCCTTATCTTTTATTTTCCCGGTAGTTATCCTGGGAACAGTATTTGCTCTTAATGGAGTATACCCTTTCGGCAACAGGCAAATACTTAATCATGACTTTTTCCAACAGTATTATCCTTATATTAACGGCTTTAGATCCAAACTGAGAGATGGCACTGTATCGCCATGGTCATGGACTGCTGCTTTGGGCCACGATTATATGGCGTTTATAGCATATTATCTGGCAAGCCCGTTGAACCTGTTGACTGCAATTACGCCTTATGCCTGGCTGCGAGAAGTTCTAACATTTTTTCTGTTAATAAAAATCGGTTGTGCGGGTCTGTTTACCACTATGTTTTTGCGTTACCTGTACAAACAAAGCGGCCCGCCTGTTGGAAAAAAAGGGGTGTCATATCCGTTTGCCTTACCTGTTTGTTCATCACTTTACGCCTTGTGCGCTTTTACATTGGGATATTATCATAACATAATATGGTTTGACAGTTTTGCAATGTTTCCACTTGTCATGTTTGGGTTTTTGGCCTTGATGCGCGAAGGTAAATTCAAGCTATATATTATTTCACTGGCGTTAACAGTGCTAATGAATTTTTATATCGGTTATATGGTTTGTGTTTTTGTAGTTATAACATTCATAAGCTATTGTGTCGTACAAAAATCAAGCCTGTCGTATTTCATTCGTAAACTCTGCATGGTCGCCGCTTGCTCTATTCTCGCCGCTGGTTTGACCGCTATTCTACTTTTTCCGTCCTTATCTGCTCTTCAAAATAATTACAGCAATAGGGTTTCATCTCCTACTATGCCTCTTTATAATAGCTTTTTTGATATCCTTGGTAATTTTATTGCTTTTATGCCTCCAACAATTTATGAAGGCTTGCCTAACTTATACTCCGGCTTGATCAGTATTATGCTTATCGGTTTTTTTATGCAAACAAAAAAAATTGCTATTCGTGAAAAAATAATATTTCTTGGAATATTTATTTTTCTTCTTTTATGTACATACATTGACATACTTTATATTATTATGCACGGTTTCACTTCCCCCAATGGGTACCCTGCCCGTTTTTCCTTCCTGATTTCATTTGTTCTTGTGGTTATGGCATACCGAACATTCCTATTGACAGAAAATTTAGATAGAAATGGTCTGCTGGCTATTTGTATAAGCGCAATATTTTTCCTGCTATTCGCTGCATTAGGTCCTCAGGAAAAAAAATACATCATTGGTAGCGCCGTCTTATGCGCTTTCTATGTTTTATTATTTTATTATTCTATGATTTACAAATCCGCTAATATTCAAGCCATTATAAAGACGGTACTTTTCATCACTTTAATAGCCGAACTATCAATATCTACTTACATCGTTGTCAAGACCATCGGAACAACCGACAGAAATGAATACCTTTATGACTACGAAAGAATAAAGCCATTATTGAATATCCGAAAAAAGATCGGTGTTGATTTTTATAGAACGGAATTTGACTATAATAGCAATGCCAATAATCCATATTTATATTATTACAACGGGGTTACAATTGCTTCATCCGCTACTAACCTTAATATTATAAGATTTTTACAAGGATTAGGGCTAAATAGCAGACGTTATCAATTTAACTCTAGTTCTTTTTTTTACATAGAGACATCTCCTTTAACGAACGCTTTTATTAATATGCGTTACATGATCAGCCCTAATGGCAACGCTGTTGATAAGGATGTTTACTGGAAAATTATTGGCAAGAACGGTAATGCGTTACTTCTGGAAAATAATTACTATCTGCCATTGTGTTTTATGGTCAGTAACAAACTTGCCGATTATAAGCGGCATGAAGATCCTTTTCTGTCTCAAAACAATTTTTTCCGCCTTGCAACAGGGCTTGATGGCGATCTTTTTAAAACAGGTAAATTTGAAATCAGCGATTCGAATAAAAATAACGATATACGACAAGCTGTAAAATGGAATTATCAATTTCCGTTTACTGGTATGGTATACGCTTATTGTATGTTTACTAATCGGGTATCTCGTAATAAAGGCGAAATATTTTTTCTTGAAATAAACCTTAACAAAACAGGAATAAAGCCTTCTCAATTTCTTATAGGTGACAATACTCCATATATTTTTATCATAGGCAATGTAACACAAAATGAAAATATAACTTTTTCACTTGAAATTGACAATAAAGACAATATAGCGACTATGAATCTTGGGCTTTTGAACGACGAATTATTCAAGATAGGTTATGCTAAACTAGCCAGCCAGGTTTTACAATTGACAGAATTCTCAAATACAAAAGTGAAAGGAATAATAACTTCACTTGAAGACGGCCTCTTATACACCTCCATTCCCGCTGATAAAAACTGGAGTGCTTATGTAGACGGAGTAAAGCGCGAAATTGTTTTAATTGACAACGCTTTGATCGCAGTCAGTCTCAACAAAGGCTATCATGAAATAGAATTTAGGTATTTTAACAAAAGCTTTCTGGTTGGCAGTATCGTAAGCCTTTCTTCATTGGCGTTATTTATTGTATTGTTATTATTGGAAAAGCGTAAAACCATGAATAGTAAATCATGTCTATAAAAAATTATTTCATTGTTTTATTTATCATTTTAATTATCATGTCCTGTTCTTCAACCCCTATGCCTCATTCCGATCAAGTTAAAATTCCTGACGATTTTTTCGGGATAGTTCACGCCGGAGCTACCAAAACCTCTAAAGAATACAGGCTTCTTGACGAAATGGGTGTTAATTGGATACTCAGAACATTTTACTGGAATGACATTGAAAGAGAGAAAGGCGTTTTTGATTTTTCAGGCTATGATGAATATGTAGAAATTGCATTAAGAGAGAATAAAAAAATTATCGCAGTACTTGCCTATGAAACCTCATGGCTCCATTCGGATGGAAGGCATAAGAATCAAATTTTGCCCAATGAAATTCCTCTGTTCCTTAACTATGTCGAAAAAACTGTCAGTCATTATATGGGGAAAATTGACGCGTGGGAAATCTGGAATGAACCAAATGTTATTTTTTGGAGAGGCCCCCGCAGGGATTTTTTTGATTTGTCAAAGCAAACGGCAATTAAAATTCGTGAAACCGACAGTAACGCATATATTCTTGGCGGCGCGTTTTGGCGCGCTCCCCGCGGTTTTATAAAAGCAATGCACAAAGCGGGTTGCTTTGACAATCTTGATGCCGTTGCTTTCCATCCTTATGCCATCAATCCCGGTGGATCCATGAAAGTTTATGACAAGTTCCTGGATGTGCTTTCGGAAATAAATTACTCCGGTCCAATTTGGGTTACCGAGGCTGGATATCCAACCGCAGGGTGGTATCCTACAAAAGTCTCTCTTAAAGAGTTTCCTTCCTATGTCGTTAAAACTATTACAGGCGCAGCTTCAAGAGGACCAAAGGTTTTATTGTGGTATCAGTTATTTGACTTTTACAGTTTGGAAGAAACTCCTTTTTTTAAATTTGATTCAGAAAAATATTTCGGCCTTATCTATCCTGATTATCAAAAGAAAAACGCGGCTTTCGCTTTTGAACTCTGTGCAAAGTACCTGCCGGGTTCCAAATATACCAGCAATCTCCCGTTAAAAGAAAATGTACCTTCCAGCATTATTTGTTTTTGTTTTCTTGGCGGTATTTCCGGCAATAACGTGCTTATCATTTGGAATGATTCAGTCATAACTCAAAAGCTAAAGTTTCAATTGCAGGACACTGCTCTGCTTCATGATATATCCAATGGGAATACTGCTCTTATACAATCAGAATTGAAAGTTGGAAAAAAACCTCTTTTTATAACATGGAGCGGAAATTCCATTCCCAAGCTATTGATATGAATATTATTCTTGTTTCTCTTTACGGCGATGACAATTCAGGCGGCGTTGAGCGCGTTATTTATTATCTTAATGCCATCCTTCGTGAAAAATATTCAGTTTCAATACTAAAGCGCAAAGGAAAACCAGGCAAGTTTGACAAACTTATTTTCCCCCTGCTCTTCTCGCTGCGCCTGCTTTTCATAAAAGACGCTATTGTAATTTCAAATTCATGGCAGTCTTTTCTATATCCTGTTGATTTCAGCATACACCACGGAACATCGGCAGGGTATATGCAAAACGCCGGAATTAGTTCAAAAAAAACGGCCCTGCTTGCGTGGATGGAAAAAATCAGCGCCCGGCGCGCCAAAAAAGTTATCGCTGTAAGCGAAAACTGCAAAAGAGAACTACTGACCCTTTACGGCATTGCGCCTGAAAAAATCACTGTACTGAATAATTTTGTTGACGAACGCCTTTTTTTCCCGCAAGAAACGGAAAAAAGCGATAAAATCACGATTCTTTTTTCAGGCCGCCTTGAGGAGCGCAAGGGATTATCACGGCTGCTTGAACTCGCGCGGGCAATTGAATCATCAGATAGGTATGTGCTAAAAATCGCTTCCAATTCAAACGATAATTTCGAATTATTCGCGAATCTTAAAAATTCCATAATATCATCGCATTTAGGCATAAATTCCATGAGGGAATTCTATAATTCAGGCAACGTTTTATACTTTCCAACCAAATACGAGGGATTCCCAATGGCTACGCTGGAAGCGCTCTCTTGCGGCATTCCTGTTATCGGTACCGGCTTTGCAATCCCTGAAGAAATTCGCCGTTACAATTTTGTTCATCTCGATGAATCCACGGATATTAACAATATCCTTTCGCTGATTGAAGAGATGAAACAAAAATTTGGCGATATGCGGCCGGAAATTCACCGACAAATATCGAAAGATTTCGGGTGTGAACAGTACAGTCAAAAATTGTCCAGCCTTTTAGAAAAAAAATCATGCTGAATATTCTCTATACCATAATTATTTATCCTCTTGTCCAGATTATCGAAGTAATTTACAGGACAGGAGAAAAATTATTTGAAAATACAGGTTTGGCAATAATTTGCGTCAGTCTTGCCGTTACATTTCTTTGCCTTCCACTGTATGTCGTTGCCGAGAAATGGCAGCAATTAGAACGCAGAATCGCCCGAGCGCTAAAACCAAAAATAGATAAAATAAAGGCTGTTTTTTCAGGCGACGAGCGTTACATGATCATTTCAACCTATTACAGGCAGAATGATTATCACCCGCTTTACACACTGCGTGGTTCATTAGGCATCCTTATACAGGTTCCTTTTTTCATTGCCGCATATTCTTTTCTTTCTCATCTTGACGCCCTTAAAAACACTTCGTTCTTTTTTATTCGCAATCTTGGAGAGCCCGACGGACTTTTAACAGTTAATGGGATTGGTTTTAATATCCTGCCTTTATTAATGACTTTTATTAACTGCGTATCCGGAGCGATTTATTCAAAAAATCTTGAAACAAAAGACAAAGCGCAAATTTACGTTACAGCCACCGTTTTTCTTGTATTACTTTATAATTCTCCTTCCGGCCTTGTACTTTACTGGACAATGAACAATGTTTTTTCACTTGTAAAAAACATTTTTTATCTTTTTAAAAAGCCACTGCGTGTCCTATACATCATCATGTGCGCCTTCGCCCTTTTATTGGATGTTTTTATAATTTTCTTCCATCATGGAGACTTGTATAAAAGGACCATAATTATTGTTCTCTCTTTTGTCATTCCACTGCTGCCATTTATCATTAAATTTGTTAACCACCTGATTTGTTCAACTCTGCTTCCCGTAAGCAAAAATGAAGACTTACAGAATAAATTGTTTTTCCTTTCATTGGGTATTATCTGCCTTTTGACTGGTTGCGTAATTCCATCTTATGTTATCGCGTCTTCGCCTCAGGAATTTTCATATATTGAGTCTGTTTCTTCTCCCTTTGCCTTTTTGGGCAATACTTTCTTTCAGGCTCTTGGTTTCTCTGTTTTCTGGCCTGTATGCATTTATTTTCTTTTTGGTAAGAAAATAAAAACTCTTCTTACCATTATTGCCGTCTTTACAGGTTTGGATTCGCTTGTTAACGCGTTTTGTTTTTCGGGTAATTACGGCGAGCTTTCTTCAATGCTGACTTTTGTAAACGCAGGCGCAATGAAGCCTTCAACAGGCATTGCCCTTATTAATATTTTTATTATGCTTTTCATTTTCACATCCTTAATTTTTTTGATACATATTAAGAGATTAAAAATTATTTTTGCTTTTTTATTCACCATAATATTTGCTTTTGCTGGCGTTTCCGCCGCAAACTGCATTTCCATTGAGCGCGAATTCTCTCGTTATACGTCAATACGTAGCGCTACTGGCGAATCCGTCAGTACCGGTATATCACCAATTTTTCATTTATCTCCTTACGGAAAAAACGTAATTGTAATAATGCTTGACAGGGCAGTTAATTCTTTTGTGCCTGAAATTTTTTCTGAAAATCCCGAGTTATACGAACAATACTCAGGATTTAAATATTATCCCAATACGCTATCCTTTAATGGTTTCACGTTAATGGGTGCGCCGCCTTTTTTTGGCGGCTATGAATATGTCCCGCAAGCCATAAATAAACGCACAGAAGAACCTTTGGTTAAAAAACATAATGAATCTTTATTGTTGATGCCGGTAATATTCTCCGAAAATGATTTTGAAGTAACCATAACCGATCCTTCCTGGGCAAATTACAGCTGGATACCTGATGTCAGAATATTTGACGATTATCCCAAAATAAACGTGCGTAATACCATAAGAACATATACCGATATTTGGCTTTCACAAAATGTTTTTCCTGACCTGCAGCCAAAGACAAAAACACTGCAACGCAATTTTATCTGGTTTAGTTTTTTTAATTCGGCTCCTCTTGTATTGCGCGAAGTAATTTATAATAACGGGAATTGGTGGAGTACAAATGCGGCGATAATTGACTTCCGCCTGCTGCTTAATAATTACGCGGCGCTTGATTATCTTCCTCTGTTAACTGATACGCAGACTGTTAAAAAAAATACATTTACTCTTTTTGTAAATGAACTAACACATGAACCGGCTTTTTTACAGGCGCCAGATTACGTTCCTGTACCGAATGTTACCAACCGTGGAATGTCAAAGTACTCAGATATTGTAAACTATCCCGCAAACGCGGCGGCGCTCAAAAGGCTCGGTACCTGGTTTGAATATCTTAAGAAAAATTCTGTATACGACAATACCCGCGTCATTATTGCTTCCGATCATGGCGCTGACGTCAATTCCGGTTTATTCCCACAATCCTATAATGTTCCTTTTGCCCGTGAAATATATAACCCTCTTTTAATGTTTAAAGACTTTAATGACAGCTTCTCTCTTAAGACTGATAATTCCTTTATGACCAATGCCGATGTTCCTTCCCTTGCCTTTAAGGACATTATAGAAAATCCTGTAAACCCATTTACAGATAATCCTGTAAATGACACATCAAAAAAGGAAATCATGTATATTACAACCTCTGTCAAATGGATGCCTTATGAACATAACGCCAATACTTTTAAAATAGCATCCAATGAATGGTATACGGTTCATACCGATATTTTTAACGCGGATAACTGGCAGGAAGTTAAAAAATAAAGCAAATGAAAGTTTCAATCGTCATTCCAACCTATAACCGCAATGAAATTTTATGCAGAACCATTGACAATATTCTGACTTTTGAAAGTCAATACAACGAACTGATTATAATTGATCAGACTAAAGAGCATGATACCCAAACGCGGCTGTATCTTGACAAATTAATCTCAAATAATAAGATCAAATATAAATTTATTGATTACCCAAATTTACCCAATGCGAGAAATGCCGCAATTGAAACAGCTTTTGGGGATATTATTCTTTTTTTTGATGACGATATTGAGATAAATAAAGATACCATTCCGTCCCATGTTTCAGGATTCTCTGAACAGGACATTGGCTGCGTTACAGGAAAGGTAATTATTCAAAATACCAATCAAACAGGAAATAAAAGCCTTGAAAATATAGGGGCTGAAAAAAAAATAATAAAATCATTTTTATTTGTATTCTTAAGAAAGAAGGCGGCTTATGTAGGGCATTTGGGGGTTCTTGCAAATTTTAAAGGAAACAAAAAGCTGTTTTCCGATACCTGCATTGGCTGTAATATGTCTTTCAGAAAAGAAGTGTTCAAAAAATGCGGCATTTTCGATGTTAAATTTTCTAGTAATGCGATACGGGAAGATACGGATATGTCCGTCAGATTGCGTCGAAACGGATATAAAATATCCTATATTCCAAAAGCCGCCATTGTTCACTTTATGGATAATACGGGCGGAACCAGGGCCGCCGAAAATGAAGCGTACTGGTTTACTATTTTTAAAAATCAATGTTATTTTTACCTCAAAAATTTTAAGTATTCACAAATAAATATAACGATAATTCAAATTTTTGATATCTTGCGGTGCAGGCGACAGGGATTAAAAGCTATGCATATTTTCAGGCAGGCTTACAGGACCGCTTATGCTGAAGCAAGGGGTAATTAATTAAGGAGTAATTATGCAGGCGATTATTCTCGCGGCGGGAATGGGCAACAGGCTCGGTAAATACACAAAGAACAACACTAAATGTATGCTTCCCATAAACGGCAAAACGCTTGCCGAACGCGCTCTTGACGCATTGAATGATGCGGGAATTCGTAAGTGTATCATTGTAGTTGGATACAAAAAAGAAAATGTTATTGCTTTTTTGGGGAATCATTATAAAAATGTAGAGATCATTTACGTATCTAACGATATTTATGATAAAACCAACAATATTTATTCGCTGTATTTAGCTAAAGATTATTTATTACAGGACGACACGCTTCTTTTGGAAAGCGATCTTATATTTGAAAACCGTCTTATTTCCGATATGCTTGCGTACAATGAACCAACAATTGCCGCGGTTGCACGATTTGAATCATGGATGGACGGGACAGTTGTACAGATTACTGAAAACAAGGAAATCGCGGCGTTTATTCCCAAAAAATTATTCACTTTTTTCGAAAAAGATTCATATTACAAGACTGTCAATATATATAAATTCTCTCGTACTTTTTCTCAAAATACCTATATCCCCTTTCTTGAGGCTTATTCACGCACAATGGGAGACAATGAATATTACGAACAGGTTTTGCGTGTCATCGCGACGCTTGATAAATGCGAATTAAAGGCTTTTGTTTTAAATGGTCAAAAATGGTACGAAATAGATGACGCTCAGGATAAAAACATCGCTGAAATTATTTTTTGCGATTCTCCCAAAGAAAAACTAAAGCGAATTCAAAAAGCTTATGGCGGTTACTGGCGTTACCCCTCCATGCTGGATTTTTGTTATTTGGTAAACCCGTACTTTCCTTCACCGCAAATGGCAGCCGAATTCAAGGCTTATTTTTCCGATCTTCTTTCTTCTTACCCGTCAGGTCAAAATACGCAAAATTTACTTGGAGCCAAACTATTTAATGTGGAAGAAACGCAAATACTTATAGGCAATGGGGCGGCAGAATTAATTCGCGCTCTCGCGGCGGTTATCAACGGAAAAATAGGAATAATCTATCCTACTTTTAATGAATACGCCGAAAGTTTTTTGGCAGCCAATTCTGATAGACATTCCAAAAACGAAATTGTTCAATTTATCCCTGACGATTTCTCATACTCAGCGGCCGATTTAAAAACTCTGGCAAAAAACAGCGATTCTGTTATCCTTATCAATCCCGATAACCCATCCGGCAATATCATTTCACGCGACGATGTAATTGAATTTGCCGCGCTGCTTAAGCAACAGGGAAAAAAATTGATACTCGACGAGTCATTTATTGATTTTGCCGATGCCGAAAAAAAAACTTCTTTACTGAACCAGGACATTTTAAATGAATTCCCAAATGTCATAATAATAAAATCATTAAGCAAAAGTTACGGTATTCCCGGAATCAGGCTGGGTGCGCTTGCCTCCGGCGATGAAGAATTAATCAAACAAATCAGAAAAAACCTTTCAATATGGAATATAAACTCGTTTGGCGAATATTTTTTACAGATCATTGGCAAATATCAAAAAGAGTATCGCGTATCCTGCGAAAAAATAGCGTTAGAGCGTACGCGTTTTAAGGCGTTACTTGATGAAATTAAGCCTTTGCTTGTTTACCCTTCGCAGGCAAATTATTTCCTTTGCAAATTGAACGGAATTTCCGCTCCTGAATTGACCGAGCGCCTGCTCGATAAACATGAAATCTTTATCAAAGACCTTACCGGAAAAGCAGGAATACCCGATG
>Ga0268262_10001732_pt1 | contig 26355 bp, 26 predicted proteins | sample TergutNc150P3_FD_190354 | JGI IMG/M metagenome (GOLD analysis project Ga0268262, IMG submission 190354) | Nasutitermes corniger P3 segment gut microbial community from laboratory colony in Florida, USA - Nc150 P3 (SPAdes) (version 2) | ecosystem: Host-associated > Arthropoda: Insects >... | reverse complement strand
AATACAGAACGAAGGCGGGGCTTAGCCAAAGGGCCTTGGCGGCCGTCGTCGGGATATCGCCTACCGTTCTCAGCCGCTACGAGGCGGACAAACTGGAACCCAATGTTTTGACGCTTATGAATATTGCGAAAGAGTTGAAAATAACGGTTGACACCCTGGTAGGTTTGGAACCGCGCCCCGATTTAATAGCCCAAAACGGCGACGAGGCCCTCTTACTGCGCCTTTTCCGGCAACTCAACGACATTGGCCGGGGCAGGGTGCTGGAATACTCCTCAGTGCTATCGGGGTCACCGCAGCACACCGATCCCGCCCCCAAAACCTGACACCGAACAGACTCTACTCGGTTGATTTTCTAATCAAAGTCAATATATTGTGTTTGCCGAGACGTTTATCCGCAAACAAACTCTACTCTATTGCCGCGCTGTAAAAAGTTTTGCGGCACATCTTCTTCTAATTTTATGACAGGAGCAATAGGATTTTCGCTAAAACATTGCGTTCTTTTGCTCAAGATGAATCGTTTTACGGTAAGCTTTTCGGCATTGTCAAAAAAGTTTACCGTAGTTGCGCCCATAAAATCAGTGGCAACCGACGTACAACAGATGAAAGTCCCCTCCGACATCTTTACGACCTCAGATATTCGGCACATTAGAGTTACCTTTCGTTTATATGTAGAACGTCTTTAACTTCACGTATAGATACACCCAACTTTTTTAACCTGCAAAGCCCGTCTTTTATTAAGTCCACGCGTTCCCGCCTACCCAACCCAGGCGCAAACCGCGCGGCCCTTATGCTCGCTTGCGCTTCTTCCAACAAACTATTTTCTTGCGAAAGGCCTTTCATGTTAGCCTCGCGATGCCCGACTATTTCGTGCGCTATTGCCCCACGCATCGAGATATTACTATTCGGCTCTTTCATTCTCTCATTCAAAGGCAATACGTCTGTACCGATTGACAGTATATCCCATCCATGCCAATATCCTGTTGGGTCATATTCTGTAAATCTAATCCTACTATCGGGCATTCCTAACGAAACAGCGTATTCTTTGGCCAAATTCATCTGTTCCGCCGTTAACGGCTTTTCGTTACGTAGCCCACCGGTATCCGCCATATTCAGGTTGCGCATATCATTAAATATACCTATTTCCGCGCCATAAATCAATTTTTTTAATTTTTTTTGGTTTTTGGCATACAAAATATGTATATTGTATGTATGGAGGAAAAGCTATATGACGAAACGTTCCGGTAAAAAAGCAGGCGTATCGGATAGCATTACAGACGCCCCCGATTTCAACGAAGAGGCTTTTGAGAAAGAGTATTTTCCTGAAAACTCTTTTGAGGAGGCTCGCGAACGAGGGATGCTTGAGGTGAGCGACGGCAAGGGGAATTGGCGTAAAGCGGAGCCGCCGACAAGGGTTACGCTGAACCTTTCGCCGGCAATCCGCAGACGCGCCGAATCTTTAGACGCTTATTTAAGCATGGGTTACCAAAACGTCCTTAAAACAGCCATGCTCTTGGGCATTAAAGAACTTGAAGAAAAGGCGGTTCCGACAAAATAGAATCCAATGACGGTACGCATTTTAGCAACGCTTGGAATGGTGATCATATAACCCAATTTTTCACCATTCTCATTTTGCTAACGACTCGCCGCAAAAAAAATATACAAAATATATTGACATTCACTACAAAAAAACACTATATTATTATAGCGAAGCCTCTTTTTTGAGGCGCATTGGGTTGAACATTAAAAATGGGGGTAGGGGGATTATGGAGGAAGAAAAGCTGACTTGGTCTGACATTATGCGGGGATTCGAGGAGTCCAAGAGGCGTAACGAGGAATTGGCCGCTCAGATGGCCGAAACTAAAGCGCTGATGAACGAGGTTTTTTCAAGAATGGACAAGAGGTCTGAGGAAAGCAAAGCCGAGATGGCCGCAATGAGAGCGGAAGTGGCCGGTATCGGCACGAGCAACGGGATGTTCGCGGAAGACGTCTATTTCAGATCGCTGTGGAGGCAAAAAGAGTTCGCCGGAGTCCATTTCGACGAGGTGAGCAACACTTTCGGCGGCATAAAGAAACTGCCCGACGGAAAACGCCTGCAAGACCAATTCGACATCGTCATGCTGAACGACGCCGCCGCCGCGATAATAGAATCCAAGTACAGGGCGCGAAAGGATGATGTGGAAACACTCGTCGAAAAAAAGTTGGTCAATTTCAAAATCATGTTCCCAGACTACAAAGACTTCAAAATCTACCTCGGCCTCGGCGCCCTCGCGTTTGAGGACGATGTCGTCGAAGAGGCGAAAAAATACGGGGTAGGGCTGCTCAAAAGGGTCGGGGATACAATAGAGGTCGCTAATAGTTGGGATGTGAAGGCGTACTGATGAAACCGGCCGGCCCCAGCGCCAAAATCAATTTTTTTTACGTGCCGCCCCCGCCAATAATGTATATTATTATAAAGCTCCAAACCGATTTATTAAAAAAGGACGATCTCAAATGACGGACGATTTAAACGCCGGACCAAAGGCAAACCGCGAGTTCAAAAACTCCGTCTTCACGCTCCTATTCAACGAAGAAGAAGCCATCCGCGATATCTCCGGAGCCGTCGGCGCAATGTTGGGTAAAGAAATCAACCCCGACACGCCTATAAAAAAGACTACTCTCCAAAACGCGCTATTAGGCGGCAAACTCAATGACCTGTCGTTTGTACTGGACGATAAACTCATTGTCTTAATCGAACACCAATCGACAATCAATAAAAATATGCCGTTACGTATGCTACACTACATCTGCGAAATATACAATCACCTGTACAACAAGAAAGATTTATACAAGAAAGAGAGGATACTTATCCCCAAACCTGTATTTATCGTTCTCTACAACGGTGAAGAAGATATAAAGGATTTTGAAGAATACTTGTTATCTGATTTATTCAAAGACTTCGACATATCAAAAGAGCCGCTGTTCTTGGAATTAAGAGTATTGGTATACAATATCAACAAAGGCCACTGCGTAGAAATAGTAAAGCAAAGCCCGCTGCTCTGTGATTACATTGCGTTTGTCGAAGAGATACGTGAAATCGGCAAAGAAGAGGGTATGAATCCCGAACTGGCGATGGAAAGGGCCATAGAAAACTGTATAAAAAAAGGTATATTAACAAAATTTCTGAACCGTCATAAAGAGGAGGTTATGAAAATGCTCGTCGCAGAATGGGATTACGATTTAGACCGGGAAGTCGCAAAAGATGAAGCCCGGGAAGAAGAACGGCACAAAAACATTAAAGACTTGTACCGGATAGGCGTCAGTATTGAGACCATTGTTAAAGCCTTTGGCCTACCGGAACAAGAGATCAAAAATATTTTGGGCTTGTAGTGGGTGGGCAAGGTTGGCCGATAGATCCGCCGACACATTATTGGTGGATTTTGGGGGAGATAGTGCGGTGCGGTGGTTAGGCGGGTGGGGTTGGGAGGGTTGTAGGGGCGGGTTTTAAGCACGCCCCTACATAAATGTGCGATGTTTGCCGCTTTGCGGTTGACATCGGCGGGATGTGGTTGCTACCAGTCATTAACGCAACGCACGGAATACCCGCCGCTCTTGTGGTATGTGTAGCGGGCGTCCTCGTCCACGTAGTCGTAACTGTAGTCCATGATCCGTATGTGGGCGAAGTTGAAGCTGTCATTCGACGTAGTAGCCGTCCACCAGTAGCCGTAGTCACCAGCACCGTAGAAACCGCCAGAGACAGAGCCGCGGTAGCCGCCCGGCAGGGCCGAAAATCCTAAAATATCCGTTCCATTACCATTTTGGTTCCAACCGAATTTCGATTTCAATACCTCACCAGCAACACTCTTACTGCCCGCACTCGTCACCAATTTACGCCAATCCGCTGTATCCGGCAACTTCCACCCCGCAGGGCATATCGTCATTGCGGTCTCCCAATCGTACAACCTGCCGTATGTATTACACATTGATTCATCGTCATCATAACACCAACTATTACCGATTTCAGGCTGATAATTAAGATTCTCAGCCATCCACGTCTGATTACCGATTTTCACAATCTTATATGTCTTATTGTCCCTACTGTCGCTAAATGTACCGATAAAATTGGCTGTCAGCGTTTTGTTTCCGTCCATCGTAATCGTCACGGCGGTGCTTGTAGACGTTGACGCCCCCGACCATCCGGTAAATACATAGCCATCCGCCGCCGTTGCCGTTACCGTAACGTTCGTCCCGGATGTATAGTTTGTCTGATTCGGGCTACGCGACACAGAACCGCCGCCCATCGGCGACACGCTTGTCGTGAGCGTATACATCGTCTGCTGTTGGAAATTCGCCGTAAGCGTCTTGTCCCCGTCCATCGTAACCGTCACGGCGGTGCTTGTAGACGTTGACGCCCCCGACCATCCGGTAAACGTGTACCCGGAAGACGGTGTCGCCGTTACCGTAACGTTCGTTCCAGATGTATAACTGCCACCGCTTGGGTTGACACTGACAGAACCGCCGCCCGTCGGCGACACGCTTGTCGTGAGCGTATAGTAGGTCGTTGTCGTCTGCTGTTCGAAATTCGCCGTAAGCGTCTTGTCCCCGTTCATCGTAATCGTTACGGAAGAGTTTGTTGACGTCGACGCCCCAGACCATCCGGTAAACGTGTACCCGGAAGACGGTGTCGCCGTTACCATAACGTTCATTCCCGATGCATAACTGACACTGTCTGGGTAGACACTGACAGAACCGCCGCCCGCCGGCGACACGCTTGTCGTGAGCGTATAGTAGGTCGTTGTCGTCTGCTGTTGGAAATTCGCCGTCAGCGTTTTGTTTCCGTTCATAATAATCCTCAAGGGATTGCTTGTAGATATTAACGTCGTGTCCGAGAACCAACCCACAAACTCATTGCCATAGCCGGGTGCCAGCCATGTCATTACTGTAACCGTATCACCATACTTATAGTTCATCTTGTCCGGCATACGCGACACAGTGGCTACGCCCGGTGGGGATACATTAATCGTGAGAGAACATAAACTATTGTTGTTCCCACCGTTATTATTATTACCTCCGGTATTGTTCCCACTATCACCCGGTTTCACATTTCCACTGTCACTCTTCCCCGCCGCCTCCTCATGCCCCGCCGACGCCAAAACCTCACCCAAGCTCTTATCCGAGCACCCTATCAACCACCCCGCCGCAACGACCGCAATTATTACAGCCGTCAATAATAACGTCCATCCTCTTCCATATTTCCGTTGTGTAAACATATTTAATCTCCTCAATTTAAAAGTCGAAAGATAAAAGTAATATCAGTATCAACAACAACCGCAAACGTTAAAACAGCACCCGTACCCCAAACACCTGCGAATAGTAGCTCGTGCCGTAGCTAAACCTGTAAAAACACCGGTACGCGCGATTCTTATCAAACGACAGCCCGGCGCCCGCAACGGCTCCGGCATTGAATATCGTGGCCCCTTCGGTGCCGAATTTGCGAAGAAGGTCTAACTGCGCGCCTGTTTCTAAAGAAAACACGCTCAGGTCGAACTGCATTAGCAGCGGGATGTTCAAGCCCGCGAACTTATACTCCGTGTCGTCATAGCCGTCGCCCCATCCGCCCCAAATATTGGTTTCCCAAACAAACGATATAGCATCTTCGGTAATCGGGCGCTTTTGGACGAATCCGGCTTGGAAGATTATCACGTCGCTCGAATAAACGTAGCCCAGCGTGAACCCGTTTTTAGCGTTCCGCGAGGGTTCCGCTTCATGTTTGCCGGCGCCGGCCGCGGGTTGTTCGGCGGTTGTTTCTTCGGCATGTTGTGTCGGAGTGGCGGGAGATGGGGTCGGGGGCGCGGGCGGTTGCGCCGGAGGCGGAGGCGCCTCTTCATTGTTATCGGCAACGACCGCGGTTTGCCCCTCCTCTGTTTCTTCGGCGTGTTGCGCCGGCGGCGCGGACGCCGCTTCATTATTATCGGCAACGGGCGCTGTTTGTTCCGTGTCTGTTCTTTCGGCATATCGCGCCGTCGCGGCGGCCGTCCCGCTATCTTCCGTTTCGGCGGCGGCCACGGGTTGCGGCGCTTGCGCGGCAATAGTGTCTCGGGCGGGTTGTTCCGATTTCGGATTCTCGCACCGCGTTTCTTCATATATACCTTTACGGAACTCAAAACATTCGTCGGGGCCTACGGTAGTGTTTACTACTTTATATGGTATGGAAAAATTTTTAGGATCGCCGAAATATATCGCGTGCCCGCCGTTGGGTTTTACGGTATACGGCGTCGCCGCCGCAACGATGCCCTTGCCAGGCCAGCCGCCGTCAATCACGACATTGCCGTTTTCAGGGTCGCTGTCATAACCGGTAATCGTTCCGCCGGTCTTAACAAAAGTTCCCGTCCCATAGACATAAACCCCGCCTCCGTTTGCAGCGGGATATACTATGTCGGCATTAGCAGGAGCTTTACCTCCGGTGGCAACCAAGAACGCGCCCCCGATTACCTTGTCTACGGAACGCGTCACACGCTGCAAAGTATATGAGTTGATAAGCGATTTCCCGGCGATGCATTTATTCCCGGAAATTATCCCCCCGTTCATATAAAACGCACCGCCGTTCACCAGCACGCCGCCCCCCCTAATGCCGTTATTGTTTGTATTGCCGATAATAGCGGATCCCTCGTTCATAACAAACGTCCCGCCGCCCACGTAAACCGCTCCGTCATTTGACGGCGCGGTACCTTCGCCGTTCTCCATCGGAGGCCCTTTGAGGGTAATATCGCCGTCCAAAATCAAGGTAACGCCGAACCCGACCTTAAAATGCGCCGGTGAAATCGTCCGTTTTCCCCCCGTGCTTTTGATGGTTATGGTAACGTTGGTAATGCCGCTGTTTTTTGGAAAAGTAAGGTTGCCGCCATCAGTTAACGCGCCATAATCGGAGTCCAACATGACCGCATATTCGCCGCCGGTTTCCGCGTGGCTCATTATCCAAAGCAATTGGTCGTTGAGGCCTGAAACAGCGTCCATGGAAGGCGCCGACCTTATGGCCTCAGAAATCTTGGGCCCCGCTGTTCCGGCGCATGAGGCGAGAAGCAACCCAAGCGCAACCGCCGCCGCCGAAAAGATGATACCTCTTTTTGACTTTAATTTTAACATCGCCCCTGTCTCTTTCTTTTATGGATGAAAAAACGTCTGTTAAACCGATTAATTTATCATCATTGTCAAAACAAAAAAATCATTGTCATAATCTAAATTATACAAACACTAGTTTACCCCAATCTCACGCCTAATTTAATCAAAAATTAATTAAAATTATAAAATAATTAATGCGTACTTAAAAAAGCAAGTTTTTTTTTAAACTCGTCAAAAGGCTCCGGCCATACAATTAGATTTAGTTGAAGAGGAGAGGCATGAATGAAATCATCTTTGGGCCAAAGAATCACGTATTATAGAAAAAAGGCGGGCCTTTCCCAAAAGGAGCTGGCTACGGCCATAGGGGTTTCGTCCCCTGTCCTAAGTTACTATGAAAACGACAAAAACGACCCTCCGACCTCAATTTTGGTAAAAATCGCGGAGGCCTTGGATGTTACAAGCGACAAATTACTGGGTTTGGAGCGCCCTAAGCCCGCGGCCTACCGGAATAGGCATGAATACGCGCTGCTCCGCGAGCTTCGTTGTTTGAACGGTTTGGGTCAGGACAGGGCGCTGGAGTATATATCGGGGTTAAAGGAACTGCCCAAGTACACCGAAAAAGAATAGGCTGTCATATCCCGCTTCACCGCATCATAACGCCGCCGCCCCTAATCACCCTCCAAAAGCCAATCGACGACGTTTCTAATTTTTATACCGTCCTCGTCGGGAAATTTCAGCGTGTCCATAGTCAAAATCGTTTTCTCGTAGTTGTCTTTTACGGAGGCGAGCGGGGCGAGTTCGCGCTTTTTTACGGTCTCGTCCAGTATCGAGAGGGCGACTTGGTAGTAGCGGCGTTCGTCGTTTTTTACGGCTAAGAAGTCGATTTCTTTGTCGTATTGTTTGCCGGCGAATACTTTGTATCCTCTGCGCAGCAACTCAAAATATACTACGGTTTCTATTGTTGATCCTATGTCGCCGGAGGCCTCGAAGACGACGCGGCGCAGGCCGGTGTCCACTATGTAATATTTGCATAACGTTTTCAGCAGTTCTTTTCCTTTTATGTCGTAGCGGTACGAGGGGTATACTATATACGCTTTTTCCAAGAAGTCAAGATATGACGAGATCGTTGTGGATTTTACCGCTTGGCCGTGTTGGGAAGAGTTTATATAGTTGGCGATGTTTGACGGCGAGACGAGGTTGCCGGTGTTTTGAGCGAGGAATTTTATCAGCCGCTCGAATATCTTTATGTCTTTTACCGCGTGGCGGGACAGAATGTCTTTTACTATGACGGTGTTGTAGATGCCGTTCAAAAAATTATATACAGTTTCGGCGTCTTCGGGCAGGGCGTGGATATCCGGGAATCCGCCGAAGCTCAGATACCGGTTGAATATCTCAGTTTTGGGCGTGTTTTGCGAAAATTTGCCGAAATCTATAAATTCTTTGAAAGAGAGCGGCAATAGGTGTATCTCCACGTACCGCCCCGACAGCAGGGTGGCTATTTCCGACGACAGCAGCCAGGCGTTGGAACCGGTTAAGCAGATGTCGGCGTTAGTCTCGGCGCGCAGGCTGTTGACGGCTTTCTCCCAGCCTTCGACCTGTTGCGGTTCGTCAAGGAAGATGTAATACTTTTCATCCTGAGCCATCTTTCCCTTGACGGTTTTGTATAGCGCCGCGTAATCGCGTACTTGGTCGTATTCCATTAGTTCAAAATTTATGTATACGATACTTTCCGGCGAAACGCCGTTTTCTAGCAGGTCGTTGACGCACAGCCGCATAAGCGACGATTTTCCGCACCGGCGTATTCCGGTGATAACCTTTATAAGGCCGGTATCGTGGAATTTTTTGACTTTTTCGACCCAAGCGTTCCTCGCGAACAGTTCGTTGGCCATTTGGCGCCTCACGTTACCTATATTTTGATTGAAAAACCGCCTTCGGTACCCCTTTCTAATGAAATATAATTAAAGTTTTACCCGTGGAGGGCGAAAAGTTTAAAAAAATTTGACTTTTCGCCCTGTAGGGGCATAAATCACGCTTCTCATCCTTGCCGTTTTGACGGTTTTGAGCCTATGCCGCAAAAAATGTGATATTATTTTTTTGCAAATACGTGACAATTTATTATATTTAATACTATTACGGCAGGGGACGGAAGTCCGTCCTAAGGGGTTTTTGTCCGTTTAAAACATAGTATACATATACTACATACCTGCATACTATGCGCACCACGGCAATACCGCGCACGTCGCGCCATAGAAGGGTGGGAGGAAGAGTATCATGAAAATATCGACAAAAGGCAGGTACGCCCTGCGTATGCTGCTGGATTTGGCGGAACACAAGAACGACGGGTTCATCTCGCTGAAAGAGATCGCCGAACGGCAGAGCATCTCGAAGCTGTACTTGGAGCAAATCGTCGCCCTGCTGCACACGTCCAACATCCTGCGGGCCAACCGGGGGAAAATGGGCGGCTATATGCTGGCTAAAGAGCCGTCAAGCTGTACCGTGGGGCAGATCCTGCGCATTACCGAGGGGAGCTTGGCGCCGGTGGTCTGCCTCGACAGCGACGTCAACGTGTGCGAAAGGATCGGGTACTGCAAGACGCTCCCCATGTGGACGGGGCTCAACAAAGTCATAACCGATTACCTAAACGGCGTTACGCTTCAGGACTTGCTGGAACAGCATCAGTATCAGGGGGCGGATCATTACGTTATTTAAAACCGGCTACTTGGAGCTTACCGTCATGCTCGGATTATAGAGCGACACCCTGTTCCTCCCGCCTTTTTTGGAGGCGTACAGCGCCTTGTCGGCGCAGTCTATGATCTCTTGCTGGGTCAGTCCGTAGGTGGGGTATGTCACGCAGCCTATGCTTATCGTGACGCGCAGCATATTCTTGCCGCTCTCTATAACCCTGGCTTCCACCGTTTGCCTTATGCGCTCGGCTATGGCCATTGCGCCTTGTTCGGCGGTTTCGGGGAGCACAACGGCGAACTCTTCGCCGCCGTAACGGGCGGGGAAGTCGGTAGCCCGCACGGCGCTCCTTATGCAGCCGGCGATCTCGCGCAGCACCAGGTCGCCGACGGGGTGGCCGTAGGTGTCGTTGAAGTTTTTGAAGTGGTCTATATCTGTGAGCAGCATGGACAGGGGGCGCCCGTGGCGCTTTGACCGCTCGAACTCGCGCGCCGTTATCTCTTGGAAGGTGCGGTGGTTGTTTAGGCCGGTCAGGCCGTCGGTCGTGGCTAATTTTTCCATCTTCATGTATAGCATAGACCTGGTGAGGGCCACGGAGGCGTTTTCCACCATTGTGTTCAGTATCTGCTCCACTTCGGGCTTGAAGAACTCCGGCGCGGCGCTCTCCGCGGAGAAGAGGCCGACGCACCTGCGCTCTTCGCCGCCGAAGACGGGGATTATGAGCAATGAGCGGAGGAGCGGGTTTTCCGGCTCTTCGGGGACGAATCGGTAGTTTCTCTTCGCTTTCATGTCGCCTATGTTTACCGGGCAGCCTTTGTTGAAGGCGTAGGCGTATATGCCGCCGGTGTTTGTAGAGAACTCCATCCCCTCGGCGAGTTCGCCGGCGGCGCCGCCGATATGCTGAAGTTTGATGGAATTCCTCTCGCGGTCGTGCAGGGCGATTACCAGCCGCGAGCAGGAGGGGGCGGCTTTGGGCACCATGTCGAGGATCGCCCGGAACACCTCCTCCGGCTTGAGCGCGATTGAGAGGTTGTGGCCGAGTTCGTACAGGGCGTTGAAGGTTTTGGCCGCGTGTTCTAAGGAGACGCGCATGCGGATATTCACAATGAGCGCGGCGGCGATGGTGGAAAAGCGCCGCATAAGCTCCTTGTCGTGCTCGGTGAAGGCGTTTTTGTTTGCGCTGTCCACCGCCAGAACGCCTATAAGCTCTTTGCTGCTCTCGGCGACGATCGGCGCGGCGAGCATGGAGCATACGCCCTCGTCTTTGGCGTAGTAAGGGAGCCCGCTGCCCTGATAGAGCGAGAGGTCGCCGCTCATGAACAGCATGTTGTCCTTGGCCGCCTTGCCTATTACGCCCGCGCCTATGGGGATTTGGGCGGTTTCCACTATCTGCACGCCGTTCTTGGCGTCGTAGCAGTTAAGCACCAGCGTGTTTTTGACCGGGTCGTAGATGAAGGCGCTCGCGGTGAGGCCTTTGAAGTTGTAGCGCATGAAGAAGAGCATGGACTTGAGCTGCACGTTCACGCCGTCGCCGCCTACATTCAGGATTGAGATGGTGTCGGCGGACGCCGCGACGGTGCCGTCCATCCGCAGGGTGCCGGAACCTAAGGGGACGGTGGCGCTCTCCGCGGCGGCGCTCTTCTTGGGGGGTTCCTTGTGCGCCGCGGGGCCGTGCTGCGGGCGCGTCATGGCGCCGGAGAGCGCGTTGTTGCGTACCTCCTCAAGCATCTCGTCGAAGTCACGCTCCTGAGCCTCGCCGCGCCTTTTTAGCACCCACCACGGGACGAGCCCGCCGGCAAACGACAGCGCCCAAAACCCGACCAGCTGAAGGTAAAAGGAGAACATTCCGCCCGGCGGTATGGGTTCCCGCTCTTCCATAATAACCTGCCCGGTATAGAAGACCGCCGAGAACAGAAACACCGCGCCCCATGTGAAATCCGGCCTGGTAAGCGCCGACAGCGCCACGGAGACGACAAGAAGCAACGGGTAGACGCCCTGCAACCCATCCCCGTTGGGGAAGAGCGTCCTGGAGAGCAGCACCATGGCGACCGGCCACAAGAAGATGTACGCGCCCGCCTTGCGGAGCGGGTGGCGCGACGTCAGCCAGACCACAACGCCCATCGCCCCCAGCGGAAACGCAAGCCCCGTGTACCCGAAAAGACCGTGCCCGTCGTCGCCGGCCCCGTTTATCACCCCGGAGGCGGCCACGGCGGCGATGCCGATTGCCAGTATATAATTAAGGATAGCGAGCATTATCTAATAATATAGAACCGACGCAAAAACCGTTAAAACCGTCGTACTCGGTATAAAATCTTCCGCTGACGTAAATAAATATACATTACGCCGCCGCGCCATAAATTATTTTAAATGATTATGGCAGACAAAACAAAAAATATCGGGCGCTTCAAGAGGCTGCTCTTCCGTATTATGGGGCCGGGGCTGTCGCAGTGGGTCATTCAGCAGCTGTTGCGCAAAAGAATAGACGGCAGCACGACCGCCCTGCCGGCCGACCTCAGCCGCTCGGCTGAGATACTCTTCATACTGCCGGCCGACAGGCTCGACATGATCTTCCAAATGGAGAACCTCTTCGCTATCGCCGGCAGGTACAAAGACTCCAACCTGACCTTTGTCTGCCCTACAGCCCACGCCTCGTTCGTGAGCACCCTCAAAAACGCCCGGCTGATAAAGTTCAACCCCGCGGAGTTTTCGCTCTACAGCGCGGAGTTCAACAGGCTCGTCGGGGAGCTGACCACCAGGTCTTTCGATATATGCGTAACGCTTGAGCGGCGCTACACGCTCGCCCACCTCTACTTAGTAGGGCTTTGCCGCGCCCACCTGCGCGTGGGCTGGGACTCCGGGAACTGCTACCCGTTCCTGAACATCCGCTTGGTGGCGTCTGACCGGGAGGACGTCTCGGAGTGGGAGCGCAACCTGGAGGCGGCGAAGATACTCGAGGCCGACGTGGAGTCGCGCCCGCGCTGGGCCCTCCAAAAGGCCGCGGCGGAGGAGGTGGCCCAGCTTTTGAGCGAAAACAAGCTTAAAAAGGATCCGGCGCTGATCTGCATAGACTTGGCCAGCTTAGAGAAAAACTGCGGCAAGGATTGGTGCGCCGAAATGATGAAAGCGCTCAAAGGCGCCTACGGATTAGGACGGTTCTGCGTGTTCGGCGGGATGGAGGACGACGCCCTCGCGTCCAAAGAGGCGCCTTTCCCGATCCTGCCGCCCATGTCCATCCCCAAAACCGCCGCCCTGATATCTTACACCGACGTTGTGATAGCGGGCTTCGGCCCCATGTTCGGCCTCTCCCAAATATCCTCAAAGAGCAAGATGGTGCCGGTGCTCTCAAAAAAACAACTCGCGAAATACTGCAAAAAGAACGAGAGGATAATGCCGGTGGTCTTTTCGGAAACCCCCGGGCAGGAGGATATTAAGACCATAATGAGGAATATCAAACAAATATTGACCGTCAGCGTTGAAACCGAGCGGACGGCAACCGCGGCAGCCGCGGCGCCCGCAGCGGCAACCGCGACCGCGGGGCAGCAGCGCCCGGGCGGGGGGTCGCGGGCTTGATTTTTTTCATCCCGCTTTCTTATCTTTAAGCCTGTAAACGTAGGCCATGACCTCCGCCACCGCCTCGAAAAACTCCACCGGTATGGGGCTCCCAACCTCCACCTTGTCGTACATCGCCCTCGCCAATTCCTTATTCTCAACCAACGGGACATCGTTCTCCGCCGCTATCTTTTTTATCCTCAGCGCCAGCAAATCCTTCCCCTTGGCCACAACAACCGGCGCGTCGCTCTTGTCCATGTCGTAGAGCATCGCTATCGCCAAGTGGGTCGGGTTCGTTACCACCACCGACGCCTGGGGCACTTGATCCATCATCTTGCGACGCGACATCTCCCTCTGCAACGCCCTGATTCGCGCCTTCACCTGCGGGTCTCCCTCCATCTGCTTGTGCTCCTCCTTGATCTCCTGGTGCGACATCTTGAGTTTCTTCTCGTGCTCGTAGCGCTGGTACCCGTAGTCGGCCAAAGCGATGATGAGCATGACGAGCGCGGTACGCAGAAATATGTCGTAGGCGGAGGCGAGCACGAACTGCCATATCATCATGACGGAGACGTCGGCGAGGGTGACCAATATCTCGTACTCATCCTTTATGGTGGCGTAGGCGATGTAGCCTATCAGAATAATCTTGAGAACGTTCTTGATGGTCTCCACTACGGTGCGCATTGAGAATATCCGCTTGATCCCGCTTAACGGGTTGAGTTTCTCAAGCTTCGGTATCATAGGCTCGAACGTGAAGAGCAGACCGATCTGCACGACGTTCGCAAGCACCCCCGCGCATAGGATTGCGCCGGCAAACGGCAGTATGATTTTCACTAGAAGCACTATGGCCCCTTGGGAGAGGTCTATAAGACGCTGCATGCTCATGTCGGCGTTTTCGCAGAGGGCGAAGTATTCGCGGATGTGGGCGTCAAGCTCGCGCATCATCCACGGGCCCACAAGACGCAACAAAAATATGGCGGCGAGAAGCACAAAGACGGAGTTCAGCTCCGTGCTCTTCGCCACCTGGCCCTTCTTTCGCGTGTCTTCCCGCTTCTTTTCAGAGGGGGCTTCTTCTTTTTCTTGCGATGAGTCTTCTGCCATATTAAAAATCCTATAATCCTAATCTAAGCATCTTCGATTCTCAGCATAAAATATATCGCGCGCGGCAAAGATAGGTCGTTTTTACTGGGGAAGCCCTGTTTTTTACCTTTTGGCGGTGCGCAAATACTATTTTATAACTATTATGGCGACAAACACCAAAAGAATCCTGCCCGTAGGCGTTCAAGACTTCCCGAATATCCGGGAGCGTGGCTTCGTCTACGTAGACAAGACCGTCCGCATCCACGAACTCCTTACCGGCTCCGGGCAGGCGTTCTTCCTCTCACGTCCGAGGCGCTTCGGGAAGTCGTTGCTCTGTTCGACGCTTGGGGCGGTTTTCGAGGGTCGGCGGGAGCTTTTCGGGGAGATCGCGGGGAGACCGGCGTTGGCCATCGACGGTCTCGACTGGGAGTGGAAGAAGCACCCGGTGATCCGGCTTGACCTTAGTCCGGGGAATTACTCGAAAGGGACGAAGGAATTGGACGAGGTGTTGCGCGTCGGGTTGGAGTCTGAGGCGCACAAATATGGAATATCGCTCGCGCACACGGATCATCCCGCCAGCCGGTTCAAGTATCTCATAGAACAGACGCACGAAAATGTTGGCGAAAAGACCGTCGTGATTATTGATGAGTACGACAGTCCGCTGACGGGTACCCTGACCAAGCGTGATCTCCATATTGAACTGCGGGAGGAGCTAAGAGGGTTCTACAGCGTCCTGAAATCTTGCGACACCCACCTGCGCTTCATATTCCTGACCGGCATCAGCAAGTTCTCCCAAGTAAGCGTCTTTTCCGCCCTTAACCAACTCTCCGACCTTACGCTTAACCCGCTCTACGCGGACATCTGCGGGTTTACGCAAGAGGAGATAGAGGCGGATTTCGAGCCGGAGATAGATAGCGTTTTGGAGAGCACCGGGCGCAGCCGCGAGGAATACTTGGACAAACTGCGCCAATTCTACAACGGCTACCGGTTTTCCAAGAAACCGCTCACCGTCTACAATCCGTTCGGTTTACTCAACCACTTTCATGAAGGCGGCGATTTCCGGCCGTATTGGTACAGAACCGGTACGCCGACTCTCCTGACCGATCTGATTAACGACCGGAACATCGACATCTTGAACCTGAACAACACGCAGATCGGGTACGAGGATTTCGATCGCTTTGAGATAGACAATATGGAAATAGAGCCGCTCTTGTACCAAACCGGCTATCTCACTATAACGGATTACGACGAAAGCCGCAGGCATTGTTTCACGCTCGACTATCCGAATCTGGAGGTGCGCAGCGCCTTTTCGACATCGCTTGCGGCGCACTGCATGAAGACCTCATTGAAAGAGTCGTCCGCGCTATGCGACAAGATGACGGTTGCGCTGACCGGCGGCGACGTAGACGCCGCGCTGGAAGCGGTAAAACTGTTTATGACCAAAATCCCATACGACTTGTTTCAAAAACGTGAGAATTTCTTCCAATCGGTGATATACGTGGTATTCTCAATGCTCGGCCTTGACTGCCGCACGGAGGAAAGATTCGCCACCGGGCGGATCGATATGGTCGTCGAGACGCGCGGCTTCGTTTACTGCTTCGAGTTCAAATTAGACGGTAGCGCGGAGGCCGCGCTTGCGCAGATCGACAGCAAAGGATACGCGATCCCGTGGACTGGTCGCGGAAAGAAGGTCTTCAAGGTCGGGGTGAACTTTGATTTCGAGAAGAAGAACATCGGGGAGTGGGTGTCTGTGCCTATTGAGTAGTTTGGGCGGAGATATTATGGGACCCTACCCGCTCATTATATACAGCAATTTCCAAATATCGCCGATGATTCCCTCCGCCATCTTTTTGAATAGTTCGGCCAGCATCGGCAGAACTATTATCATTGTCGCCATGCCTACAAATATTTTCAGCGGGAGGCCTACGAAAAAGATATTCATTTGCGGAACCGTGCGGGCTACTATGCCCATCGCGAGTTCTGATAACAGCAGCGTTACGAAGATCGGGGCGGAGAGTTTCAGGCCCAGCACAAAGACATCCGCAGTCATTCTTGTCAGGTGCTCCGTCATACTGTTGCCCGGGAATACCGCGCTGAACATGGGGACTATCTCAAAGCTCTTCTGCACGGTTATCAGCAAAAAGTAGTGGCCGTTTATAGCCAAAAATAATATTGTAAATAGTATAACCTGCAACTGCCCCAAGACTGTCGTCTGCTCCTCGGTGAACGGGTCGACGACCTCCACGAAGCCGAAGCCCATCTCGGTGTCCACCATGCGCCCCGCGAACTGCACCGCCGTAAAGAGAAATGAGGAGGCGAACCCAACGGCGAGGCCGACGAGCGCCTCCTTTATCACCAGCATAAAAAAGAGCGGCAGCGTAAACGCCCCGGGAAATGCCGGAAGGCCGGCGGCAAGCTGCACGGAAAATAGCACGGAGGTAAGCAATAGACCGAACGCCGCCTTGACCTGCACGGGAATGTAATTCGCGCCGAAAATAGGGAGCAGCGCCAGCATGGTTATAACGCGGACAAACATCAGCAGGTAGTACTGAATCTGGTCGAGCGTTACCATTAAGCCTTCCATATCAGCCCGCCTTTTTTAATCATCCTAAGCCTATTTTGCCTATCAAGCTAAACAGGTTAGCCGTATATTCCACCAGCATGGTCAGCATCCACGGCATTAATAACAGGAGCACCAACGATATTCCCAAGAATTTGGGAATAAAAGTAAGCGTCGCCTCGTGTATCTGCGTGGCGGCTTGGAATATGCCTATTATCACGCCCAAAGCCAAGCCGACCAACAGCATAGGCCCGGAAAGGTACAGCGTTATGATCAACGCTTGACGGCCGATATCCACCACCTCCAACGGTTCCATGAGTCTTCGCCCTGTTTTAATGTTTTAAATCCTATAATCCGCTATCTGAACGACTTTACCAATTCCTCAACAATCAAGTGCCACCCGTCGACCATTACAAACAATATTATCTTGAACGGCATGGATATCATGGCCGGCGGCAGCATCATCATTCCCATCGACAGCAGCACGCTGGCCACCACCATGTCTATCACTAAGAACGGGATGAACAGTATGAAGCCTATTATGAAACCCGCTTTCAACTCGCTGGTTATGAACGCGGGGATTACCACGTCAAGCGACAAGTCGTCCACCGTGCGCGGCGGCGGAGAGCGGCTTATCCGCACGAAAAGCGCCACGTCTTTTTCCGTCACCTGCCGTAGCATGAAATTGCGTATGGGTTTTACGGCGATGTCTATCGCCTCCTTGAACTTTATCTCCTGCGCCATGTACGGCTGCAACGCTTTTTGGTTGACCTCCGTCAGCACCGGCATCATCACAAAGAGCGTCATGAAGAGCGCCAGGCCGATCATCAGTTGATCGGGCGGCAGAGACTGCGTGCCTATGGCGCGGCGCAGGAACGAGAGGACTATGATTATGCGCACGAACGCCGTGGTCATTATCAGGATAGAGGGGGCCAGCGCAAGCACCGTTATGAGAAACAAGACCTGCAACGCGACGCTCACGTCGCCGGGGTTGCTGCCGTCGGCCACCGACAGCGTGACGCGCGGGACGGTCTGGGCGCATAGGTAAACGAAAAAGCCGATCACCAATATCGACATGGTGAACATGGCCGTCCATACCAACGAGAACCGGCCGCGCGCCGTAACCTTACCCGCCGATACGACGGCGCATTGTTTCGGGGATTGATCCTGTGACAACGGCTCTTGAGCGCATTCGATCTCTTTAGGCATCGTTACCTCTTCATTTTCCCCATAAAGTTGTTGAACGCGTCCTTGAAGCTCATCACCGTGGAACCGCCCTTTGAGGAGGCTATCAGCTCCACGGCCTTCTCCCCCTCTATCTTCTCCAGCAAAACGACGTTTTCCGGCGTGTGGCCCAAAAGGTACACGGTGTCGGCCACGCGGATCAGCACCGCGCCGCGGTTCTGCCCGAAGTAGATAGCCTCTATCGTGTCCATGTTGTTGCCGCCGCCCACCTTGGAGACGCCGGCCACCCCGATCCGCCGCGCCCCCCAAGCCGCCGCGAGTATGATGACGGTCACCACAACCAAATAGCCGATGATCCTAAGCAGAACAAGCGCGTAATTCTCCTTTTGACGCGGATAACCGGCGCGAGAGCCCAATCCGCCCTGAGAAAGCGAGCTGTCGTCGTCCTCGTCCGCCCCGCCGGTAGCGTTCTCGTAGACCTTGTCGATATCGAAAGTACCGATCCCGCCGCTGCCGCCGTCCTGGGCGTACGCGGCGCTTATCAGTATTAATAACATCGCGGCGACTTTAAAGTGTTTCATTTTAAGCTCTTGACCCTATCTTCCGCCGATACCAACGATACGATTCTTATGCCGAAATTCTCGTCAACGACAACCACTTCCCCCTTCGCCACAACCTTATTGTTGACTATCAAGTCCACCGGCTCTCCCGCCATCTTGTCGAGTTCCACAATAGACCCGGGCGCGAGCTCCAATATTCTCTTGATTGACAACTCCGACTTGCCTAATTCTATGTTTATGTCCAGCTCCACGTCTAAGAGCAGGTCTATATTCTCTTTGGGCCCGTCGTAGGTGCTCTTCCTCGGCGGAGGGGGAGGGGGGGCGAACTGCTGCATGCCGAACGAGCCGCCGCCTCCGCCGCCCTCGCTGATGTTCGACATCGACATGTTCGTCAGCGCGTCCATCTCGCTTTGGCTTATCCCTACGCTCAGGTCGGCCATGGCGGGAGAGGACTTAGAGACCTTTGTGGCGACTATATTGTCGCCGAAGGCGTTCGGTATCAGAACCGCTATATAGGAGTTGGCTAAACCGGCTACGGTGAATTTCGCGAGCCCCATGTCCGTAGAGGCCGCGTCGAAAGGGGGGCTTGCGAAGTTGAACTCGGAGACGGAGACGTTGCCGGCGGAGACGGACTCGCCCAGATCGCCGCCCAGCGCCGTGCTGTACGCGCCCATCACTTGGTTGAACAGCTCCGATATCGCGTCTTTAGACTCTTCCGTGTAGGGCGCCGACCCGTCGCCCATCATCATCAGATCCACCAGCACGCCGGCGACCTTCTTGTCCATGATAAGAAACATGTCGCCCTCTAAGCCCGATACTAAAGAGAGCTTCAGGGAAATGAGGCTCCCCGGCAGCTTCGCTTTGGCGACGTTGAAATCCGCCTTGGTGCACGACTCGGAGACGACGTCCACCGACCTTGCCGCGGCGGTCCCCAGCACAGAGGAGGCCTGCTTGCAGAAAAGCTCGAATATGGGGCCTATGGCCTTGTAGCGCTCATCCGACGCGCCGCCCTCCGCGCCGTCGCCCAATCCGTTCAGCAGACTGTCGATTTCGTCCTGGGATAGATAATCACTCACAACCAGGCACCTCCTTTTCAATAACGCTTGTGATCTTTACCGCTTTTTTTCGCCCTATCAGCCCCGGGCGGCCCGCAAGCTTCGTCTTGCCCCCTATCTGCACCAGCAGGTCGCTGTCGTGCCGCTTGTCCAAACATATCACGTCGCCGCGCTGCAACTGCAGCAAGTCCCTCATCGTCAGAGTCGTCTTCCCTATCACGGTGGAGAGGTAGATCGTCACGTCGCTAAGCTCGCGCTCCATAAGCTCGCGCGTCTCCGGCGTCGCCTGGCCTTGCAGCGACATCCAGTTCTCAACCGTCAGGTTGTTGATGACGCTCTCTAAAACCATGTACGGAAAGCACAAGCTCATAAGCCCGGAGGCGTTTTGCATGCGCACCTCCAAGCTTATCAGAATCACGGTCTCGCTGGGCGGCGCGATCTGCACGAACTGCGGGTTCGTCTCGTACGCCTCTATCTTTGAGGTGAACGAACCGATATGCTCCCACACCGTGCACAAATCCGAGAGGCCGCGCTGCACTATGCGGGTTATCACGTTCTGCTCGATCATGGTCAGCTCGCGGTTGCCCTCGAACGGGCGCCCCTGACCGCCGAACAGCCTGTCTATGATGTAAAACACCAGCGACGGGTTTATCTCCAAAATCGCCAAACCCTCCAGCGGCTCCATACGGAATACGTATATGCAGCTGGGGTTCGATATGGACATCACAAATTCCGAGTATGTCAACTGGTCGACGCTGACGAGCTGCGTTTCTATAAAAGTGCGCAAAAAGTTTGTGAGCGTCGTGGAGAATTGGCGGGCGTAGCCCTCGTGCAGGTTCTGCAGCGTGCGCATCTGATCTTTGGACACGCGGTCGGGCCTTTTAAAGTCGTAGAGCGACAACGGTATTTCGTCTTCAACGGGGGCGTCGGCTTTCACATCGTCGAACGATTGGTCGCCAAGATCCCCTGACGACACAGCGTTGAGCAGCGCATCGACCTCTTCCTGTGACAGTATGTCGCTCATTCTTACCGTTCCGTTAAAAAAAAGTCAATTAATAAAAATCAAATTCAACCGCCGAATGACACCCGAAAGGTCACTGAGCGAAGTCGAAGTGACCTGAAGCCAAAAAAGGCACTGTTTTTAATCCTATAATCCTTATAATCCTATAAATCCTAATTCAGACAGTGTTTTTAATTACTGCGTAATATAATTCGTAAACCTCACGCTCAGTATTTTGCCCAAAGCCTCCGGCAGCGACGCGTTTACCATGCGTTGCAAATCCTTGCATATTTTGTCGCGCTCCGACGGGTCGGTAATCTCTTGAAGCGAGAGGCTCGACATGTGTTTTATCATCATGTCCTTGTACATGGTGGGCGCCCTCTTCGTCAGCTCCGCCCCGAGCTTATCGTTCTTTTCTTCGTACTCGTATATGATCGCCGCTTTGAGAAAATGATCTTCCGTCCCCGCTATGTTCACGGTGATCTCTATAGGGTCGGTAAAGGCGCCCACTTTCGTAGCGCTCTCCAAAACCCGCTTCAGCGAATCCTCTTTCGCTTTCATGGCGACCTCCTCCTCGTTGGCCGGAGGTTTGGGCACAATGAGGTAAACGAGCGCGGTCTGTATGACCACGATGCCGACTATGATCCCCATGACGAGGATCATGTTGCTTCCCTTCTTCTTCTCCCCCTCCGCGCCGGGGGCGGGCGCCGCGTCTTTCTTCTTGTCGTCTGGCATAAATTTCTCCGTCTGTTTTATCAAAACACGGGCGAACACGCTCCGCCCCTACGTTAATACCGCTATTCCGAGTCGGGAATCGTGTAGCGCTGATCCGACCCCTTGGGCATCTCCCCGTCCTTCTTTTGGACGTAATCGACGTACAGCTCTATCCGCCTATTCGTCTTCCTATGCTCCGGCGAGTCGTTCGGCGCGACCGGCCTGTATTCGCCGTAACCTATCGCGCTCATGCGCTTCGGGTCAACGTCGCCCTGATTCGCCATATACTGCACCACGTTCAGCGCCCGCGCCGACGACAGCTCCCAGTTCGACGAGTACTTCGCCGTGTGTATCGGCACGTTGTCGGTGTGCCCCTCCACCCGTATCAGGCTCGTCGGCGCGGCGTTGATGACGTTGGATATGTCCTTCAGCACCCCATACAGCTTCGGGTTCACGTCGGCGCTCCCCGACTCGAAGCCTATCGGGTCGGCGATCTGTATCGCTATCCCCGTCTCCGTAACCTGCACCTTTATCGCGTCTTCCAGACCTTCCTCTTTTATCTTCTCCTTCACCTTGGTCGCCGCGTCCACGGCCATGCGCTTGTTCTGCGCGTCGCCCCCCATCCTCGGAATAAAGACGTCCTTCGTGATGAGCACCGACGGGAACGACTCCAAAACGCCGCTTAACGCGTTCTGGAACGAGCTCGCCGCGACCTTGAACTTGGTCGGGTCGATAGTGGACATGGCCAAGAGCATAACGAAGAAGCAGAGCAGCAGCGTACACATGTCGCCCCAAGTGTTCATGTACGCCGGCGCCCCCTTGGGGCCCTCCTTCGGCTTCTTCTGACGCGCCACCGCCGCCCCCTACTTCTTGTCTTTCAAGACAATCGCCCGCTGCGCCGGCTCTAAGAAGACGCTCAGCTTCTGCGCCACGATGCGCGGGTTGTCGCCGGACTGGAGCGCCATTATACCCTCAAGCATCAGCTCCTTCACCATAATCTCCTTGGCGGAATAGGCCTTCAGCTTCTCCGCGAAGGGTATACAAACGATGTTCGCCAGAATCGACCCGTAGAGCGTGGTGATAAGCGCCACCGCCATGTTCGGGCCGATAGAGGCCACGTCGCTCATGTTGCCCAACATCAGCACGAGCCCGACCAGCGTTCCTATCATACCGAACGAGGGCGCCGCCGCCCCCAGAAAGTCGAATATCTTCGCGCCGTCCTCGTGGCGGCTCTCCATGCGCCCTATCTCCGTTTCGAGAATCTCCCTGATGAGGTCCGGCTCCGTGCCGTCCACCGCCAGCCCGATCCCCTGCTTCATGAACTCGTCGGTGATCTCCAGCGCCCGCGACTCCAGCGCCAAAATACCCTCGCGGCGCGCCTGCTCCGCGAACTCTATGATCTGCGATATCACCGTCACCGGCGACTGACTCTTTACAAAGAGAACGTTCTTGGCGACAGACACCGTATTCATAAGACGGGCCGCCGGAAACGACGCGATCGTCGACGAAATGGAGCCGCCCACCGTGATGTAGACGGAGGGCATGTCGATGAACGCGTTCAACTGGTCGATGCCCATCCCGTACAGCACCAGCCCGAACGCCGCCACAAGGCCTACTATAGTAGCCAGATCCATTCAAAAATCTCCTGATTTCGATATGTCGCTTTTCTACGACGCCGCCGCCTCCGGACGCTTCTCCGCGCCCACGACCTGCAACGCCTGACCGCATAACTGCCTGTATTTTATAGTCTTACGCACTATATCCTCTATATTGTTGCCGACTATGTACTTTTTGCCGGTATTGAGCGTGATAACCGTGTCCGGCGTCGATTCGATGGTCTCGATATGGTCGGAGTTTAGGACGAACTGCTCGCCGTTCAGCTTCTGCAAAGCTATCATTTTACGCTCTTTTCCCCGGTTACGGGCCTTTATGGGCCTTTTTGGTACCAATATATCAACATAAATATATATAATGATATGTGATAAAGTCAAAAAAAAGTCAAATTATAAAAATCAAATTCAACTAAGGGGAGGGCTGCGCCCTCCCTCGCTACATAAAAAACGGGCTTCGCCCGTTTTTTATTCCGCTACCCACCCTGCGGGGACACCCCGCAACGCCCCGCCAGATACCCCCCCTCTTTCAATATCTCCCCCTCAACTAGGGGGAGATACTTCTTAAAACAAGCGCCGCTTCGCGTCGCAACGTCAAAACACTGTAAAAAAAATGCCGCAGGGCTTATGGAATCCTTTCCGGCCTGCGGCATTATTGTTTCAAAAAACGATTACTACCTCACCAACTGCACAAGCTCCTGCAACATCTGGTCGCTCGTGGTGATCACGCGGGCGCAAGCCTGGTAGCCGCGCTGCTGGGTGATCATGTTCGTGAACTCCGTCTCCAACTCGACGTTCGACATCTCTATCGCGCCGGGCTTGATCTTCGTCGTGGAACCCACGCCGGGCTGGTACATCGCCGCCTCGCCGGAGTTGTTCGATACGCCGAACATGCTGTCGCCCATCTTCATAAGACCCGCCGGGTTGTTGAACTCGGCCACGTAAATCTGGGCTATCGCCTTGCTGATACCGTTGGAGTAGAGGCCGGAAATCTCGCCGCTCTCGCCGATGGTGATCTCGGTCAGCTTGCCCATCGCGTAGCCGTCCTGGCCTTTGAACGCCGTGGTGCTCTCGGACTCAAACTGAGTGATGCCCAAGAAAGAGCCGGGAGCGCCGTAGTCTATCGCAATGTTCACCTCGCTGGCGCCGTTGCGGGGGTCGAACCGGAACTGGTTGGTGCCGTCGTCAAATGTGAAGGACGAGGGCGAACCGTCTAAGGCGAAGGTCATCTTTCCCCTGTTGCCGCCGAGGATAATCTCCTCGCCGCCGGCAAGGGTAAGCTCCCATAACCACTCGCCGGGAGTGCCGGTGTGGGTAAAGGTCATGATAACGTTATGCTGAGCGCCGGAATCGTCGTAGACGATGGTGGCGGTGGAACGCTCGCCGGTGTTGCGGGCGGCCTGGACCTCGTGGAACATCATGTTGGTGTTGAAACGGGTCGGGCTGTCCGGCTGGTTGGGATCGCCCTGCTTGCCCAATACTGAGATCCCTGTCAAAGCGAACGCCACCTCCTGTTGGCCGCGCAAGACGATGGATCCTGGGGGGATGCCGTCGCTTACGAGGTCGCTTGAGTTCTTTACTGCGACGGAAGGACGCTTGTGGATAGTACCGTCGTTTGAAGGCAAACCCAATGTGTCCTGCAGAAAATCAAGCAACTCTTGCATAGTCGTCTGAATCCTGACAGGAGGAGTCGCTGTATTCAAATAATCGTGGTAGGTAAAGACATAGTTTTTGTTCTTGCCGCCTACCTGGCCGTTTATGGTAATTTGGTCGCCGTTCGTGAAACCTAGCGGCCTGCCGACGGTGTCAAAGAGCGAGCCCAATACATCATTATAGGCATCCCGCAAAGCCAACTCATCAGCAGTGGGCGCGTTGGGATTAGCCGCGTCAAGTTTGGCGGAGGAAGCCGGAATTCTGATGGGCGGGGTTGTGGTGTTCACATAAGGATTACTAGGACCATAGACAGGCTGGTTGGGCGGAGTGGAGTTAGGATCGGTACGAGTTCTGTAATCTATTGTGGACGGAAACAAGAACGTGTTGGCGACATAGCCCTTGGAACCCGGGCGAGAGGATGAGACCTGCAACCCGTTGATTTTACTGGTGCCATTGTTGTCTACTTCAAGCTGACCGCTAGCGTTAAGGCTGACGGTTATAGTAGGCGCCGGCGTAGGAACTGCCGGGCCGGCCGCGCTAGGCATATAACCGTTTACGAAGGTATTCAACAAGTCCCTCTTCACGCCGGCATCAACCAGCGGGTCAGTCAATTGAGCGTATATGGGCGAACTCCTGTCTATCGCGTTCAAATACCCCTCAAGCTGATTAATAAAATCCTGCAACGTAGGAATCTGCTGTATCTGGTTTCCGTTCACGTCATTTACCGGTCCCCACACCGGCGGCGTCGCGGTATTATAACCGTAAAGCGGATACTTCTCCACCTTAAAACTAAACGCCGGTATACCGTTATCTCCGGTAGCGAACGTAAGCGTGTCGCCCTCCTTAATCCCAAGGGAGTTCCCGTAATCGTCATAGAGGTCGGTGAGCTTCCCGCGGCTAAACCCTTTCGCGCTGTCATACATATTGAGGTTGTTAAGCACGCCCGCACTCGCCAAGAACCTATTAGTATGCGTAACCGTCCCCAGCGCCGAAGAATCGCTATTCAAGTTACACCCAAACACCACATTCTCAGTAGCCTTAGCCGGAGATTTCTCCCCCCAAGGAATTCTGATGTCGCCGATCATCTCTTTACCCGTAAACGTCCCGTCCGGCTGCGCCATCTTCCCCTGCAACCTAAACCCGTTAGTCGGCGACGTAAGGCGTCCCTGATCGTCCAACTGCAACCCGCCGTTCCTGCTGTAGTACGTACCCGTACCGTTAGAGAACGCCAAGTAAGCGCGTCCTTCAAGCGCTATATCCGTGATCTGTCCGGTAGTCTGCATGTTACCTTGTCTCAGCATAGTGTCGATAGACCCGACCGCCACGCCAAGCCCGATCTGCAACGGGTTCCTGCCGCCCTGGTTCCCCGCCGGGCGCGAAGGCCCTTGCAGCATTTGAACCATTGATTCCTTAAACGTCGCTCTCCCCGCCTTAAACGCAACTGTGTTGACGTTGGAGATGTTGTTGGCCGTAACGTCCATACCGACTTGGTGTGTGCGAAGGCCGCTGATTCCTGAGTAAAGTGACCGTACCATAATACCTCTCCTTTGGTTTTGACGCCTCGGATCGGCAAGCATTGAACCGCTTCTTTCGTTCGGCGGTTCGGCGCATCCTC
>Ga0268262_10001731_pt1 | contig 26371 bp, 24 predicted proteins | sample TergutNc150P3_FD_190354 | JGI IMG/M metagenome (GOLD analysis project Ga0268262, IMG submission 190354) | Nasutitermes corniger P3 segment gut microbial community from laboratory colony in Florida, USA - Nc150 P3 (SPAdes) (version 2) | ecosystem: Host-associated > Arthropoda: Insects >... | reverse complement strand
GGGCAGCGGGGTTATGATCATCGCAAAACCGGTAGATAAATATATTCTGTGGTCCGCCCTGTCAATGGCAAAATCGGTTCAATACAGGCTAAAACGCGTACATACCGAAAACTCGCAGCTTAAACAAAAAATTGAGGACACCCACGTTATTGACCGCGCGAAATGCATATTAATCTCTTCCATGAGAATGAACGAAAATGAGGCGCACAAGTACATAGAAAAACAGGCTATGGATATGCGCTCGTCCCGAAGAATTATCGCTGAAAACATACTGAAAAAATACGAATATTAGCAAAAACGCCTTTCATTTGGTGTTTCGCGGCTTTTTTCTATATTTGTTTTCTGATTCTTTTGCCTTTCGTAACAACTCAATAGTACCTAAAACAACATCCTGGAAATGAGGGGGCAAATCATTGAATAATGATAAAATACGGACAGCCTTCTCGTCGGTCTTTTTCTTTATGAACATTTCACCATTACCATATCGCAGCCATTCTTCATTAACCCCAAATTGAGATATTATCAGTTTAATTAGTCTATCGTTAACTTCACGCAAATTGACTTCAACTCCAGCAATATAACCCCCTGATAATGAAAGAATATTGGAAAAATCTCTCTGGTTTAGTCCGACTTTTCCCCTTAATTCTTTTATTCGCCGGTTAATTGAATAATCCATAATCATTAGATTAGCCAATTTTAGGCTATTATGCAAGCAAACATTGCCTAATATTTGGACTATGTTTAAATTCATACAATTTTGATATTGACAGTACCTATTAAATAGGAATATAATGCCTATAATGTATGTATAAAAATACGTTCGTACCGTCTGAAAATGTAAAAAACTCAAAATTATTGGCTCTTTTCAGTGCATTGGAAGAAAGAGACAAAGATATTGTAATTTCAATGTCTGAATCTTTAGTAGAAAGATGCAAAAACAATTTGACGGAAACTATCACTGATTTTTCTACTGATAAAAAGACTACTTATGCTAGATAACATCCATGATCAAGCGCTGTTTCTAAGGGGTTTTCATTATGAAAAACACAAAAACAAATGTAGGGAGTTTTACAACAGTAAAACTCCAAGCTAAAATGCGGAGCATTTTGGCAATCATTCTTATTACGGTAATTGGGTTTGCGTTTACCGCTTGTTCTGGTTCAGGAACTGATAAGCCGCAAGTCTCGATACCCCAGCTTACCGGCACCGTAAGTATCAGCGGAACCGCCGAAGTAGGGCAAACTTTAACAGCAAACACTTCCAGTTTGGGCGGCAGTGGGACTATTTCCTATCAGTGGAAACGGGGAACCATAAATATTGATACTAACAGTAATACTTATGTATTAGTAGGCGCTGACGCAGGTTCAGCCATAACCGTAACCGTAAGACGCGTTGGTTATTCAGGCAGTGTTACCAGTGATCCGACAGCAATCGTTCCCTTTCCAGCCCTTACCGGGACGCTCACTATTACCGGAAACACTTGGGTAGGCCAATTATTAACAGCGAATACCGGTGGTTTGAATGGAAAAGGAGTATATTCCTATGTCTGGAAACGTGGGGACACAGCGGATACCGTAGATACAGTTATAACTGGTGTAAACCAGCAATCCTACACACTGACTCAAGCGGACGTGGGCAAGTACATAACAGTATCTGTAAACACCTCCAACAATCCCGGCAACATAACCAGCGCGGCGGTGGGTCCAACAACTGCAATGTCTCAGGAAATATCTGTTCCGGGACAAGATCTTGCTGCTAAACTGGAATGGCTTAAAACCAATGCGCAGAGCAACGCCGTTTATCTGGTTACTGTGGACAAAGATGAAAGTCTCCCCGGAGATAATAACACTAGTAATTTACTTTCTATTAATTCGTTTTCTTACTCTGGAAAAAGCAATATTATCATAAAACTTGAGGGGGATAGAAACAAACGGACCGTAAGACTCTCTTCCAGCGGCTCGCTGTTTACTATAGAAAGTGGTGTTACCTTGATACTGGACAATAATATTACACTTCAAGGTAAAAACTTTGGTTCTAATACCACCTCTCTGGTTTTTGTGAACTCGGGCGGCGTTTTAGAAATGAAATCCGGGGCACAAATTTCAGACAATTATTGCGATAAAACCACCGTCAAATACTCCTACGGTGGTGGAGTGTATGTGAATGGCGGAACCTTCACCATGAGTGGCGGTATAATTTCAAGCAATACCTCTTCTGCCCGTGACTCTTATAATGGTACCACCAGATCTTACGGTGGGGGCGTGTATGTGAAAAATGGAAACTTTACCATGAGCGGCGGTGAAATATCAGGTAATACTGCCCGCGCCGTTGGTAGTAGCGGAAGTAACTTTTCTTATGGCGGTGGGGTGTATGTGAGTGAAGGAACCTTTATTATGGATGGAGGGATCATCTCCGGTAATACCTCTGTATCTGATGTGGACTCAGGAGGCACTGTATATTCTTCTGGTGGGGGCGTGTATGTGGAAAATGGAAACTTTACCATGAGCGGCGGAAAAATATCTGACAATACCACTTCCAGCCGGACCCCTTCTTTTGGTTCCTCTTGGGGTGGTAAAGCCCAATCTTATGGCGGTGGGGTGTCTTTTATGAGTGATAGGACATTTATCATGAGTGGCGGAGAAATTTCCGGTAATACTTCTTCCGCCACTCGATCTGCTACATTTGACGACATTTATTCCTACGGTGGTGGGGTTTGTGTAAGTAGAGAAACAATTTTTAATAAGACCGGTGGAACAATCTATGGGTATACTGCTGACGATAGTAAGAGTAACAAAATTGCCATATACTATAGTCAATACGCTTCTGAATCGGTGTTAAATGACAAAGGTCGAGGCCATGCGGTGTATGTTGATTTCAATTGGCCCAACCCAGGAAAGCACAGGGAAAGCACAGCCGGGCCAGATGTTAATATGGATTCGTCTGTTGCGGGAGCGGCGGGAGGATGGGAAGAATGAGGATTACCCCGAGTTACGGGCAATAAATGCGTAGCGCCGCCTACGGGCGGCCTACGTTGTTTGAGAATGTAACAAAAAAGGAAAAATAACATGGCAGATAATGAAAACAGTGAAATAACATTAGAAGATCAGCTTCATCAGCAATTTGCGGAAAATGATAATAATCGAAGTAGTGTTTTTGTATCTTTTATTACTGGTATTATTGCATTATTTGGTTTTTATGGTTTTGTATTTGTTAATACAAATAAACCCAAATACTGGAATTTCGATATACAAGAATTTTTATTAATGTCATTTGTTACAATAGGTATATTATTTTTCTTAGCAATATTGGCATTATATCTGGGATATTCGCTTCGTAGAGATCATTTTATAGTTCATAATATAAGGAGAAAGCGATATGAAGAAAAGACAAAAGAAGAAACAGAAATAAAAATGCAAGAAGTATTTGGAAAAATATATTCTCCAGCTGGAAAGAAATGTTGTGATTTTTTACCTGATTTTTATAATTTGTTTTATTGGCTATTTTTTGCTTCAGAAATATTTATATTCATTACAACTATTTTAAAAATTAATGAAATTATAAATGCTGAAATTCCATTCTGTATCTGTAAAAATATGTTATTTATTTTCATTATTTTGCTATTTCATATTATTTTTATTTATTTAACGCTCAAATTCAGAAAATGTTATTATAAGAAATATAGAGAGTGTGCTAGAAACATGCCTGACACCCAAATCTAACCAACAGAATTAGGCAGCTTTCTCAGAATAACTCACCACCGCGATTTCGGCGGCAACGGAACGCAAAGGCAAGCGCTGCCCTGATGTGAATTCCCTGTAATTCCGGATAATCTGCTATTATCTCTCCCGCCCGTCTCTGATTGCGTCAAGAATATCACCCATGGCTGTAGGCCGCAAAACATGCATGCCACCCAAATATACCACAGTAAAGAAGTTTATAAAGAGATGTTCAATTCCCTTCCATACACATGCGCGATTTTTTCCAATGTTTTTACGGTTGGATTTGCCTTCCGGGGGTTTTCAAGACGCTGGTAAGCCTGGTAGGACAGACCAAGTTTTTGGGCAATATTAGTTTGGCTTTGCCCACCGCGGAGTTCCCTAAGCCTGAGGGATAGGGCGATATGGCTTGCTACAGGTATAGGGTATCCTTTCTTATAGGAAGGCGGGGGAATTTCGTTACCATGTGAAATTTCTGCTTCAAGGCATCCTTCAAGGGCTTCTTTTGCCATTGCGAGAGCTTCATCTTTTGTATAACCAAATGTTTGAATATTTGGCATATCCGGAAATTGAACAATTAACATGTCGCCTTCTTTTTCGATTTTACAATTATAAATCATAAAAAGCCCTCCTATTCTGTTATGCCAGCTTCTTTAAGTATGCGTTTTCCCAAGATGCCCAAGTCACCATTGCCATGAAATGGAACCGGTATCGGACGAAATCTTTCTTTAACGTAGATGTGATGAGACCCGTTAATTCTATCAAGTACCCAACCATGCGCTTCAAGTTTTTTCGCAACTTCTTTTGCTGTCATGTTAATAGTATACAGCATATATATTGTATAGTCAATAGATCAGCTACTTTCCCGCAACGCAGGTACTCTGGTGACCGACACCTTATGCAACCGATTTTTCAAAATTTATTACTGAAACTTCAGCACCTGTCGAGGACGCAAACCTATCAATCATTTTTTCAAGTTGAGAGGCAACTGTTCCGCTGTACGAGACCTCTCCGCATTGAGCGCATATGCGGGACGGTACATTTTTGATAACAACAATACAGCCGTCAATGTCGGCTGTAAAGGTAGAGAATCCATCCTGTAAATTACCTTTGCACATAAAGCAGATCATATCTTTCTCCAAGTATAATATAAAAGCTACATATGGGGTAGGTGCAAACAGGCTATGGATATGCGCTCGTCCCGAAGAATTATCGCTGAAAACATACTGAAAAAATACGAATATTAGCCAAATTCACTTTCATTTGAAACCAAAATATTGACAAAATGCCTTTTTCCTGAAAATTTATAGGAAAAGGGGTAATAGCCATGAAAAAATGGATACTACTGGCGATATTGGTTCCAGGGATTTATCTGTGCGCCTATGCCCAGGAAAAGAAAATGTCCGTTGGGCTGGGGGCGGAATGGAACATGGCTTCCCGTCATGACTTTGCCGGCGGGGCCGTTTTAAACTTCCTTTATAACGTACCGGGCTCCTCCTCGCTGGGTCTTTCTTTTACAGGCAGCATGAATTTCAACAATATTTATGTTCTTGAACCGGCTTTCCTTGTGCGCCACTACTTTTCACAGGAAAAACACTCAGGATTCTTTGTCCAGTTTGACATGGGGGCCTTTATCGCGCTTGAAGAAAAAGGCGTAACACCCATGGTTAAGAGCGGACTTGCCGCCGGATGCCGTATACCTTTGGGCTCGACATTTTATATTGAACCTTACGGCCGCGCGGGGTATCCGTTCGCCTTTGGCCTTGGCCTTATGGCCGGATTTTGTTTTTAGGGAGGCGGATAATGAAAAACAGAATTAAGCGAATCGCCCTCGCGCTAAGCGCGGGATTTATTTTTCTGACTTGCACAAACCCTTTCTTTCCGGGGACCGTTGAAAAAAAACCGAATAACAGAAATATCGGATTGAAAACTTACACCGTAACATTTCATGTGGGGCCTAATGTGGTATTTGCTGATGACGGTTCACCCGAGAACAGTATTGTTGTATTCCATTTATCCGAAGGCGCTAAAATTCCCAAACTGCCGGCTTTGAATCGGGATGGTTATGGTTTCGGCGGCTGGTATACAAACGAAGCTTGCACCCCTGGCAATGAATGGAATTTTGATAAGGCGATAACGAGCAGCATAGATTTATACGCCAGATGGGTACCGCCGCCTTTTATTAAAGTAAAATTCAATACTGATTTTGGCACGCCTCAGCCTGGCGATCAGAATCTTGCCAAAGGCATATTGGTTGTTGAGCCGCCGCCTGTAACGAAAGAAGGTTATGGTTTTGACGGATGGTATACTGAACAGGCCTTTACCCGCAGATGGAATTTTGCCGCCGATACTGTCGCGGAAGATATGACTCTATACGCCAGGTGGCACCAGATTGTCTACACGGTCAAGTTTGAGGCAAACGGAGGAAGTCCTTCCCCGGCTGATCAAAATATCGCCTCCGGCGCCAAGGCGGTTATGCCGCCGCCCATAATGAACAACTACCCTTCCAGTGGTTTTGTCGACTGGTATAAAGACGCGGCCTGTGCCGACGGCAATGAATGGAATTTTGCCAGCGATACTGTTAACGGTAATATCACACTATACGCCAAGTGGGATGTTCCAATTTACGATGTTGAATTTCAAACAGGATACGACTTATTCCCGCAAAAAGTACCCGCCAATGCAAAGTTAGTTTTGGATTGGCAGGACATATTTTTGAACTATCCAGGCAAAAGCTTTGGCGGCTGGTATAAATATCCTGGCTATCCCACCGGCGATGAATGGGATTTTGCCAACGATACCGTTATCGAGGATATTTCCTTAGTGGCCAGATTGGAAGCCTCAGTCTACATTGTCAGCTTTGAGGCAGACGGAGGAAGTCCCGCTCCATCTGATCAGCATATAACCAGCGGATGTAAGGCGGTTATACCTCCACCCATAGCCAAAACCGGTTACGGTTTTGCGGGCTGGTTCAAAGACGCGGCGTGTATCAATGAATGGAATTTTGCGAGCGACAATGTAAACGGCAATATTACCTTATACGCCAAGTGGGTTGAAAACAAACCCATGTACACCGTAACGTTCAATACGAACAGTTCCGTTGACGCTCCGGCGGCGCAAACTATTATTGAAGGCGGAAAAGTTACCGAGCCTCTGGTTACTGCCATAAGACAGTCAGGTTATTCTTTCCGGGGATGGTATACGGAAGACGGCGCCTTATGGAATTTCGCGACGGATACGGTATCAAGAAACATGACCCTGCACGTCGAATGGAGCATAGTTTACTATACGGTAGTATTCAACATGGGGATCATCCCGGCTTCGGGGAATCAGGACATCATTTACGGCGGCGGTGACCAAAATCCGGAGAACCAAATCATAGCTTACGGCGGAAAAATTATTGAACCGCTGGACATGACAAGAGACTCTATGGCGATTGTAAACGGGTATGGCTTTGACGGCTGGTATTTATGGGCGGATTCAAACGCTTCCGAAGGAAGCACCGTTCCTGAGGAGTGGATTTTTGAAAATTACACGGTAGGGCCGGACTATGTAACAGCAGGCACGACAAATATCAACCTGTATCCTCGCTGGATAAAAGATCAAAAATATCTTAATTATCCTTCAACAACCACCGCTTTAGGTTTATCCGCTTCTGTTAATAACGGAAACCTGGTTTGGGTAAGGAAAGGGAATTTTACAATGGGTAACCAGTCAGTCTCAGGTTCGCGTCCGGAACATAATGTAACATTGACTAAAGGCTTTTTCATGGGAATGTACCTCATTACACGGGAACAGTATATGAAGGTAATGGATTATGATCCCAATTCCAATAAGGACGTGCAAAATCTTCCGGCAAACAGGGTTACATGGTTAGACGCGATCATGTTCTGCAACAAACTTACCGACATGGAAAACAGCGCGAAAGGGCTCAACCTGCAAAAAGTTTATGATATTGATGAGAGCAGCATAGTGTTAGCCGACGGCAGCAAATGGCCCCCCATCTCGAACCAGACAATAATCAGCGCGAAGGTAACGGTTAATTGGGACGCCAACGGATACCGCCTGCCGACCGAGGCCGAATGGGAATACACGGCAAGGGGCGGGAAAGGCTCGCCCGGAAACTACGAATGGGCGGGAAGCAATACCGCGTCGGAAGTGGCATGGTACGGAGGCACTGGCGGAACCGTCACTGATCGCGTAACGCATCAAGTCGGGTTAAAAAAACCTAATATCCTGCGGACTTTTGACATGAGCGGAAACCTGTGCGAGTGGTGCTGGGATGAATTTGATTCGCATTATTATTCAACAAGTCCGGACAGCGATCCGAAAGGCCCGGGGTCGGACATTGTGGTTATCAATAACCCGGGTCAGGATACGTACCGCGTCCGCCGTGGAGGAAGCTGGAACCACGGGATAAATAACACGCGTACCTTTATCCGCGACTCCTTCCAGCCTACTGATACTAACATGACGAATTTCTGGACCATAGGCTTCCGTGTTGTCCGCGGCACGTTACAATAGCAGGCGGTAAATTAAAGAGGGTGATTATGAAAATAGCAATTAAATTAAGTGTTGCCGGTTTTTCGTTTCTTGCGGTTCTTTTTCTGGCGGCGGCGTTTTCTGTTTTTGCGCTGCCAGAAACGCCTGAATTTGGCGCGGATACATTGCAGGATTTGTTTTCACCCGATTTGGCCGGACAGGGAACTTTCGTCACCAGCAGGGGCAGCGCGCCGTTCAGCGCGATAAACCCGGCTCAGGCCGGCCAGACAGACAGGATGATCCTCAACGCCGGCGCGTTAGGCGTCACAAACCTGAACATCGCTTCAGAGCTCGGCGGGATATTCGACCTGGGCTTTCTGTATCCCACAAAATCCGCGACTTTCGGCGGAACCCTGCGGTATTACTATTTTGATCAATTCAAAACAGACTTTCCCCTCAAAAACGAGTTGGGCGGCAATTTTTCCGTAGCGAAGGAATTCTTCCCGCAATTCTCGCTGGGCGCTGGAATTAACTTTGGGGCGGGAGCCGAAAACTGGACTTTATCCGCCGATCTGGGATTGCTCCAAAACCTGGGCGATCTTGGATTTATAAAAAATTTCACATGGGCCCTGGTTCTGAGGAATATGGGCATGAGCTGGGCACCCACCTGGTTTACGCCCTGGCTCGGTTTTACATTTGACTTTCTCAGGATTGAGGGCAAAGGCGGAAAACCAAATCCCCTGGTGATGAATTTCGCCGCCGACGTCGGAGTCCCTTCCGTCATCGTTCCGGAAAATATCAATGTTATTGTCAAAACGGGAATCACGGTTACCGTTTTTGATAAACTTACCCTCTCGGTATTATGGCCCGGAGCCGCCGGCTACAATATGCTTGAGTCGAGAAAAGAAAACAAAGGCCATTTCCAGTGGTATCCGTCTGTCGGAATGGGTATAAACTTTTTGATTCCGTCCGGCGGCAAAAGACAGCTTGGCGAAAATCGCCTTGGAGAAAGACGCCCCTCTGACGGAGACATGACCTTTGACGCGGCGTTCAAACCACTGTATTACGACGTATACGCGACAGGCGCGGGAATAACCTGGTACGCCGGTTACACAGACGATCTGCCCCCGAACATCATTGTTGATTATCCTGAAATTCAATATATATCTCCCAACTATGACGGAAGATCAGACTATCTTATATTCCCAGTCAGAATAGTAGACGACCATTATGTGATGAGCTGGACCATGACAATAAAGGACGCGAACGGCAACATAGTCCGCACATACCAGAACAAGGATCGCCGCTTTGAGATGATGGACGTAAGGGACATTTACGGGCGCTACTATCTGGAGAAAAAAGCAATTGAGGTTCCCGCGACCATGCGCTGGGACGGGGTTTTCTCCACAGGCGAAATTGGGCCGGACGGGAAATACTATTTCTCCATCAGCGCCACTGACGAAAACGGCAATACCGGAACAAGCCCCACTTTCGAGGTAGTGTTAAAGAACACGGGCCCGCAGGTCACCATAGACAACATTAACCTTAATGACCGGGTCTTTAACCCTTCACAGGGAAATAAAACTTCCATTACCATAGTCCCGCACGGCACTGTGGAAGATAAATGGGAAAGCGGCATTTACGATTCAAATGATAAACTGATACGGAAGTTCCCGCCAAAAAGCGGGAGCCCCCAACCACAGGTTTGGGACGGCAAAACCGACTCAGGCCAAATCGCCCCGGACGGCGTTTACACTTACAGCATATCCGCCACGGACATAGCGCAGAACACAGGATTAGCCGTTATGAGCAATATTGTTGTGGACACAAAAACATTGGGCGCTATCCTCACCTCGTCGGTGAACGCGATTGCTCCAAAAACAAATCAAACCGCCGAGTTGGCGCGCCTTAATGACCGCCTTAACCGGACGGACGGTATCGCTTCATGGAAACTGGAAATAAAAGACAACAAGGGCGATATCGTGAAAACATTCCAGGGAAGCGGCGCGAGGCCTCCTGAAAATTTCGGCTGGAACGGCTTGTCAGATAACGGCTCGATCCGCGAGGGGCTGCTATACCCCGAGCTTACAGTTAACTACTCTGACGGCCAGATCGCGGACGCCAAATCCAGCCCCATACTTGTTGACTCAAGCGGCCCTGTTCTGGATTTATCGACCAGCCCCGATCTGTTCAGCCCGGACAATGACGGCGTGAACGACGTGCTGTCAATAAAACTGAAAGCTGAAGATGTCTCCCCCATCGCGCGCTGGTCTCTGGATATTTATGAACCAGACATGGAAAATGGTACAAACCCTGTTCATATATTCAAACATTTTGAAGGCAGCGCCGCCCCTGTCGAAGAGCTGATGTGGAACGGGCGCGGAAAGAACGGCGACCTGGTTCAATCCGCAGTTGATTATCCCTATGTTTACACCGCCACAGACTCCCTGGGAAACACCAGCACGAAAACAGGAGCTTTCGGCATTGACGTTCTGGTAATCCGGGAGGGCGACCAGTTCAGAATACAGATACCGTCAATCGTGTTCCCCGCGGACAGCGCGGTCTTTGACGGCCTGGATCAAAGCACGCTGGACAACAATATCCGCGTAATTAAGCGCGTCGCGCAGATACTCAACAAGTTCAAAAATTACAAGATAACGGTTGAAGGCCACGCCAACCCGACTACCGCCCCCGGCCCCGAGCGTGAACAGGAAGAACCTTCGCTGAAGGACCTCAGCGAGAAGCGCGCCGGATTTGTTCTTGAGCAGCTTGTCCGCAACAGCGTCGCCAGAAACAGGCTTACATTCACCGGCGCCGGCGGCACTATGCCGGTGGTTCCCTACGAGGATCGCTCCGGCTGGTGGAAAAACAGGAGAGTTGATTTTATTTTGATTAGATAGGGACTAGAGGTCACACAAAAGCATCTGACACCAAAAATTAACCTGCATTATTATATAGACAGAGCAGTCTTAATATGATGAAATATGTACATTCGGTGGCACTATACCAATGAATTTGAGTGTCAGGCACATGACATTACGCTATTTTAAACCTCAAATGATTTACCATCTTCTATTAGAATAATTTTATGCGATGAAAATGATTTATTGAATTTTTGCGGCGCTTCAGTGTGAATCGGAATAATGCCCGATTTTGGATTAATTACATTAAAAACATTTTTTAATGTTTCTATATTGGCATGACCGCTTGTGTGCATAAATTCAATTTTATATGGTTCAAAAAACCTGGATATATTATCATTATAAGCAGGAGTTTTACTGTCTATATATCCTTTCCACATTGAATAATAGATTTTTGTCCCTTTATTTGTATATTCATCCAGTAACGGCTTAAAAGAGGGATTTGCCCGAATAATCATACAGAATCCGTATTTGTTCAAATATTGTTTTAGATTTCCAAAAAAATCAAACGCTTGTCCTCTATCTTTTTTCAGTTCAAAAAAACGGCCTTTAGGATTTGTTTTTTGTTCATAATCTATATTATAAAATACTGAATGTTTTTTATGATTGTTAGACACTATTTTAAGGAGATTTGCCTGATAACCATCACATACAAAACATCTACCTGCTCTTTTTGAGGCATGGTACAATGCGAAAATCCTGTCGATATTAGTCGAAGAGACAAAAACAAAATTGTATTTATTGTTTTTGAACATTTTTTCAAATTCTTTTTGTAGTTCATGTTCTGTTTGAATAACCGCGTTAGGCCGTAAAATATTAGAACCTTCGGAAATAATATAATCAATATCCTGGGCATATTTTTTTAATGCGGGAATAAGCCCTTTCGATTTGAACCCATGACCACGGAAATCACCGGTATGCAGTATTCGTTTTTTTCCCGCCTCTACAATAAACATATAGGCGTCAAACGCTGAATGGTCTATAAATAAAGGCGTAACAACTATATCTCCGTTTTTTATTTGTTGCAACGCTTCAAAAACCTTTATTGTTTCTATGCGTTCTATGATTTTTTTGTGTTTATCAGCTTCGGTTATGTCCGGAATATAGGACAATCTGGTTTCAAAGCATTTGTAAATTTCAAGCGCTGTCTTCCCCGTATATATCGGTAATTCTTTTACAGTCTCGCTTATTTTCCCAATATGGTCGCCGTGATAATGAGTTATACACAATATGCTTTTTGAAACATCACCGCATGTTAATCCATCAATAGCTGATAAACCTGTATCCGCGTTTTCATTTCCGGGCAGTTGTTCTCCAAAATCAATAAAAACTTTATAGCCGTTATTTTCAATTTCAGTTATACAGCCGCCAATTTGATGCGTGCCTCTGTGTATTGTTATTTTCATTGAGGAATTTCCTTATCATCGTAATCACCGTAAATAATATCGTTTATATTCAAATTATCAAGATTTTGTTTGGAAAACAGGAAAGCGACTTGCAGCTTATTGGTTTTCCTGGTTACATCGCCAAATAATTTTTCTACACTTGGCGGTGCGGCTAATTCTTTACAACTCCAGCGAAAACCATTAAAAAGATAACCTGCCATTGTTTGTTTTGGCGTACTATGTTGTTTTGTTTCGCTGTTATTATCCAGAGTGATAACATAAAAATTATATTTCGTAATATCGTCAGCCTTCAAATTTTGTAACCAGTCAGGTAAGTCTAATTGAAGCATTTTACGGCTTTTAACTATACCAACAATATCATGTTTCATGTATCCTTCAAAATAATTTTCTTCCTGGAACTTGGAAAAATCACTAATATGCCTGCGAATTCCGCATTTACCTCCAATTGCTTGTCTTCCGTATTTTAATTCAATCAACGCAACGCTATGCGGTATTTCTTTTGAAATTGCAACAATATCAAAGCGGCCGCTAAAACCTGATTTAGCCCACTCAATATCAATACAAAACCATTTTGATTTTTTATTTGCATTGTTTAAAAGAACCAATTTTGACTGTGCCTTCTTTTCCGGTGTTTTCAATATTTCGATATTGTCTGTTATTTTTTTATAATTTTTTATAATTTGAGAAGGATCAATTTCATTGGGATTGCTAATACCTGTACCACACAAAAGGTTTTTAGCTGTTACACAATTAATCTTTTTCTTTTTGTACTCAACTTTTGCAACGCTATTGCAGTTGTAATAAAAATGCAAATAGTTATTACATACACCAATAAATATTTCTTTACGATTTTCTTTATATAGCTTTTTCAAGCCGCTTTCTTTAAAAGCTTCGGCAAAATTTTCGTCAATTCCTTTTGTTAATTTATTTGTTGTCATATTACTTGTCTTCAACAACGCTATTTGCGTATAACGGAAGGCATTTCAACGTCGAAGGTTTTCAGGCCGCAGTGCCTGCTGCCATCAAGGAGATTGGTTTTAGCTAAATTTTCCATGATTTTTTCTTCCACGGCTTTTGTAATTACTATGTCGCAGAGCAGGCGGGAGTGTGATGTCTTTGCCGTTTCATGGGGCGTGGCGGTGTAGGAACGAAGTTCTAGCTCGTTCAAGGTCGCGCCCCTAGCGCCGCATTCTATCGCCACCTTGCGAAAAACCTCAACGTCCTGTTCCTCGCCGATGAAGAAAAGCGCGCGGGTGCTGCTGGATCTGTGCCTGCCCGCCGAATCGTGTTTTCTGGAACCGAAACGCCGCCAATCGCTTGAGCCGCGAACCTCGTCCAGAGCCGCTATGATCTGTTCCATTGTCGCGGCGTGGGCCCTTTTACCGTGCCTTACCCGCAGGTTCACAACAGGCGCGTGAATATACATCGTATACATAAAGCCCTTGCCGGGAATGTCCAGCCCTGCGCGCGGAATAATAATTTTTTCAACAAGTATAGCGTCAGAAGCGGGAACAATAAACCAGATAATTTCTTTCTCGATAGGGACTGTTATCCTCATAAGCCCAAGCCTGTCACGAAGCCCTACGCCGGTTCCAAAAAAAACAATCGGCACACAGATGCCAAGTTCCAGCAGCGCTTCGGCAAGCGCGCTCCCCTCGCCCCTTGGGACTATGCACGAAATAAGGGCGTGCTCTTTTTGCGTCGCCCTACCCGTTTTCCCGCAGACTGTTTCCAGTTTTTCCGTATCAAAATGAAGGTGGCTGGAACGATAATGATCGATATGCTGAACAACTATGCATCCCCGTCCGCCCATTTTTAAATCCGTAATGTCTACAATGCGGTTTACCATGCCTGTCTCGTATTCCGAAGGGACATATATACGATAGATCATGGCCCTGCTTTCTTCCAGCTGCGTGATCTGGCGGCCCAGAAACCCATGCTTGTCTTTCATCGACATCTGTTTGGCACGCTGGATAAAAACCTCCGGCAGAGCCAGCCCCGCGAGGAATTGATCCAGAACCTCGGTTATATTTATATCAGCGACGCAAATAATACAGGAAAAATCATTCTTCATGGCCGCTCCGTATCGATCTTTCCGATTTAATCTTGTCGATCATGCCCGACACGAGAATCGCGATAATGGGAAGAACGCTGGAAGTCGACACAATGCCGAACGCGCCGTCAGCCCGCAGGGAATCATTGCCCAACCCAAGACCGGCGGTAATCATTATGGGAACCGAAATGGGGCCCGTGGCGATACCGGCCGTGTCCCACGCTATTGGAGAAACATCATCAGGCACAAAAATCGTCAGGAACAAAGCCAGACAATAACAGGGGGTCAATATCCAGGAAAGATGTATGCCGCCTGAAGGCAGCATATTGCTGAACAGTATTCTGGCGAAACCAAGGAGCATACCGCCGCCCACGCCTATGGCCGCAAGCATTATCAATTTATTACGCTTAAAAGTACCCGTGGTCATTTCTTCAATGGTAATTGCGGTGACAGCCAGGCCGGGCTCGGCGAAAATGGCAAAGAATCCAAGGAAGAAAACAATCAGCAGAATCACAAGATAATTGCCAAGAGTGCTTAAATGCGAAAGTATGCCTTTCCTTAAGGGAGTATGGATATACATGTCGCCTGAAAGCCGTGAAGGTAAAAACTTTTCAAGCACAGGGCCTTTTTCATCGGGGATCCAGATATAGGTTTCGGGTTCATGCTCTCCCGGTACTGTTACAAAAGATTTTTCATCTACTCCCATCAGCACGATGATCTTGTCCTTAAGTATATTTCCCCTGTAAAGATTCCTGAGCGAGTGCCCCGCCTGAGAGCTGATATCCGTAATGCCCCCGTTCAAACCGAGGTTTAAGGTAAACATTCCAAAGGCGGTGAAAATTAACCCCAAGACGATAATATCAGAGTTAAGGATTCGATCCCGCGCGACAATCGAAATGGAAATGATCAATACAAGGGCAAGCGGCACTACCGCCATAAGCGCGATTTTAAGGTAGTCAAAAAACGCTTCGGGGGCAAACACAGAAAGCTTGCCCTGGCTCTCCTGACCATGTAATTTTTCTCCGGGAAAACAATTGGCAAATGTCTGAGGGGAAAGCTCTCTCAAAAAAACAGCCCTGTTCGCGATTTTAATCAGCTCCTCTTGCGAGCCGGCCATATAAACCGCCTTCGCCCTCTGTACCGGTTCAGGGGAAAAGAACGAGGCCGCGTCGGAAGGCGTTGGGACTTTGTGGCTGAGCGAAAACGCGAGAAGGAGAACCGTGGCGACAGGCAGAGCCGAGGCAAGTGTTACCAGCCCAAGGCCGGAGTTGTTTGTTTTACCGCCGGTTTTCGCCACGCCCAAACCAAGCGCGAGGATAATCGGAACTGTAACCGCTCCTGTGGCCGCCCCTCCGGCGTCCCAGGCAAGATTCACCACCGGGCGAAGTATGGGGCTCATGTCAAATACGCAGCTTAGCGCCAGAAGAATGGGGATAATAATGAACACGGGGGGCTTAAAACCCCAGCCGAACATAAAACGGTAAACGCCCAGCACAACCGAAAGCCCTACCCCTGTGGCGATGGCGGCCACAAACCACGTAGTGCCCCTGTTTAGCAGCAGGTATAAAAGCGGGGCGTTCCAGGCGGGAATAATGCTCCCCTGTTTCTGAAGCACAACCACGGCGGGCTCTGCCAGTGTCGCCGTAATCCCGACAATAACCGAAAAAACCGCTATTCCGGCGGCCCCGATCTTCGCAGGCAAACGCATTCCGCACTGCTCGCCAAGGGGCAGTACCCCCAAAAAGAGCCCTTCCAGAAAAAACGACAAACCAAGTATGGCGGCGGCTATGCAAATGGCAATGGTAAGGGCGTTTTCGATTGTTACGCCCAGCACAAAATGCTGAACAACTACCAGGAAAATGCTGGCGGTAAGCACCGCCTTAATCTGCGGCTTTATTTTCGCGAACGCGTAGGATTTGATCATTGGGAGGGCTTGCTGCAAAGGCAGCTTTATCAAGCCTTCCCGGCGAGGAAAGAACGCGTTTCTAAAGTTTGTGAAAAAAGCCATTTATGTTAAATCCTTTCAGATTGTAGCATGATATTCGGCATTTTTACAAGAAAAAAGACATACAATGGAGGGGGGAAGCCTCCCCCCTAAGGCGCTCTTCGTTGCGCCTTACCCCCCTCTGCGGGGACACCCCGCAACGCCCCGGACATTATTCGCCACATTTGCACTTATTCCCAAATACGGCAAATGGAACAGTGCGTGTCTGTCAAAATCATGTGGGGGAGTTCGCTTGCGGAGCCCCCGCACGGCATTATCGCTTGCTTCTAAAATATTGTTATATGTTAGTTTTTCGTATTAGCTAGTGCATTGCGCCGTGCTGCCTTTATTGGAGATCTCTGCTTCGCCGTTTTTGTTGGTCTCCTACAGCGATGAATCCCACAAATAATTTTACCAGCCCCGCCCTGCCCCTTTCCGCATCTGGATAAGACGTTAAAAAAAGCCCTAAAAATATACTCATTTTGGAGGGAAAAGACAAGAAAAAAGGTAACAGGAACTTTTTTCCTCACTTTTTATAGTCATTGGATAATGTTTGCTTTATTGTACTTACAACTTCGCCAATAATTTCCTGCTTAAATTCTTGTCTAATGTCCTGTTTAATTTCTTGTCTTAACCTTTCCATTTCATCTTGGGGGTTAGGGATTACGGTAAAAAGTTCATGGGGTTCAACTTCCAATGATAGCGCAAGGCGTTCCAACATTTCAGGTTTTGGGAATTTACTGCACATTTCAATCATAGCAATATATTGAGCGGTAACATTGGCTTTTTCCGCTAGTTTTACCTGCGAAAAGCCTTGTTTTTGGCGGTATTTTCTCATATTATCCGCTAAAATTTGCCTTATTTTTCCCATAAAACCATTCCACTAATCAATAAAGCAATGATACACGCTTACTGGTTATTGACAACAAACTTAATGTTTAGTATCTTAAACGAGATGGCAAGTATCATGTATTTTCAACCTATTGTTTGGTGAATATTCAAGAAAAAGCACTTTCCATAATAAAGGAGTTTTTTATGAAAGACATACTGAAATCATTCGGCATTATCGTCGCAGTTTTCGCCCTTACCCTTATCGCTTGCCAACCGGAACCAAAACCAGACGAAATTCCCACACCTACTCCTACACCAGCCCACGTCCACCAGTGGGGCGATTGGTCGCAGACAACTGCCCCCACCTGCAGCAAAACAGGCGTTGAAACAAGAGTTTGCTCCCTTGACGCAACACACAAAGAAATGCAGGAAATAGCAATAAACCCGACAGCGCATGTTTGGGGAGAATGGGTAGCGGAAACAGAACCCACCTGTACGGTAAAAGGCAAAGGCTCACGAGTTTGTACACTTAACTCAGCGCACAAAGAAACAGACGTAGACATTCCGGCGCTTGGGCATGATTACGAATGGGAAACAACCACCTATGCAACCTGTTCAGCCACAGGAGAGGAAACAGGAACTTGCACTCGTGACGGAACAACCACGACACGTGCCTTACCCCTAAACCCCAACGCACACGATTGGGAACAGTTAGCCGGAACACCGCCCACCTGTACGGAAACAGGAAGCGGAAGCAGAAAATGTACAATCTGTAACACAACAGAAACCCTTAACGTTATACCAGCGCTCGGGCACGACTACCAAAACTGGACGCAGACAACCGCGCCGACTTGCACAACAGCGGGAGTAGAAACAGGAACTTGCACCCATGATGCAACGCATACCACGACACGCACAGGAGCCGCCGCGCTCGGACACGACTCAGGCGAATGGCACATCACCCTTGCCGCTACTTGCACCGCAATCGGAACAAGGCAATTACGCTGTACCAGAGATCAATTTGTTTTAGACACGCAAACAATTGATCAACTCCCAATAACCAACACTAGCAATTGGACTGATGCCCTTCAACAAATCAGCGAAGGCGGTAACAATAAAAACTATACACTTACTATAAACAGCGACGCCTCTGGTATTGCTGTTCCTGGATACTGGGACTATGCTGACAATGTTTCACTTACAGGTTTTACTTTCGGTTCAGTTCAAAACTTAACCGTAACTTTGAAAGGTAACGGTAAACTATTTCTAAGCGACAGAGGTAGTATTATCCGCCTAACTAATAGCCAGAACTTTATACTTGACAGTGAAAATATTACTCTTCAAGGTCTAAGAAATGGTCAGAATGGCGCAACACAGGATAATTATCGTTCAGTAGTGGTTGTTCAAGTAGGGGGAACTATGGTAATGAAGAAAGGAACCATAACCGGTAATACAGGGACTTACGAAGTCACCATTGAAGGTGGTAGCTTTATCATGGAAGGAGGTGAAATTAGCGATTCGCAGAACTATTCTGGCGGTGTGTATGTGACAGATAGCGGAACTTTTACCATGCACAACGGAACAATCAGTAACAATGCTGGTAATGCTGTACAATTATATTCCAGTACCTTTACTATGAATGGTGGGTTAATAAGCGATAATGGTGGTTGTGTTGCTATTGGTAGTGGAAGTTTCTTTACAATGAATAGTGGAACTATCAGTAATAGTGAAAACATAGGAGTTGCTGTTACTAATGGAAGTTACTTTACAATGAAAGGAGGAACAATCAAGGATAACAACTCAGTTGGACATGGAGGAGGAGTATATTTAGGTACAGGTGACGGTGGTAACTTCATCATGGAAGGAGGAATTATCAGTGGTAATACTGCAAAAAATTATGGCGGCGGCGTGATGATAGGAACTGGAACCTTCACTAAGACTGGAGGAATTATCTATGGGAATGATGGAACTAAAAATGCTAATACCGGAAGCAATGGTCATGCGGCGTATTGGTTTAATCCTGCTCGCTTCCGTAATACCACACTTGGTGAGAATGACAATATTAATACCTCTAGTACGGCTGGATGGGGTCAATAACACCATAGGTCACGCAATGGAGGCGCAAAAGTGTCAGACACTCATTTTTGATGTCTCCTATGGTCGAAGCCCTAGGACACGCACCGGTGTTTGACACCTGAATATAACTGGTTTTATTTGTTCACTTAACAGTTCGTTGAACAGTGAAAAAAATCCGAAATGATTTAAAACTATATAAGGGGGTTTTTATGAAAAAGGCTTTAGTAATAGTCGGATTGTTATTGATGGTTTGTGTAAATAGTTTTGCAGATGGGGTTTATGTACAAGATGTCTTATTTGAAGATGCAAAATTGTGTATTCAGGAAATGTGGAGCGAAGTAAGTTATAATGGAAGAGTAGTTAACTCTCAATACCTCCGTGTTATTAACAAAACAAATTATGAAATAGAAGTTAAACTTAGTTTCAAAATTGATGTTGTAGATCTCGCTGGAAGAGGACAAGGTAATAAAAGCAGAAATTTTATTGGAGAAACATTAAGAATAAAATCTCGTGGTAGCCAGCTGGTTTCTGCGTATGAATATGGGAATGTATTAGGTTACCCCTCTCCTCCTGACAAAACTTTTTTCACAAGATTTATTGAATTAGTCCATTATCGGGTATTTGAAAAGAGTTATGAAATCAGGTAATGTAATGATAAACTATGTAAGGGGTTTTTTATGAAAAAGTTTGCGTTGTTTACGGTTTTATTGTTATGCTTTAGCATAGCAATAATGGCACAATCTGTTACTGGTAATACAAGTGTTTTACAATCATCTCTTTTAAGTAAATTGAAACAGTTTGCAATTAATACTGGTAAAGATTTATATGTTCGATCTGGTGGTCGTGATACAAGCGAACAACAACAATTATGGGATGCTGGTTTGGCAAGAGGAGGACACATAAGTAGTGATCATGCTGAAGCAGTTAGAAATGGTTCTACTTGTACTATTACAACTACTGGCGGAAATGCAGTTCATGCGCCAAAAGTTTATGGTAATGGCTGGATGGAAATAGCAAAGCCGGGACGCTCAAAACATGAAACCGGAGAAGCTGCTGATGTTGACGGAATAACATGGTCAGATTGTCGTGAATTAAATAAAGTAGGTTTACGTCATACAGTTTCATCTGAATCATGGCATGTTGAAGAAGGTTCTAGATGTAATCATTAGGACACGGCAGGGTGTCTGGCACCCGAAAATATCGTCATAAGTAGTAGTCAGCAGAAAATAAAAAGGGAGTAGAAGGCCGTCCGAAAGGGCGGCTTTTTATTGCCATTTTCTCTTACATTGGCTCCGCACAGCGCCTGACACCGAAAAGCGCCAACATTGTTGGCGCTTACCTTTTTTTGGTGTAATCTACCTTGACGAAATATCGAAATAGCAATATAAATAATTAGAAAGTTAAACGGGAGTAATATAATGCCGGCAGTTGCGAAAAACATGGATTTTGTAAACAATTTGAACGAGATTTTGGAATATTGCCAAAATTACAAAGAACCTGTCTTTGCGTCAAATAACGGTAAAGGCAGATTTGCCGTAATGAGCGAGGAGACATATGAAGAATTGATCGGCAAAAGCAGGAATGAACTTTATCAAGCTTTACAAATGGGTTTAGACCAAATAAATAACGGCGAATATATAGGAGAAAAAGAGTTTTTTGAATTTTTAGATAATCTGGAGTAGTTTTTGTACAATCTATTAATTTCAAGGCTGTACAGGGAAGATACTTTATCTGCATATAATTATATAAAAAATGTATTAAATGCTCCTGTAGCTGCTAAAAATTTAAAGAATGAAATAAAAGAAAAATTAATATATATTAGTAAGAATCCAACCCATAGACCATTAGTTTATGATACGTATTTAGCAAGTTTAGGTTATAGATTAATAAGAGTAAAAAACTTTATAATATTTTATATTATTGGCGATGACAACAAACATATTAAAATAATCAGATTTTTATATGGCAAAAGAGACTGGATAAATATATTAAAAGAAACACATTTAGAAGAAATAATGGACAGTGCAAAAGTGTCAGACACTCATTTTTAATGTCTCCTATGGTCGCAGCGAAATATGTTTACAGCCATAGAGTCGAAGCGAATTAAGGCTTCATCGGTGAAGCCGCATCAACCAAACACATCCAAGCCGCATCAATTAATTTCTGGCACTTGGCGGCATAATCCTTTGGGAAAAAGTAGAAAAGGGGACGCACAGCGCCTGACACGGAAATTCCGTAGAAGCCAAAGGGGGCGGTCACCCCTATGCCTGCCGATTACTCTTTGTTATAATCAAAATTATGGATACAATCATTGAGTTTAATGATTCCGCTTTCAATCATGAAGTATCCAAGGCTGATATTCTGCGGGCTTTTGACACGGCAAAATATGATGGCTGGTTTAATGAACGTGATCAGAAGGATCAATACCTGCTTATTGGTTTTGATCTAAATGGAAATCCCCTTGAAATAATGTATAACATAATAGATAATGAAACCATAAGCGTATTCCATGCAATGCCGTGCAGATCGATCTTTTACCATTTACTGCCGAAGGAGGAACACTATGGCTAGAATAACCGAAGAAGAAGCCCATTATTGGGACGATTATTACACAAAGAATCCTCCCAAACCAGGTCCCAACGGAACTGGTTTTTTCACCCAACGAAAAGCCGCTCTTTCAATAACAGTGGATTCGGAAACCGCTAATTATCTGACGGCAAAGGCTTTTGCCGATCATAAAACGCCTGCCCAAATAGTCAGCGAAATGGTACAAGAGCGGATTACCGCATCAGCATAGGCTCCGCACGGAGGCGCAAAAGTGTCAGACACTCATTTTTGATGTCTAGCACTTGGTAGCATGGTACCACACATGGCGCCCGCGGCAACTCCTCATTTATCACCCTGAATCAATATCCGCACGGCCTCGACTGCGGTTTGAATGGCAAGGCTGGTGTCGTGGCAGTGGGGGTTGCTCATGCCGTTGCGTTCGCGCTCCTGGTTCCAGATAACGCTGAGCACGCAGCCGGCCCTGGCGCCCAGGATCTGGCTGACAATATAAAGGGTGGAGCTTTCCATCTCCGAGGCAAGGCAGCCGGCTTTTATCCAGGCTTTCCACTTGCTCATAAGCTCATCGCCGGAGGGCATGCGGTCGGGGCTGTGCTGGCCGTAAAAAGAATCCTTGCACTGCACAATTCCGGCGTGCCATTTAGCCTTCAGGTTCCCGGCGGCTTTGACAAGGGCGTTGGTAACATCAAGGTTCGCCACAGCGGGGAATTCGACGGGGACATATTCTTTGGTGGTTCCTTCCATGCGTATGGCGCCGGTGGCGATAACCAGATCGCCGCCCTGTACGGGCAGAGCCATTCCACCGCAAGTGCCTATCCTTATAAAATTCTTTACGCCGGTTTTAAAAAGCTCCTCCACGGCAATGGCAGTTGAGGGCCCGCCCATACCTGTTGATATGACCATAACCGTTTGTCCTGCGATTTCCCCAAGCCAGGCCGTATATTCCCTGTTTTGATGATAAAAACGGGGGTTTTCCAGATATGAGGCTATCTTTTCGACCCGCCCGGGATCGCCCGGAAGTATCGCATAGGAAGCGCCGTGACCATCATCAAAATCAACATGGTATTGTTTTTCCATCATTTCTCCTTGTCAAAAGCGATTTTAGCATATCCTGAGATTTTTATATATAGAATTTGACGTATTGACAAAAAACTCGTTTTTTACTAAACTTCCATAGTAAGGACAAATTTGAAACTCACAATGGGGTGGTGTCAAACGCGGGTTTATTCTCGCGCCTGACATCGCCCCATTTTTGTTTACAGGAGCCGGAAATTGACGGTTCCAATTTAAATGAGGAGGTATCTGGTTTTATGAGACAAGTAGCTATCTATGGAAAAGGCGGTATTGGAAAGTCCACTACCACGCAGAATTTAACGGCAGGCCTGGGAGAAATGGGCAAAAAAATCATGATCGTAGGCTGCGACCCCAAGGCGGATTCCACCAGGCTGGTACTGGGCGGATTGGCGCAAAAAACGGTTCTTGACACACTCCGTGAAGAGGGCGATGATATCGAGCTTGAAACGGTATTAAAAGAAGGCTATGCCGGGATAAAAGGCGTAGAATCAGGCGGCCCGGAACCGGGCGTTGGCTGCGCCGGGCGCGGAATTATCACGTCAATCGGCCTGTTGGAAAAACTGGGCGCGTATACCGATGATTTGGATTACGTTTTTTACGACGTTCTCGGCGACGTTGTATGCGGCGGGTTCGCTATGCCAATCCGCGAGGGCAAGGCGCAGGAAATCTACATCGTCTGTTCAGGCGAGATGATGGCGCTGTATGCTGCGAACAACATATCGAAGGGCATTTCCAAATATGCCAACACCGGCGGCGTCCGTCTGGGCGGGCTTATTTGCAACTCGCGCAAAGTTGACGGCGAGGCGGAACTTGTAGCGGCGGTAGCCAAGGAAATCGGCACGCAGATGATCCACTTTGTGCCGCGCGACAACGCCGTGCAAAAAGCGGAAATTAACAAGAAAACCGTTATTGACTTCTCCCCCAATGAGCCGCAGGCGGATGAATACCGCGCGCTGGCCCGCAAAATTGACGGCAACGATATGTTTGTTGTGCCGAAGCCGATGTCCATTGACCGCCTTGAGGCGATTTTGATGGAACACGGGATCCTGGATTAAGGAGGCGATTGAAATGTTATTGGTCAGAGCGATTATCCGCCCGGAAAAAACAGGAGCGGTAATGAGTGAGGTAGCGGCGGCGGGATTTCCCGCGGTCACAAAAATGTCGGTTTTCGGGCGCGGCAAGCAGAAGGGCATCAAGGTCGGCGAAGTTGTGTATGACGAAATACCAAAAGAAATGCTGATGTATTTTATCAATGACGAAGATAAAGAAGATTTGATAAAAATCATCATGCGTATCGCCAAAACGGGCGAGGGTAACTTCGGCGACGGTCGTATATTCATTTCGCCTGTAGAATCGGCGTACACCATCAGCAGCGGCAAGCCGGGTCTGTAAAGGAAGGCGTTAGATGAAAGAGGTAATGTGTTTTATACGCGCGAACAAGGTCAACGACACAAAAAAGGCGCTGGCGACCCACAATTTTCCCGCCTTTACCTGCCGTAAATGCCTGGGGCGCGGTAAAAAGAGCGTGGACCCGGACTTGCTGAATACGGTACTGGCGGCTGGAGAACTGCCGCTCAGCCCCATCGGCGAGAATTTAACCGAGGCGACGCGGCTTATAGCCAAGCGTTTCTTTACCGTGGTTGTTGATGATAAAGACGTTGACAAGGTTGTTGAAACGATAATTGAGGCGAACCAGACGGGCAATCCCGGCGACGGGCGGATATTTATTCTGCCGATTCTGGAAGCCCACACGGTCAGGACAGGACAGCTGGCCGTGGAAGCATTCTAGGGGGTGAACACAAGTGACGAGCAGAGAAAAACTACTGGAAAAATATTCGGCCAAGGTATATAAAAACCGGAAAGACCACGTCATACAGCTTGAAAAAACCGACGAAGCCCAGCCCATCGCCGCCAATACCCGCGCCATTCCCGGCGTGATGACGGCAAGAGGCTGCTGCTACGCGGGCTGCAAGGGCGTTGTGGTCGGGCCGCTGAAGGATGTTTGCGTAATTACTCACGGGCCTGTAGGCTGCGGGTTTTACAGCTGGGGAACGCGCCGCAACAAGGCGAAACCGGACGAACATACCGACAAGAACTTTATCCCTTACTGCCTATCAACCGATATGCAGGAAAGCGATATTGTGTTCGGCGGCGAGAAAAAACTCGAGAAGGCGATTGAAGAGGCGATGGCGCTTTTCAGCCCCAAATGCATAATGATTTGCTCCACCTGCCCCATCGGGCTTATCGGCGACGACGTACAGGCGGTGGCGAAACGAACCGAGGAAAAATACGGAATAAAGGCTATCGGCTTTTCCTGCGAGGGCTATAAGGGCGTTTCCCAGTCCGGCGGCCACCACATCGCCAATAACGGCGTTATGCGCTATGTCATCGGCACGGGCGACAAAAAGCCGAAAACAAAGTTTTCGGTGAACATTCTGGGCGAATACAACATCGGCGGCGACGGCTGGGAAGAAGAGCGGATATTAAAGAGATGCGGCATTGAGGTGCTGAACCTGTTCACGGGCGACGCTTCCTACGAATCGCTTAAATCATCCCACCTGGCGCATTTGAATTTGGTTATGTGCCACCGCTCCATTAACTATATCGCCGAGATGATGAAAACAAAATACGGAACCGACTGGCTCAAGGTAAACTTTATCGGTGTCGGCGCGACCTGCAAGTCGCTGAGGGAAATCGCCAAATATTTTAACGATCCCGCTTTGACAAAACGCGTGGAAGAAGTGATTGCCGATGAAACGGCGGCGGTAGCCAAGGATATGGAATACTACAAGTCCAAACTGACCGGCAAGACCGCGGGCATTTTCTCGGGCGGCTCACGTTCCCACCATTATCAGGTGCTGCTTGAAGACCTGGGAATGAAGACGATTATCGCCGGCTACGAGTTCGCCCACCGCGACGACTACGAGGGGCGCGACATTATCCCGCAGATAAAAGAAGACGCCGACAACAAAAACATTGAAAGCATTACCGTTACGGCGGACGCGCAATTTTTCCGCGAGACATACACGCAGGATCAGGTCAGCGCCCTGCGAAAAGACATTGAGCTTGATACCTACGACGGCATGATCCCGGAAATGGGCTCAGGCGACGTTGTTGTAGACGATTACAACCACTATGAGACAGACGCGCTGATTAAAACAATGAAGCCGGACATTTTCCTTTCGGGCATCAAGGACAAATACTCAATTCAAAAGGCCGGCGTATCTTCGCGGCAGATACACTCGTATGACTATTCCGGCCCT
>Ga0268262_10001730_pt1 | contig 26384 bp, 21 predicted proteins | sample TergutNc150P3_FD_190354 | JGI IMG/M metagenome (GOLD analysis project Ga0268262, IMG submission 190354) | Nasutitermes corniger P3 segment gut microbial community from laboratory colony in Florida, USA - Nc150 P3 (SPAdes) (version 2) | ecosystem: Host-associated > Arthropoda: Insects >... | reverse complement strand
TTGCCTGTTGCCTGTTGCCTGTTGCCTGTTGCCTGTTGCCTGTTGCCTGTTGCCTGTTGCCTGTTGCCTGTTGCCTGTTGCCTGGATCACTGCTTAAAATTGCCTTAAGCAATTTTAAGCATGGAGTTTGGGACGTTTTTTTACCGATTAAGACGGTTTTTAGAATCATTGGAAAAATAATTTCATTTTTTGGAATATGTTTCAAGAGGGGGTAAGGGCCGGAGCATATAAAAAAACTCATAAACCATCTCAAATATGCCGATAAGTTTTTTCACCCTAAAATTTACGATTTCTTCATCTATTATACTTAAGACATAGTCCAAAAATTTACAGCAGCGAAATAATTTTTCATATATTTCATATATGGTATCCACTGCTGTCCGGTCTAACTTTTAATTTGAATGAGATTTGGGCAAGAAAAGACCCTTTTTTACCGAATTTTGGTCACTTTTTTGAGTATCTATTCAGCCAATGGTCAAAATTTGGTCAATTTTTACCTCTTAAGACTTCCAGAATGAAAAAATTGATTTTTGAAACAAATATTTTATCAAATTTTTCATTTTAGTGAGGTTAAAACACCATAGCTGAATAGGTTACTTTTGAGAATTGGACAGAATTTTTCCCGTTTTTCACAATTTTTATGTTTTGTAATTCCTTATAATATAAGGAATTACGTTCTGTATTTTAACCGGATATCAGTGAATTTTGGTAACACTTACCTCATGTAATACAATAAAACAAAATTACAGTAATACCGGATCGGATATGAAAAAGAAGTAAATTTGGTTTTTAACGCTCATGGTCAGTATCCAATAGGACCATTTATAAATATTACTATCAATGATAAAGCTTATATGGGTTTTTTTGACACGGGAAATGGAAACGGTGTATAGATATAAAGCAGCAGATTATTAATGAGTTAAAATTGGAAATTATTGGTGAAGCTAAAGGTATGACCGTTGAAGAAAGGTATACCGTGCCTGTGTATAATGTAACGGAATTTACAATAGACAACAGCGTTATAGTGTAAAATGGAAACGTTCAACCGATGCTGGGACAAAGCACTAAATTTTATGATATTATTATTGGATTATCTGCCTTTGATGAATACAAAATATTACTATCATATAAACAACAGAAAATATATTTATTTACCAAAAACCAAAATACAGGATTTGTAAAAGGATGGACAAAAGTAAATTTACTAAATGATTGGGATAAGGGAATTATTGGAAACAAAGAATATATATTTTGTTTGGATAGCGGAAGCCCATATTATAGTGTAAATCAAAATAAATATTATGATGTTGTTCTGAATAAAGAGTTATCTGAATTTATAATGAAAGAAAATAATACAGCATTTGAAATTTCCGGAAGAAAATTCAAGGGGAATCGTTTTTATACAGCATTCAATCAAGAAGTAATAGAAGGGTTCCCCATTGATTTGTTTTTGGGATATGATTTTTTAAGGAAATACGATGTATTTATAGACAAAGGTAATATGAACTTGTATATAGAAAAATAGCGGGCAGTATAAATTCAAAAACACCTGATTAATTCCGCATATTACCGAAGCCGATTTGTATATGGAGGAGATTCTTTTGAGTCCAATGAAATAAATTAAAATTTTCAAAGCTTTTCTTCAGGAAAACTTCAGACAGAGTTCAGTAACAGTTCAGACAGCTCATTTATTTATAAGGCATATACTCAACGGAGGCGATTCATGAAACGAATATTTTTATTGCAGTGTGTGCTGGCGGCAGTCGTAGCTCTTGCGGCCTGCGGTGGAAAAGCAAAGCAGGCGGCAAGCGACGTTGGCACGGATTTTTTTACCAATGCCGTCAGCGGCGAGATAACAGTCTCTGCCTACGATTCCATGGCTTACAGGGGTTTTCTTGAGGAAGCGGCAAGGGCTTTTGAAGCTCTTTATCCGGGAACAAAAGTGAATGTGGAGACTTTTTCCGCCATGCCTGAAATTAGAACCGGTGGGCAAGGCGGTGCCCAGATGACGCTTGTAGAGATGCAGAACGATCCCCAGGGCAAAGCGGATTATATCAGCCGCATCAATACTAATCTTATGAGCGGTACCGGAGCCGATTTATACGCCATGGATGTGCTGCCCCTGCACAAGTTTACGGAAAACGGCACGCTTGAAAACCTGGATTCCTATATGGCAATGGACCCAAATTTTCACAAGGACGATTACAGGCAGAATATCCTGAATGCTGTCCGTTATAAAAACGGAACATGGTTTTTGCCTCTGAATTACGACTTTAATTATTTTACCTATGACACCACCCTGGTTCCCCCGGAAATTGCAAGCAGTTTTGGCATTGACAAGTCATATAGTACTGAAGACCTTTTAAAGATCGGAATGGGTTTGTACAACGGCGCTTATAAGATTTTCAACTTAAACGATTATTCCCGCAGTCCTCGCAATATGTTCGCCGTACTTCTGGGCGAGAATATTCAATCTTACCTGAACCTGGAAACCAAAAAACCGAATTTCGTTGACGGCAGTTTTGCCGTCATGCTTACCTCGGTAAAAAATTACGGGCAGCAAGGTTTAATACCCCAGGGAGTTACAGGCCTGCAGAATGCCAACCAACAGAATGTTGGACAGCTCAGGCAGCGGAGCATGGGAGCCCCGGTGGACAGGTTCTATTTTAAACAATACAACTCCGCTAATTTGCTCTCTCTGTTTTCACGGAATTTGGGCATTATAAGAAGAATGGCGGAAGGCGGAATGGCGTTGGGCATTGATACCGACGATGCAATTGCGGGCATACAGGCCAACGCGGACGGTTCTGTCCCTTTCACATACAGTCGGGCCTTTGGAATTAACGGCCAGTCAAAGAACAAGGCGGCTGCCTGGGCGTTTTTAAAGTTCCTTCTTTCAACTGAAATGCAGGCTTCCGGAAATATGATGACCACGGGCTTTCCCGTTAATAACAAAGCAAGGGAAGAAATGGCTGAGCTTACTTTTTCAGAAATGCTCAGAAATTCAACCGCTCTGAATGAACAACAACGTCAGGCTTTAACACAATACAAGGCAACTGTGGAAAAGATTTCGGACAGCATCAATTGTTTCGTGACGCAGGATACGAGCCTTAACGACATGATCGCCTCGGAAGTGCAGTATTACTTTGGCGGTTCCAGGACTGCAGATGATGTTGCCAGAGTTTTACAGAACAAAGCTGATCTTTATCTCAATGAATAGTGGAATGGGAATCAGACGTGGAAGATCGAAAGGTAATGCTTTCTTTGATCAGGGCTTCGCGTTTGTACTGCCAGGACTTCTGGGTTTCTGCGTTTTCTTTATCCTTCCCTTTTGCCTGTCCCTGGTTTACGCTTTTATGGACAAACCCATAGGCGGTTCTTTTATAGGCTTCGCGAATTTCACGTCGCTGTTTAAGAACCGGGCTTACCTCTTGGGCCTGGTAAACACGCTCCGGTTTATCGGCATATCGACGCCTCTTAACATTGGTATCTCCCTGGGGATCGCTATGCTGGTAATACGGATCGTCAAAGGACGGGAATGGTTTTCTCTTATCTTCCTCATTCCACTGGTGATTCCCTCCGGCTCAATGGTCTTCTTCTGGAAGACGCTCTTTTCATATGATGGCGCGCTGAATGGAATACTGCGCGCCATTGGAATTGCCAAAATCAACTGGCTGGATTCTTTTCTTGCCCTGCCTGTGATGATCCTGATTTTTCTCTGGAAGAACTGTGGTTACAACATGGTACTTTTCCTTTCGGGACTGGCAAATATCCCCAAGGATTATTACGAAGCCGCCTGGATGGACAACGCTTCGCGCTTCCAGGTTTTCGCTCACATCACCATTCCCTGCCTTCTGCCTACGGCGGTACTGGCGCTTATCATGTCCATCATCAATTCATTCAAGATTTTTCGGGAGATATACCTAATAACCGGAAACTACCCACAAGAAAGTATCTATACCCTCCAGCATTTTATGAACAACATGTTCGCGTCATTGAATTATCCCCGGCTGACCTCGGCGACAGCAACGCTGGTTCTGGTAATCATTCTCTTTACCCAGTTTTTATTGCATCTTGAACGGAAGGCCGCATTATGAGAAATCCAGCGTACCATAAAAACCGCTTAGGTATAGTTTTCTTTCTTGCCATTCTTGGCGCGCTTTTTCTCTTTCCGCTTGTAGTTACCATTTCAGGCTCTTTTATGACCGAGCAGGCCATACTTCTAAACTATTCTTCCAGAATCACTTCGTTTGATCTCAGCGCGGGGCTAACGGAAAGATTCAAAAGCATTCTCCTTATACCGAACCCCGCAAGCGTGGAACAATACGCCGGGGTTCTGATTGACCAGCCTTCCTTTCTTGTCCTTCTTTTTAACTCAATAAGGATCGCACTGCCTGTTACCCTGGGCGCTCTGTGTATCGGGCTCCTCACGGCCTACGGGTTTACCCTTTGGCAGTGGAAATACAAGGAGCAGGTTTTTCTTGCTTTTATTGTGGTGATGCTCATGCCCTTGCAGGCGGTACTTGTGCCGAACTACATCATAGCCGCGATTTTCGGAATTCAGAAAAGTTATCTGGCCATTATACTGCCCGGTATTTTTTCGCCCTTCGCCGTCTTTCTGGTGCGCCAGAGCATGAAGGCAATTCCGACCGCTTATTTCGAGGCAGCCAAAATCGACGGGGCGGGAAACTGGTACATACTTTTTCACATACTCATTCCCCAGCTCAAGTCAACCATCGCGGCCCTGTGCATGCTCACCTTTATCGAATACTGGAATCTGGTGGAACAGGCGGTGATCTTCATCGACGATTACAGGCTGGAACCTCTTTCAATATATTTATCCCGTTTGGCGGATGGAAGAACCGCGCTTGTTTTCGCGGCATCCTGCGTGTATATGTTTCTGCCTGTTTGGTTTCTCTTTTCCGGCCAGAAGGATTTGGAAAAGGGAATTGAGCTATCGGGCGTTAAATAAAGGATTGTAACGATGAAACTAAACAAGAAAACTGTCGGGGCATTAATTTTTGTCCTTCTCATATTGTTGCTATTCTTTTCCAAAACCATTTACACCTACAATATGCCTGAAGTTACAGGGACAAAGCCGAAGCGGGGCAGTCTTTCCAAACTGGAGATAAGCTCTGGAATCGCGAGCTGGGCAGAGACCGAAGCGATCTATGCGGTAAGCGGCGGTACGGTGGGCAGGGTCTTTGCGAGAGAAGGGGACACGGTGAAAAAAGATCAGGTTCTCTTTGAGATGGATTTTGATATTGCCGCCGCTGAAAGGCGTTATGCGGAAATCGGCAACAACATCGGGAAATTGGAGGCGGAGATAAGCGGCCTTCGTTCAAGGCTGGGCAACATCAGGACGGCCTTGGCGGCGACTGAGTCTGATGCTGCTGTGGAAGATCAGAGCGCGGCGTTGCCTGCCTTTACCGGACAAGCCGGCATTATCGCGCTGGAAATCAGCAAGGCCAAGCTTGCCCTGAATAACGCGCAGTTGGCTTTTGAATTGGGTTCTATTAGTAAAAACGATCTTGTCAATGTGGGGAACAACCTCAAGGCCCTGCTTTTCAAGTACAGCGCCGAAGCCGACGAGCTGGAACTCAGTCTGGCTTCGAAGCTTATGGATATGGAGAACCTCAAGCTTTCCAGGGAAGCCGTTAGGGATCTGCTCAGAAATTACCGGAACAACGCGGTGATCAGGGCCCCGGCATCGGGTATCGTCCTTAACCTTCCAGTGGAAAGGGGGAAGTACTTTCCGGAGAACGCCTTGCTTGTTTCAATCGGCGTAGGCAGCGAATTTTTTGTGGGGTGCGGTATTTCCCTGGATAATAATTTTGTAAACCCGGGCGACGCTTGCGAACTCAGCAACGCCAGTCATGTGTTGAGCGGTACGGTCAGGCGAATTAAGCCGTCTATTCAGGGGAAGACGGTAACCATTTCCATCAGCTCTGACGAGGTCAGCGATGGGGAGACCTTTGACATTACCTTTGAAAAAAACAGCGTCGCGTCTTTTGTACTGGTTCCAAACAGCGCTGTCAACCAGGACAACGACGGCTACTTTATTTACCAGATTAAGCGGCGGAAAGGCATCATGGGGGATGAATACTACCTGGCGCGGCTCAATATTTTCATCGGCGATTCGGATCGCCAGAATACCGCAGTTCTACGGGGGCTTACCTTTTTTGATCCGATTGTTCTGGTGAGCAACAAAGCCCTGTCTGACGGCGTTACGGTCTCCCTCAAAAACCCGGAGGATTTTTTTGAGAGCTAGGGTTCCCTTGATAGCCGGTCTCGTCCTCATTCTCTGTCTTGGTGGACTTTGCGTCCCGGCTTACCTCGCGAAGTGGGCAGGTGATCTCCTCCTTGTTCTTCCGACAGGAATAAATTCTCCCAGGATTGACATAAACAAGATAGAAGATTTTGTGGAAGAAGAATTTCTTTTGACTTATGAAATTCCAGGTTCAGACAGGGTGAGCCTTTCCAACGGCCAATACCCTGTTACCCTGATAGAAACCAATTCCTGCTATTCCCGCCTTTTGGGCCTACACATGATCGAGGGGTCTTTTTTTTCAGCCAGAGACTGGGAAGGAAAACAGAGACAGGCGGTTCTAAACGAAAAGGCGGCCTTTGATATTTTTGGGAGCAGCCGAATTGCGGGTAACCGTTTCAAGATTCGCAATGATATATGGCTGGTTACCGGGGTCATTAACGACGGGGATGAAGATAGCTGCCGGGTCTATATACCTTCGTCAATACGGGGAGGCAGTGCGGACGCGCTTATGGCATTGACGGCTCCTTCCGGCGGCATTGATGAGGCCTATGTGAAAAACAGCCTGAAGATTCTGGGCATACAGGAAGCGGCCTACAATTTTTTTAACTTTGGAACAATCACGAATCTTTTGTGGGAGCGGGCTACGGTTATTCCCCTACTTTTTTTCGCGCTGCTTTTTCTGAGCTTTCTCCGTCCGCTTGCGTTTAAATTCAAGGCGGTATTCGCCGTCCTTAAAGAAGAATTGGAGCGCCGTTATATGGGGCAGATTTTTAGTGAAGAGCGCAAAATAATTCTGAAGCCGGTGATGCTCGCTTTGGGACTGACGATCTTCCCTGTCCTGGCTCTCTTCTTCTTTCTTCGCCTTGCCTCCATCTGCCTTCCCTGGCAGGATATTCCCTCGCTTGCCCTCATAAGCCGTGAGTTGTTTTACCCGCGTCTGGAGCGGCTTTGCGATTATGAATTGGCGTCGCGCTTACTGTTTTTCATTTCGCTGGCTGTTTTGGGAGGAGTGGTGACTTGTGTTAATGTTTTGCTGAACCAAAGGTTAAAAGCTTGTCCCTAAATACCAATGTTTTTAAATTTTACCGCGAACCCACACAAACTGCGTACCTTCAGTATGAACAAACTTGTCGTCCGAATCCTGTAAGTACGGGTTTGTGGTTGAATGAATTTGGGATAAATTTTTGTAGTGCGCTCGCCCTGTATAGCCCCCTTGATTATAAATCCGATAAGCCATAAATTCCTATAATGGACTTTTATAAGCCGCTGGGGGCTGGACTTTTCTTTTACGAGTGTTTGCGCCTCTTAATGCTGGTGTTTTTTCTGCTTATTGCGTCTTTTGAGAGCTCCTCTGGCGGTTCTTACGCCGTGTATACGAGTTCTAACGCCCTTTTCCCCCTAATGGCCCTGTTTATCTGGCTTAGGCCGGGCGAATACAGGAATTACATAACGCTTTACATGGCGGGAAAGATCGTCTCTTTGGTTTCGTTTTATTCGTGGGAAATTTTCACCTTGGGCGATATTAACCGCGGTGATAATTTGGCAAATAATTTTGTTCTTTTTAGCGGCGGCGCTTTAATCGGTCTGGCCGATATGCTTTCGGTATGGGGAGCATGGGCGCTTAATAAAAAATACCGGGGGGCGCCGGTCCCCGAAAGCGGAGGTGCATAATGAGGCTTATTCCTATTGCAAGCGGAAAGGGAGGCGTAGGCAAATCCCTTGTCGCGGCAAATCTTGGCGTGGCTTTTGCGCAGGCGGGGCAGCGGGTAATACTGGCTGATCTTGACCTTGGGGCTTCAAACCTTCACCTGGTTCTTGGGCATCAATCGCCAAGAACAGGAATAGGAACATTTTTGAACGATCTCAGGTCGGATTTTACGGATGTCATTGTCGACACGGATGTGCGGGGCCTCAGGTTCATTCCGGGGGATACGGAAATTCCGGGTATGGCAAATCTTAAGCCCGTCCAGTTAAAAGCACTTGTAAGGCGTTTTCTGGCGTTAAAAGACGAGGCGGATGTTCTTATACTTGACCTTGGGGCGGGAACGCACCAGTCTATCCTGGATTTTTTTCTTCTTTCCGGTCAGGGCATCGTTGTTTCGGCGCCGATGGTTACCGCCGTGCTTAATGCGTATGTGTTTCTCAAGAATACCGTGTTCCGCCTGATGTTTTCGGTTTTCGAAAAAGGCAGTCCGGCCGCATCTTATCTTGAAAAAGTGCGAAAAGACGGTTCGGGCAATAAAAAGCTTTACATTCCCAAGTTGCTGCCTGAAATTAAAAAAATTGATCGCGAATCCTATAACAAATTTATGAAACGCATTGAACATTTTCATCCCCGCCTGATAATGAACATGATCGACGATCCAAAGGATGGGGATGTAGCCATGAAAATCCGCCGTTCCTGTGAAGAATACCTTGATTTGAAAATTGAGCACCTGGGTATAATGTACCGGGATTCAATACAGGATACGGCCCTTTCTTCAAGGCTGCCGATTGTACTTTATAAGCCTCAATCGGTTTTGTCCCAGGCTATTTACCGGATTGCAGATAAAATACTTCAGGGCGAAGAAGACAGCTTCGGTCTTAGCGACAAGGAAATTGAAGACAGTTTCCAGGAAGCCGGGATGGAAGCGGAAGTTGACTTTGAGGCAAAGATGGAGTATGCGGAAGACCTTTTGCATTCGGGCGCTCTTTCACAGGGGGATCTTTTTGAGACCATTAAATCCCAGCAGTTGGAAATTTCAAAACTTAAGAAAGAGAATAACTTTTTAAAGATGAAACTTTCAAAAGCATTTGAGAAGGGGTTTAAGCCCTAAAAGTAATTTCTAAAAGGAAATTCTTGTTTTTATGGCAGCGGTATTAGCGACAGGAAGCGCTTCGATATCTGTCAACTCCGATGAAACAGAAGCCCGGCTGCTGTTTACCCCAGATCCGAACGGCGATGGGTGGGATATTGCCGCAGTAACTAAATTGGCCGCCGAAAAAAATCTTGGTGCCCAACCCGATCAAAAAGCCCTTGAAACGTTTCTGGCGAAGGCCGGCAGAGCCAAAAACTCCGAACCGCTGGAGATGGTTTACGCGCAGGGAATTCCGCCTGAAAAACCTGTCGCCGAAAAAGTGAACTGGGCTGCTTTGCCTGTACCTGCCGATATGGCCCCTTACCAGGAAGAGGAGCTAAAAAAAGCCGGGCCCCCGCAAGTTTATCGCGTAACGGTAGAAAAGATAAAGCACGAAAACACGGTAAAAAAACCCCATTCTCTTATTCCCGGCAAGGAAGAGCCCTCAGTCACATGGGAAAAAAAAGAAACCCGTGAAAAAGTGGATGTGGACGCGAGCGTCCTGGAAGTTAAGTACGCAGAAAAGGGAACTGTACTGGGAACCGTAACTCCGCCTGTTCCCGGCAAAAACGGAAGAAGCATTTACGCGCGGCCAATTCCTCCTGCGACAATGGAAAACGCTAATTTCTTATTGGGCGATGGCATTGCAAGGGGGAAGAACGATCTTACCGCCATGGCCTCGGGGTTTGTACGGATTGGCGATAATTGGGCGGATATAGTTCCGCTGGCAAAACATTCTTTCAAGATCAGTACAGGTACAGACGGCCTGACGCTTTTTCTTAGCTTTGAGCCAGGCGATAAACGATTTACCCCGCCCAAAGGCGAGCAAATCCTCTCTGAAGCAGCCGCAATGGGGGCCAGAGAAGAAAACCTTGTCAACGCCGGGGAACTGGACAACTCAATTGGCGAAGCAATAAGAACCGGTGTGCCGCTTGAAGCGTTTGCGCTTTTCAATCCCCAGCAGGCGGAGGCCAGGGTGGATATAAACCCGGACAAAACCAGGGCCGCGCTTTTCCTTCGTAAGGGCGTAGCAGGGGCAGAGCCTCTGGAAATGAAAGCCATCAGCCAGGCTATAAAAGAATCAGGCATCCATGGTTTTGATGCCGAAAAGCTCAAAACTGCGATTCATGAATTCATGGAAAGCAAAGAGCTGTTACTTCCCGAATATGTTCTTGTTGAGGGAGCTTCTTCAACAAGGGGAGAAGATCGGAAAGTTAAGGTATCTGCAAAGGTTTTATCGGAGGAAGAAAAAAAACCGGTTGTCGAGCGGCTTAAAGAGTGGTCCAGCCGCGACGTTTCAAAAGTTCTTGAATTGAAACTTGATGAAGCGTTTGATCTCGCGTTTGTGGAAAATGGCCAGGAAATTGCCGGTGTAAGCGAAGGTTCGGATGGGAAAGACGGGAAGGATATATACGGCAATGTTATTCCGGGTCTCCCCGGCAACGACCCTGAAATAAAACTTTTCAACGGGCTGGAATTGCACGGCTCGGCAATCAAGACCGCCCAGGGTGGACTCCTCCTTTTTCAGGCCACAGAAAAAAGTTTCTTTGGCGAAGTAATTGACTACCAGGACGGGAAAATAGGCATTCACATTTCCGAAGACGCAATGGAAGTAAGGGGAGATTTTTTCCGTGAAACAGGACCGGGAATTCCCATAACAATCGAGAATATAAAAAAAGTAATAGCCGCTTACGGGATTAAAAAGGGCATAGACTGGGAAAGCCTGGAAAAAGCCTGCGCCAATACACGTGAACGCGGGAGTGTTCTGGGCCATGTTGTTGCCCGCGGAGAAAGCCCCATAGCCAGGGGAGGTTCCGCTATTAAGTGGCTTGTCCCGCTTGAACTGCCGGAGTTATCTGGCGTTGCCGCTTCCGAAAGTAAAACCGTGCAGGTGAAAGCCGGAGTTCCAATAGCGGTATTATCCGAAGCCGTGCCTGAGGGCAGGCCAGGTTACGATGTGACGGGGAAGGAAATACCCATAGAAAAGGCATCGGCTCTTTCCATTGAACATGACCAGTCTGTAAGGGAAATGCCCCTTAAAAATGGAAAACGCCTCGTCGCAGCGCGGTCTGGAGAACTTAGCTTTGACGGGAAGAAGCTGAAAATTCTTTTCACTAAAACCATACAGGGGGACGTGAATCAGGAAGCCGGAAAAATACAATTTTCAGGAGAGATAAAAATCACCGGGAATGTGCTTCCTGGCGGTATGGTTATGGGTTCTTCCCACGTTACGGTGGACGGTTATGCCGAAGAGGCGCTGATTTCTTCAGGCGGCAAAGCCACTGTTACAATGGGCTTTAAGGGCGGCGGAAGGGGAGTTCTAAAAGCCAGGGCCGGCATTTCCGCCGCGTTTGTTGAGCGAGCCTCAGTGGCGGCATTGGGGGACATACAGCTCAACAAAGGTTCCATTCTTTCAAGCATTAAAACAAACGGGAAACTTTTTATTGCAGCGGAAAACGGGAAACTCTCAGGCGGAGTCTGCCAGGCAAGGCAGGGAATTGACGCCGCCGATATTGGATCGGAAAAGGGCCTTCGTACTGAATTATCCTTTGGTCAGGACTACTTCATCAAGGAGCAGATAGGTGCCTGTGAGGAAGAAATAGTTAAAATTAAGGGCACCCTTTCTGAGCTGGAAGAAAAAATCACTGAGCTTCGAAGTAACAAAAAGGGCCTTCCTGATGATATAAAGATAGAAAAAATACGGCTGGTGAAACTTTTAGAGCAGGAAAACATAAAGGTATTTAACCTAAGAGAAAAATTTGAGGAACACTCTGAATCGGAGATTCGCTGCCGCGGTACTGTTTTCTCCGGGGTAGTGATAGAAAGCCACAACAGGTATTATGAGGTTCAGCAGAAACGAAGCCAGGTGATTTTTTATTTTGACCGCGAATCAGGAAGAATAAAAGAAAAGCCCCTGGCGGAATACTAATAAAGGATGAAATAATATGCTTCTTTCCATTCCCTTTCCTTCATGGCTTAAACCGGAAGTTATTCCGGGCCTGCCCTTCCGCTGGTACGGGGTTATGTACGTTTTCGCTTTCGGCACGGCTTTTCTGCTTTACCGCAGGCAGGTAAGGGAGCGAAACTTCCCAATGACCGAGGATGAACTTTCGGGGCTTTTTACCTGGGGGATTCTGGCTTTAATTTTGGGCGCGCGCATTTTTTCCACCATGGTTTACGAAGGCGGCGGTATCTATAGCCGCGAGCCCTGGCTCATTTTCTGGCCGTTCAGAAACGGCAAGTTTACCGGCTTTCAGGGCATGAGTTACCACGGCGGGGTTATCGGGGGAATTATAGCGATAATTATTTACTCAAAAGTAAAGAAGTTCGATTACCGCGAAATAGGGGATATGTTTTCGGCCAGCATTCCCCTGGGTTATACATTCGGCAGGCTGGGGAATTTTATCAACGGCGAGTTATACGGACGCATTACCGCAAGCCCAATCGGAATGGTTTTTCCTGACGGAGGAATATCGCCTGTGGACAGGAATTTCGCCGTTATCCGCGAAGCCGCCGAACAAATGGGCTTGACACCCATTACCGGAATAGGCGGCGTTTTGAATTATCCACGCCATCCTTCCCAGCTCTATGAAATGTTTTTCGAGGGCATAGTGCTTTGGGCCTTTATCTGGTTTTTCAGAAACAAAAAGCCCTTCAAGGGTTTTCTGATTACCCTGTACCTTTCCGGTTACGGCCTTGTCCGCTTTTTTATAGAGTATTTCAGAGAGCCCGACGCTGATCTTGGCTATCCGATCAAATTTTCAAAAACAAGCCTGCCTCCCGCTTTAAGTCATCCTGCTCTGAATTTTTCCACTGGCCAGATTCTCTGCTTTATGATGATCCTTATTGGGCTCGTCTGGGCGCTCGTTGCCTCCCGTCTTAAAGATAACGAACCGGTAAGGGTTTACGGCGCTGAAGAAAAAAAACCTGCGGCTTCGTCCGGTGAAAAGGCCGCTGAAAGAAATAAACGGCGGAAGCTGCGGGGCAAGTTGCGTTAAAATCTTCATAACCCTGAAAGCGTATAATTTGTCGCCTGCGGTTGTTTGTAATAATTCCAGAAATAAGGTACTCATCAATTAGTAGCATACATTCCCGGGAGACTGGCAGCGAATGGATGGAACCGTTATTGATGGCGCCTATGTGAGAAACCTTTTCGCAAAGAATCTAAAGAGGTTTCGGGAACTCTTAAAAATATCTCAAATGGATCTGGCTGCTATTTCAGGGCTAGCGCATAACTTTATCAACGATATAGAAAACGAAAAGAAATTTGTTTCGGACGAAACAATTGCAAAACTCGCAAAAGCATTAAGTGTAGAACCATACAAATTTTTTCTTCCCGTAGCAAAATTAAATACCCAGGGGGAGGACATTATTGCTGAAGATTTTACTGAATCAATCGGCATAATTATTAAAGAGTACTGTAACAACTATTTCAAGGGTGGTCCGAAATATGAGCCGGAGAAAAATATGCCGGAAGAAAACCAGGATGGCTGATAAATAAAAGTTGGCAAGAATTAATATCGGGTAAAGTTTTAGCTGTTGCAGACTATCGGCTGCCAGAAAGCTCTTCCAGCGTAATTTTCCAAAGTTTAAGAAACGGATCTATCTCGGCGCGGATACGTTTCAGAAAACTCAAGTCTGTAACCGGCGGACGTATTCGCCCTGCGCCGGCACATTCCGGAAAGTGGGCCCAGAGATAATCCGTCGCATCCAGCAGGACTTCCAGCTTCTCAGGCTCTACAGCGACAGTGCCGGAGAGCATTTTTTTTAGCTCTTCCAGATTGTCCGCCTCACGTTTGGCGAAAGCTATAATTTTTTCGGCCTGCAATTTTTTGCAGTTGCCCAAGGTGGACTTTTGTGTCTTGGGCAAATCGCCTGCTCCATTCAGGATGGCAAAGGCTTCCGCAGGAGTAACTGTTTGTACCCCAAGGGGAAGGCCCGGCCCTGTTATATCAAGAAGCCTTGGGTTTTTACCAAATTCCTGCTCAAAGAGATCGCGGTATTTCCGCATGGCGGGATTACTCCGTACCTGTACTCCCGTTTTGGAAACTGCGGTACAGGTCCCATCCATTAATCCGGCATCAGTGTCGATTAGGCTTCTGAAACGGGTTTGCCTGTTTTCAACATCCCGGCGTCGAGGCGTGGAACGCGCATGACTGGCATCCATGGAAAACGAGAAATCAATTCCCCCTGTGATAACGGGGCCGGTACTGATTTTCAGGGCCAGAGCCACGGCGCTGAGTCCGACCGAGCCCATTGGCGGGAAAGTTTCAGGAAGAAGGCCGCTTTCTTTAAGCCGCGATAGAAACGCCAAGCTTGTCCACACAGTGGCGAAAAAATACCGTTTTCCTTTTAGCACACGCATCGAAGCAGGCAGCGCCGAAAGGTCGATTGCCGCATCGATCTCCCGGCCTTGCAAGCCGACGAGACACCTTAAGTTCCAGTGCTGGCTTTCAAGTATTACCACAAGGTCAGGCAGGACGCCCCAATCGGCAAGACTGGGAAGGCAGGTGTCCACGCATATTATCTTAAAGCGTCTTTCTCCCGGCTCCGGTATTTTTCCACCGCATAAGCCGGAGAGCTCGCTTAAAATGGGATCAAGGGACAGGCCTGCCCCAAGCGCCAAAATTCCCGCTGAACTCCAATCCGGCTCATTCGTATCCGCGCTGCTGAGATTGGCAAGGTTACTGATTAAGTTTTTGGAATAAAGGCGGCCCAGGCGTATCAGAGTCATGGCGTTGCTCCATTCCACTGCAATTTCACGCCTAAGGGCTATCTCGATATCATCGTAAAGCCGGGGATAGAGCTGCCATCCTCCTGTCAGGCGGATGACTTCCACGCGGCGAAAAACCCTTTCCCCCCAGGTCTCTCTGACAAGCGCGCAGAGTTTTTCCGCAGTTTTCGCCTGAACCAAAGAAATCGCTTTTGTTTTTCTTTCTTTTTGATTTATTGTGGGCAGAACGCTCAATAATTCGGCGTCTATACCGACGGCTTTTTTGGATAGCTCAAAAAGTTTTTCGTCGGCCTCAACACAAAGGATCGCCGAATTGGCCGGCAGTTTTTCAAGAAGAAGCGGAAGGCCGTACCCATAAAGGGGAGAGGGGCATATATAAAGCGCGCTTTCTTTTAGATCAATGCCTGCCGCCAGGCGTTCAGCCTGTGCGACAGGATCGATTTTTGACAACAAGGTTTTTCCCAGATAAGAAACCGAAAAACCCTGCCCTGCCGGAATTTCTTTTGGATTAATTTATTCCCCAGAGAGAAAAAAATGTATCAAAGAAACGATCATCCATTTTTTTATTGAGCAGGAAATAAAGGCGAAAATTGTTATCAATCATGGAGTCCACCCAATATGGATAATAGGCTTTTATTATTTCTATTTCGTATTCGTCCGCTGAGGTTTCATCCAGGGGAAAAAGAACTATTACATTGTCTCCGATAACAAGAGGAGTAGAGGGAGAATTGAGCGGAGTGGAAAAAGCCGCTTTCCAGAAAAACTGGTTGTCACCGGCGTTTTCCAATTCAGGAATTCCGCTTGAACGAATGGAAGCCAGCATGGCAAAATTCCCGTAATTTAGCGGAAGCGGGCCGAAACTTTTTTTTGCCAGTCCCTGGGCGGCTATGGCTGCATCAAAACCGCTTTCCCTTGCCTGGCTGCAAAACTTTTCCGCGCTCGAAATTACCCAGTCCTCGGATATACCGCGCATAAAACTCATAAGGTAGTTCCTTACGTTGCCCTTCTCAGATGCGTCATTTAAATCAACCATACGTGCTGTTTCATTCACCCTGTATATGGCCCAGCCCGAATTATTCGTAATAAGCTCGCTAAGTTCTCCCTTGGCCAGATTGATAATGCCGCTTCTGGTTTTTTCGTCCGCAATTTCATACTCAAGCTCAAAGGCCATAATTGTTCCCATGTCGCCGCCTCTTTCGGCTGCCCAATCCTGTGAATAGTTTCTCGCCGCTTCTTCAAAAGTTGTAGAGCCGTTTTTTATCGAGTTAAGTATCTGACGGGCTTCCCGCTCGCTTGAAGTTATAGTGATCTTTGAAAGATTGACGACAGAGAATTTATCCGGATTGGATTGAACATAGGCGGCCACTTCGGAATCCGGATAAGAATTTAACGGAAAAACCGCCAGATCAAAACTGCGTCTTGGAGACGCCATGCCGGCGATAAAAGAAATCTCGTTGGATGCTGATTTGAGGTTTCTCAAATCTGACATATAAGCCTGCAAAATGTAGCTTTCCTGAACCTGCCGCCAAAGATTCATGCGGGAACTGTTATCCAAAGAGCGGTATTTTACTAACGAAAAACGACCGTTCTCCTGAAACATAGCCAATTCCGCCATTTCCCTGTCTACTACATCTTCGGGAGCAATGAACCCGGCCTGCTTCATTTCGTCCAGAATCCCAATGCGTACCGCAGCCTCCTCAAAAGCCTGCCTCCAGATATTCATCATTGTACTCATGAAATTCGGATCCTCGGGGTTTGGTCTCTGGTTTTGATAAAGCGACTGCTGGACTTGGTAAAAATAATTATTGACAACATATTTAATAGGGGTTTTATTGTAGTACCCGAAGATCAGTTCCCCTCCGCCTCCTGCTTCGCTTGGCACTATCGCCGGTACTAATACGAAGGCAATGATTACTATTACAAGAACTACCACTGTCCCAATGAAAAGAAACGGATGGGTCTTTAAACGGTGCATTATTTCGGACATATCAGAATTATCAGCCTGGCTGATATTCTTTTCATTCTGTTTTTTTTCTTTGGATGCCATAATTTACTCCCTAAAATAAGTATATTTCACAGCCAAACAGCAGGAAACTTTCTGTATAGTTGGTTTTTGAGGATACCATTTTATCGCGGGATCGTCAACTTGAGTATTAGATACTACAGGGTACCAGCATTTATTGGCATTATAAACCAGCCCACAACGCTCCTCCGCCCGGTATTCACCTCGGTTATAGTCGCAATAAGACTGGAAAGAGGAGAGTGCGGGGCCACCCTCGGGTCTGTAGGCTAAAAAATTATGGGGTTCTACGGCGGAGCATACATTTGGTGCATAGATAATAAAAGTATATGCTGTTGCCCTGTAAAAAATGCTGGACAAATAAAAAAAACCATGGGATAATTGCCCCATGAGTAGAGAAAAGTTATCGTCCCGATTGGGATTCATCTTGCTCTCTGCCGGTTGCGCAATCGGCCTGGGCAACGTGTGGCGGTTCCCCTTTATTGCAGGTTTATACGGAGGGGCAATATTCGTTCTTATTTATCTGGCATGCTTGATTATTTTCGGTGTCCCGGTAATGATCATGGAATTCTCCGTAGGACGCGGAAGCGGCAAAAGTGCCGCGCGATCTTTCCATGAACTTGAGCCAAAGGGGACAAAGTGGCATCTTTTTTCCTGGGCGGCCATGGCTGGCAATTACCTTCTTATGATGTTTTACACCACTGTCTCAGGCTGGATGATCGCCTACATGGTAAAGATAGCCAAAGGTGATTTCGTCGGCCTTAAACCCGATCAAGTGGGCGGCGCTTTCGGGGCCTTTGTCTCCAGCCCAGGACAAATGGTAGGCTGGATGATCCTTGTCTGCGTACTTGGTTTTGGTATATGCGCGGGCGGGCTTGTTAAAAGCGTTGAAAAAGTAGCCAAGGTTATGATGATCGGTTTATTTGTTATCGTCGCCATCCTGGCAATCCGGGTTATTACCCTGCCGGGCGCGGGCGCGGGGCTTGAATTCTACCTTAAACCAAATCTTAACGCGATAAAGGAACAGGGGCTTTTCACTGTTCTATTTGCCGCTCTGGGCCAGGCCTTCTTTACCCTGAGCCTTGGCATTGGCAGTATGGCCATTTTCGGCAGTTATATTAACAAAGAAAAACGCCTTGCGGGCGAAGCGATAACCGTTACCATTCTGGATACCTGCGCCGCCCTCCTTGCCGGCCTTGTCGTTATCCCCGCTTGTTTCGCTTTTGGCTTAAGCCCCACCGGCGGTCCCGGCTTGATATTTATGACCCTGCCCAATGTATTCAACGGCATGGGCCTGGGCCAGCTTTGGGGAGCTTTGTTTTTCCTGTTTATGACCTTTGCCGCTATGTCAACGGTCATCGCGGTCTTTGAGAACATCATCGCCTTTGCCATGGATATAACCGGTTGCAGCAGGATAAAATCCACTCTTATAAATCTCGTTGTAGTAATAGTACTTTCTTTACCCTGCGCCCTTGGATTCAACGTGCTTTCCGGCTTCTCGGTCATGGGAGGCGTCCTTGACCTGGAAGATTTTATTCTTTCCAACAACCTTCTGCCTCTGGGCGCGCTGGTTTATGCGCTATTCTGCGTATCCAAAATGGGATGGGGCTTTGATAATTTCCTCAAGGAAGCAAACTCCGGAACAGGCGTTGCTTTATCAGCGAAACTGAAACCCTACTTAGTCTGGGGCCTTCCGTTGCTGCTTGCCTTATTCTACATTTTCGGCTACATCAATATGTTTGCGGGTTAAGCGTAAGCTTTTAAAAGTTCAGACAGCCGCCTGACCACTGCTAAGTGATCAGGCGGTTTTTTTATTTAGGAACAATTGCCGAAAGATATTTCCGTCTGGATTCCACAAGAGATTTAAGTTCCGAAAGCATGGACTTGTCCACCTGCTCCGCCATGGGAAAGATGAATTGCACGGTCTCTTCTGTGTATCGTTGGATGAAATCGGTATTTACCACAAAACCAAGGGCAATCATATTTGAAATTCTATCCGCCACCTTTAACACCTTGGCCTGGCGGGAACCCGTTTCTAAAATGCGGGTTAGGAACTGCGGTTTGGTTTCTTCAGGAAGGCGGGTTACCTGCATTACAAGTTCATAGACGGCGGCGCTTTCAAAATCCACTTGCAGAAGGAGGTTGCGGTTGAAATCCGGCACATCCTCGAAAAGGTCATGAACTATCGAGGCTTTAAGCAGTACTGAGTCTATATACCCGTAGTCTATAAGGGTGGCCATTGTATCAAACTGATGCCGGAACATATTGCCGCCGCCCTCCCGGGTTTTTCCGATAAGAGCGGTGGCAAGCTGCATATAAGGAGCCATGAATGTACCTTTGAGGCGAAGCATTTCCTCCGTGGTCATATTTACTACCTAAGCCATGTCCCTGATATACGATTCAAGTTTGCTGATTTTTTTCAAACCTTCTTCCAACTTTTGCTTTTCTCCTTCTACAAGCTCAGACGGAGCGTTTTTCAAAAAATCCCCATTTGCCAGACGAGCCTTCAGATTCGCGACATATTTCCTGTCCTTCTCCAGCTCTTTGTCAAATTTTTGTCTCAACAGTTTTATGTCCACCGCTTCGGCAATAAACACAAAAGCCTCAAATCCGTTTCCGGCGATCCCTATGGAACCTTGCGGCTTCGCTTCCTGACCCGAAGCTCCAATTTCCAGATCGCCGATTCCAGCAAGGAGTTTTACTAGAGCCGTATTTTCTTTTATCAGAACTTCGCTCTCCGGCAAAGAAAGGCGAAGGCGGACTTTGATTTTTTGATCCGGAGGAATGGTACATTCGCTGCGCAGGGTGCGCACCTGACGTACCAGGTCTTGCAGAAAGGCAAAATCCTTTTCCGCCTTTTCATTGGCAAGCTCTTTTTGATAAACCGGATAAGGGGCGGTAATTAAAAGCTCGTCCTTGATGTTCGGAAGCTTGCTGTAAATCTCTTCGGTTACAAACGGAAGGAGGGGATGGAGCAGCCTTAAAGACTTAGCCAGCACATCAAGCAGCACCGTACTTGCCCTGTCTTTCTCCCCGTCGCTTTCACCCTTCATCGAAAGTTTTGTGGCTTCCACATACCAGTCGCAGAAATCATTCCAAAAGTATTCGTAGACAGCCCCGGCGGCGTCATTGAAACGGTAAGAGAGAAAAGCTTCTTCCATTGCGTGCGCGGTGCTGTTAAGCCTTGAGTAAATCCACTTATCAACAGGAAGCAGGGCCGGTTTCTCTACGAGGTTCCGTCCTTCCAGATTCATTAGGATATAGCGACTTGCGTTCCAGACTTTGTTCGCGAATTTGGAGCCCAGCTTAAATGACTCCTTATCCATCAAAATGTCCTGGCCCTGGGCGCAGAGGTAAGCAAGGGTGAACCTTAAAGCGTCAGCGCCGAATTTATCAATAATTTCCAAAGGGTCAATTCCGTTTCCAAGGCTCTTGGTCATCTTGCGGCCCTGTTTGTCGCGAATAAGCTGGGTAATGTACACGTCCCTATATGGAACTTTGCCGGTGAACTCAAGGCCGGCCATGATCATCCTGGCAACCCAGAAAAAGATAATGTCATAGCCGGTTATCAGAGCCGTGGTAGGATAATAGCGTTTAAAATCTTCGGTGTTACACTTGTCATTTTCCCAGCCCATAACGGTAAAGGGCCAGAGCCAGCTGGAAAACCATGTGTCAAGCACATCGGGATCCTGCTCTATGTTTTTGGAACCGCAGTGGGGGCAGGCCGCAAGGTCGGTACGCGAAACCGAGGTTTTACCGCAATCGCCGCAATACCAGGCGGGAATCCGATGGCCCCACCAAAGCTGGCGGCTAACGCACCAGTCCCGGATATTTTCAAGCCAGTGCTCATAGGTGTTTTCCCACTTCTTGGGGTAGAAAATGATTTCCCCCCGCCGCCATGCTGCCAGGGCCTTGTCCGCCAGCGGTTTCATTCGGACGAACCATTGCTCAGAAAGGTAAGGTTCGATAACCGTATGGCAACGGTAACAACAACCAATCGCGTGGGTTATTGTCTCTTCCCTGATATAAAAGCCTTCGGCCTTGAGGTCTTCAAGAACTTTTTCCCTGGCCTCCATCACTTTCAGTGAACGGTACTTTTCGGGAACAGCGTCGTTTAGCTGCCCGTCGCTGGTTAAAATATTTAGCTCAGGCAGACCGTGGCGGCGGGCAAGCTCCCAGTCGTTATGATCGTGCGCCGGGGTAATCTTTACTACGCCGGTGCCAAACTCGCGATCAACAAAAGTGTCCGCCACAAGGGGAATCTCGCGGTTAGCCAGAGGAAGGCGGAGCATCTTGCCCTCGAGCTTTGTGTAGCGCTCGTCTTTTGGGTGAAAAGCGACGGCGGTATCTCCCAGGAGCGTCTCAGGCCGCGTGGTGGCAAGCTCCACAAAGCCGCTTCCGTCGGCAAAGGGATAGCGGAGATGGTACATCTTGCCCGGCGTGTCTTCATGTTCTACCTCATCATCCGCTATGGCAGTCCCGCAAGTACTGCACCAATTAACAAGGTACTTTCCCTTGTAGATAAGATCCCGTTCGTAAAGCGTAACAAAGACCTCGCGCACTGCTCTGGAAAGCCCTTCGTCCATGGTGAAGCGTTCCCGATCCCAGTCCACGCTGGCGCCTGCGCAAGCTATTTGTTCTGAAATAATTGCGTGGTGTTCTTTTTTTAACTTCCAGGTTTCTTCCAGAAACTTTTCCCGGCCCAAATCATGCTTATTCAACCCCTGCGCCTGAAGCTTTTTTTCTACCACATGCTGGGTAGCAATACCCGCATGATCGGTACCTGGTACCCAAAGAGTCGGCTCCCCTTTCATGCGATGGTAGCGGACTACAGTATCCATTATGGAAATCCCAAGGCCGTGCCCCAGGTGAAGAACCCCCGTTACATTTGGGGGAGGAATTACAATGACATATTTATCTTTTGCCTCTTTTCCGGCGGCGGCGTTTTCCGGCTTAAAAGCTCCAGCTTTTTCCCAGAGCGCATAAATCCTCTTCTCAAATCCTTTAGGATCATAGGCTTTTTCCAGCTCAACTGCGTTCATACAAACCTCAACTCATATTATACGAATGGGCGAAAGTTATGCAATGCTGTAAATGAAGGGGTCTAATATTATTAATATACCTTTCCAAAATATCCTCACGCAGAGCTCGCGGCTAAGAACCGAAGGTAGGCGCAGAGAAAAAACTGATCAGACCTCTGCGCCTCTGCGTGATGAAATTCAAATGAATCCTAGTTAAGTAATGTGACAATCGGCGTTTTCAATAGTATAATAGAATTATGGAAGTTAAATATTCCCGATTACGCTCATATATGTTTTCTCTTTTTATTTTTCTCTTTTCGCTTTTCTTTTGCAAACCCATTATGGCCGAAATGATAGAGCTGGACGAGTTATACGAAGTAGAGTACGAAGTACCAGAGATCGTTGTTTACGGAGAAAGTTTCATTCCCCTTGACAACAACGCGTTTGTATATGCTTTTGTAGATACAAAAATAATGCGTTCCATAATTGACATCATTCCCGTCAATCAACTGAAAAGCTGGCAAGCCGTGCAGGTAATAGACAGAACAGAAATAGCCATCGCCGCTTTATTTACAGGCGATACCGGACGCTTTTTTCAAATTGCGGGGTTTGGCTCTTATCCATATTTAATTGTAAATGTCGCCCTGGCTATCGACAGAAACTGGAAATTTATGTTCTCAGGAAATGATCATTATTGGTATTCCGATACAGACAGGTTATCGGTAAGTTTAAACTCGGAAGAAGTTTATATCGTCCAATGGCGTCGTACCCGAATGAAGGCGATGTACGATGAGCCAGGCGTAAAAATGCCGGAAGGCTTTATCGCGTTCAGGCACCGCTCCGGCGAGCCGGCCCCGCTTTCGTTATGGATGGAAAACCACGATTCCATACTGGACAGAATGTTCAATGGCGAAGGAATTACTATAAACCTTCCTATAGAGAGACTTTATCTTAATCTTTATCATATGGAAAATAATGAATTTAAAGCTGAATTAATGTTGCAGACGGAAGGCCTCTTTCTGGAAAATTGTGCAACGAAATTATCAGAACCAGAGGAATCCGATTCGGTTTTGAAAACGCTTTTTTTTGCCAACCAGCCGGTTCAAAATGATCGCAATGTTGAATTTCCGGCTGTTATTATATCAGAAGAAGAGATCGCTTCGCTTTTGAAAATATTTATGAAGTACTGGAAGTAGCAACTTTAAAATTTATCATATTTAATAAAAAAGTTACTCCACCATAAACAGCCGGTGTGGGGATTTGCCTCTCAGACAGCTAGTGGCTTGGGTATTACTCCCTTTCCGTGCTCGCAATTTATTTTTGATTATCAACTCCCCAGCGTCATACCAAATGCATAGGTTCTATCCTGGGCTTTACATCTTTGATCGCGCGCCAAGGCTATCTGAGAAGGCAAATCCCCACACCGGCTAGTATAGCAGGTATCATTAAGCTCAATGAAATATTTTAAGGCTCAACAAAATGGATAATATTTTGCATTTCGCCACGCATGACAGACACATTGGGTCGGTGAGATGCCGCGCCAACGAAGTTGGCGACCTAAGGACAAATTAGAACCGAAGGTAGAGAATCATACTATCTTTGAGAGCTTTAAATCTTTTCATTGAAATAATGGTTTTTTATATTTCCCAAAAAGCCGGGGCTGTCCGAAAAGAATATTTTACCACGTAGAAACACGGAGTTTCACGGAGTAAAAAAGCTAAAATTTTATTAAAACTACCTTCGCTTCTGTAGGTATTTCACCCGCATGCAGGTACATTGGTTCGCTACGATGCATGAAAAACCGGGTGGTTTCCCACCCGGCCGTTTTGCTTTACCACTTAGGTCCTTGTTTGCCGGTTACTTCGGTCTGTCCCGCGTTGATCTTTGCCGCGTAGACATCGTCTTTTCCCGCGTCATCTTTCAGGCGCAAGCTGTTTGCATCGTTTTTATCGCACCTGACATCTATAGCCCCTTGGCCATTCTTATTGTCGCCTGAATTGCCGTAAATGACGGCGCCCTTCTTTTTTTCAAATTCTGAATTGGCGCCGGATATTTGCAAGCCCCAATCTTTGTTTTTGCTGATGGTACCGCCCGACATGGTAAACTTGTTCCCGGAACCCCTTGTTCTCAAACCATTTTCATTGCCGCTGATAGTTCCGCCGGTAATGTTTGCGGTACAGCTCTCGCTATTAATATCCAGAACAATACCCGGACCACCATTACCGCTGATAGTTCCGCCGCTAATATTTACTGTGCAGTTTTTACCCCATAGATGGATACCCATATCAGCATTGTTGCTGATATTCCCAGCCGACATAGTGAGCTTGTTTCCGTTACCTCCCATGCCTATGCCATCACCTTTGCTACTGATAGTTCCACCGCTAATAGTTATAACGCAGTTTTCGGGATCAGGTAGACCAATACCACTTTTGCCACCGCTGATAGTTCCACCGCTAATATTAATTGTATTGCTTTTACCCGATAGTCCAATACCAAAATCACCATTGGCGCTGATATTCCCAGCCGACATTGTGAGCTTGTTCCCGGTACCTCCCATGCCTACGCCATCACCTTTGCCACTGATAGTTCCACCGCTAATAGTTACAACGCAGTTCTCGCTATCATCACCTATATCAATACCGTTATAGCCGCCACTTATGGTTCCGCCCTTCATGGTAATAGAACTTCCTTTTCCACCGCTACACACGTTGCCGTTTATGGTTCCGCCAGACATTGTGAAGGCGCCGCTCGCAAACCATACGGTGTCTTTTTTGTCGTTGCCATTCATGGTTCCACCCGACATGATAAGGGCCCCGCTCTGCACTATTACGCAGCAATCAATGCTATCGTTCATAACTACTCCGCTCTTTATTTCAATGGTTCCGCCATTAATCCCAATAAGACCCCATTCCTTTGTGTTACCGGCGGCTCGGCTAAGGTTAATGTTTTCCAGGGTGAGTTTCCCGGCTGTTACCTAAAAAAGAGGGGATTTCCCTTCCACAAATTTCCAGGTGATTTTGTTGGAGCCTGTCCCTTTCACGGTGATATTAACCCCCGCGGTTCCCATGGTCTTACCAGGATAGTCAACTAAATCACCTGTCAGGGTAATAACGTAATTGCCGGGTTTATCTTTTACACTATTAAAAACTTCTTCAAAGTTCGCGGCCGTTGCCGATAATTGCTGGGCGCTTCCGGAGCCCCCGTCGCTGTTACAGCCTGCCAAAACAAATGCCAAGATCAGCATTCCCAACAATAAAACCTTCTTTCCATCATTAATCATTTTCTGCCTCTCAAAAAAAAATAAACAGCCCATACGGGCTGCTGTGTCCAGGTTTGAGAAAAACTGGGGCGCTATATATAGCGTTTTAAAAACAAATAGCGAAAAAACTACACTATGGGGGGGGGGGGGTAAGAGTGGGCTTTTATTTGAAACAAATTTATGCCATATATTGGCATTTCACGCATGTAAAAATAATACAACGAATATGAAAATTCGACAAGGGACAAAGATCAGAGCGTACTTCTTTGTTATAATTAAAACATGGATGTTATCATCAAGTTCAGCAAGTCAGCGTTCAAGCATGAGGTAACCGAAGCGGACATACGTTGGGCGTTTGACAATAATCTGTACGATGAACAGTTGGACGAAAGTGACGGAGGCGGCGACATTGGCAGCAAACACCTGCTAATTGGCTTTGACCGCAACGCCAATCATATTGAAATTTTGTATAATGTCATTGATGAAGATACCCTGAGAGTATTTCACGCTATGAGATGCAGGAATATCTTTTTATCTTTGATACATCATTAACAGGAGTAATATATGGCAGATTTAACCGAAGAAGAATACGACGCTTTAGACGAGTATTACACTAAAAACCCGCCTAAAATAGACCCGTCAAAAAAGGGAACTGGCTTTTTCACACGGCAAAAGTCGGCTCTTTCCGTAACCGTTGACGATCTTTCAGCCAAATGGCTATTGACCAAATCAATTGCCGACCACAAAACCCCAGCAGACATTATTGGCGAAATGGTTCGTGAACGGATTAACGCTTCAACATAAGAAGAAGATATCGCTTCGCTTGGCTTTAGTGTTGGTTCATGGCAGAGCTTGCCATATTTTCTTTTTGGGAGGATGTTTTGAATGATTTAGCGAGCGGTTTAGGCCGTTGGTACAAAAGCGGGAAAGCTCTTTTGGATGAGATTGCGAGATCCCGGCCCCGGAAAGGAGAATCATATATCTGGTTTACAGGCCAACATGGGTTTATTATCCGGTTTGGGGAAATAGTTTTTTACATTGATGTGATCTTAAACGATCTTGTGGATGAAAACGGAAAAACCCAACGAGTGTATCCGCCGCCTTTTGATCTTGCAGAGATACAGCAGGTGGATTATGTGCTTTGTACCCATAACCACAGCGATCACTTGAACCTTAAAACCCTGTTGCCCCTGGCAAAGACCAATCCCCTGGCCTGCTTTGTGGTCCCCTCTCCCTTTAAAC
>Ga0268262_10001729_pt1 | contig 26391 bp, 25 predicted proteins | sample TergutNc150P3_FD_190354 | JGI IMG/M metagenome (GOLD analysis project Ga0268262, IMG submission 190354) | Nasutitermes corniger P3 segment gut microbial community from laboratory colony in Florida, USA - Nc150 P3 (SPAdes) (version 2) | ecosystem: Host-associated > Arthropoda: Insects >... | reverse complement strand
CCAAATTGTCGATTCCGCATGTGTTCTTCGACACAACAGTACTAGACTCAATGGAAGAAAGGCTCATCCTGCTTGAAGATGTGGAAGATGTGCTGGAGTATGCCTGGCAGACCGGGCAGCGTTTTTTTAATACGGAAGACGACAGTTTTCTTGCCGGTTTTCGCAAGAAAAATGTGACATATTGGGCGCGCTGGGCGGAAAAAGAAGATGGCGTGCATATCATCAACGTATACAGCCATAGAATGGCAATTAACTAGACAAAGGAGGCGGTGCGTATGATTTCTCAGCAGGAACTGCGTAGCGTGCTGGACGTATATCCCAACGATCGCCAGTATGCCCTGGCGATCTTGCAGGATATGCAGCGTGTGTTCCATTATATTCCGCGTGAAGGGCTTCAATGCGCGGCGGAGTACCTTGGCTGCGGCCTTTCGGAACTCTATTCGATGGCGACGTTCTATAAAGCATTGAGCCTAAAGCCCAAAGGCAAGCATATCATCAAAGTATGCGACGGTACTGCATGTCATATCAGAGGTTCCATGACTTTGCTTGACGCTCTAAGGCGGCGGCTCGGTATCGAACCAGGCGAGACCACGGGGGACGGCATTTTTACGCTTGAGACAGTCAACTGTCTTGGCGCTTGCGCGATTGCGCCGGTGATGCTTGTCGGCGAAGAATTCTATGGTACCCTTACTATTGAAAAGTTAGACGCCGTGCTGAGAGTGTACGAACAGAGTTCGGACGAAAAAGGGGGATCGGCTGATGAAAAATCCTGATTCTCAAAATAAAACAGTGCTCCTTTGCTGCGATACCGGCTGCCTCGCCAACAAGAGCGCGAAGGTGCTTTCCGCTTTTAAAGAGGGGATTGAAAAAGCTGCGGTTTCCGCGGAACTTAAAACGCTTGCAGATCTTAAACCCACAGGCTGCCACGGTTTTTGCGAGAACGGTCCGATCTTAACGATTCTGCCTGACGAAATCACTTATTACAAAGTCAAAGAAGAGGACGTGCCTGAAATCGTCGATAAAACACTCGTGAAAGGCGAACCCGTTACACGATTGCTTTACCGGACAGAAGGCGGTGTTTATGTAACCAACCAGAAAGATCATCCGTTTTACGCGGGGCAAATGAAAATCGCGCTCCGCAATGTCGGGCGCATCGATCCGGGCCGGATTCAAGACTATTTAGATCGCGATGGTTACAAGGCGCTGAAAAAAGCGCTTTCAATGGAACCGGAGGCGATCATCAAGGAAATCGAAATATCTGGACTGAGAGGGCGGGGCGGAGCAGGGTTCCCCACCGGCCGAAAATGGCGTCAGGCGGCATCCTACGACAATTTTCCCAAGTATGCCGTCTGCAACGGCGACGAGGGTGATCCCGGCGCTTTTATGGATCGTTCAATTCTAGAAGGGGATCCGCACAGTGTGATCGAAGGGCTCTGTATCCTTGCACGTGCCATAGGCGCTCATCAAGGCTATATGTATATCCGCGACGAATACGGCCTCGCGCTTGAAAGCGTGCACGCCGCCCTCGCCGCTGCCCGGGAGCAGGGAATCCTGGGCGATAAGGTCATGGGGTCGGATTTTGCTTTCGATATCCGCGTAGTGCGCGGAGGCGGCGCGTTTGTATGCGGTGAATCCACCGCGTTGATGGCTTCCATCGAAGGCCGCGTGGGCGAGCCCCGTTCCAAGTATATCCGTTCGGTGGAGCGCGGGCTGTTCGACCAGCCAACTGTGCTAAACAACGTGGAGACTCTGGCGAATGTGCCCTATATTCTGTTACATTCCGGCGCTGAGTACGCGAAAATCGGTACCGAAAAAAGCAGCGGGACGAAGGTATTCGCCCTGGTGGGCAAGGTAAAGCGAACTGGGCTAGTTGAAGTGCCGATGGGCGTGAGTCTCAGGCATCTGGTGATGGATATAGGGGGCGGGTTGGTGAAAGACAGGCCGTTAAAAGCAGTGCAGACTGGCGGGCCCTCCGGCGGATGTATCCCCGAATCCATGCTTGACCTGAGCGTAGACTTCGACACGCTTACCAAAGCCGGCGCGATGATGGGTTCCGGCGGCATGATCGTCATGGACGACCGTAGCTGCATGGTGGAAGTAGCGCGCTACTATACCAAATTCCTGTCCGAAGAGAGCTGCGGAAAATGTACGCCCTGCCGGGAAGGCTTGCGCCAGATGTTGAATATCCTGACTGATATCACGCAAGGCCGCGGCAAATCCGGCGATATTGAACTGTTGCAGGCGTTAGGCGAATCGGTATGCGAAACATCGCTTTGCGGCCTTGGCAAGACCGCTCCGAATCCTGTTCTTTCCACCATAAAATACTTCCGGGACGAATATAACGCCCATATCAGTCGCGGCACATGCCCTGCCGGTGTTTGCACGAAGCTTACACGCTTTATGATAAACAAGGAAAGATGTACAGGTTGCGCGGTATGCGCGAAGATATGTCCTGTGGTGGCTATTTCCGGCGAGCGCAAACAGCCGCATCACATCGATCAGGCCGCGTGTGTGTCTTGCGGGAGCTGCCGCGAACGTTGCGCGTTTGACGCTATATCAGTCAACGGCTCTGAAAGAGACGCCGGCTTTGAAAGAGACGAGGGCTCTGAAAGAGACGAGGGGAGGCCAGAGAAATGATCGAGATCACTATAGACCAAAAACCCTGCGCTTGTGAAAAAGGCGAAACAATTCTCGATGCTGCGGAACGGATCGGTATAGAAATCCCCACGCTTTGCCATCATGAAGGGCTTTGCGCGCAGGGCGTCTGCCGGGTATGCATGGTGGAAACTGTTGAAAACGGCTGGAGCAGCATGGTCGCCGCGTGTATTTTTCCTATCCAGCGTTCCGTCTCTGTACTCACCGACAGCGAAAAAGTAAAAAAACATCGGGCAGCCGTAATTTCACTGTTGCTCGCGCAAACGCCCGACAACGAACGCATAGAGCTTCTGGCGAAGCGTTATAACGTGCAGCCAGCCGAACGCTTTATAACGCAGCGCGGTGAAAAATGTATGGTCTGCGGCCTGTGTGTACGGGCATGTTCCAGCCTTGGCTCAGGAGCGATCAGTACGGTTAACCGCGGTATAACCAAGAAAATATCGACGCCTTATGACGAGCCGTCTGCGGCCTGTATCGGCTGTTCCTCCTGCGCGAATGTATGCCCCACAGGTTATATCGATGTGGAGGAGTATGACGGTACGCGTACCATATGGGGGAAAAAGTTTGAGTTGATAAGATGCTCTGTTTGCGGCAAGCATTATATGCCCAAAGAACAGTACGATTTTATCTGTAAAAAAATCGGGTACGACGGGCAGCCGGTATGCGGTAGTTGCAGCCGGACTGCTATCGCGAAAAAATGGATGGGAAACGCGAAGTATGCCTTCGATTGAGGGACATATAAGTGATTTAAAGATCAAGGGTTATTGCTGCTCCCAGTTAGTGGCGATAATTGCAGGTCTGGAACCGCTGGACGAAGAAAACGAAGGCTTACTGCGCTCACTGCGCGGGCTTTGTATCGGTATGTACAAAAAAAAAGCCTGCGGCGCTTTGACCGGCGGCGCTTGCGCCCTTTCGCTGCATTTGCAGGGCAACAGCCTAACGGAAGCCTGCCGTGAACTGACGGAGTGGTTTGAACAGCGTTTCAGGGGCGTTGACTGTAAAGATCTGATCGGCGATGCCGCCGGGCCGGCAATGATTTGCATGGACATCGTGCAGGAAACATGCGAAAAATGCCTGGAAATGCTGATGGAGAAAGATTGCCTGTAATTGGTTTTATTCGGAAAACTTGTTAATCAACTCCTCGGCCTTACGCGCTTGATTGTATTGAAGTTTGTGTGAAACCAGCGCTTCGGGTGTTAGGCATTTTTCACGGCTTTTCGAAAAGCGTTCCTCCAGCGTTACCTCTTCTTTGCCGCAAATAAGCTTGTCGGCGTAAAAGACAATTGTGCTTTCGGTTATATTTTCCAAATCCTCAGGCGCGAGTTTATGATGCGAAAGTACAACATTTGCAACGCGCGGGTAACCGCATTTAAGCAAATAATTGAAACCCGCTTTGGCGTGATTTTCTTCCGTTCTTGCGATATCGTGCAAAAGCGCGGCGGATCTTATAAGTTCCCGGTCAATATGGCAATCCGGTTTTAATGACTCCGCGATTTGCAGCGCTTTACGTGATACGGCCGTACAATGCGCCGTAACTTTGTCGGGGGTTTTGCATTGTTTCAACAAATAGCTGCACTCCGCATCGTCAGGCGCGTCTAAAGGCATTCTTCCGTAAGATTCAACGTATATTTCGCTGTTTTTCACAATAAGTGTATTAACGCAGCCGTAGGGTTGCGCCATCTCCGGCATTTCGTTGTAATTCAAACCAAGAGCTTCGCATAAAAAAACCTTATTTACTCCTGCATGTCCTACAATAACAATATTTCCGTTGGCTTCATCGATAATGCGTTTAACCGCGCAAGAGAAGCGCGACAACGCTTTTGAGAAATCTTCGCCTCCTGGGGGCGTTACGTGCATAATATCTGTTCCGCGCCTTTCGTAAATGTCAGGGTATTTTTCGCGGATCTCCTGAAATGTCATGCCTTCCCATTCACCCATTGCAATTTCTTCCATGCCATCGGTTTGAAAAAGCGGATAATTATCATTCGATAGTAATTCCGCTGTTTCTTTTGCGCGCAATAAATAGCTATGGTATACTGACTTAATTTTTTTTTCCGAAAAATAGGCCGCCAGATCGGAAGCCTGGCACCTTCCCCGTTCGCTTAGGGGCAAATCTTTCCTGCCGATACATTGCCTCTCGCCGCCGGGAAACTCCGGTTCACCATGCCGCACCAGATATACCATTGTTTCTAACTCCCGTTGGATAGCTCAGAAAATAGCTTTAAAATACCGGCGTAGTCTTCCTGTGTATCTATATCGTACAATATACTCTGGTCATTTGTTTCAATATGTTCAACCGTCAAAGAAAGCTCTGTTATGGCGTTACGAAGCCCGCCGCTTCCGGAATACGTTAGTATCTTGGCAACAGCGTCATTGCCCAGAATAATCGGGTGCCCTGTTCTTCCTTCATAAGTTGGGATACCTACATCCGTCTTGCAGGAAAGCAATGCTTTCACAGTATCAGAAGCAAAAAGGGGAACATCAACAGGAGTAATAAACACTTTGTCACATTTTTCTTTTTGGTACTCAAGGCCGATTTTTATTGAATCAAGCATTTCGTTGTGTTCGTACATTTCGTTTCTTAAAAATACGATTCCAGAGCCCTTTAAACTGTTTTCCAGTTCCTCCGCGTTGTTTCCGGTAATTATAGCGATATTATTTACAGAAGCGGCCCGGAAACTGCGTATTATGCGCTCCACTACGGTAAGGCTTCCGATTTTTAATAGAGGCTTGAAAACGCCCATCCTTGAAGATCTGCCTGCCGCGGTAATGATCGCTCCGGTTCTCATTATGTACCTTTTCCAAACATGCAGTTTGGATAACGGCAGTCGGGGCAGTTAAGACACAGACCGCCATTACCCAGACCGGCCAGCCATTGGGATGTAACAGGCACATCCGCCAACAATAAGGGGAGTACCAGATCGAAGATAGTATTGCCCGCGTACATGACACATCCGGGCAACCCGCATATAGGACGCCTGTCCTGAGTATAGGCAATGAGAAACATTGAGCCGGGCAACACAGGCGCGCCATAACTTACGATGGAAGCGCCTGTGTTTTTGATCGCAAGGGGTGTTTTATCATCAGGATCAACGCTCATGCCGCCGGTACAGAGTACAATATCCGCCCCCCCTGCCAGCATCTCGTTGATGGCCCTTGTGATCTTTTCGTGGTTGTCGTCCTGAATCCGGTGCTGTACCATTTCACAGCCGTATTTTACCATTTTTTCCCGAATCACAGGGGAAAAGGTATCCTGAATGCGGTTATAAAACACCTCGTTTCCTGTTGTGACAAGGCCATATTTTTTGGTATGAAAGGGCAGCAACCGAAGCAAGGGCTCATTTCCCGCAATATGGCGGGCATGCTCCATTTTTTTTTCATCAATCATCAAAGGGACGACCCGTGTACCGCACAACTTGTCCCCTTTTTTCACGGGGAAACCTGAAGAGCGCGTTGCAATTATTATCTCTCCCAGGCTGTTTATGGCGCGTAACCGCTCAACATCTACCATTAATAAGCCGTCGATGTCGGCTATTAACTCGATTTTTCCCTCCTTTGGAGGCGTTGGGTGCATATTGGCTCCCTGGCATATTTGGCGCAGGATCTCCGCCGCGTCATCCTCATGGAGCATACCCTCGCTCTTTTCCCATATGTACACATAATCTTTTCCCAAACTAAACAGCACCGGAACATCTGCCTCGGAAATGACATGGCCTTTACGAAAAACAGCGTCCTTAACGACGCCTTTAATAATTTGAGTGATATCGTGACATAATACCTGCCCTACAGCTTCTTCGGTTTTAACAGGCTTCATAAATTGGAGCTTATATTTGTTTTTGCCCATCACGCAAGCCCTCTTTTTTTGTTGGTTTTTTTGCTATAGTATGAGATAATTACAAACCGGAATGGTGACAAAAAAATATTTGCCTTAAAAGGCAGGAGGAAAAGATCATGTTTAAACTGAAAAGATTGGTTTTATTTTGGCTGCTCGTTTCCGTTGTTGCGGCGGGCTTTGTTTTTGCATCCCCGGCGCAGGAGTCAGGCGCAAAACCAAAAGAGGTGGTGGTTTATTCCAGCGTGGATGAGGCAAACGCGAAGAAGATACTTGACGCTTTTACCGCCGATACCGGAATAAAGGTGAACTTTGTTTTTCTTTCTTCCGGTCCGGCTCTGACCCGGATTGAGGCAGAACAGCAGAATCCCCAGGCGGATGTGTGGATGGGAGCTCCGGCAGAAAACCACATGATCGCCAAGGACAAGGGGCTTTCTATTCCCTATAAGGGCGGGAATTATACGAGCCTCTCGGCAGCCTTCAAGGATTCCGACGGTAACTGGCGCAGCTTTTACATGAACCCCATGGCCTTTGCGGTAAATACGGAACAGCTCAGGCGTATCAACGCCCCCAAGCCCGCTTCATGGCAGGATCTCCTGAATCCCGTGTACAAGGGACTAATTCAAATGCCGAGCCCCCAGTCTTCGGGAACAGCCTACAATATGGTGGCAAGCCTCGTAGCCCTCTGGGGCGAGGAAAGGGCTTACACGTACATGAAGGCCCTGAATCCCAGTATCCAGACCTATACATCTTCCGGTACCGGTCCCGCTCAGGCTGTTTCAACGGGCGCGTGTGCTATCGGCATTCAATTTACCCCAGCCTTTTTCGAGAATATAGACAAGGGTTTCCCCCTGGAAGTGATATATCCCTCCGAAGGCGTCTGGTTTGAAAACCCGGCGGTCTCGGTCCTCAAGGGAGCCAAGAATCTGGAGGCCGCCCAGGCTCTGGTTGATTGGCTCACTTCAACGAAAGGACAGAATACCCTAACCGAAGCGACTACCTTCTTTTATCCCATTACCCCGGGGGCAAAACTTGGCAAGGGCATGCCTGCTTTTGAGACACTCAAGACCATCAACGTAGACCCCATCTGGGCGGCCAATGAAAAAGCCCGGCTGGTTAAACGCTGGCAGGACGAAGTTCTTCCCGCCAAATAAGCAAGCGTTAGATTTAAATGAAAAACTGGCCTTTTGGCCAGTTTTACTAATTTTATTTACGTGAGGTCAGGATAATGCGAACTTTCCTGAAAAAATCCTGGCGGGAGCTCAAGGCTCTTTCAGGCGATCCTCTTCTTTTTATTGTCGTTGTTTTGATTTTTATTTCTCTGGCTCTGTTCATTGTGTATCCACTGATAAAGGTGATCATTGTGAGTTTTCAGACTAAGCTGGGAGGGCCGCTGACCCTGGGCGTATTTAAGGAAGTGTTTGCCTCCCGCTATCTGGCACGGGCTTTCGGGAACAGTATCCTGATGGGTGTCCTTACCGCTTTTGCAGGCTGCGTTTTGGGGTTTCTCTTTGCCTTCGCCATCGCAAGAACGGATGTGCCTCTTAAAAAAATATTTCATGTCATAGCGATAATTCCCGTGGTCTCTCCCCCTTTTATAGGCGCTATGGCGATAATAATGCTTTTCGGAAATAACGGCCTCATCACCTATTCACTTTTGGGGATAAAGAACTATCCTATCTACGGATTCAAGGGACTTCTGATGGCCCAGGTGATTACCTTCTTTCCCGTGGCCTACATCACCCTCCGGGGCGTTATAGAGTCCATTAGTCCGACCCTGGAAGACGCCGCCCTTGATCTGGGAGGATCCAGGTGGAAGGTTTTTCGGAAGGTTACCCTGCCCCTGACAGCCCCTGGAATAGCAAGCGCAATGCTGGTGCTTTTTATTGAAACCATGGCCGACTTTGGAAATCCACTCATACTTGCGGGAAGCCAGTTTCCAGTTCTTTCGGTTCAGGCCTACATGGAAATTACAGGAATGTATAATCTCCCCAAGGGATCCGCCATCGCCTTTCTGCTGCTGGTTCCTTCGATTACCGCGTATTTTCTGCAGAAGTACTGGGTTTCCCGCAAGCAGTATGTAACCATCACCGGGAAGCCTACGGATTCCACCCTTAAATCGGTTAGCCCTTTTGCCAAGTGGGCGCTGTTCGGCTTTTGCGTTTTGGTAACCGCCTTTATTTTGCTTGTCTACGTTACCATAATCTGGGGCGCTATTGCCAAGGTATGGGGTTTTAACAATACTCCAACTCTGGATCATTTTAAGTATGTTTTTGGAGTGGGGTTCAGGGCGATAAAAGATACCTTAATAATCGCCGGGCTTTCAACCCCTCTGGCCGGTGTTCTGGGCATGGTTATTGCGTTTCTCGTTGTGCGCAAACATTTTCCCGGGAAAAAGCTCATGGAGTTTAGCTCCATGCTCAGTTTCGCCGTACCAGGCACGGTCATTGGTATTGGCTACATTCTTGCGTTTAACCAGCGTCCCTTGCTCCTGACAGGCACACTGGCGATCCTGCTCCTCAATTTTATTTACCGATATGTTCCCGTGGGCATCCAGTCCGGCGTAGCCATTCTTCAGCAAGTGGATCCTTCCATTGAAGAAGCGGCCATAGATATGGGAGCGGATTCCCGAAAGACTTTTTCCAAAATTACCTTGCCCTTGATGATACCGGCTTTTTTTTCAGGGTTGATATTCTCCTTTGTCCGGGCCATGACCGCCATAAGCGCCGCCATATTTTTGGTGAGTTCCCGGTGGAATCTGATGACGGTGCAGATTATGAGCCAGGTTGATTCCGGTCGTTTGGGCGCGGCGGCGGCCTTTAGCCTGATTCTGGTTGTCCTGATCCTGATAGCGATGTTCATTATCAGAACAGCGCTGGTTCTTCTTTACGGAAAGGCCGGCGGAAAAATGCTTAAGATATAGAAGGAAAAAATAATGGGCGTCAAACTGCTTGAAATAACAAAAGTTTTTACAGATCAATCCAATTCCGAAAAAAAAGTAACCGCCGTAAATAATGTTTCCCTGGAAGTGGCCGACGGGGAATTTGTTTCCTTTTTGGGGCCTTCAGGCTGCGGCAAAACCACCACCCTCAGGATTATATCTGGATTTGAATACCCCACCAAAGGCGAGGTGTGGATAGCCGGAAAAATGGTCAACGACATTCCCCCCAACAAACGGGACACTTCCATGGTTTTCCAAAGTTACGCCATTTTTCCGCACCTTTCGGTTGCGCAGAATGTCGGGTTCGGCCTGGAACTCAAGGGCAGGCCAAAAAACGAAATAAAGGAAGAAGTCGAAAAGATCATGACGCTGATGAATCTGCAGGATATGGGCCGCCGCAGGCCGGATCAGCTTTCGGGCGGGCAGCAGCAGCGGGTGGCCCTGGCCCGCGCGATTATTAACAAGCCCAGCGTGCTTCTTTTTGACGAGCCCCTTTCCAACCTGGACGCAAAATTGCGGGAGCAGATGCGCCTTGAGATACGGCGTATTCAGCAGACCTTCGGCATAACCAGCATCTATGTTACCCACGATCAGACAGAAGCCATGACCGTGTCTGACCGCATTGTTGTAATGGACGAAGGAAACATCATGCAGACAGGGGCGCCCTTTGATATCTACTCGCGTCCGGCAAACCGTTTCGTGGCTGACTTTATCGGTAGGGTAAATTTCTTTACCGGTAAGGTAATTTCCGTAAAAAATTCTGCCGGAAACTCTGTAAGCGCGGATGTGGAAATTGAGTTTTCTGGTGGAGGCCGCAAAACTTTTACCGGCAGGAGCGGTCATTTTAGTAACGGGCAGGAGATCACCCTGACGGTTCGCCCCGAATCCCTGCGTCTGGCGGCCAGGAGCGGCGGTATATTTAGCGGAACGGTGATCAAGAGCGTTTACCTGGGACAACTGGTAGAGTATGAGATCGACTGCGGCGGAGACAAACCCGTTCTGGCAGTTACCTACGATCCTGCTGATCAGGGCTTTTTCAAAACCGGCGACAAGGTTGGCGTTGACTTTTCGGCGCAGGCTTCCCACATATTACCGTGACTGATTCTTTCGGTAGAACCCTGGATTATCTCAGAGTCTCTGTTACGGATCGCTGTAACTTCCGCTGTCAATACTGTATGCCGCCTCAGGGTGTACAATGGAAACCCCATGAAACGATGCTTAGCTTTGAAGAGATAACACGTATCGTGAGAATCCTGGCGGAATTGGGGACACGAAAAATTAAAGTTACCGGCGGCGAACCTTTGGTACGCCGGGGCGTGGCAGTTTTTCTTAAAACGCTCAAAGCCTTTCCCGGGATAGAAAAGGTTACCCTTACAACGAATGGCCTTCTTTTGGGATCGTACCTGGAAGAAGCTGAAACCCTTTCCACTTATTCTCTGCCGGATGGGATCAACATCAGCCTGAACGCGTTGGATCCACAGCGGTTTAAACGCATTACACGCCATGAGGGAACAGGGCCGGAAGAGATTCTCCTTCTTATTGATCGGCTCCTTGAAAAAGGCATTCAGGTGAAACTGAATTGTGTGCCTGTCCGTTCATTTAACGAAGAGGAAATAATCCCTCTTGCAGCTCTGGCAAGGGATAAAGAAATCGCTGTTCGCTTTATTGAACTCATGCCCTTGGGCTCCGCGGCGGCTTTGCAGTTCATTCCCGGTAAAGAGATCGAGACGGTACTCGAAAAAACCTTTGGCCCGCTTACGCCGTTTTCCGGCATCTGTGGTAATGGCCCTGCGGTTTATTATTGCCTTCCTGGTTTTGCCGGAAAGATAGGTTTTATCAATGCCATAACTCATGGCTTTTGCGAATCATGTAACCGCCTCCGCTTAACTTCTGAGGGATTTTTGAAACTCTGCCTTTCAAACGATTTGGGGCTGGATCTCCGCGAATTGCTTCGTTCCGGCGCTTGTGACAGCGAGCTTTCCCTGGCTATTACAGAGGCCGTAGCGAAAAAACCCAGGTCTCACACCCTTTCGGGAATTTACGCAACGCTTCCGGAAGCACACACCAAAGGTATGTCAGCAATCGGAGGTTAGGAATAGTATAATCAGAATCTGGTGCGTTTTGCGCCAATAATAAGGTCTTCCAAAATGAATTTTTACCAGTATACTGTTGGTATGATATTCTTTGGCATTTACTGTGTAATTGGAATCGTTAATCTGGTAAGCGCTTTTTTCTTTAAAGAGAGTTTACGGAAAATCTCAAAAAGCTGCCTTATGCCTGCGTTGCTTGTTTTTTACCTATTGGGAGCGGAGCGAATAATTATTCCGGTCATTGCCGCCCTTATCTTTAGCTGGGTCGGCGACATCTTCCTTATCAATAAAGATAAACAAGCCTTTTTCAAATTAGGACTGGCGGCGTTTCTGGTAAGCCATATTTTCTATATTATCGCCTTTCTTATCTTGGCGAAGAACGTTAATATTTTGGCGTTGATCATTTCCATAGTTATCGCCGTTCCCATGGGACTGGCCATCCTTAAATTGCTGAATGCCAGTCCGCCGATGAAGAATCCGGTTGCCGCATATGCCATTGTTATAATTTTGATGAGTATGGCCGCTCTCCAGCTTAAGCTTGCCCGGCCTGGCTTTGCGGGAATCATTGTCTTTTCAGCGAGTATAGTCTACCTTTTTTCCGATACTTTTATGGCATACCATCTTTTTCACGGTAAACCCAAATATTACAATTTTATTACCATGATTCCCTATATCATAGCTCAGGGAGGCATTATTATTGGGCTGGTTCTGGAGTCTGGGAGCATTTCGGGGTAAGAAAAAAGGTATAAGAAGGCAATAGAATGTTTATAAAAATTAATCAGGCGGTATTTGAAAAGAAAAACGATCTTGTGATCTGTGTTGTTACAGCTGAAGGGCTCAATAATTCTATTGCTAACAATAAAATCACTGATTTTTTTAACGATGTGGTTGCAAAACAAAAAGAAACCTTAAAGGGTCAAGCTGTAAAGAGTGTTTATAACTTTGGGCAGTACCACGCTGCCATGAGAAGTTTTGGTATTAACCCTTCGAAATACCAAATTTCAATTGAGGCTTTGCTTAATCGTGTTTCAAAAAGCGGAAACCTTGCTTCCATTAGCCCTGTTGTTGATTTGGCAAATGCTGTATCGCTGAAATACCTCGTGCCATTGGGCGTGCATGATATTGATTCTCTGATGGATGATCTTGAAATACGTTTTTCAAACAGCAATGACATATTTGAAGATTCGGAAGACAGGTCTTCTAATGAAGGCGAAGAACTTGTATATGCTTCCGGAAATACTATTCGTACAAGAAAATGGATATGGCGTCAAATGCCTGTTGGTAAAATAAGCGTGAAAACAACAAATATTGTATTCCCAATTGATGGATTTTGTACGAACCTTGAAGTCTTGTTTGAGGCAAGGGATTTTCTGGCAGGCAGTTTGAAAACCTTTTTCGGTTGCAAAACAAGAGTAGGAGTAATATATAAAGATTCGCCCAATTTTATAATATCGAATCTGTCTGAAAAAGATATAAAAGCCGAGGAAATTAATCTGGCTGCAATAAAGGCGGCTTTTGAGTCTGCCGGAAACAGTAACGAAGGTTTTAATAGCATTGACAAAAAAGAGGATGTTATTGAAGCCCCGTCCGTTTTCGTTTATTATCACAGCGATACAGAAACACCGGGAATTATGTTTATTTCTTCCATGGAAAAAAACAACCTCGTAAAAACGAAGTCAGAAGCGCGCAGGCTTATACAGCAAGGTGCGGTTAAAATTAACGGTAAACAAATAACCGATATAAATACTATTACGCCTTTAAATGACGGTGATATAGTACAAGTTGGGAAACGGCATATTTTAAAAGCAAAAAAGAGTAATTGGTAATAAAACGGTTTGTTTATCTGTTTTGATCTTTGCATAGCACTTGAAATTAGATATTATAGTAACAAGTAAGGAGCAAATAATGAAACTTATTTTTTTGGGTCCCCCCGGGGCCGGTAAAGGAACCTTGGCGGATAAAGCGGTGGAATTTCTAAAGATTCCCCATATAAGTACAGGCGCAATTTTCCGCTCGGCGATTGCGGCGCAGAGCCCTCTTGGTTTGAAGGTGAAGGCAATCATCGATGCAGGCAAGCTTGTAGACGATGACACAACTATCGCCCTTGTAAAGGAATACCTTTCAAAAGACGATGTCAAAAGCGGTTATATTCTGGACGGCTTTCCAAGAACCATACCCCAGGCGGAAGCCCTGGCGGGATTCTCGGCAATAGACAAGGTAATAAACTTTGACATTCCCGACTCTTTAGTGCTGGAACGGCTGGGAGGCCGCCGGGTTTGCCGCAAGTGCGGCCATAACTTCCATGTGGTTTTTGACAAGCCAAAAAAGGAAGGAACCTGCGATCACTGCGGCGGCGAGGTTTACACCAGGGACGATGACAAGGCTGAGGCGATTCAAAAGCGCCTGGAAGTCTACAGGGCCCAAACAGCCCCCCTTATTGACTATTACCGCGGCAAAGGCCTTTTGGTTGATGTGGATGCCCGTCCGTCTGTGGATAAAGTGGTGGAAAATTTCAAGCAAGCCTTAAAATAGAGCGGCTCTTTATCATCAGCTCAATTATTTCGTCGGAATTGTTATCAAGGAATGTTTTTTCGTTCATTATGATGTATTCGACGCCCCAAAAAGTATTGTAGTTCTTGTTTTGGGCCAAAAGTTCCTTTATAATGCCATCGTTGTCGGAATTCAGTAAAATGTCGCGATAAGCAGGGACTTCGTTCATGCTTTATTATCGGCATAATGATTTAATCCGCCATTTGAATATTTTTAATAAATTTCCTTTTATTTTTTAATTGTTAAATTGTATCAGGTGGAAATTTGCTCCTGTTTCTTTCCAATTGAACTAAATTCAAAGCATAGGAGAAAAAAACATGAAAAAATTGCTTGTGGTTCTTATCGTTTTGTTGACGGCAACATCGCTGTCAGCAGATCCCATTCAGTTAGGGACTTTCCCTTTAGGGCAGTGGCTGGATGCCAACTATAACGCGGTATGGGATTTCACATCGAACAATATCAGGATTCTGAGTACCGACGGAAGAGTTCTGTATGACTTTTCCAGCAAAACAATTCAGGACTTTAAGGTTATTATGGAAGGAGCCCAGCCTGGCATTACTTTTACTTGTCCTGAGGCCGGAAGATCTTATAAATTTCTGAAGCCTCTTATCAACAGCGACTTAATTATGGAGATTGAAAGGAATAACAATCCAAAATACTCCGTAACAATGAAAAAACAATAATACCGCATTTTTTAACGGCTGTATTTGCAAAAATACAGCCGTATTAAGGCTAAAGCCTTTTAGCTAAAACCTTTCGCCTGAACCGGCTCTTAAATATTCTTCTTCCGCAGTCTTAACAATATCTTCGATGATCCTCTCTCCGTCCCTGTACTTGGCAATTTCGGAAAACAAACCCATAGGCATATCCCTAATCATTCCCTTGAAATTGTCGCCATTTTTTTCCATTTTAATTGTTACTTCATTTTCAACGTTTTTGCAGGTCATTTCGTCCGTGTCTACTACCCAATTCCATCCCAGAATATCTGTCATATTCTTGCCTCCCGCCTTTATTATACACAAAAAAGCGCCAAATTCCAATGCTGTCAGCCAACCACACGAAAGCTTTACAAATTTGCCTTTTTTTCATATTCTTTGGGTATGTTTGTGTCTATTGCGATAGACCCGGGGTCAGAGGGGCGGGGAAAAGAATTGGCCGATCTTCTGGGCCAGTACGGGTTTAAAAGGATACAGCGCTTTCTTTGGGAATCCACGACTGTATCCGCCGATACCCTGAACCGGCTAAAGCGGGACATGGATAAAGCCACAGACGGCTTTGATAAGCTCAGGTTTTTTCAGTTCCCGATGGAAGGGACGCTGGTGCTTAGTTCTTTAATGGATAAAAAATGGCGGCGCATGGTGGCAGTAGACAGCGAGAATAGAAAGAACCCTCCCGCGCCGGCAAGAGCCCCTGTAAAAAAATCTGATATTCGGCCAAGAACCGGAGGTAGGACATAATGTTATTAAGCGAATTGGGGACGCCTGTTCTGGAACTGAAAGAACAAATCTTTAGTACCTGGGGGCGTCTTTGAGCAGAGTGGTTTTAAGGAGCGCATAGCCTCCCTGGAGGCCAGGGCCGCCGAGGCTGATTTTTGGAGCGATTCTGGCCGGGCTGAAAAAGCAATGGGGGAGTTAAAGGGGCTAAAGAACCGCCTTGAACCCTGGAAGAAGCTCCTAAAAGACATGGAGGACCTCCAAACCCTGTATGAGCTTGCCGCCGAAGAAAAAGATGAATCCCAAAGCCCCGAAATAGAGGCCTCTCTAAAAGAGCTTCTTGGTCAGTACGAAAAGCAGAATATTCTGGAGCTGATGAGCGGGGAAGTTGACCGGAACGGGTGCTTCCTCACCGTACATTCCGGCGCGGGGGGAACCGAAGCCTGCGACTGGTCGCAGATGCTGTACCGGATGTACCTTCGCTGGGCCGAGCGCCGGGGTTTTGCCCTGGAAGAAGAAGATCGGCTGGAGGCCGAGGGTGGCATCAAGTCGGCTACGGTTAAAATCGAGGGCGAATACGCTTACGGTTACCTGAAAGGCGAAAGCGGGGTTCACCGACTTGTGCGGATTTCCCCCTTTGATGCCAATGCCCGCCGTCATACTTCCTTCGCGTCGGTCTACGTTTTTCCGGTGATTGACGATTCCATCGAGGTGGAAATCCGTCCCGAGGATCTCAGGGTAGACACCTACCGCTCTGGCGGCGCGGGCGGCCAGCACGTTAACAAAACCGATAGCGCCGTCAGGTTTACCCATCTTCCGACAGGAATCGTGGTGGCCTGTCAAAATGAAAGAAGCCAGATAAAAAACCGGGCTATCGCGATGAGTATGCTAAAAGCCCGGCTTTATGAATACTACAGGCAGGAGAAGGAAAAGGACAACGAAAGGTTTGCCCAGGAAAAAAAGGATATTTCCTGGGGTAACCAGATCCGTTCTTATGTGTTTCAGCCATATACAATGGTAAAGGACGCCAGGACAAAAACGGAAACAGGCAATATTCAGGCAGTAATGGATGGGGACATTGATCCTTTCATCGAGGAATACCTGCGTTTTGCCTGGAATAGCAATCAAAGAATAACACTTTCAAAGGTTGGCGAAGAGCAGGAATGAAAAGCAAATTTATCCTTTTAGTTTTGTTGTTTCTTACAGTGCTAGCCGGGCTTTTCCCTTTTGGCAAGAAGCAGAAAGGAGAAGAAAAAAAGCCTATAGCCGGCGAATGGACGCTCTGTATAACCGCCTTTGATGTTTCCGCCATGTCTCCTGCCTGGCAGACTGCAGGCGACACTGTAGCAAGAAGCATCGTCGCCGCTCTGCAAAACCTGGATTTCCGCTTCCGGGGGGAAGAAGAGAGCGTTTATTACAGGGATTATGCCTGGGCAAAATCAAATGTTGCGGCCATGGACGCGCTTGTAAAAAAAAGAAATGAAAGGGATCTTCTGCTTTTTAAGGGCGACCCTTTATGGAAGTACGAGAAAAATCTAAAAGCCATAGACGCAGCAATTTTAAAGCTTGAGAATGACGTCGCGGCGGCTGTAGCCATCGTCCCATTGGTTGAGGAGAAACCCGTTTTTATTCTTAGCAAGAAAAACAGGGACGGCGCTTTTCCCGTGCCGCCTCTGCCCGGTGCCGAGTACAGTTTCTGCACAACAGAAAAAGTCGATGCATTTTTAACAGGGCGTCTTTCGGAGTACTACGGCAGAATATTCCTTGATCTAAAAATGTATACCCGCCACACGAATTCTTACAGTTATAAAAATTCTGTGCTTTTTTCTAACGAAGATATTAATAAGGCAATAGCGGAAATTTCAGACCATTTGGCTCAGGCAGTTTCAGATACCTTTCTTTCGGCGATTATCGTTCGTACTAACCCTGCCGGAGCAATGGTAACCATAGACGGAGTATTGACGGGGCAGGAAGAGACAGAACCGCGCATCCATTCACCAGGAACTGCGGAAATTGCCGTGACAGCCGATAATCATGTTTCTGTATCGTTTCCGCTGGAACTGAAACCAGGGGAACTTGCTGAAATTTCTGTCGATCTTACGCCAAGGGGCCTTACCGTTTTCGATGCGGATGTTTCGGACAAACCCGGTTCCAGGGTTTTTCTTGGGAGCCTTTATATGGGAGAAACTCCTCTTACAATGGAATTGCCAAAAAGCGAATCCGCGTATATCAGCGTAGAAACACCGGAGGGAGAAATTGGTTCGATAATGCTGCGGGACAGCAATCTTGTCAGCGGCAAAGCTCAATTTTTTTCGCTTAATGATTACGCAAAGGCTGATTTTTTTACCGCTGTTCCTGTGTCGGAAGAAGTGAAGAAGGTAGAAAATGCCCGCAAGAAATTTTATACATCCTATGGCGCGTTCTGGTTTATCCTGCCCGCGGCTCTGCTTGCGGGCGGTATTGCGGAAACCCACATGGCGATAAATCACAATGTTGGAACATGGAGTACTTTAAGAACGGGCGCCAATCTCGCCTGGGGTGCGGCTTTGGGCGTTACTTTTTTTCAGATCTTCCGGTATATGTACGATTCCATGGGAGACTCAACGCCGATTGTTAAAGCTTCCCCAAAGGAAAATAACTAAGGATGAATTCTTTTGCGGACAAGATTAAGAGTTTTTTTGGAAGGCGGCAAAGCCTTTCGGAGGAAGTATTTGAAGATCTGGCGGATCTTCTTGTTGAGGGTGATTTTGGAGCCAGGGAAGCCTGGGCTCTGACGGAAAAATTAAAGGAAGTCTGCGGCAAAGAAAAAGCAAGCGATGGCGAAGAGGCAAGAAGGATATTGGCCCGGCTGTTGACGGAAATTTTATTGAAGGCAGGTACACCAAGAAATAATATTGAAGAAGGCAAACTTGGGATTATTCTGCTTCTGGGGGTAAACGGCGTAGGAAAAACCACTACTGCGGCGAAACTGGCGGAGCGTTACAGGACGCTTGAAAAACGCCGGCCTATTCTTGCCGCCGCCGATACTTTTCGGGCCGCCGCGATTGACCAGTTGAAAATACACGGCGAACGTCTTGGTGTGCGGGTGGTGGCGCATCAGCACGGCGGGGATCCCGCGGCGGTAATCTACGACGCGATTGAAGCTGCCAATGCCGGTGGCGGAGATGTTATAATCGCGGATACGGCTGGGAGAATGCACACAAAATCCGCCCTGGTCGAAGAACTCAAAAAGATAGATCGTGTAATTGAGTCAAAAGCCGCGGGGTGCTGTTATATCAAATATCTGGTGCTTGACGCCACAACCGGCAGAAACGCCCTGGCCCAGGCAGAGATATTCAAGGAGGCAGTAACGCCAGACGGGATAATACTGGCCAAATACGATTCAAGCGCCAGGGGAGGGACGGTCTTTTCTCTTGCGGAAGATTTGGGGCTCCATGTGGCCTTTCTCTGTACCGGAGAAAAATACGGGGATATCGCTCCTTTTGATCCACAGCGTTATGTGGAAGAATTCATCGGCCTTGAATAAAAAACTTTTTCTTCTATTAGTAATAACAATTGCCGCTCTTTTTATGCTTGGAATTTTTCTCGCTGCCCAGGAATCCGCTAATACGAGCCAGAGTGAAACAGCGCAGGAGCCAATCAAGTGGTACAGATCCAATGCTTCCGGCCTGGCAATTGAATTGATTCCTTCGCGCCTTGCGGCATTGCGATACGAGTACTGCCTTTCTGTTGAATCCATTAGCCCGCGAAGGCTTCCGGGTAGTATCCCAAGGAACATACTTACCTATTATGAAGGAGGGTACAGGGTAGAGCTCAGGCAGCTTTACGAGAATGGTATAGAAATCCGCAGGCAGTGGATTTTTCGGGACGGTAAAGGTTTGGCCAGAATTTCGGCTTCGGGAAGCCCTGATTTTTTTTCGCCTCTTGTTCAGCGCGTAAATGAAGATGAAGATCCTTACGAAGTAAACAGGAAAGGCTTTATTGAAATCCGGAACAGTGCAGGATATGTAACAAGGGAATTGCAGTTTGACGAAGATCTTTCAGAATGGGAATTTAGGTATATTTACAGGGAAAACGTTTTAATTCGCGCCGAGACCTGGCTTAAAGGGCCTACTCTTCCGCCTTTGGTTCAGGAAGCTGACGCTCTGGTGGGGCCTGGGGGTGAAGAGCTTGACGATGAAGAAGTGCCTGTTCAAAGGCCAGCGGTTGCGTCGATAGAAAGAAAGGAACCTGTCCTTGAGCGCTTATTCACCGATTCTTACCGCTATACCCGTTCAGGTTCACTCAGAGCCATTGACAGAACCATCCATGAAGAGGTGGGGAAGAGATCCCGCATTGGATTCCAGGCTTTGAGCCCGAGAATTACCCCCAGGGAAGAACTTGCAACTTATGCAGGTATCTACACTACCGCGTATTTCTTGGGTGCCGGAAATCTTGAAGGCTTAACGATTGGTTATAACCTGGATAACCGGGGAAGAGTTCTGAGCGAAACGTTAAAAAATGAAGAAGGAAAAACCGTCGGTGAATTGAAAAACAGTTGGTCAGATAACAGGCTGCAAAACGCTGTGTGGAAATCAGGCGATGATGAAAGGCGTATTGAATTTGAATATGACAAGGATGGAAATCCTCTGGTAGAACGAAATTTCCGCAAAGGCGTACTGGAACGGGTTGTCACAATCGAAGGGGACAATGAAGTCGAGGAAATTTATATGAATGGAATCCTGATTCTTCGGGCGTACTGGGAGAGCGGCCTGAAAATTTCGGAGGAGAGGATCTCTTCCACTGGAGTCCCCAGATGACGGCAACGCGCTGGATTGGCTTTGTGGCAGGCCGTTATGTTTCAAAGGGCCGAAGGAATTCCCCCACGCCGGTATTTTCCGTTCTGGGAATCGCGACCGGAGTTCTGGCCCTGACGGTTATCATCGCCGTAATGAACGGTTTTCAGCTTGGCTTTATCGAGAGCATCCTGGAAATTTCCTCATGCCACGTAAGGGTTGAAGGCTTAAAATCGGCGGACGCAGGACTAATAAATAAGCTGCGCTCTGTTCCTGGAGTTCTTTCAGTTCTTCCCTTTGAGGAAATAAATGTTTTGCTTAGGGGCAGAAGCGCAAGCCCAAGAGGCGCGTTGATCCGCGGAGTGCCTCCCGGCGCTTTGGCTCTTGATCCCGGCTTGGCGTCGAGACTGGAAATGGAAGAAGGCTTTTTTGATCTAAGCGATCCCCTCAGCATTGTGCTTGGCGGGGAACTGGCGCGCCATCTTTTGGTTGACACCGGAAATGAGATAAACCTTCTCTCGATAACCGGAGGAATAAGGGAAGAAGAATCCGGCCGTACTTACAGGGTCTCAGGAATTTTCCGTTCAGGGTTTTATGAATACGACCTTGGCTGGGCCTTTATTAATATTGATACCGCAGCAGAATTGGCGGGAGAAGCGGCGCAGACTGTGCTGGGAATAAAGCTGAAAAACCGCTGGCAGGATCAAAAAACGGTTGAAAAGATAAAAGAAGTTATCGCCTCTTCGGATATTTCCGCGGAAATGTCCATTTCCGACGCTTCCACCGTTTCTGTCAGATCATGGCGTGATTATAACCGGTCTTTTTTTGGCGCCCTCAGAACAGAAAAGCTCATGATGTTTATTCTTGTGGGTCTTATTTTTATCGTGGTTGGGCTCAACATTTTTCAGGCGCAAAGGCGCGTTGTTCTGGAACGCCGGGAGGAGATCGGCCTTTTGCGGGCGCTTGGGGCTTCAAGTACGGCTGTAAGGCTGGTTTTTGTTTGGGACGGTTTTATTATCGGGCTTGCCGGAGCCATATTTGGTCTTGTCCCGGGGCTTCTCATTGCGTATAACATCCAGGCGTTTTTTTCGCTGCTTGAATGGGCGGTGAATTTTTGCATCGCTGTTTTTAATTCTGTTTTCGGTTTTATTGGCGGGAATGCCGGACAAGGCGAATTTGCCGTATTTTCCACGCAGATTTTTTATCTAAAAGAGATTCCTTCCAGGGTTATTCCGCACGAAGTGGTGTTGATTTTTCTTTTTGGTTTTTTCTCGGCCCTTTTGGCGGCGTGGTTCGCGTCGGGAAAAGTTTCGGCAACAAAGCCCGCGGAGGTTTTGCGCTATGAGTGATTTTAACAGCACAATTATCTGTGTGAAGGATTTGGTCAAGGACTACGAGTCAGGGACGGAAACCCTCCACATACTTCGGGGAATAAATTTCAGCGTGGCGCAGGGTAGTTCGGTGGCGATCTCCGGCCAGAGCGGCAGCGGGAAGAGTACTTTTCTTAACATAATAGGCGGGCTTGACCGTTTTGATTCCGGAACCGTTGAAGTCGCGGGAAACGACATTTCCAATCTTGGCGAAAGCGAACTATCATCCTACAGGCAGCGGCGGATAGGCTTTGTTTTTCAGTTTCATTATTTGCTAAAAGACTTCACCGCCCTGGAAAACGTAATGCTTCCTCTTTATATGATGGGCAGCCGCAAAAAAGACGCCATTGAAAAAGCTAAGGTTTTATTGTCCGACATGAAACTGGAAAACCGCCAGGGGCATTATCCTTCCCAGCTTTCCGGCGGGGAGCGGCAGCGGGTAGCGGCGGCGCGGGCCATGGTAAACGATCCCGACATAATTCTGGCAGATGAGCCCACGGGAAACCTGGATCCCGACAACAGCGCCATGGTGGCGGAGCTTCTTTACGCGGGAGCGGAAAAATGGGGCAAGACGCTCATTGTGGTTACGCATAACGAAACTGTCGCGTCCCGCGCAAAAGTACGCTATGTTCTTGAAAACGGCCTTCTTGAAGCCGGGGATTTATCCAAAAGGGAAGTTCCTTGAAATCTGGCTCGGTAAAAATTCGACCGGCTTTTTTTATCGCCTTTCGTTACCTTCTGGGCAGGGCCCGCGAAGGCGGGCGCTATCTTCGTGGGGCTGCGGCGGGCATTGCCCTGAGCCTTATCCCCATTATAGTAACGCTCATCGTTGCCGATGGAATGATCCGCGGAATTACGGATCGCTACCTGGAATTGGGAACCGGCCATCTTCAAATTTACAATTACCTTTACACCCAGGAGCCGGAAGCTGCCCTTCCTTACATTGAAGGAATTCCCGGCATCAGGGGCGTTTGGTCAGAAAGGCATGGCCTGGGTGTTGTCTTTCACGGTTCATCTTCAAAGGGCGTAACAATCAGGGCGGTTGAAAAATCCTTTTGGGAGGATCCCGGCTCGATGAAATATCTAAAGGTACTTTCTGGCGAGGCGAAAACGGAAAGCGACAGGGATGTTCTGTTGGGCGAAGACCTTGCCAATTCCATTGGCGCTTCAACGGGCAGTAACGTAAGGATCATGACCATCCGTTCATACTCCGGAGGCCGCTATGTTCCCAGAGTAACGTCATTTACCGTGAAGGGAATAATCAGCTCAGGTTACCGCGAACTGGATTCCCTGTGGTGTATAATGAGCCTTGATGCGGGTAAGCAGATCATGCCGGATTCAAGTACATCGTTTCTTATGCTCAAGATCGATAATCCATACACGGAAGCTGAAACTATGGCCAACACGCTTTATAATGTTTTGGATTCCGACTACGGCGTCTACACATGGAAAATCCTTCAGCGTGCCCAGTACAGCTCCTATGAATCAACCCGGCAGCTTCTCCTTTTTATTATGGCTTTGATTGTTCTTGTGGCCTCGGTCAACGTATCATCGGCTACTTCCATGCTGGTAATTGAACGCCAAAGGGACATTGCTGTCCTAAAGGCATCAGGGGCCGGGCCTTCCTTTACGAGCGCGGTCTTTCTGTGGGGCGCTTTATTAACCGGCCTTGTCGGCTCTGTCTTCGGCATCGCAGCGGGGCTTGCCATCGGCTGTTCGGTGAACAGCCTGATAAGGGCTCTGGAAAGAGCGCTGACTTTTTTTTCAGGGATTTTTCATGGCGGCCCCGTTTTGATTCTTGATTCAGGCTACTACCTTGAAACTATCCCCATTATCGTGAACTGGAAAGTGATTTTTATAATCGCCCTTTTGACGATCCTTGCTTCGGTTTTGGCCTCTTGGCTTCCGGCCCGTCGTGCGGGAAAGCTAAAGCCCATTGAGATTCTGCGGAAGTATTGAACTCTGTTACCACAAAATCATCCTGCCTCTGTCTTTTACAAAACCGTGAACAGCTAAAACTTCCGAGTATGCGCTTGAAGCCGCTGAAGCGCCGTTGATTTTTTCAACAATAATTTTATTTTCTTTGTGTACTTTTCTTGTTCGGGATATTTTTACAAATTCGAGTGCTTTAACTATGTCGCTGTCATCGGGAGGAATAAAAATTTCCAGCTCCTGGCAGCTCCGGTTTGAAACGGCAAGCAATTCCGCGCCTCGGAAGCAGAGCCTTGAGGACGCCGTTCTGCGGATCGCTGGAGCGTCGCGCTCCGCGATGTGAATGATGCCCTCAACCGTCAGTCCCGCCGGGCTTGCTGGATCCGCCGCGTTCATCCAGTAAATACAGCGCTCCGCTTCCGCTTCTTCCAGTTCTGCGGCTATTCTTGTCGAAGCGAATTGCAGAGAGGCAACGCCGCCGAAAAAGCGCCCTGTAACAAGTTCCCCGGCAAGCTCCATACGCCGTATTGTAGGAAGAAGCCTGGCCCAGGACAAGGCTGGCGTTTCCCGTTCCAATAGCGGCCTTGTCAGGATTCCCCAGCGATCCAAAAGAAGGCGCACGCGCTCGCGGTTCAGTTCTTCTTCTTCAAGCAAACTCTGTCCTTCATCAAGCGGGGAATCGGACTCAAGTGAAAACCATAAGCCCCTGACCGGCGTCCCCGATTTCCACCGCTCGCGGATGGCCCTGGGCACCCGAGACGCTCTGCGTTCGCGAACCGAAGGTTCGATGCCGGACATTACGCCGGAAGAGAGCCCTTCCGCAGAAAACTCGCTGTGTTCAGCATGGCTGAAGCCGCTCTCAATTGCGCGGCGCATTGGCTCCCATGAATCCGCCGAGAGCTTGCCGTTCCAGACTTCGTCCCAGAGTTCTTCGATTGTGCTGTTGATATTCGTTTCAGGCGCTGTGCCTGTTGTTTTTTGGCGCTGAATTAAAGCGTCTTTAATTTCCCAGAAACTCCGTGGAACGTCAAAGAAGTCTGGGGGCAGTCTGCCGGAAAACGGCGCGCCGCTTTTTTCGTTATTTAAAGCGGGGGGCAGAACCAGATCAAGATCCTCAGGGCGGCAAAAGGCGGCTTTCTCTTTTCCAACCCCGTACCATAGAAGTCTTCCTTCTCTAATCTCCCTGTCAAACAATTCGCTTGAATAATTTGAAAGTCGGCAGGGGAAGAATTCAGCCTCCCAAAGTTTTGCCTGCGTGGCGATGCCGGCAAGGTATTCCCACGGCTTGCCTGAGTCCGCCTCTGAAGCGCCGTGTATAAGTCCCTGATGCTTTGCCAGGAAAGAAACGAGAAGCGTGGCTGGCTTTTCCTTTATCTCAGGCCTTCGTTTTCTACGGCTTAGCCTGAGAAGCAGTTCCAGATTTTCTCTGTCGCAGACAAGGTCTTTTCCGGCATCCTCTACCGCTACGTCAGACACAAGGGTTTCCTGCTCTGAATCTGAAAAAAGCAGGATAACTTCTTTCGCTTCGGTAATAGAAAGGCCGAAGACATTCGCGATTTTTGAAATGGAAACTGGCCCCTGGTAACGAAGCCATTGACCGAGATAATCTTCGGCTAGTTTTTTACTGTTGCCTTCTTTCCACTTTTTTGCCCATTCGCGGTGAATTACGATGGCGTTTTTGGAATCGCCTTGCCCAAAGTATTCGAGTTTTCCTCCAAGGCTTTTATCGTTGTGTATCGCGTCCAGCAATTCGGCGGGGACGCATTGTAAAAGCTTTTCCCATTCTTCGGCGGGGATAGCGATTCGCTCCTTCACCCATTCGCAAAGGGTTAGCTCGTCATCCGGTGCCCAGCCAGCGATTTCTCGCCTGAGCCTTGAGCAGAAATCCTCGACCAAATCGGCTTTGAGGGGAGGACGGCTGGCGGCGTTTCCCAAAGCCTCAGCGATAACCTTGTCCGAAAGAGAAGGCCCGCTGGCGACAAGATCCGGCCGCTCGTCGTATTCGTACATGAGGGCGTTGGTTTCGGCCCAGGTTAATTCTTTTGAGAATGGACTTGCCTGACGAGTTGTGAAAAAATCAACGGAAAGCGCGCCTGAACCGATGTCTTCAAGAAGCGTGGCAAAGCCCTTCATGTCGAACTGGTCATTAAGGCAGGTTCTCCAGGCCTCGGCGGTAACGGGGAAATCCTTGTAGCGCCTAACGGCATCAAAAAGGGTTTTTGATTTTTGCCTTGTTATCCAGAGGGGCATTCGCTTCCCGAAGGGAGAGCGGGGCAGAACCAGCGACCTCTCGGACGACTCCCGGAAGGCGGCACCAAAAATCCCCGATGACTCAAGGCGTTCCTTAAAGCGTTCTTCCCCCGTTCCGCCTTCGGCAATGCGGTGCAGGGATTCCTGAATTATTACAGCCGGATCCGCATCGATGGAACGGGGGAGCCTTACAAAAACGGCGTTATCATTCCCTGCTCCGTCAACGCGCATATTGAATTGCGCTTCCAGGTCCCTTGCCAGCGCCAGCGAAAGGGGAAAGTTTATCGCGCCGCCCCTAAAGCTGTGAAAGATGATGAGGTAAGCGTCGCCGCGATCAGGGTCGTCAATTATTTCTATGGGAATGAAAGACGGCCCGGGCAACGGGAGCCCGTTTTGAAGCGACCATTGTGAAAGAAGAAAATTTTCCAGCGCTTTTTTTGCTTCATCGCTGAAACTGTCCAACATCCTTTCGGCTTTTAATGAAGTCCAGCCCTTGGGGTAATAACCTTCCAGTATTTCCAGAATTCGCCGGGAAAGAACCGGACTGCGGTAAGTACTTTCGC